>Ga0070728_10006638_pt1 | contig 10906 bp, 6 predicted proteins | sample tdDd471_FD_66723 | JGI IMG/M metagenome (GOLD analysis project Ga0070728, IMG submission 66723) | Marine sediment microbial communities from the Atlantic coast under amendment with organic carbon and nitrate - tdDd47.1 | ecosystem: Environmental > Aquatic > Marine > Coastal > Sediment | place...
ATGGCCACGAGGAGATTGTCATCGTCGGTGATGGGGTTGAAGATGATCCGGTAGTCCGGGTCGTGCTCGTTGACGGCGAAATCGGTGGTATTGACCTCCGCGAGGACCATGTAGAGAGAGGTCCACGAGGACACGGCAACCTCGACGGCTTGAGTTTCGGAAGAGGGTGCAGGTTCCACCATCGAATGGGTCGAGGGCTCGAAGAAGAAGAGCCTTGGGATCGGCTGGTAGGTGACGATAAAGAGACGATCGATTCCCGCGAGATCCCTGGACTCGAAGAAATGAACTGCGCTTGAGATGGTCTCCTCGGTGTAGGCCGGGGGCGGCAGGTTGAGGGTCCGTTCCGCGGTCGTGATGATGAAATAGTCCGCTGCCTTGGAAATGGCCTGGAGGTAGTTGTGCAGCGCCGCCCGCCGAGCAATGATGGTGTTTTTTTCGAGATCTGTCAGCCAGCTGAACTGGAGCACCAGGAGCACGACCAGCGGCGCCAGAACCGCGATGACCCCCAGCCACAAGAGTCGGCTCTTGCCGAAGATGATCCGTTCGATCCTGGTGAGTTCCGACCGGTTTCGGTCTCGGATCGGAAGTGACGGGGGGCGGTTCTTGGGAGTCATGGTGTTTACGATAGCGGTGGCATTCTCTTGTCATTACAAAATATAGCGCAGGAGCGAGGTTCAGATCCTGAGTTTTGCAGTTTGGTCACATCTGTTGCGGTCTGTTTCGTCGTTTTGAGGACTTTGACACCGCGAGAACCGATGATTGTCGAACAACCGTTTCCCCCGGGGTCCGCGGGAGCCATGGCGGTGGTATCGCGGACTGACAGGTGGGCCGGCCTCTCATTCCCGGTCCACCTGTTTTATTTCGCTGCCTCGCTCGACACCGGGCAGCGCGGTGGATCGACAGCTCGGTCTCTGTGGAAGAACCCCCTCGGTTCAATTCAGGGTCTCGGAAGAACCGATCGTCAGATCGGAGATGTCGTCCAGGTGGCGGTAGAGATCCTCGTATATCAGCATGAAACGGTCCACTTGATTGTCGGCCTCGAGGAGCCTGCGTTTGCGCTGACCCGGCAGTTCGAGAATCTGGCTGGCAAGGGCAATGAGCTGAGAGTCGCTGATTTCGACCATCTGCTCCTCGAGAACTCCGCGATCAGCCTCGTCGAGATTCACCAATCGCGGGAGAAACCGCCGGAGCTCGTGTCTGATGGGCTGGAGTCCGGCGAGGGCCTCGGCGCTCTCCTGGATCGGTGTGTAGGTGACGCGAAACTGCCGGTAGAGACTATCGACCAGGACTTCCTTGTCGATGGTGAACCGCTCGAGGCCGAGAAGCCAGATCAGAGAGCGGCCGTCGGAGAGTTCCTTGTGTTCGGCAATCAGGCCGACACAGCCGATATCGCGCACCGGCTGCGGCCCGTCAGTCGAACTCTCGTGCTCCGCGGCATACTCGATCATGCCGATGACCCGGTGGCCGCCCAGTGCGTCGCGGACCATCGCCCGGTAGCGCGGCTCGAAGATATGCAGCGGAAGCACCTCGCCGGGGAGTAGGACCACCCTGGGCAACGGGAAGACGGGAATTTGGTCCGGGATGTTCATCATCCCGGTGGGGAACCGGGTGAAATCGTCGGTGGGTGTCGAACCGTGCATGGCGGTCTCCTTCCCCATGTACAACCTCGATGGATGCTCATTGTGTTCCAGCCTCGGATTCGGGGGTCGGAGGTTTTCACTGCCGAGCAAGGTAGGATATCGGGCAGTGGAGGCGTGGATGAAGCAACTCAAGACGGTCGTTCTCGTGATGGTGGCCGTGATGATCGCGGTGTGTGTGGCTGCCGAGGAGGCCGACGAGACGGGCCGGGAGACCGTTGGTGGACTGGCGTTTGCCGACGAGGTCCAGGTCACGGTTGTCAACGTGGATGTCTATGTGCGCGACAAAAAGGGAAAGCCGATCGTTGGCCTCGGGCCCGACGACTTCATCGTCACTCAGGATGGGGTCGAAATGCCCGTCAGCAACTTTGCCGAGTTCAATGCCGAGGTGATCCGCCGCCGGATGGAGGAAGCGGCGTCGTCGATTCCGGTTGTGTCGGAAGAGCCACCGGGAGAGGACCAGGAGCCCGAGATCAAGCCGATGTGGGTGGTGCTCTATATCGACCACGAGAACTTGAAAACCCTGGACCGCAACAGGGTGCTCCGGCGGGTTCGTGAATTCGTCACCGAAAACCTCGATGAGCCGGTCGAAATGATGGTCGTGAGCTACCAGCGATCGCTCAAGGTGGTGCAGCCCTTCACGTCGGAGTCGCGCGAAGTGACCGGGGTGCTGCGAGCGATGGCCGAAACCAGCACTGGTCGGGAAGAGAGCGAATCCACCCGGCAGGACCTCCTCCGGGCCATGGCTGAAGCGAAGAATCAGGACTACGGCACCCAGAACAACACCCAGGCGGGCGCGGAACTCGAACTTCGCCAACGGGTCGCGTCTTTTGCCGCCGGAGAGGCGTTCAACCTCAGGCTCGCGATTGATGGTCTCCGTCAGGTGATCGCAATGATGTCGGGGATCGATGGCCGCAAGACCGTGGTCTATGTGTCGAGTGGGCTGCCCATGGTGCCCGGGATCGGGCTCATGCACGATCACGCGATGACCTTTCACGACCAGACGATTCTGTCCATGCGCGGCCGTTATGATCAGACCCGGCTCTTCCATGAACTCACCTCCATGGCCAATGCCCAGGAAGTGAGCCTCTACTCCATCGATGCGACCGGTCTCAACCCGCTCGAGGGCATGGGTGCCGACACCACCTACTCCCGTGATCCCACCGCCTCATCCATCGGATCAAAAAACTACAGGGACTCACTCGTTTATATGGCGGAGGCGACGGGTGGCATCGCCGTCGTCAACAGCAATGATGTCACCGGTGGTTTGGAGCGGATCAGCAGCGACCTCTACAACTACTACTCGCTCGGCTACACGGTTCACTCAAACAATGAAGACCGGGTCCACCGAATCAAAGTCGAGATCAATGGTGATCAGAAATACGATCTTCGTTATCGTCGTCGATTTGTCGAAAAGTCCACGCAGAGCAGGATTCAAGATCGGGTCTTCACTTCGCTCGTCGTCGACTTCGACGACAATCCAATGGGTTTGGAGTTGTCGGCCGATACGCCGGCTGCCGGTTCCGAAACCCAGTGGATGTTGCCGTTGCATCTGTCCATCGACCTCAGCAAGATTGCTCTTCTGACCGTCGGTGATGATCTTGTCGGGCGGGTGGTGGTCTATATCGGCGCCCGCGATGAGGAAGGACGAAAAACCGAGGTCCAACAGCAGGAGCACGAGATTTCCATGCCCAAGGCGGACTATCTTGCCGCCGGTCGAGAACGTTTCGGGATCGATTTCCGCCTCCTGCTCGAGGAGGGTCGCCACCGAATCTCGGTGGGTGTGATGGATCCCATCACGAGGCAGGACTCCTACGAGAAGATCGTCGTCAGCGTCCCATAACAGTTTTAAGTTTTAAGTTCCATCGCAACCAGCCTTGGAGGACATGCGATGTAACTAAAAACTAAAAACTAAAAACTGATAATTATTGATGCATCGACATCAGTCTCCAGGCGACGAGGCGTTGGTTCATCGCCCGAAGCCTGCGGCAGAGCAATCGGCAGAGCAGACTCAGAAACTGCATGGCGGCGTCCGGGTCCATCGAGAGCACCTCTTCGAGCAGGGTCCGGCTGATTGAAAAGACGGTGCACCCGCCCGTGTGGGCCCGCGCATCGGCTGATCGAGGTTGCTTGTCGATAAGCGCCATCTCACCGAAGACCTCTCCCCGGGTGAGAATGGTGAGGCACTCCTCACCGGCGCCGGGGACCATTCGGGAAATCCGCACCGCGCCGTCGACCACGATGAAGAGGCAGTCGCCTTCCTCGCCTTCGGTGACGATGAGCGAATTTGCCGAAAAACTCTCCTCTTGAGAGTATTTGGCCAACAGCCTGAGTTCCTGTGCCGATAGGCCCTGCTCCCGGAGAATGTCGAGTTTGGCTTCCTCTCCGAGATGAACCGGTTGACCGGTCTCGTGCTCACGGTCCGAATTCATCGTATCGGACGGCATGTCAAAGAGCTCCGACATCTGTGCGTTCGAGGCCCTGACCTTGTCGGCAAGGGTCTGCCAGAAGCTCCATAGGAGGCTGACGCCGAGATCCCGATCGAGTCTGATGGCCTGATCGAGTCGGCTCGCTTCGATATGGAAGAGCGAACCGTTGCCGACTCCGATGGCGGTGGCCGACCGCTCGAGTTTGTCGATGTAGGAGACTTCTCCAAAAAGCGATCCGCTGCCGAAGGTTGCCAGGACCTGGTTGCCGATCGGGGTCCGTTTGGTGATGTGGATCCGTCCTTCGCGGGCCAGGAAGATATCGGTGCCCTCCTGATCCTCGGCGAAGACCACATCGCCGCTTTCGAAAGCGGTCGGTCGTACGACCTTGGCCAGCGCGATGAGTTGATCATCGGTGAAGTGACGGAACAGGCCCATGGCTCTGAGTTCGGTCGCGCGGGCCAGGAGGTTGTCCTGCTCGGTGGGGATCTCACCGACGAGGCTCGCACGCCGGCGGTACGCGGCCGCGTTGAAGAGCCGTGCCTGGCTAAGTGCGACGTGGTCGCACGCCTTCTGCATGGCGGAGCTTCGCACACGGACGATGGCGTCCATGTCTTTGGGAGATCGATGGCAGAGCCGGGCAAGGGTTTCCACCCGACGTCGCTCCTGGTCCTGCTCGCGCTCGGAACGCCAGTTGGCGAGGAGCAGCCCATCGATGGCACTGTCGAGGGCGGTGTCGTAGCTCTCGGTTTCGATGGCGGCCCTCGAGGTTTCGACGGCGAGCCGGAAATCGAGTGGATTGAGACGACGAGCTTGAAGAAACTCGTTGAGTGCGGTCGCGGGGTCGCCGTGACGGAGGTGGAGAAAACCAGCCGCCGTGTAGGCGAGATAGTTGAACGGTGTCCGAAGTTTGGCCAGATCGATCATCTCGACGGCGCGGCTGAACTCACCGCGTCGTTCGAAAATATGCGCCATTCCCAGGGCGTGGGACGCTTCGAGGTTGCGGCGTTTGAACTCGCGATCGAAGTCATCGGCGCCGTCGTACTTTCTCAGTCGCGAGGCTTCACGACGCAGCCTGCTGCCCTGCGGCGTCAGAGAGGAAACGGTCTCGAGCAACTCGGCTGCCTCGGAGGAGCGACCGACCGCGTGGAGCCGTCGTGCCAACTCGACGAGACGCTCGATCATCGAGGGATGGGGGTGAATAGAGTCATCCATGGTGTTTCCTGGATCTTTGATTTTATTATTGATGAGGTTGACCGTCAATCTGCGGAATCTCCTTTTGGAGATATGTGAGGTTAGACTAGGTGAGATCTGGGCAGTTACTAAAGGGACCGTCTCGTCTGGTCGGCCGGTGGTCAACCTCGATTTTCGAATGGATTCTGCTCTCGCGGTGTTACCAAGGAAACGTCCGGTACGCCGGGCCGGAAGGAACGGGGAAACAGCAACCTGATGAAGAACTCGATGGCGATGGTGCTCATGCTCTTCGCGGCCGCCGTGCAGGCGTTCGAGGTGATCGAACCGTCCGAGGTTGCTCCGGGTTCCAAGGGGATCTGTATCACCGAGATGGATGGCGGCGAAAGGGTCGAGATCCCATTGACGGTGATCGGGACCGTCGGGCCCTGGACCCCGGAGGGCGAAATCGTCCTCGTTCGCCTCGAGGACGAGAGGTTTCGCAAGACGGGGATCATCGCCGGGATGAGCGGCTCACCTGTGTATGTGGAAGGCAAACTGCTCGGAGCGCTGGCATTCGGGTGGTCGTTCTCGAAGGAGCCCATCGGCGGAGTCACCCCGTTTTCCAGGATGGAGAGCCTCGCAGATGAGGGAGGTTTTCAAGCGGGTGTGGGTCCGGGCCGGCCGTCGCTGGTGGAGATGATGGAGGCCGGCCGAGAGAACAGTCTCGGTGCGGTGCTCGCCGACTGGCTCCTGCCTGAACAGAACTCCGAGCTCCACCACCTGCCCATGGCGGTGACCTCGTCCGGCGCGTGGAGCCCCGCCGGTGGAGATTGGCTGTCGGAGAGCTGGCGCCGTCTCGGCTGGGTCTCGGTGCCGGGGGGGAGTTTCGACGATACGGGAGGGGAGAGCCTCGCGCCGGGCGATATGGTCGCAGGGGTCCTGGTGGATGGCGATGCCGTTCTTTCCGCTGGGGGAACCGTCACCGAGGTTCGTGGTGACGAGGTTTGGGCCTTCGGTCATCCTTTTCTCGGCGGCGGCGGATTCCAGCTTCCCATGGCCCGCGCCAAAGTCTTGACAGTCCTTCCGAGTCAGGTGAGTTCGTTCAAGTTCTTCTCGGTCGGTGAGACCATCGGAAGCTTCTTCAGCGATCGATCGCGTGGGATCTGGGGCCGGCTGGGCGCGACCGCCCCCATGGTCCCCGTCACGGTCAATATCGATGACCGGACATTCGAGTTCCGCTCGGTCCGCCACCCCAACCTGACGCCGTTCACGGTGGCGTATCTCGCTCAATCGAGCCATGCGGCCCGTGGCCGCCTCTTTGGCGAGCAGACCATCGGGTTTCGCATCGAACTGAAATACGCGGGCCACGATCCTGTGGTCTATGAAGAGGTCCTGGCGTCGGGCGAGGCCCCCGCCCAGGCGGCCTCGATTGCGGCCGGTCTCCTCGCCTATCTCGAGAGTTCGGTCTTCGAAGTTCCAGATCTCGAGGCCGTCAACATCGGTCTGAAGACCGAGGAACGGCTGCGTGGCGCCGAACTGATCGATGTCATTCCCGAACGGCGATCGGTCTCTCCGGGAGAGACTCTTCAAGTGCGTCTTCGATTCCGACCCTACCGGGGTGAGGAATTCACCCGAGAGCTCGCGATCGAGGTTCCATCAGGGATTCCGGATGGGCGTCTCGATCTGGTCGTGGCGGACGGAGGGTCGTGGTTTCTTTATGACTTTGGAATGCGACCCTTTTTGCCCCGTTCGTTTGAGGATGAGCTCGAGTTGGTGGACAGTCTGCTGCCGTCGACCACCGTGGTCATGGTCTTCGAGCGCCGGCAGCCGGGTGTGGCGTTCTCGGGCGGCAGCGTGACGATGCCGGCGAGCATGGTTGTTCAATTGCACGGCGCGCTCGGTCCGGGTCTCAACACAACATCGTATGCCGTCGTGGCATCTGTCGAAGAGGCTATGCAAATGCCGGTCTCCGGTGCCGAGAGGATCGAACTGAGGGTCCTGAGCGAAGGACGTATGGATCGTGCGGAGGTTCCATGAATCGATTGAACCGAGTGGCCGTCATCTCTCTGATGCTCGTAATGAGCGCATCGCTGGGTTCGACAGCACAGACTCGACGTTGGATCTCGGACACGGCGAAGGACTTCCTCGACGGTAGGGGTGATGGAGTGGCCGTCACCACCGACGGCCGTCTCGAGGCCGTGGATCGATGGCAAACGACGGTTGCTCTGGATGAACCGGTGGTCGTCGCTGGTGGCCTTGACCGCGATGGATCGCTCATCGTCGGTACCGGTTTTCCGGCAAATCTCTACCGCGTCAAGGCAGGGCGAGCCGAACTCCTCACCGCGATTCCCTGCGAGCAGGTGACTGCCGTCCTGCCGACCGAGGACGGTGTGCTGGTGGCAACCGTTGCCCCGGGGGTGCTCTACCGTTGGCGGGACGGCCGGCTCGACGAGATCGGCCGCCTGGGTGAGGGTGGTATCTGGGATCTGGCGGTCTTTGACGGGACCGTTGTCGCTGCCGCGGGATCACCGGCTGCGCTTTTCAAGCTCGGAACAAAGGGGTTCGAGCGGTGGATGGAACTGCCCGATGTCCACGCGCGCTGCCTCGAGGTATCCGGCGACACTCTTCTCGTGGGAACATCGGGCAAGGGCCTCATCCTCGGCGTGCAGCACACTGGGCGGGTCTCCATGCTCAGCGACAGTTCCTTTACCGAGATCTCGGATATGGCGGTGGCTGATGACGGATCCGTGTGGGCGGTTGCGCTTGTGGGCGAACCGGTCGTGCACACTTCAAAAAGCAACGGCAATAAAAACACGGACTCCGATGATGAAGAGGCCTCGGTTACGACCGAAACCGCCAGCCTCAATCTCGATCTGCCGAAGATCAACGGCAGTACCGCAACCTCCGAACTTGTCCGACTGACTCCCGAAGGCGCGCTTCTCAGCATCCACCGTTTTACCAAGCAGGTTGCATCTGCAGTGGCGTGGGATGGGAAGGGAGTTCTGGTCGGAACCGGATTTGAAGGCGAGGTATGGCGATTCTCTACCGACGGAGGCGCCCGGTTGGCAAGCGTCGATGCGGTCCAGGTTGTCGGTATTCTCGGTGGTGGCGACCTTCTCCTGGCGCAGGGTCCGGCCGCTGTGCTCGAGCGGCGGTCCGGCGAGGAATCGGGTCGGTTCCGCAGCGAGGCGGCGAGGTTCCCCAGACCCATGCGGTTCGGCGAGTACCGGGTGTTTCCCCGGATCGATGGTCTTCGAATCCGATTCCGCACCGGCGCCAGCGAAAAACCCGATCAGTCGTGGATGTCCTGGGTGGAGTGGTCGGCGGCGGCTGAGGGCAAGGTTCCGGTTCCTCCTGCGCGGTCACTGCAGTGGGAGCTGGAGATTCCGACCGGCGAGCTCGTCGACCGCGTCGAGATCGCCATGGCCGAGATCAATCTGCCACCCAAGGTCGGTTCGATCTCGGTGGAGGACCCCGGGGTCGTCTACCTCGCCGCACCGCCGCCATCGGGTCCGGTGATCGATGCCGTACACCCCGATATCAGCGGCATCTTCACCGTCATCGATGAAAAGGCCGACCGTCAAGCAAAGACCACCAAGGGAAAGAAGTACTACAGGGTCGGCTATCGAACGGTGAGCTGGAAGGCGAAGGACCCCAATGAGGACTCTCTTCGTTTTCATCTCGAGGTCGAGCGTCGCGATGGTGTTCGGCTGCCCGTTCGGGAACGGATCGACGGGACCCAGTTGGCCATCGACACGACTGCCCTGCCCGATGGGGTCTATCGATTCAAACTCACCGCCACCGACGCCATTCAGAACCCCGGAACGGCAATTGAGACCATGGCCACCAGTCGCTGGTTCACCGTCGACAACACGCCTCCCGAGATCGAAGTCGACGCCGACGGGGATTCTTGGATTGTCCGAGTCACCGACACCGCAAGCCCGATCGGGCACGCCGAGTGGTCGCGCGATGGAGATCGCTGGCACCAGCTCGCCGCGCGGGACGGGGTGCTCGACGGGACCGAGGAGCGCTTTTCCGTCCCGCGGGAAAGCGGAGGCCATCTTGTCGTCGTCCGGGCCATGGATCGTCACCACAACCGAGCGACCGAGGGCGTCGTCGAGGAGTAAACAGGGAGTTTTCAGTTTTTAGTTTTCAGTTTTGAGTTTCATCGCAACCGTTCCTGTTGGCCGTGCGATGTAACTCAACACTCAAAACTAAAAACTAAGAACTGGTTCTTCCCGGTGCTAGAATGCGCCCATGGCTCACCAACCTGTCGCTGTTTACCCGGGGTCCTTTGATCCGTTTCACGTCGGGCATGTTGCCATCGTCGATCGCGCGAGTCAGATTTTTCCCCGCGTCATCGTCGGCATCCTCAAGAACGCCGGAAAGGACTCGCTGTTTTCTCCCGAAGAACGGCTGGAGATCATCAGCGAGTACTACAAGGACAATGACGAGGTCGAGGTTCTGTCCTTTTCGGGGCTGCTGATCAATTTCCTCGACGAATTGAACGCCTCGATCATCATCCGTGGGATGCGCGCGGTCTCGGACTTCGAGTACGAGTTCCAGATGGCGCTCATGAACCGGCGGCTCGCGCCGCACGTTGAAACTGTGTTCCTCACTCCCAAGGAGGAGTACACCTATCTCTCATCCCGGCTGGTTCGGGAAGTGGCGGCGCTCGGCGGTGACGTGACAGGTCTGGTCCCCGATCCGGTCAAGCGCCGGCTCGAGGAACGGTACCGCAAGGCCACGCACCCGCCCACCCGTTAGCGGGCCTCGACTGATGCGCTTGACCGTCTTCGGCCCCGGCCATCCGTTTCGAGGAGGGATCGCCCGCGCCACCACCGAGCTGGCCGGCACCCTCGGTGACCGCGGCCACGAGGTTCTCTTTCTCACGCCGCGGCGCCAGTACCCGAATTGGCTCTATCCGGGACGCTCGGATCGCGATCCGGAGGCCTGCCGACCCCTGGACTGCGCGGTCTCGGTGCTCGATCCCCTCGATCCCATCAGCTGGCGAACCGCGCGTCGCCATGCCCTGGAGCACCGCGCAGATGCGTGGATCATGCCGTACTGGACCTGGGCGTGGGCCGGTCTCTGGTGGTCTCTCCTTCGCGAAGATTCGCGACCGCCGACGGTGGCGGTGGTCCACAATCCGGTCGATCATGACGCGCACCTGTGGCAGCGTATCGCCGCGCGCCGGGTCCTCGGCAACTCTCAGGCGCTCTTCACCCATGCCCGGGTGCTCGCGACTGAACTCGAGCGCGCCTACCCATCGAAACCCGTCGGATACCACTGTCTGCCCGCGGTCGTCAATCCGGTCGAACTCGATCGAGATCAGGCACGTCGCGAACTCGGCCTCCCGGGAGACCGCCGGGTGGCGCTCTTCCTCGGACTCATCCGGCCCTACAAGGGCGTCGATCTGCTCCTCGAAGCGGCTGCGGCTCTTGAGGAAGACTCGGATTGGTTGGTGATGATCGCCGGCGAACCGTGGGGTGAGCTCGGCGGCCTTCTCGAGACGCAGGCCCGGACGCTTGATCTCGACCGGCGTGTTCGGCTCGATCTGCGATGGGTGCCCGAGAGCCGGGTGCCGACCCTGCTGGCCGCGGCCGATCTTCTGGTTCTGCCATATCTGCGGGGATCGCAGTCGGCGGTGGCGCCCATGGCGCTGGCGCA
>Ga0070728_10006640_pt1 | contig 10904 bp, 11 predicted proteins | sample tdDd471_FD_66723 | JGI IMG/M metagenome (GOLD analysis project Ga0070728, IMG submission 66723) | Marine sediment microbial communities from the Atlantic coast under amendment with organic carbon and nitrate - tdDd47.1 | ecosystem: Environmental > Aquatic > Marine > Coastal > Sediment | place...
GTTAGTCGTACTATAAATACATCTTTAACTACTTTTGTAACGCTATTAGTTATCTTTCTATTTGGAGGTGAAGTAATACGTGGGTTTGTATTTGCATTAATGATTGGTGTACTTGTTGGTACATATTCATCATTATTTATTGCAACTCCCGTAGCTTTCAACTTTATTAATAAGAAGAAGCAGAAAAAATAAATAGAGATTCACGCTCTCCAAAGCCCCAAGGTTATACCTTGGGGCTTTTCTTTTATTGTACCTGCTTGTATTTTATTATCTTTGAACTTTAAACTTTTAAGAAATGGGTGGCTCGGAAATTATTATAATAATATTAGTCGTATTACTCTTATTTGGTGCAAAAAGCATCCCTGATTTAGCACGTATGCTTGGCAAAGGGATGAATGAATTCAGACGTGCATCCGATGAGATTAAGCGTGAGTTTCGTGAAAATACAAGCGATATTACCGATGTTGTTGATAATGCAAAAAAGGAATTGAGTAAAGAGGTAGATGCCGTTAATACGACAATCGAAGAAGAAACAGCAGATCTTGATCCATACAATTTGCAGAAAGAAATAGACGAAGAGCCAGAAAAGAAAAGTGAAGAGAATGATGAGATCCCTCCGGTATCGCCTGATGGTCCTATCTCTCGCGAAGATTCTATTGAATCGTAAAAAATTAAAGATTATATGCCCCCAATTTTATATTTGCTAGCTGGATTTGTTGTGTTGTTTTTTAGTGGAGATTGGCTTGTTAAGTCTAGTGTACAATTGGCGCGTCATCTTAAGGTCTCTACCCTTGTTATTGGTATTACTGTTGTGGCATTTGGAACTTCAGCACCTGAATTGCTTGTGAGTTTACGAGCTGTCTACGATGGATCGTCCGATATTTCTATTGGAAATGTAGTTGGATCTAACATTGCTAATATCGCATTGGTATTAGGTATGGTTTCTATAATTTATCCAATTAAGGTTAAGAAAAAAGGAGTTTGGTTCGATTGGTTGATAATGATGTTTGCCACCATATCGCTAATTATTGCAAGCCAAAATTTTAATTTAAGTTCTTTTGAAGGGATTGTATTTCTTGTTATTCTTAGCTTGTACCTTGTTTGGGCTGTTTATAGCAGTCGCCAGAAAAGTAAAAATGAAGATGTGATAAAGGCTCCTACAATGGTGTTATGGAAGGTCATATTACTCTTTATTTTGGCAGCAGCAGGTTTGTATTTTGGAGCAGATTGGCTTGTGATAGGTGCCAAAAGTATTGCCAGAAAGTTTGATGTTAGTGAACGAGTTATTGGAATCACTGTTGTCGCTTTTGGGACTAGCGTTCCTGAGTTAGCAACGTCTTTAGTGGCCGCTTTTAAAAAGGAGACGGATATCTCGATTGGAAATATTATAGGATCTAATATTTTTAATATATGGGCAATATTGGGTATTACAGCAACATTGAAACCAATTAATGTGAATCCTTCAATGGTCAATAACGATTATTGGTGGATGACTGGTATTGCAATTGTGCTCTTTTTAATGATACTTCCACTTGCAAAGGGATTAATATCACGATGGAAAGGAGCTCTTATGCTTTTTGTTTATGTCCTTTATATATACTTGCTATTTGTTTAAGCTATGGTACATTGTCAACAAGTCCGTAAAAGTTATGGAGATCTTGAAGTTTTAAAAGGTATTGATCTAACAATAAACGCTGGAGAAGTTGTTTCTATTGTTGGGGCAAGTGGTGCAGGGAAAACCACTCTGTTACAAATATTAGGAACTCTTGATAAACCTACTTCAGGTGAAGTATCTCTCGACGGTATAGACCTGAAGAGCCTTAGTGGGAAGCAACTTTCCCGATTTCGGAATACTAAAATTGGTTTTGTATTTCAGTTTCATCAATTATTGCCAGAGTTTACTGCCATAGAAAATGCCATTTTACCTGCTTTGATTAATGGTAAGTCTAAAGTAGAAGCCGAAAAACGTGCAAAAGAACTGTTGTCGTTTCTAAGCCTCGACCATCGTTTAGATCACAAACCATCCGAGCTTAGTGGTGGTGAGAAACAGCGTGTTGCTGTAGCACGTGCCTTAGTAAATGATCCGGCCGTAATATTTGCTGATGAACCTTCTGGAAATCTGGATTCTCATAGTCAGGAAGAATTGCAAAAGTTGTTTTTTGATTTACGAGAAGCATTTAATCAAACATTTGTAATAGTTACACATGATTACCATTTGGCTAAAATGTGTGATCGAATGATTGAAATTAAAGATGGCTTAATCCATAAATTCTGAGATGGAATTATCTGAAATCAAGTCGTTTTTAGATGAAAAGGTGATTAAGTTTAATCAACCTTCATTTATTGATAATGATCCTATTTCAATTCCGCATTTATATCAAAGGAAAGAGGATATTGAGATTTCTGGATTTCTGACTGCAACAATAGCTTGGGGAAGGCGTGATTTAATCTTAAAGAGTGCTCATCGTTTGATGGAACTTTTGGAACATAGTCCTTTTGAGTTTATAACTGAAGCTAATCAAAGGGAATGGAGTCGATTCGAAACCTTTTATTATCGTACATTTTCATCAGTTGATTGTCTATATTTTATTAAGGCATTGCATGAGATATATACGCAAAATAAAGGTTTAGAGGGTGTATTTTCAGATCAATATCTATCAGGCAATATAAAGCCTGTTTTAGTGCATTTTCGCGATATATTTTTAAGTTTTGATCCTTTACGACGTACCCATAAACATGTGGCCAATATTTTGAATGGAGCTTCAGCTAAACGAATTAATATGTACCTGCGTTGGATGGTGCGTAATGATAAGAATGGAGTTGATTTTGGTATTTGGAAAAAGATTAAGACTGCTGACCTTCTTTTACCCTTAGATTTACATACTGGTAATATTTCGCGTAAGCTTGGGATTCTGAAGAGAAAGCAGAACGACATTAAGGCAGTTGATGAAGTGATGGCGATCCTTCGTCAGTTTGATAGTAATGATCCTGTTAAATATGATTTTGCTTTATTTGGCTTAGGTGTAGAAGAAAAATTTTAAGTATGGCCAATTCGTGGTTTAAATTTAAACAGTTTGCTATCAATCAGGATAAAGCAGCAATGAAGGTTGGAACTGATGGAGTGATTCTTGGTGCATGGGCTGATGTGTCTGAAAGTAAAACGATACTTGATGTAGGAACCGGCACCGGTCTTTTATCACTAATGTTAGCTCAGCGAAATACACAAGCTAAAATTACAGCTATTGATATTGATAAAGATGCTGCCTTACAGGCTAATGAAAACTTTTTGGCATCTGAATGGACGAAACGATTATTGGCTATACATACTTCATTAGAAGATTATTCTGAAGCTTCGTGTACAGCGTTTGATTTTGTGATATGCAATCCTCCTTTCTTTAAAAATGCATTTAAGAGCCATGATGATTCTCGCAATAAGGCAAGGCATGATGATTGCTTATCATATCGTGAATTAATAAATGTGAGCTATCGTATTACTGCTGCAAGTGGTCGGTTAGCTGTAATTATTCCATATCAAACAGAAAAGGAGTTTCTGAACATTGCGTCTCAAGAAGGTTTTTTCTTAAAGCGATTATTACGTGTTAAACCAACGCCTAAAAAAGATTTTGTACGCTCGGTTATTGAATTGTATAAAAATGAGGTTGCTGACACTGAAATGAGTCGGATGATTATAGAAGATGGGGGACGCCATGCTTATTCCGATGATTACATTCATCTAACAAAAGACTTTTATCTTGCATTATAACACCAGGTATCGTTTCGGATAACTTTAACTTATAAAAGTATTTTGAGATACTTCCATTGCGGTAATTTGAATTTATCTTGTACCATTACGAAAATCTTGAGAGTCGAATAAAACTTTTTAATCATAAATTGAGTTTAGACTTCTAAGAGCAAGTGAAAGTTAATTTATACCATATTTTTAAGTTGTTAGTCATGGATAATTACACATTGAGCTAATATCTTGAAACAAATTGTTGTCTTTTACTGTATGAGTAATGTAAAGTTAATTTACCGTTAACATTGTAATTAAGTATCTTAATAAAATAAAAATCATTATTTTAGAGTCGGAAAATTGGGAAGATGATAAGAAAAAAGTATTCAGATACTGAATTATTAGAAGCAGTGTATTCGCGGGATAGTAAGCGAATTAAGTACATTATGCAGTTGGTTTGGAATCCGATAAAGACAATTGTGTTAGAGAATAGTGGTGATAAAGAGGATGCCATGCAATTAATACAGGATGCGTTTATTGCGATATATTCCAAAAAAGAAAGACCAATACTTACAAGTACTTTTAGTACTTATTTTGTGGCTATTTGTAAGAATCTTTGGTATTATGAGTTAAGAAAAAAGCAAGTAAGCCCAGTATATCAGGTGCTTCATGAAGAAATACCTGAGCTTGAAAGTGAGATACATGAAAAGGAGCTTTATGAAAAGCGACGGTCTTTGTATTTAAAGTACTATAATAAAATTCAGAAGGTTTGTCAGGATGTCTTACGTTTGATGTCAATAGGATTTACAAATGAAGATATCACAACTGAATTGGCTTTCAGTTCTGTAGCTTATACCAAGAATAGAAAATCGATGTGTAATAAAAAATTGTTGGAAATGATAAAATCAGATCCACAATATAAAGAGTTGAAGTATGGATTATAATAAGAAAATACTGCAATTTTTCACCGATGAGTTAAGTCAGGAGCAACGTCAAGAATTAGCTTTTGAAGTAAGTAGTGATTCCAATGTTGCAGAAGATTTGAAGTTGCAGCAAGAGGTTTTGTATGCAATTGCCAATATCGAAGAAGATAACTCAGAATTCAGGAAACAACTGCAAGATATTGGTAAAGAGTTTATGGATGAAGAGCTGGAAGAAAAGAGACCCTCAATAAGAATAAACTATTGGTTAGCTGCTGCTTCAGTCATTGTTGTTATAGGATTAGGTAGTTATTTAGGACTGCTGAGAGATAGTAATTACACTGGTGGTCAGGCTTTTGTTGAGTACTATTCGCCCTATGGGACTGATTTGACTGTTCGAGGTCATGAGCAATCTGATCTATTTGTTAAAGCAATTCAGAGTTATCAAACTGGTGATATAACTGTTGCGATTGAATCTTTTGAAGCTCTTTCAGATGATAATGAAGAGTTGGCTGGGTTTTTCCTAGGTTTGTGCCAAATTGAGTTGGGTAATATTGAATTGGCAAAACAAGAATTGTTAGCAACAAAAGAAGGCGCTATTTTTTATGCAGACCAAATTGATTGGTATTTAGCACTTTGCTATATAAAACAGCAAGAGTATAACCAGGCTGAGTTATTGCTAACTCAAATAATGACAGGCGGTAATCAGTATGCTGATAATGCTAAAGAGTTATTGGAAAAACTGAAAATTTAAGATCGTTTGCGCCTATCATAAAAGTATAGGAAAGCGACAGATAATATAGCAAATGCCAAAAGGTAGATAAAAATCCCTTTTGGCGTTTTTTGTTTAATCGGATTAGTATTTCCCGATAATACATAGTTGCCCCAATAGTAAGGGTGTGATTTAATAGAGCCTGCGGAGTTAATATAGTTTAACTTGCTATTTCGAAGTGCATCATCTTTTCTTTTTCCTGATTTCAATTGTTTGTAAAAACGTTCAATAAGGTTTGCACCACTTTCATCGTTAACAGGCCAAAGTGTCATTATCTGCGATTCAACACCTGCAAATGTAAAGGCGCGAGCCAGGCTTAATAGACCTTCTCCTTTCATTCCCTGTCCACTGCCAGTGCTGCATGAACTAAGGATTGTTAAAGGAGAGGTGATAGTATAGTTATATATTTCCTTAGCTTTAAAACTGCCACTTGTGCTGTCGGATGATGCGAAGATCATTTGAGAATTGAATGGTTGTATTTCATCATTTAATGAGTGCATCGCCAAATGAAGAATACTATTCTCTTGCATTGAACGAATAAAATTCTCCTTATTTGCACTTGCTCCAATATACGCATCAGAGTTGAATGATTTATTGATCGCTTCGATTTCCTTCAGAGCACCATTTAAGGGACTGAGAATAGTATCTAGTGCTTGGTTACTTCTTAAATCGATAGAATCCGTTGATCTTGATCCTGTGTATTCTGGGGCGAAAGCCAAAACTTGATTAAAACTTGAAAGTTGTTTCGCAAATGTGGGTAATAAGGCTGTGTTATATGAGTAGGTTATACTTTGTCTTTTTAATAACCAAGGATACTCTTTAAAGCATGGTTTTTTCCGGGAGTAATCTTCTGTAAGTAAAGTTTCAAATGGTAAGTAAGAGAGTTCTGCGTGCGGCACAATAATAAGCTCTTTCCCTTCAATGTTCTGGCTTATATCTCCAAGTAATACTTGGTATAGACTATATGCAGCTGCCGCATATTCTTGAATTTTAGCCACAGGTTTCTGTCCTATAAAAGGAGAAGAGAGCTCATTTAGTACCTTTGTGAAATTTTTATTGAAATATTCATCCAATGTAATGATATCACAATAGTAGGTATTCTTATTAATTACAAAGCGAAATAGTTCTTTGTCGGTGTGGTAATAATCAATAACAACTTGATTAGAACTTAGTCTGTTTTGTATTTCATTGATGCCAATATATTGAGTAGTGTTTTTTAGTTTTTTATATTTTGGATATGACTTTTGTATTAACTCATTAAGGCTATCGATTTTGGCCATTCGATGGCTCATATTGCCATTCAACTCTATTAATAGAATACTGTCATTTTCTTCATTAAAAAGTTCGTTGGTATGCCGTTGTTCAAAGAAATCAAAGCGCTCTTTGTTATGATTGAGTTCATTAATCCATTCGAGTGGAACACCCGAATTAAGTTTGTATTTTTTGTCATTAATTCCTTGAAGAAGAGCATATGACTTGCCTTTCTGAACATATTCAAAAGCCTTCCGTAGGTATTTATCTTCTTTTGTTGTATCAAATAAGGCCATGGCAACTTTAGCGCTTTGGAGGGTGAAGTCGTAAAAGCTTTCTCCCGTAACAAGCCGGTCTCTATCAAAGCTTTGTTTACTTCTTAAGTGCTCTAAGGCCTTGTCTGCCCGATCAATAAAGGTCATAGCTTCTTTAAGAAATTCAATGTTATTGGTTTTCTCGAATTGCTCATATAAACATTGTGCCAGGCTTATATTTATTTTCCGGTATAGTTTTCCAAAGCGACTAGATTGAGCATTTGATTGAATATCTAATAAGTGAGGATAGGTATTCAACATCGCAGAGTTGGCTTCAGTTAGTAGCTTTTTGGCCTTATTGTAATGCTTTAATTTAATATGACAAAAAGCCTTTTCATACATGTTATCCCATATGGCGTAAGTGGTATAGTTACCATTCTTTTCCATAATGGATGTGACTCTTTCGTAATGGTACAAGCTCTGATTGAATTGCTCTAGCCTTAAATAGCCCCAGGCAAGGTTGTTTTCAAATTTTAAACTCTTGGGTAATTTGAGAATATTGTAATATAAATGTTTAGCAGAATCGAGGTAAGAATATGCCTGTTCATCTTTGTATTGTTGAGAAAGGGTATTGCTAGCAGATGTATAAGCTTCAGCTAAGAGATACTGGTCTAATCCTTTGCACTCCTCAACAAAGCGATGCATGTAATAAATGGATTTATCGTTTTGACCAAGTTGAAAATATATATACGATAGCCAATTTAATGAACTGTAGCGCGTATTCAGAGTGCTTTTATTTAATGGTATGAGAGCTAATGCTTTATTTGAGTATAAGATCGCATTCGTAAAATTATTTTGGTAAGCATTATTAATGCTTATATCCTTATACAATTTTGCAAGATCATTTCTAAAATATGGCGATTGATTGATATAAAATTCTTCGAGTAATTTAAAATAATGCTTAGCTTTACTCTCATAGCCCATGTCAATTAAAAAATCTACGTAAGTTCCGTATAGAGAGTGATTTGTGAGGGATATTTTTTTATTGAAGTCTAATGCAAGTGCTTCTTTAAAAACCTGGTTAGCTTTCTCAAATTGTTTATATCTATCATATAACGTAGTGACATAGGCTAAAGTTGATACATTGAAATTGGCATAGTTTGGATAGTTCTTGATGAGTTTCTTTTCTAATTCATAAGAGCGGGTCATATAGTCCAGGTGAATTTTCCGTTTTTCTTCATAAGAATAGATTACCGATAGGTTGTGAAAAATTTTTGCTTTTATAGAGTCGTGCAGGAATACTGTGTCATTTTCATCTAATAATTGCTTAAATATTTTTTTTGCTTGTTGGCGTTGTCCAATTGCAATAGACAGTGTTCCCTTGTAGAGTCTTAAATAATTGGAGAATAGTGTGTCTGCCGATTGTTTTTGTAGGTTTATAATAAAATCGTAGGCATTAGCGAGTCCTTTAGAGTAGGAGTGGGCTAATAAAGTTTGATGCAGTAGTCTTAATTGATCTTCATTACCTAAGCTATTATTGTTTGAAAGTAAAATACTATTGCCAATCTCAGACGCTTCTGTGTATTTCTTCCCTGAAAAACATTCCTTAAAATATATTATGTTGTCATTATTTTCCTGAGATTGAACTTTTTTTACTAGGCTTAACAGGCACAGAATCAATAGGATGTATGTTTTTGTGTGCATATTCAAAAAAAAAAGTTTTAAAAAAGGTGTTACGTTTTCACGTTTCTGCAATTAACTCATGTAAACCATTAATACGATAGTGACATGAAATTTTTTAAGAATACAGAAAAACGTGAGCAATTTAAAAAGTTTGTAGCAAAAGACCCTTCTTTTTTAAAAAAGATTGTGGGTGGTGAAGGTGATCAGCACGACACCAATAGTGGAGATAAAAACTTAAAGATTTAAATGCTTATTCATGTCATTGTTGAATTAGGCTTTTGGACGGGCAGACAACGATAATGAAAAGATATTTATAAGACTATCCCGATTAGTAGAAGTCTGAACGCAGACTGTTTGTAGGACATAAAGAAGCGTGAGGCGGTTTCCCTTCTAGATTCCCAATTCTCACCCCTCACCTTCTTTATCCTCACATTGTGTGAAGAAAGGAGAAAAGAATTTGTCGCAAAACGAAGTACATAGAACAATAGCTCTGATTGATTTAGAAATTCAGAGCCAGAAAACAGGGTCGCCTATTGAGTTGGCCGGGCGTCTCTGTATGTCCGTACGTATGCTTTATTTTTATATGGATATGATGACAGCTTTGGGAGCAGTGATAAGATACTCAAATTCAAAGCTTAGTTTTGAGTACGTACATCAAGGTCACTTTAAAGATGGTATTCGCTGGATTAAAAAGCATCCAGAATCCCGGGTTCCTTTCTAAAAAAAAATTCCTCTCTAAGAATTAGGCTATAACTGCGCTCATCTCGAAAAAAAAACTAATTTCGGGCTGTATATCTTTTATTTATGCCTGTCGAAACACCCAAATTAAGCCAGAGCAATCATAAGTACTATCATTATTCTGCACATTATTATCGCGGACAGTTATTGTATTGGTTATTACTTCTCATTGTTTTTACGAGCCTTTGTTCTTTGCCATTTATTAATGTCGATGTAAGTGTTCAAAGTCGTGGGGTAATTAAAACCAAACATAAACTCAGTGCGATCACATGTCCAATTACTGCCAAAGTAATTGAGGTTAAGGTTGAAGAAAATGGGCGTGTTTTTCAGGGAGATACCTTGATTGTTTTAGATAAGGATGGTTTTAACCGTGAATTTAGAATTAATCAACAACAGGTAGTATTACAGGAAACATACGTGAACGATTTAGACCTGTTGATTAAAAAGTCTACCAATCAGCAAATTTCCTCATCGCTATATGAACAAGAGCGTTTAGATTATAATGAGTCTATAGTAAAATTAAACAGAAAAGTTAGTAAGCTGAATAATGACTTTAAGCGAACATCAGCCTTATATCATGATGGTGTTGTTCCACTGAGTGCTTTCCAGGAGGATTCATTTAAGTTGTATGAGGTAAAAGATGAATTACGTTCTTTTAAGACGGCAACACAAGCCCGCTGGGAGGCCGATAAAAGAAATTATACGCTAGCAATTCATGAACTCAATAGCCGGATAGAGAGTTTAAACTATCAAATAAGTCAATGCTATATAACAGCCCCTTTCGATGGAAATATTATTGAGTTTAATGGTGTTGCAGAGGGGAGTTTTATACCCGAAAATGAGCTGATTGCGCGCATATCACCGGAAGACGATCTTATTGCAGAATGTTATGTGTCTCCTTCGGATATTGGTTTGATTCATAAAGGTATGGATGTGAGTTTTCAGATTGATGCTTATAATTATAATCAATGGGGGCTACTTGAAGGTCGTGTGGCTGATGTGGCGAACGATGTTATATATAAAGATGGGAAGTACGTCTATCTTATTCGAAGTCAGGTTGACCAAGAATTTATGCAATTAAAAAATGGTGTTACAGGTCCACTCAAAAAGGGGATGAGTTTGACAGGACGTTTTGTTGTTACACAGCGCTCATTGTTTCAATTACTGTTTGATAATGTGGACGATTGGCTTAATCCTAAAGTAATTAAGGAATGAGAGTCTCAATACAACAATACGATACAACCGACTGTGGTGCTGCGTGCCTGGCATCAATCGCCCGCTATTATGGCTTGAAATTACCGGTTTGGAAAATTCGGCAGGTAGCAGGAACAACACGAATTGGAACGAGTGCTTACGGTATTGTTACAGCAGCAGAATCATTAGGATTTGATGCCAAGGGTATTGAAGTCGCTGTTGATGATTTGAGAGAACTTACGCTTCCAGCCATTGCTCATCTTGAATTAGAGAATGGCAGTCACCATTTTGTTGTGATTTATAAAATAGGAAAACGCTTTGTGAAAGTGATGGATCCTGCTTTAGGCAAAGTGTTAAAG
>Ga0070728_10006641_pt1 | contig 10904 bp, 7 predicted proteins | sample tdDd471_FD_66723 | JGI IMG/M metagenome (GOLD analysis project Ga0070728, IMG submission 66723) | Marine sediment microbial communities from the Atlantic coast under amendment with organic carbon and nitrate - tdDd47.1 | ecosystem: Environmental > Aquatic > Marine > Coastal > Sediment | place...
AGAAACAAACTCTCTTGTTTTTACTGGTACAAAAGATTCACTAGAAAAGACCCTTCAGTTGGTTGCAAAATTTGACACGAAAGACCAAGCGCCAACGCGTGCGGCTACTGTTCCTGAAAACTACATCATTTACAAACCTAAATACCTATCGGGTGAAGAACTCGTTCAGATTCTGCATGACTTCGAACATAACCTTGTTTCATCAGGGATTAAGGACGATGAGCTTTTTGAAACGATAAATAACATCAAGTGGATGCCACGAACTTCCTCAATCCTTGTTTCGGGTCCAGACGATGCTACTAAGAAGGTAGAAGGATTACTGAAACGATTTGATGTTCCTGGTGAAGGGAGTCAAACAAAGCAAAATATTGAAACAATTAACGACCTTTCCTTCCTCATCTACAAATTGCAATTTCACCAAGGTAATGAAATTGAATCAGCCCTTCGATCAATAGCGCAGGATCTTACAAAGGCACCTAATTCTGATAAGAATAAACCACTCATTGATGCGATTAACTCTATCCAGTGGATACAGGTAACGAACTCACTTCTTGGAACGGGAGATGCCTCAACACTTTCTCGTTTGAAGGACCTTTTGAAAAATATCGACGTTCCACTTAGACAGGTGTTTATTGAGGTTCTCGTTGTAGAAACACAAGTGACCGATACAACTCAATTCGGACTTCGTTATGGATCTCAAGGGGTGTACAAAGAGCGCCTTGCGTATGGTACTGGAGCTCTCCCTGCGGTAACCGGAAGCGCAGGAGATCCATTTGGAGACTTTAACACTGCGCTGCAGAATATTACTGCGAAGACAACACCAACTGGCAAAGACGTTCCTTTTGCCTCAGGCAGCTCGGATCTTGGGGTTATTGGAGATATTATCCTTCACAAAGGGAAGTCGTACTTCGCTCTTGGATCACTTATCAACGCACTACAGACTGATGGTGAATCAACTGTAGTCTTGAATCAGAAATTGATTACTCAAGACAACCAGCAGTCTAATATTTTTGTTGGGAATAACGTCCCATACGCTGGATCGGTTGTTACGACAACCCAGGGTGCAGGCACGCAAACAAATACCAACTTAGAGTACCGTGATATTGGTGTGAACCTAACTATTACTCCTACTGTTGGCGATGGCAATATGTTAACGTTAAACATTGATCAGGAGATTTCAGAAGAAGAAGAAGATGACCAAGGAAGTACTATTCAAACCGGTACGGTAAATGGTATCCGAACGTCAAAAACAACTACTTCTACAAAAATTACCATGCCAAGCGATAATTTCCTCGCTATTAGTGGCATGATCCGAAACACAACAGAATATACAAAAACTGGTATCCCCTGTCTTGGTGGACTTCCTGTCTTAGGCTTGGCTTTTAGTCAAAATGATCGTAAAAAAGTCGCGCAGAATGTTATTGTGTTCATTAGACCTCATATTATTAATACCTTTGAGGAATACAAACAAATAACAGAAAGACAAGAAGACCTTTATCGAGCTCAAACGTCTGTCGAACCATTCGATGAAGCGGTAGAGCTTGTAAAAACACCAGATGATGAATAATTTTTTTCGAATCCTTTGTCTCGCAGCATTATTGGGCACAACATCATGTTATCGTGTTCCAAGAAAACTCGAACCTGAATTGTCGTATGCTGCACAAGATAGCTATATTAAAAGCTTGCCGCCTCCGTTTCCTCCATTAACAGGAAGCGAAAAAAGAACCCCTTGGGGGCAAGAATACATGATAGGCCTGGCATTTGCAGAGGACCTTGATTTGTATCGAGCCATCTCAACGCTCAAGCGTTCAGAAATCCTTATCCCCAAACAAAACACCCCTCGTCTCGAAGAGATTCAGTACCTCATAGTTGTTTGTTACTACCTTGGAAAAAGGTATGACGATGCCATTTACGTATTTGAACATTCTGATCTTAAGGAAGTCACACACCATTTCCCCGCCTACCATGACCTACTCCTTGTCCTCTTTGAGTGCTATCGGGAAAATAATGCGCCAGAAAAAGCTGAGTACATTTACGAACTTATCAAGGAACGGTATCCAAAAACTGCTGAGAAGCTAGAACTTTCGACCGCCTTGCTTGATGGGAATATCGAAGATTTACGCACCCTAAAAAAAAAGCACCCAGAGAATGTTGATATAGATGAGGTCATTAACAATTTTGAGCTCAACAAGAAATCTATCTCTAAAGCTGAGATGATGAACGCAATTCTTCCAGGTGCCGGGTATTTATATGTCGGACAAAAGCAATCAGCACTGACCGCTTTTTTAATTAACGGACTCTTCATTGGTGCTGCTGTCCATTTCTTTAATAAGGGGAATACTGCAGCCGGGATCATAACGACTAGTTTTGAAGCAGGTTGGTATTTTGGCGGTATTTATGGCGCTGGTGAAGCCGCAAAACTCTATAATGAACGAATTTATGAGAAAAAGGCCTATGAGACACTCTCTAAAGAAAAGCTTTTTCCTGTTCTTATGCTTCAGTATGGCTTCTAGCCCATTTCTTTTTGGAGCTCCCGGCTTCGAAGAGCCCTGGGGAAAAGATGAACACCTCGCCCACCATAGAAAAAGCGATATCCCCCCTGTGCCCCACAGATATAATCCCTTCACGAAAACTGCTGAATTCTTCATCAATTTCCACCAAAATTTCCTCTCTCCTATCGATGGTCCTCGAAGCCATTTCCGCCCCACGAGCTCACAATACATGCGTCTCGCCATGAAGCGACATGGCTTTGTAAAAGGGTTTATCATGGGATGTGACAGACTCTTAAGGGAAAATAAGGAAGAATGGGTCTACAGGCGCAAGGTTTTCGATGGTGTTGAGTATAAGTGGGATCCGACATTTGATAAGACCCGTCCCCTTCCTAAGCTCTATAAAGAGAGAGAAGAGCAGTTGACCCTCGATGAAATCGCCGATGCGAGTTTTTGAGCTTCTCCGATAATTCAAAAAATTAGTGTTATCAAAGAAAAAGTGGAGAACCATTATGTCTATTCATGGAATGGGTGGTGCTGGCCCGGTTTCTGCGGACCAGACAAGCCAAATCACGATCGGCTCATTCAGCAGCTGATATTCAAGCAGCACTACAGCAAATTACTACATTTGAACATGCCAATAGCAATCTTTCAGACCCTGAGTTGGATGTCTTGAATGACCTCCAGCACACACTAGAGAATTATAATGAGGCAAGCCCATCAGTACTTGTTTCAATTAGTGGATTTTTGTACGGCATGATGCAGCCACCGAGTGTCGAGGGCGATAGTAATAAGTTGTTTCAGTAGTGAAACAGCGACTTAGTTAAGCAAGTCTTCTGCAGCTGTTGTCGCAAGAAGTTCTTCGACGAAGATTTCATCTTCGAGTGCTTCTTTGTGATGCTGTGATGCAGGGCGAGGCTTAAGCGCCGCTCTTTCTTCCTGTTTCTTTTTATCACGAAGCATGAAGGTAAGTGGAACACCATCGAAACCAAAGGTCTCTCTGAATCTGTTGATCAGGTATTTCTTATAGGTCTCACCCATCAGCGCAGCATGGTTCACAAAAAGCAAGAAACGCGGTGGATGTGTTTTGATCTGTGTAAGATAGTAGATACGAAGTCTTTTCCCCTTAATCATTGGAGGATGATAACGGTGCATCATCTCTTCAACAAACGAGTTCAGTTTTCCTGTTGAAACTCGCATTGTCATCGCATCATTCACGAGGTTGATCTGTTCGAAAATTTTATCAACGTTTCTACCTTCAAGAGCTGAAATGAAAAGAACTGGACAATGAGCGAGGAAATGAGCTTCCATTCGGATAGCTGTTTGGCAGTGCTCCATTCGGAATCCTTTCACCATATCCCACTTGTTGAACAAGAGAACACATCCCTTTCCTTGCTCTTCGATCATTTGAGCAATTCGTTTGTCGTGTGCAGTAAGGCCTTGTGTAGCATCGAGAAGAAGTACGCACACATCGGCTCTTTCAATCACTTTCTCAGTTCGTAATGCAGCGAATTTATCAACTGCCTCTTTCTCCCCTTTCTTCTTCCGAATTCCAGCTGTATCGATCAGTGTGTATTCAATTCCATCATGTGTGTATTTCACATCGATAGCATCTCTTGTAGTACCAGCTTCAGGGCTAACAACACACCGACGTTCGTTCAAGAGGTGGTTCATAAGTGTAGACTTACCAACGTTAGGTCTACCGATGAACGCAACTTTGATCGAGTCACTCTCTTCAGCCATTTCTTCTGGTTCGATATCTTTCAGTGCTTCCTGTAGCAATTCGGCTACGTTATTTCCATGATGGGCCGAAACGGGGAAAAGGTGCTTAATCCCTAATCCGTAAAACTCAGCAGCGTCTGGGATAAAGTGGTCAGCGTCAACTTTGTTAACGGCCAATGTCACTTTTTTTCCTGTCTTCTGGAGAATCGATGCAACATACGCATCGAGAGGATGAAGCCCTGTACGGCAGTCTGCTACCATAATAATGCTATCAGCTTCCTCGATAGCGATCTGGGCTTGTATAGTAATTTCTTCTTGAAAGGCATCTTCATGCAGGGCAGTTTTTATCCCCCCGGTATCAATTATTTCAAAATCAGTACCGAAAAGTTCCGCTCGTTCATACAGGCGGTCACGAGTCACACCCTCTTTTTCATGGACGATCGCTTTCCGTCTTTGACAGATCCTGTTAAATAGTGCCGATTTACCGACATTGGGGCGCCCTACTAGCGCTATTCTGATTGGCCGTTTCATATCGGGCACTATTGTATACAATTTATCTCCATAAAGTAAAGAACAAGGAAGAAAGCTTCCAAAATAAAATACGCAATAAATAAAATTATTAATTTATATCTGGCGAATAACTTGGAGGTGTTTTTTTGCAGCTTCCTCCCAAGTAAAGAGACGAGCTCGTTCAAGCCCCTTCTCTTGTAGCTCTTTTCGAAGCCCCTCTTGCTCAGTAAGCTGAACAAGTGCAGACGCTATTGAATCAATATCATACGGATCGACATAGAGTGCAGCATCCCCACACACTTCCGGTAACGAAGCCGCCTTTGAGACGATTGCAGGACACCCACATGCCATTGCCTCCAAAGGAGGCAGTCCAAATCCCTCATAGAATGAAGGAAATACAAAACCGAGCGCATTTTGATACAGCTCTGGAAGTTTTTCTAGTGGCACATGCTCCAAAAACCGTATCCTTTTCTTCATTTGTTCCGACTGGATTAAAGAGGAAACCTCAATGCTGTTATGCATTCCTTTTGCACTTCCACAAATGTATAAATCTGCAGTATGTGAAGAAAGGGTTTTTTCAAAAGCACGTAGAAGTCCGTGTATATTCTTATGTTTTTTATGAGTCCCAACCGTTAAAAAGTAGGGTGCGATATCCCTCACTGCAGGGGTTCTTTTTTGAAATCGGCTATGATCTACTCCACAATAAATTGTAGAAAGGGGCGGTGTACGAGGGATGTGTTTCTCTATTTCACGCTGAGAAAAATTGGAAATAGTAACCACGTGATCTGCCCTCCGTACAAAACGGGGAAGAAGGAATTTTGTATATACTTTCTCTTGAAATTTTAATGTCTTGTAGTATTCGAGATGGTAGGTGTCACAGAGAGTAAGCAGGATTTTTTTTGCCTTTGGTCTCCGAAGTGACATATTGAAGTGTGGCGTCCAAAAGAGATCACATTCTGGAACTTCTTTGTGAAAATAAAGGAGTTCTTTTTTCGATAATACGGGAACGTCAGTTTCGAGAATTTCAGCCTGCTTGAGTACTGGGTATTTGTTAGCGATCCCCTTTTTTAGGAGGATGGTCCACGATTCTTTTTCCGTGAGAATTTTTGGAAGAATATTCAACAGATAAGTCCCTATCCCTGAGTATCCAATTAGTCTTCCATCTACGCATATTTTTTTCATTTGAACCATGATGAAAGCATTTGAGTTTTTTGTAAATTGTTTGCTACTCTTCGCTCCATGAAACGTGCACTAATTACCGGTATTACCGGACAAGATGGTTCTTATTTAGCTGAGTTATTACTTGAAAAGGGATATGAGGTCCACGGTGTAGTCCGTATGAGCTCTACAAACACCCTAGAACGACTTAAAAAAGTCGAATCAAACGAACGATGCATCCTCCATGAGGGTGATCTTCTCGATGGCTCATCTCTAAAGCGAATTATGAAAAAGGTTATGCCTCATGAGATTTACAACCTTGGCGCAATGAGCCATGTGAAGGTTTCATTCGAGGTACCGGAAGCTGCATGTAATATTAATGCATTAGGGACACTTCGTCTTTTAGAAGCTATGAGACAGATTTGCCCATCAGCACGCTTTTATCAAGCGTCAACTTCCGAGCTTTTCGGCGCGGTGAAAGAAACTCCACAAAGTGAAACAACACCTTTCAACCCTCGTTCTCCGTATGCAATATCGAAGCAGTTTGCTTACTACTCGGTCGTAAATTATAGGGAAGCATACAATCTATATGCATGTAATGGGATCCTGTTTAATCACGAAAGCCCTCGTCGTGGTGAACAGTTTGTTACGAGAAAAATCACCCTGGGTATCGCGAAAATCAAACTAGGACTACAAAAAGAGCTTATTCTAGGAAATTTGAATGCAAAGCGTGACTGGGGTTTTGCACGCGACTTCGTTGAGGGAATGTGGCTGATGCTCCAGCAAGATGCCCCCGATGACTTTGTCCTTGCAACAGGGATGACAACAACTGTCAGAAATTTCGTTGAGCTCGGTTTTAAAAATGCGGGTATTACAATCGCTTGGGAAGGGAACGATGTGGATGAAGTCGGCCGCGACGCAACCACAGGTGAAGTCCTTGTTCGAGTCTCCCCAGAATTTTTTAGACCGACTGAGGTAGAGCTTCTTATAGGTGATTGCTCAAAAGCTGAAAAACTACTTGGGTGGAAAGCTTCCACTTCGCTTGATGAGCTGGCAAAAATGATGGTTGACGCAGATTTACAACTACTCAGCCATAAAGCACACGCAATAGTCTAAGTAATGTCTTCGTGGATAAGGCGCATAAGTTCTTGAAGGTCTTCCTGTGAGAATTTCTTGAGGTGTTCTTCCTCGTCGTATCCGAGGACGCCCTTCATGAGATGGATTTTCTGCCTGATAAGCCGATCTATGTGTTCTTCCACTGTATTACGCGTAACGAGTTTGAACACTTGCACTCCCCGCTTTTGCCCAATCCGGTGAACACGGTCCGTTGCTTGATCTTCAACGGCAGGATTCCACCACCTATCATAGTGAATGACAACTGATGCTGACACAAGGTCAACTCCAACGCCAACCGCTTTTAGTGAGGCAACAAAAACTTCACAGTCTTTTTCTTCTTTAAATTTTTTGAGCTGCCCTTTTCTATCTTTTGTGGACCCTCTAATGGTCGCATATTTGATCTGGTTATCTTCAAGATACCGTTGAATAATGTCTAGCATGTCAAGGTATTGGGAGAAGACAACCACCTTCTGACCGCTATCTCGAATCTCACTCAGGAGCTCAACAAAGAGCTCCCATTTCCCACTACGATGTTTATGGTAGTTGTTGGAGGTCGATTCAATAAGTGCGGGATGGTTGCATATTTTTTTTAATTTTGTCAGCAGTGCGAATACATGGATGCTGTCTCCTTTTTCCATCTCTTCAAGCACTTTTTGTTCATCTCTTGCAACAACTTGCCTGTATAGCGCTTTTTGTTCATCGCTAAGCATACAGTGAGATACTTCTTCGATTTTCTCTGGCAGGTCTTTCAGAACTTCTGTCTTTTTTCGGCGCAGAAGGAACGGTTTGATCATTTTTCCCAGAAGCGCTTTTCGTTCGTCATCATCTTGTTTCTCGATGGGGGTGACAAACATATCTCTAAATTGGGTATGTGATGGGAAGTAACCGGGAATAGCAACATCAAAAAGCGCTTTCAATTCCACAAGCTTGTTTTCTATTGGAGTACCAGTTAGCCCAACTCGCATTGCAGCCTTCAGTTTCGTGAGGGCTTTATGTGTTTGTGAAAGGTGATTTTTTGCGACTTGTATTTCATCAAAGATAGCGATATCAAAACTAATTCTATGCAGCTCACTTTTTTCAGTTCGAAGCGTTCCGTAAGAAGTTAGGACAAGGTCATATTCAGAACGAAACCCTTTGAGCGTTCGTGTCGATCCATAGTAGACAAGTACACGCAGAGAAGGGAAAAACTCCTTTAGTAGGTCTTCCCAGTGATAGATCACAGAGGTTGGACACACCACTAAGAATTTATGCCTGGATGATTCTGCATACGACGCTGCGAGAAGCGCCATTGCCTGGTGTGTTTTCCCAAGACCCATTTCATCACATAAAAGCCCAGATAGCCCGCTGGTGTAGAGAAACCACAGCCATTTGACACCGACAACTTGATAGGGTCTGAGCGAACTCTTTAGATGGGTAAGGTCAGGCTCACTATCACTCACCATTTCTTTGAGTTCTTTAAAAAGGCGGTTGCTTTCTTGTGCGTCTGGTTTTTTCCCCATTGGTGGACGCATGTTTTCAGTAATAATCAACCTCATCCACTCTAAGGTTGATAACGTTACTGCACCTCCCTCTTCAACGGCATTTTCATCAAGCTGGCGAAGCCAGTTAAAGCGACTGTCTTTGAAAAAAATAAGTCCTGCCGGGCTTTTAATATACCCATTACTCGACTGAAATGCTTCTATAAGTTCTTGAAGTGAGATCTTCCCTAATTCGCTTTCGTAATAGAGTGAAAGCTGCCACTGTTTTTTGGTTTTTTTAATCTTTTTGATTTTAAGCTGAAGTTTTTCAGGCGTTGTCAGCCTTTTATCTAGCGTGAGAATATGTGGTTTGAGTTTGGCGAGCTCACAGGTAACAAAAAATGATTCAGAACGAGCATCGACTATCTGCTTCACTGAATATTTGCTTGGCATACGAAGTGGTGGCGGAATTTCTGAAAATCCCTCTTCTTCGACGTAGGTATATTTACCAAGTATCGTCACTTGGGATTTTTTATAGGATTCAGAAAAGGAGAGTTGAGGAATAATCTCTATCACTTCATTTTTGTTTAACTTTACATCCACCCCCGCTTTTTCAATCGGACAAAACGACGCGAAAAAACCTTTTACTGTCTCAAGGTCTTCTTTGTGGTTATCGATAAATTGAGGAATGTCATTTTTTGGCACTGAATGCCCAGATGACAAGAATGCGTGCGAACGGCCGAGTTGTTTTGAATAGAACCCTTTCCCACGCATATAAATCCAACTTCCCAAATCGATTATTTCCCCTCCCTCACCAAGAAATGAGGTTTCAGAAGAGAAGTGGAGGTTTTTGCGCGCATCAACAGAAAAAATAATTCGGGTTTCTACATTTGAAAGGTGCGTTTCAAAACCGGGATATTGGTTTAACCACCCTCTATGGAGAGTGATAAATTCAGCCATTTTTTCTTTTGGTATCGTCGTCGTCGTTTCTGAAAAGGGAACTTCATCAAGTTGGTAAAATCCCTTCTCTTCGATATACACCCAGTTACCATATTTTTTGGCATACGACGTTTGAAGATCTCCTTCTTCAAAAAGATACATATCTATGTGGAGTGTATCTTTGTTGTCGAAATAGAGTGAGTAATTTGGAAGCACACGTCCTGGATGGATCGTTACATTCCTACAGTACTTCTCAAGGAGTGTTTTATACCGTTCAAGGAAGAGAGGAACAAACCTGGGTTCGATGATTCTTTTTGTTAATAGTGGATCGTTTTTTTTAGGATAAAAGCCATCTCCTTCGACATATACGTATTTCCCGTATTCTTCCTCACTCTTTGCCTCTCCTTCATCGCTTTCTATCGAATGTATTCGGAATTTGCCCGTTTTTTCATCATAGAAAATCCCATCAAATGCGACGTTTACCACTTCATGAAATGCGTAGGGAGAAGTAATAGTTGCAAGGGCTGGAATGAGTGCGTTCCAATTTGCATCTGCAATGAAGAAGGTTAATTCAAGATCGGGGAATGTAACGGTGAGGTGCTTAAATCGCTTTTCTTCTTTTTCGAATTGTACAACGTATTTATCACCAAACGTTTGCCGTAAGAATAAAAATTTAGCGATGTCAGACCAGAAGGAAAGCTCGTATTGAAGTCCATGTGAAGGAGTACCCTTTCGCCAGAGTGCTAATTCATCTGCGGGTAGCTTAGAGAACTTAATGGAGGTTTCTTCCGTCTCAATTTGACGATTACGGATGAATTCTTCAATGAACTGCTCTCCTTTTCTTCGGAGTGGAGTAATCGAAAACACTTTTTTCCCAGCCGCCGTTTCACAGATGAGTGAATCTTCTTCATCGATAAGGATACTCGGCTCATATCCGTGACGTTTCGCTCCAATTTGACAAAGTGCATTCCAAAATGAATCGCGAAATCGAACGTGTAAAGGAGGTGGATGCCCTGCTATAACTAAAAATCCTGCCCCGATGTGATCACATGCTTCACCTTTCACGCAGGTGCAAAAGGAATCTAGTAGTTCACATTCATCACTTACCTGGATGAATGGCCAATATTCTTCATGGGACTGGGGATCGATAACCTGTACCTGAAACGTACCCTCTGAGAAAAGAACGTGCTTAACAGCATGTAATGAGACTAGCTCATGAGCTTTCTGCGATATGAAAGAGGGAAGACTCCCCATACATCACCAAACATACCAAAAATTCTTTCATTCATACCTGTTTTTCACCATTTACGCAAGCCCCACCTTTTTGACAATGGGGTGAAGGTGTATAAATCGATACTTCGAGAGCCGAGCACACTTCCTCTCTTCTTTCTCACTCCACTTTTTTTTGCGAAGAATTTTTGTAGCGCAGGCGCGAAGATGTATAAATCGATACCTCGAGCGCCGAGCACACTTCCTCTCTTCTTTCTCGCTCCACTTTTTTTTGCGAAGAATT
>Ga0070728_10006645_pt1 | contig 10900 bp, 7 predicted proteins | sample tdDd471_FD_66723 | JGI IMG/M metagenome (GOLD analysis project Ga0070728, IMG submission 66723) | Marine sediment microbial communities from the Atlantic coast under amendment with organic carbon and nitrate - tdDd47.1 | ecosystem: Environmental > Aquatic > Marine > Coastal > Sediment | place...
GGTACTCCCCTGGGAACCCGGAATGATTCCAGTCTCGTCCATTTCCGCCCGGGTTGCACCTTTTCGGTGCACCAGGACTTCCTGGCCGAAATGGTGTTCCAGGCTTGCGTAATTATGGGCAACATCAAAGGCGGGAGAAAAGGAAACTGATGGTTCAAGGTCCAGCAGGATTTCGCAGAATTTCTCCATCATAGCTCGCCTGTTTGCAGCGGCGAATTGAACACAATAGTTCATCTCATGTAAATACCTTTGCCCAGTTTCAGACTGTAGAGGTAAATAGTCGAGTTGCCATTTCGCTGGCACTTTTGCACCATGGGCAAGATTGTATGTTGCCGCCAGTCGATTGTAATGATTGGCCACCTGATAGCCGATATTTCTGCTGCCTGAATGGATCATCAGCCAGATGTAACCGTCATCTCCTCGCTGTATTTCGATAAAGTGGTTACCGCCACCCAGCGTGCCGAGCTGCAAGCGGCCGTTTTCATATTCACGGCAGACCACCGGCAACTCTTTTTCTGTGAGTTTTCCTGAAATTTCAGGCATTTTACTTTTTTTCGGGGCGTTCTTGTGGTGTTTGAAGCCGAGAGGTACAGTCTGCCTAATAGTCTTCAGTATTTTTTTAAGTTGCGTTTTTTCCAGATGGGGCAGGGATGTTTGTACGGCACAAATACCACAGCCGATATCGACTCCAACCGCATTGGGAATGACCACATCTCTTGTTGCCGCTACACCGCCAATTGGCATGCCGTAGCCAACATGGGCATCAGGCATGATCGCCACGTGATGATGAAGAAAAGGCAGGTTCGCCAGGTTTTTAGCCTGTTGCAGCGTATCTTGGTCGATATCTTCCAACCAGAGTTTAATCGGTTTTAGTTCCGTACTGATTGTTCTAATCATGGCGGTTTTTATCCTCCTTGATTGATGGTGTCTCAATGATAGTGAAATTCACACGCCTTGAATATGCAGTTTTTTACTTAACCATCTCCTGTTTGAGGTTCTTATAAGTTCGTCTTGAATTATGACAGGGTCTTTTTAAACCGTCCTATAGCAATGGTAAGAAAAGAAACAGATAAAACTATTTGGGCAGAGATTGCCGGCCAGAGAACGGAAATGCCAACATCTTTCATGACAATGCCCCTGAGAAGGTCCAGGTACCAGCGCATGGGGTTGATGAAAGTGGCGTATTTGACCGGGTCGGGCATATTACTGATTGGGAACATGAAACCACTCAGCATGACCGAGGGCATGAGTATCAGGAAACTGGTGAGCAAGGCCTGTTGCTGGGTTGAGGCACCACCGCTTATGATCAGGGCGATGCCCATGTTACCTGCCAGATAGATCCCGGTCACCCCGTAGAGGAGTGGCAGACTGCCTCGCACATGGACCCCAAAGACAAAGTAGGCGATAATGAGCATAAAGGACATTGAGATATAGCCGGTGATCATGTAGGGAATGGTCTTGCCTAGGATAAATTCGATCCCCCGGATCGGGGTAACCATTACCTGCTCAATGGTGCCGATCTCCTTCTCTCGGACGATCCCGATGCTGGTGAGCAGCAAGCTGAAAATATAGAGCATTGTGGCTATCAGTGAGGGGACATAATAAAACCGGCTCTCCTGGTTAGGGTTGTACCAGGCGCGGCTCTCAGTCTTGATCTGTAGAGGTGAAACGGTTATGCCTTTTCTGCCAAGCCGTTTGCTTATCATTCTATCATTGTAATCACTCACTATGAATCCGGCATAACCGAGAACAATTGAGGTGCTGTTGCTGTCGGTACCGTCGGTGATGAGCTGTACTCCGGCAGTGTTCTCGGTGAGGATATCCCTGCTGAATCCGGCCGGGATATGTAATACAGCCCGAACTTCACTTCGATCCAGAAGTGGGCTCATTTCTTTTTGGGAAAGCAATGAGGCGGAAATGCGGAAATAGTTACTGGCGGTAAATGCGCTGATCAGCTCCCGTGAGGCCGGGGTCTTGTCCATGTCCAGCACAGCCATGCGAATATTGGTCACATCGGTGGTGAGAGCAAAGGCCATGATGGTCATCTGGATTACCGGGATGCCAAAAATGACCACCCTCATCCGTGGATCGCGAAGCATTTGCAAAAATTCCTTGATGAGCATGCGGTAAAGGCGTTGCAGCATCTCTTACTCCAGTTTGAAGGAAAAATTGCGGTTGGCAAGAACTATCATAAGGAGTGCGTAAATGGCTAAAAACAACGCATCAAGCCAAAGAATCTCAAGGCCAATTCCTTTTAAATAAATCCCGCGCAGGATGGAGATGAAATAGCGGGCAGGGACAATATAGGTGAGGAACTGCAAAGGTATGGGCATGTTTTCGATGGCGAAAACGAAACCACTCAGAATAAGCGTAGGCAAAAAGCCGGCAATGATGGCCAACTGGTTGGCCAGTACCTGCGATTTGAGCTTGATGCTGAGCGTCATACCAAAAAACAGTGCGCCGGTTAAAAAGAGGGCGGACAGACCAAATAATAAGCCGGCGTTACCAACTATAGGAACATCGAAGATCCATTTTCCCATCAGAACGGCTATCGCCACATCGATCATACCTATACAGAAATAGGGAATAACTTTACCAAAAATCAGTTCAGGTCCGCGCAGGGGGGTGCTGATCAACTGTTCCATGGTCCCTGTCTCCCATTCCCTGGCCACTGTGGTGCTGGTGAGCAGAGCGGCCACGACGATCATGACCAGTGCGATGATGCCGGGAATGAGCACGTTCTGGCTTCTAAGGCCAGGATTGTACCAGGCACGCGGGATCAACTCAATCGGCTGTTTGAGCTCTCCCTGGCCTTTTAACTGCATTTGTTCCGAGGTGACCTCAAGAGCGTAGATGGTTCCGATGTTTGCCGCATAGCCCATGGCCAGTCGGGAGGTGTTGGCGTCGCTGCCGTCACCTATAATCTGGATTTTTACCGGTTTGTTGGCAAACACCTTGGCAGAAAAGTCACCGGGGATTACTAAGGCGACCATGGCATTCCCCCGATCCAACTCTTTTTGCAGTCCAGAATAGTTGTCGCGATAGCCCTTTATGGCAAAATAGGGAGAATCCTGAAAGAGGCTGAGGAGTTTCCGGCTTTCAGGAGTGCGTGATTGGTCCCATATCACGGTTGGGACTAGCCTCAGGTCAAGGGTGAGGGCATAGCCATAGAGAAGGATGAGGATAAGGGGGATGGCCAGTGCTAAAGTCAGACTGCGCCAGTCGCGCACAAGGTGCAGGGTCTCTTTTCGGGCTACAGCAATGAGACGTCTGACATTCATATTTGTGGAGCCTCCCTGTCTTTTGGTCTTGCTTTATCATTGCCGTTTATTCTGTCCACCTCCTCAATAAGGGAGATGAATACATCTTCCATGCTCGGCATGATGGTCTCCATGGTGATCCCATCAAGGCCTTGGCCGCAGCTCATAAGAAAACGATTGATCGCCTCAATGGCGGCTTTATCATCTGGAGCGACTAGGTGCAATCCCGAGCCAAAAAGTGCAGCGTCCCTTACCTCGGGTAAGCCTTTTAACGGAGTGACCAAGGCCTGGGGATCTTCGCAGCGCATGTCGATGATCTTGTCATGCATGATTCGGGTTTTCAATTCTATTGGCGAACCCGAGGCAATCATCTTCCCGTCATAGATGAGGGCGATTCGGTCGCAGTACTCGGCCTCCTCCATATAGTGGGTGGTTACAAAGATGGTAATTCCCTCATCTGCCATGGCATAAATGAGCTCCCAAAATTGTCGGCGGCTTAAGGGATCAACTCCGCTGGTTGGTTCATCGAGAAAGATAATCGGCGGTTCGTGCAGGATGGCACAGGCAAGTGCAAGACGCTGTTTCCAACCACCACTGAGGATAGCTGTGAGGCTGGATCGATGTTCCAGTAAACCCGACATCGCAAGTGCCCAGTTGAGACGATCTTCCAGCCGCTTGCCGCGAAGACCATAGATACCGCCGTAAAAGCTGATATTTTCCTCAACAGAAAGATCTTCGTAAAGGGAAAATTTCTGGCTCATATACCCGATATGTAGCTTGATCTGTTCTGTTTCCCCCAGGATGTCATAGCCTGCCACTTTTCCTGTACCGGAACTGGGGCTCAGCAGCCCGCAGAGCATGCGGATGGTGGTGCTTTTTCCAGCTCCGTTTGGGCCGAGAAAACCGAAAATTTCCCCTTTTTTCACCTTAAAACTCACGTCATCAACGGCTGTGAAGGATCCAAACTGTCGGGTCAAGCGTTCCACCTGGACAGCCAGACCCTCGGTAGTTGTTGTACCAGTGGTTACCTCTGCTTCTGGTGTCGGTTGCCTGCTCTTTCCCAATAAGCTGACAAAGATATCTTCAAGGGAAGGCTCAGCCTCCCGAACGTGTTCGTAGCTGAGTCTTTCCTGCTCAAGAAGTTCTATCACCTGCTCTTTAGTTTCTTTGCTGTCACGGCAGACCAGATGGACGGTGTCGCCGAAGAGATCAGCACTTTTGGCAAAAGATTGGCCCCGTAACAGGCTGACAATCTTCCTTGCCTGGCGCGATCTGATCGCAAGTATCCGGCCATCCAGCAGTTCTTTGAGTTCACCGGGCGTACCGATGGCCATACGTTTACCCTGATCAATGAGACCGACCCGGTCACAGCGCTCTGCTTCATCTAAATAAGCGGTGGTGATGAGGACGGCAACCTCCTGCTGTCGAAGTCTGTGGAGAATTCGCCAGAAATCCCGGCGGCTCACAGGATCGACACCATTGGTCGGTTCGTCAAGCAGGAGCACCTTCGGGGTGTGAATAAGGGCACAAATGAGCTGGAGCTTTTGTTTCATGCCGCCGGAGAGATTTCCCGCACGGCGATGGATAAAGGGCTGCATGTGACTAAAACCCAGCAGCTCTTTGATATGATCTTTTCTGCCTTTGCGGCTCATACCGTAGAGGTCGGCATAAAAATTGATGTTTTCTCCGACAGTGAGATCCTGATATAGTCCAAATTTCTGGCTCATATAGGCGAGATGGTCCTTGACTGAAACTGCCTCCTGGAAAATATCAAAACCTGCAATTCGGGCTGTGCCGAAATCGGCATCCATGATAGTCGCCAGCATTCGAAGAGTCGTTGACTTGCCGGCACCATCTGGGCCAACAAGGCCGAATATCTCCCCTGGAAATACCGTGAAGCTCAATTGATCGACGGCAGTGAGAGGGCCGAAATTTTTTGTCAGCCCGTCTGCGGCAATTGCTGGGGTGAGAGCGGTTGTTGCAGCACCTGTAATCATAACCTTATTTCCTGGCAAAAGGACGCCGTCTCGATCATCTTCAACCCCTTACCTGCCCGAGAAATTAATGAGTCCATCTGCCGGCATCCCCGGTTTAAGCTCGTTGTCTGGGTTTTCGAGTAAAACTTTGATGCGGAACATGAGTTTGACCCGTTCCTCAAAAGTCTGTACCGTTTTCGGGGTAAATTCTGCCTGGCTGCTTATATAATTCACTCGACCCGGGTAGGTCTTGCCGGGAAAAGTGTCAGTTGTTACCTCGACCTGCTGTCCAAGTTGTATTCGGCCAAGATCTGTCTCGTTGATATAAGCCCGAAGCCATGGTTTATCTAACCGGCCGAGGGTGAGTACCGGGGTAGCGGGATTAAGGTATTCTCCCGCTTCTGCCGAGGTACTCAGTACCACAGAATTCATGGGCGAAATCAGCTCGGCATAACTGAGTTGTTGTTGGGCCTGATGAACGGTTTCCCTTGCGACCTCTACTTTAGCTCTGGCCTGTTCGATAGTCTCGATACGTGGGCCGGCTTTGATAAGCGCATATTCTGCTTCAGCCTGCTGCAGTATAGCTTCTGCCCTGCGGATGTGTTCGATACGTGGACCCGCCTTGAGTAGCTCAAGGCGTTGGTTTGCAGCTCTGGCTTGTGCGTGGGTTTCCTCTACCTTTTTTTCCGCAGTTTCGTAGAGCGTCTGAAATGTTTCAAGTGCGTTTTTGCTGACACTTTCATCCTTGTATAGAGTGTTGTACCGATTTGAGTCAATTTTTGCCTGTTTCCGTTGGACTATTGCCGATTGCTCAGCTGCTATAGCACTGTCCCGATCGGCTCTGGCACTTTCGATTTCCTGGATACGACTGCCGTTTTGCAACTCAGTCAGGCTGTGGCGGGCCTGCATGACTTGAGCTTGTGCCCGATCGATATCTTCTTTGCGGCTACCCGCTATAAGTTCGGCTAGAATGGCTTCGGCATAGGATAGATTAGCTGTTGCCTGCGCCAAGGCAATGGTTTGGTCGCTTGTCTCTAGTTTTGCGAGCACCTGGCCAGTCACGACAGTATCTCCCTCTTCTACCTGCCGCTCTTTTATTCTACCAGCAATCCTAAAACTCATTTGGGCCTCGGTGACCTCGATATTGCCGGAAAACCGAAGTAACGTGTCACTTCCTAAATGAGTTAGGTAGTTGTAGGCAATGATTCCTCCAGTGGCTACAACAATAATTATGAGAACGATGCGTAACCTTTTCTTCATATTTCTGCCTTCGATGGTGAAAGGAGTTCCTCTTTGATCCTGGCAATTCCTCCGAGGGAAAAAAGCCAGACGGAGTGCGCGAGTTGATCGAGGTTGTCTTCGGTAGGAGCGTTGTTTGCACTGATTTTCAGGATGACTGATGAGCCCAGGGCGTAATAGATACATTGGCCTATGATACTTATAACACAGGGCATTATTTTCTCCGGGCCAGGATTGCTCTGCATTATATCGACCACGATGTCGACTAACAGGTCTTTATGCGGTTTGACATATCTATCGAGTACGTTTTCGAAGGCGGGGCTTGGGTCGAGTAACTCCCGTGCAATAAGCCGACCCTGGCCTGACATGCCCCCCCAACCCTCGCTGCTTTGCAGCCGATAGAACATGCCTCTGACAAACACCAGAAGCCGCTGCTCCGGGTCCGCGTCTGCACCTGTTTCCAGAGTGGCAGGAAAACGGGTGAAGCCTGCATGAAAGACATCTTCCAGGACGGCAGCATAGAGGCTGTCTTTGCCATGGAAATGATAATTGATCGCAGCGATATTGACTTTTGCGGCCTTGGCGATCATTCGGATGGTGGTATCTTTAAAGCCTTTTTTGCCAAAGATAACAGCGGCCTCTTTGAGGATACGTTCCTTTGTAGGCATTGTTTGTTCAGACATGTTTCTCCACTGTAAACTCCTGATTTAAACGTTAGTATAAAACACGTGTTTTAATCCTGCAAGAAGAGGGCAGCCGCATCAATTTTTACAGGATGAATAATCACATAAGATAGGGTGTTTTGGGAGGCACCATGACATGGGATTGCAGAGGTTTTAAGGTATTGGCTAGGTACAAAGAAAGGATTACAGATGCCGAAAAAAGTGAATTCTAAAATTGATTACTAATTTTGGTTTTAAAGATATATATAAGCAACTTGTCGATCAAAAATTTAGTGAACAAGGGAATTGTCTAGATATCTTAAGTTGTAAAAACCTAGACCCGACCTGACACAATTCATAATTGTGTCTCAATCAAGTCCGACCATCTTGCATTGTTCTCATTTTGAAAGTTGGAGGTTTACAGGAACAAGATTTCGCTATCCCTATTGGGGCAAACATTAACCTTTCCACGGCACATCTTTGTACAAGGCGTTACAATGACATCACCCCAAATTTGCGGGATGAATCCCACTCCGTTTAGTATCTCGACGGTGCACTGTCATTTCGAACACACCCCAAAAGGCGCCTTTAATTTTAAAAATCTAATTTGGTGTCTATTCTTTATGACCCACTTCAACACCTCTACTGGAGCATTCAGAGAACTATTAACCACAGCCCTTGCGCCCTTCTCACAACAAGCCCTACGCTTGCACATCTGACTGGTTCCCATAACCTCACCATTTGTAGCTTTGAGTACGAAGGGTTGGTCGGATTGAGAGGCACGGTGGATGTCTTTGTCTGTCGATGAAGGATTACTGGACCGGTTTCTTTTGAGTCTCAACGGCTGCCGCCGCCGCTGCTTCTGCAATTTTCTGTTTAACTTCATCGGTTATCGTATGATCCCCGTTTTCCTCTGCCTCCATATTTGTAATTGCCGGTACTTCGACAATCACTTTGCGGTGAGCATAATGTATGCCCTTTTGGTCAAGCGCATCGGTAATGCGCTTGTATGCCTCACGGCGAATCACGAAGTGTGTACCTGGGTTAGCGGTGAATTTGACTCTAATGGTTAAAACTGAATCACCCACCTCCCTAATACCCTGGGATTTCATCTGTTTGATGAAATCTTTTCCAAATTCCGGATCTGCGAGCATGTCTATACCTACTCTCTTGACAACTTTTCTGACTAGGTCAACATCTGTATCATAGGGAAACTGCAGGTTGAATTTTACAACAATTCCTCCACGCATATAGTTAGTAATGGCTCCGAGGTCGCTATATGGTATAATCTGCAACATTCCTCTATGGTGGCGAAGCATCACATTTCTAAGTGATATTTTTTCAACTGCTCCGGTTACTGAACCGGCTTCTATATACTCCCCGACTCTAAATGCATCATCGATGAGGTAGAAAAACCCCGATAAAAGATCACCCACCAGTTTTTGTGCCCCAAAGCCAATGGCAATACCCAGCACTCCGGCACCGGCCAGTAACGGGCCGATATTTATTCCCAGTGATGAAAGTGTGAAGAGGGTCAACATTACCACCATGATGATACCGAGGAATTTACGAACGATAGGCAGCAGAGTCTGAGTGCGGTCAAGTAAAGGTGCGCCTCCCCATTCACTTTCACTGTTCTCATCCTCTTCAGTTGTTGTTTCTTCACTGCTGGCCAACAGGTTGCTGATAATTTTATCAATCAGTCGCCATAACACCATAAAAATAATGACAATGAAGGCAACTTTTTTCATGGCTGTAACCACCTGTGGTGCATAATTTTTTTCAAAACCCCAGAGGTGCAGCAACCATAACAGGAGAAGACCTGCCAAAATAAGGCGACTTAGAGAACGCAGATATGCGTAAAGAAGACTTGGTTTATCGACATTTTCCTCTGCGTTTTTATCTGTTTCTGCAATATCACGGTCATCTGACATTTCATGTGTGAAAAATCGAAAGAGCCAGCCGGTAATGTTGTCAAGAATAAGAAAAATTGGGAGAATTAAAAGGCTTGCTGCAAAGGCCAGACTGAACTGGGATTCTGAGAGCAATAACTTTCCACTCCAGACCAACCAGAGAATAAACAGGTAAATTGTTAATAGGTAAAGCCATGAATTGGCGAACTGGCTCTGAATCCATATTGAAGTACCTGTCTTTGAATGGTTGAAAAGTTTACGAGTGATCGTTTTCCGGTTCAAAATAAGAAATATCCCGGTAATCAGGATAAATACAGTACCAAAGAAAAACTTTGTGATCACTAAGCTGTCCCCCTTTAAGCCGCCATATTTCAACAGGCCGACAGACATCAGTTCTATCGTGAGAACAGAAACGAAAATGGAGTTAATGCGGTGTGCAATACTGGCAGTTGCATTGTCCCAGGGAATCAGACGAATTTTATCATCACCTGGAGAAAGCAAAATGTTTGAGATTAGAACTGCGCCTCTGATGAAAATGATTGTTGTGAGAACCGTGAGAAAGGATGGGCAGATAATAGAAAAATAATCAGAATAGAACAATATGTAAGCAAGATAGGAGACGATAGCAAAAATCAGAATCGAAAAAAATTCAGGTGCCGCATTGACCATCCCAAGCCATAACTTCCAACGCCATGACAGTCTTCGGGCAGGCAATTCTGGCCGGAGCCTTTTTGAAACGTAAAACCGGAATAACCAGTCAATAATACCGGCAATTGCAAATATAATGAAAAGGTGGGAAAGCATGTTCGTGAAGGTGGCAAAACTGCTGATTCTGGCAAGGTTACGGAAGGTTTTTTTTAGATCATGGAATAATCGAATTTTGTTGATGTTAAGAATAGTTAGACGCCAATAAACGAGCTCAGAATAATTTTCAAAAAACAACTGCATTTTGATCAGATTGTTTTTTGAAAAAAATGGCGTTTTTTCTTTGAGTTGGCTGTTTGCCTGTAGGCTGAAGGTTGGTTCGGTGTCAGGGGCGTCTGACGATTTGCTGTTTTCGATTCCACTGTCTGCAGTTACAGTGGTGGTGAAAACGGAGGAGGATGCCACAACAGGTAGAAAAAAAATGCAAAGCAGGACGGCGATACTTGCAGCAATACGCCTTGTTTTGCAATGCATAATGTACCTGCTTTCTACCATATCACCACCGGTAATTATCACTGAAATTTGACTATTTATTGTTTTCTTTTTAATCAAAAATTTATCTTTAAGCAATGTTAGTATAACAATAAATAGCTGCAGTAGAAAAAAACAGACCGCCTAAACAGAACAGATCGGAACTTTTAAAAATGCTTGGATTAGTACCTTCACGAAATACGGGCAGCATATAAGTGGAAAGAACATGTATTCACTGCGATGTCACGCAACAACCTTGAGTCTGGATTTAAGAATGGTGCTGTAGAATTGGGTTGGATCTTTTCTCTTTGGAGCTACCCTTACCTGAAAGGATATGTCCACTATTTCACTGGATATGGAGAAAGCCTTATCGATCATGATCAGTATGTGAGCAGAATTGGGATTGGCGTTGCCCTGACAGACAGGCTGTAAAGGATAGTACATCTTTGGATTAAGCAATTTTAAAGGGTAGAGTCAGAAATGATTCTGCTCTTTATTGTTATCGTGATAGAAAGTGTTTCAGTACATCAACGCCTGTAGGTGGCCAAATCAAATCACAACAAAAAGTGCAATTACTCTAAATTAACCTTGTTCCGGTGAAGTTAATGAGTGACCAACCCTAAAAATCTTCCAGAAAAGGAGCATTTTGGGACGTTTAAAAATCTAAAATAATT
>Ga0070728_10006646_pt1 | contig 10900 bp, 9 predicted proteins | sample tdDd471_FD_66723 | JGI IMG/M metagenome (GOLD analysis project Ga0070728, IMG submission 66723) | Marine sediment microbial communities from the Atlantic coast under amendment with organic carbon and nitrate - tdDd47.1 | ecosystem: Environmental > Aquatic > Marine > Coastal > Sediment | place...
CTAGGGCCTGTTTACAATCACCGGATCCAAAGGAAAGCCGCGACGAGGTTGATGAGCCCGGTGAAGCAGGCATCGGTCTTTTCGTATCGGGTTGCGATGCGTCGGAAGGCCTTGAGCTCGCAGAAGAAGTTTTCGATCAGATGGCGCCATTTGTAGATTTCGACATCATGAGGGATGGGAACGGTGCGGTCTGCTTTGGACGGGATGACCGCAGCTGCTCCGCGCTCGTTGAGGTTGGCGCGCAGCCAATTGTTGTCGAAGGCCTTGTCACCGAGAAGCGCCTCAAAATCGAGCCCGGTGATCAGCGGCTCGACGCCGATACTGTCATGACGCTGGCCGGGCAGGAGAAGAAAGCGGACGAGATTGCCGAGCGCGTCTGTGAGCGCCATGATCTTGGTGGTCGGACCGCCGCGCGAGCGGCCTATGGCCTGATTTTGAGTCCCCCTTTTGCGCCGGCGCCATGCTGGTGGACCCGGACGAGCGTGCCATCGACAACGACGTATTCGAAGTCGGGGTCATCGGACAAAGCCTTGAAAACCCGCTCCCAGACGCCTTTCTGCGCCCAGCGCCAGAAGCGTGTGTATATGGTGAACCACTTGCCGAAGTCATCCGGCAGATCGCGCCACGGCGCGCCCGTGCGCGCGATCCATAGAACCGCTTCGATAAAAAGCCGGTTGTTGCGGCCGCTGCAACCCGGATCGCCTGGCTTGCCGGACAACTCAGGCGCAATGCGTTCCCATTGGGCATCGCTCAACATCAATCGAATCAAGGCTGACCTCCATTTTTCAACCTTGAATCAAATTTCCACCGAATTGGGAATCCCATGCCTTATGTATGTAAACAGGCCCTAGGGCGTATCCGTGAATTGGATTGCAGTCAGGGTATGGCAGACATGCATTCCCATGCGTTGTTTGCAGGCCTCGACTCACCCATATTTCAACCAGTTCGAGGCTTGACCGAAGGGTTCCTCCCTCCTGACATCTCGCTTTCGGACTGTTCCCCTCTGGAAGGTGGAGTTCGCGCTCGCTGCGAACATGAACTACCGGGCCCTGCAAAGGGCCCGGTTTCTTTTTTTTCGGGCCTGTAAAAATGGCCGCGATTCCCCGGAAAATCCGAAAAGCATGGATTCCCGCCTGCGCGGGAATGACGGATGTCGTTGGGATTCTTAGGCTTTTCTCGGACCACGCCGTCGGCAGTGCAGCCGTTCCTGAATCCGGATAAAGTCCGGAATGACGAAATGCGCGCCGGGCTACAGCAGACCGCGCGGACAGCGCAAGAGGACCAGCAAATCAACCCCCGGCCATTCCCACGGCGGTAGCCATCCGCGACGTCGTTCGGATTCCCGCCGGGAGCTGCCACAAATCAAGACGCTCGCGAGAAGCGTTATAGTTTCAACAATTCCCGTCATTCCCGCGAAGGCGGGAATCCAAGCTTCGCCGCTTCGCAAGGCGCCGGAACCGGACCGGATACAGGCCGGCCCCTCTACATGAACAGCTTCTCGCCTTCGATGTCCTTGTACATGTCGGCGACATACTCGCCATAGCCGTTGAACAGGAGCGTCGGCACCCGCTCGCCGGTATGCAGGATCCGTTCGGTCGCCTGGCTCCAGCGCGGATGCGGCACCTTCGGATTGACGTTGGCCCAGAAGCCGTATTCGTGAGCCTGCTGGGTCGTCCAATAGCTCGTCGGCCGCTTGTCGGTGAAGGTGAAACGGACGATCGACTTGATGTGCTTGAAGCCGTATTTCCACGGCACCGCCAGCCGCAGCGGCGCGCCGAACTGCTTGGCCATCGGCTTGCCGTAGGCGCCGGTGACCATGAAGGCGAGTTCGTTGGTCGCCTCGGCCATGGTCAGGCCCTCGATATAGGGCCAGGGGTCCCAGGTGGCCTGCTGGGCGGTCGCCACCTCCGGATCCATGAAGGTTTCCATCCGCAGATACTTCGCCGAGGAGAGCGGATTGGCGAGCTTGACCAGGTCGGCCAGCGGAAACCCGCTCCAGGGAACGGTCATCGACCACGCCTCGACGCAGCGGTGGCGATAGAGCCGCTCCTCGAGCGCCATCTTCTTGATCAGATCGTCGATCCCGAGCTTCATCTCCTTCTCGACCATGCCGTCGATGGTCACGGTCCACGGCCGGATCTTCAGCGCCTGCGCGGCCTGGGCGATGTATTTGTGGGCGCCGAACTCGTAGAAATTGTTGTACTTGGCATTGACCTCTTCCGGGGTCAGGTCGCGGTCGAGCTTGTAGCGCGGATTGCGCATCACCGGATAGAGACCGGCGGTCGGATCGGCGGCGGCCCGTGCCAGCCGCGGCATCAGCAGGCTGCCGGCCGCGATCCCTCCCGCGGCGAGGATCTGCCGGCGATTGAAGAAGGCGCTGTCGGGCGTGGCTGCGCTTTCGGGCAGCGCCCAACCGGGACGGCGACGAATGACCATGGGTCTCTCCCTGGGGACAGGTGGCGGATTATCGTTCAACCCGAGGTAAATTCCCCGGCCCCTCCACTCAAATCACCTTTGCGTCAATCCGAAGTGAGGCGACCGTTGACATTCCCGCGTCCGCCTCGTCTATTCGCGGCAAACAGACCGTCAAACAGGGAGACGACCCATGAAGACCGCAACCCGCCTTCGCCGCCTGACCCGCCGGAGCGCGCTCGCCCTCGGCGCCGCGCTTCTCGCCCTGCCGCTCGCCCACGCGCCGGCGCCCGCCGCCGAGAAGGTCGTCATCGGCGCCCTGCGCTTCACCTCGTCGTCGCCGATCTTCATCGCCTACGAGCGCGGCTACTTCAAGGACGAGGGGCTCGACGTCGAGTTCAAGTTCTTCCAGGGCGCCCAGCCGGTCGCCGTGGCGATCGCCAGCGGCGACGCCGATTTCGGCGTCACCGCCTTGACCGGCGGCTTCTTCAATCTCGCCGGCAAGGGCGTGCTCAAGGTGATCGGCGGCCATTTCCACGAGGAGAAGGGCTACGACGGCTCCGCCATTCTCGCCTCCAAGAAGGCCTATGCCGCCGGCCTGACCTCGCCCGACAAGTTGCCCGGTCATTCCATGGCCATGACCCAGGTCGGCTCCTCGTTCCACTACATGACCGGCCGCATCGCCGAGAAGCTCGGCTTCAAGCTTTCCGAGGTCAAGCTGCTGCCGCTGCAGAAGGTGCCGAACATGATCGCGGCGCTGAAATCCGGCCAGGCCGACGCGATGATCATCGTCCCCCACATCGCCCGGCCGCTTGAGAAGGCCGGCGTCGCCCACATCATCGGCTGGGTCTACGACTACGCGCCCTACCAGGTGACGACCCTGTTCACCTCGACCAAGAACGTCACCGACAAGGCCGAGACGGTGAAGAAATTCGTCCGCGCCTACCAGAAGGGCATCGCCGATTACCGCGCCGTGATGCTCGACCAGAAGAAGGACCCGGCGGCGACCGAGGCGATGACCAAGCTGATCCACAAATACGTCTACACCAAGCGCCCCTACGAGAAGGCGGCCCCGTCGATCAAGGCCGGCGCCATCTATGTCAACGAGGACGCCATGCTCGATGTCGGCGACGTCTACAAGCAGCTCGCCTGGTATCAGGCACAGGGGCTCGTCTCCAAGGACATCAAGGCGTCTTCGATCGTCGATCTCGGCTTCGTCAAGGGCTACAACCTGCCTTGACGACCCACGCCTGACATTCTCCCCGGCGCGCTATCGGCGCGCCGGGATCAACCGGTTCGGCTCCATGCGTCTCGTCGCCCATGACATTTCCCATGCCTATGACGGGCTTACGGTGCTCGACGGGATCGATCTGGAGGTCGCCGAGGGCGAGATCGTCTGCGTCATCGGCCCCTCGGGCTGCGGCAAGTCGACCCTGCTGCGGCTTCTCGGCGGGTTGGAACGTCCGGTTTCCGGCACCATCGCCGCCGAGGGAGCGGTGCCCGACGACTGCCTCAACCCCTTCACCTACGTCTTCCAGGATTTCGCGCTGCTGCCCTGGCGCACCGCCGCCGGCAATGTCTCGCTGGTTCTGGACGACCACAGACTCTCCCCCGCCGAAAAGCAGGCGCGCATCGACGACGCACTGGCCCGCACCGGGCTCTCCGACTTCGCCCATGCCTATCCGCGCCAGCTCTCCGGCGGCATGAAGCAGCGAGTCGCAATCGCCCGCGCCCTCTCCGTCCGCCCCGCCCTGTGGCTGCTCGACGAGCCTCTCTCCGCGCTCGACGCCCAGACCCGCGAACTGCTGATGGACGATCTCGTCGATCTGTGGCAACGCAGCCCCTTCGCCGCGGTCTATGTCACCCACAACCTCGCCGAGGCCGTGCGGCTCGGCAACCGCATCATCGTCCTCTCCCGCCGCCCCGGCCGCATCCGCGAGGTCATCGAGATCGCCACCCCGATCACCGAGCGCCAGCAGGGATCGCCTGAGATCGAGGCCCGGGCGCGCGAGTTGTGGTCGCTGCTCAGGGCCGAAGCCAGCGAGGCCGACCGGGAGCTTGCCGATGGCTGATATCACCCGCGACGACGACCGCTCCGGATCGACGCCCGCTTCCGTTCCTCCGCCCGCCAGGCGCACCGCCGCCAATCCGGTGCCGTTTCGCGGCGGCGGCTTCCAGCCACGCTCGATCCGCTTCGCCGGGCTGATCGCCTTCATTGTCATCATCGGTCTGTGGCAGCTCGGCTCGTATTACGGCGTCATCGGTTCCCTGATCATGCCGAGCCCGGCCGAGGTCGTCAGGGCGCTCTACGATCTGGCGAAATCCGGAGAAATGGGCCAGCACATCGGCGCCTCGTTGCAGCGTCTGATCCTCGGCTGGCTGATCGGCGCCGGCGGCGGCATTGTGTTGGGTCTGGCGATCGGTCTGTTCAGCGTCGCCCGCGCCGCCGGCATTCCAGTCGTCTCCGCCCTCTTCCCGATTCCCAAGATCGCGCTCTTGCCGCTGTTCATCGTCTGGTTCGGCATCGGCGAACCCTCGAAGGTGGCGACCATCGCCTTCGGCACGTTCTTCCCCACCGTGATCTCCACCTATGGCGGCGTCGACGGGGTCGACCGGACGCTGATCCGCATGGGCCAGAGCTTCGGCCTTTCCTGGTGGTCGATCGTCCGCAAGATCGTGCTGCCGGGCGCCCTGCCGGCGATGCTGTCGGGCTTCCGCATCTCCGCCTCCATCGGCATCATCCTGCTCGTCGCCGCCGAGATGATCGGCGCCGAATACGGCATCGGCGCCTATGTCCTGCTCGCCGGCAACCTGTTTGCCACCGACCAGCTCATCGCCGGTGTAGTGCTGTTGTCGGTGCTGGGGCTGATCGTCGCATGGGCCATCGGCCGCGCCGAGAAATGGCTGCTGCGCTGGCGCTGACGCGCGTCTTTGGTCTCCGGGAAACGTCATCGAACCGTCACATCGTTTCGCTGTGCGGCAACGGTTTCGCTTGCACTCGGCCGGAATGACTGGAACGATGGTCGAACAAATCCGGCAGCCTCCTGAAGCTCCGGCGAGGCGGCGGCATGTCGGGAAAGACGGAACGTGAAAAAAGACCAATCATGAAACAAGTGGAGGCAAATTCATGGGAGACGGTAATGGCAGAGTAGCCGGGCCACGGTGCGTCGCACTGGTCGGCCCGTTCTCCAGCGGCAAGACAACGCTGCTGGAAGCGATCCTCGCCCGCACCGGCGCGATACCGCGACAGGGCACGATCGCCGAAGGAAACACGGTCGGCGACGGTTCGCCCGAGGCCCGAGCCCACGCCATGTCCGTCGAGGCCAATGTCGCCGACACCGAATTCATGGGCGACACCTACACCTTCATCGACTGTCCCGGATCGGTCGAATTCCTGTCCGAATCCGCCGGCGTGCTGGCCGGCGTCGACTGCGCCATCGTCGTCTGCGAGGCCGACGAAAAGAAGATCCCCGCCCTGCAGGTGATCATGAAGACGCTGGAGGATCGCGGCATCCCCAGAATGGTCTTCCTCAACAAGATCGACAAGGCGGACAAGAGCATCCGCCAGACGCTCGAGACCCTGTCTCCGACCAGTTCCATACCAATGGTGCTCCGCCAGATTCCGATCTGGAAGGACGGCATCGCCACCGGCTTCATCGACCTGGCGCTGGAACGCGCCCATGTCTATCGCGAACACGCCGAGAGCGAGGTGATCGAGATCGCCGACGCCGAACGCGCCCGCGAGGTCGAGGCGCGGTTTTCGATGCTCGAACAGATCGCCGACTATGACGACACCCTGATGGAAGCGCTTCTGGAAGATATCGAGCCGGAACGCGACACCGTCTTCCAGGACCTGGTCGACGAAATGCGCCAGGGTCTCATATGTCCGGTCTTCATCGGCTCGGCCGAGGGCGGCAACGGCATCCTGCGGCTGCTCAAGGCCCTGCGCCACGAGGCTCCCGACATCGTCAGGACCCGCGAGCGGCTCGGCATCGAGGACAGCGACGAGACCAACGTGCAGATCCTCAAGACCGTGCACACCACCCATGGCGGCAAGCTGTCTATCGCCCGCGTGCTCACCGGCACCGTAGGCGACGGCACCGTGCTCTACCGCCACGACGGCAGCGACGACCGCGTCTCCGGCCTGTTCCACGTGATGGGCCAGCAGGCGACCAAGCGCGACAAGGCGATGACAGGCGAGACCGTGGCGCTCGGCAAGGTCGAGAACGCCCGGACCGGCGACACGCTGACCACCGTCAAGGGTGGCGGCGAGCAACTGGTGACCCTCGACCTGCCCGAGCCGGTCCTCGCCACCGCCGTGGCGCCGACCGAGCACAAGGACGAGGTCAAGCTTTCGAGCGCGCTGCACAAGATCGTCGAGGAGGACCCGTCCCTCAGGGTCGACCACAACCAGGATACCGGCGAGACCCTGCTTTCCGGCCAGGGCGAGATGCATTTCAGGGTGGCGCTCGAACGGCTGACCGGCAAATACGGCATCGAGGTCGCCACCACTCCTCCGACGATCCCCTACAAGGAGACCATCCGCGGCTCGGCCACGGTGCGCGGCCGCCACAAGAAGCAGTCCGGCGGCCACGGCCAGTTCGGCGACGTGGTGCTGGAGATCAAGCCGCTGCCGCGCGGCTCGGGCTTCCAGTTCTCCGACACCATCTCCGGCGGCGTCGTGCCCAAGCAGTACATTCCGTCGGTGCAGCACGGCATCGAGGAATATCTGGTCAAGGGTCCGCTCGGCTTCGAGGTGGTCGACCTTTCGGTCTGCCTGACCGACGGCTCCTACCACACGGTGGATTCCTCCGACCAGGCCTTCAAGATGGCGGCTCAGCTCGGCATGCGCGAGGGCATGCCCGACTGCAAGCCGGTGCTGCTGGAACCGGTGCTGGAGGTGGCCATCGCCTGTCCCAACGACGCCACCGCCAAGGTCAACGCCATCGTTTCGGGCCGCCGCGGCCAGCTTCTCGGCTTCGACGCGCGGCCCGGCTGGGACGGCTGGGACGTGGTCAAGGCGAAGATGCCGCAGGCGGAAATCCAGGACCTGATCATCGAGTTGCGGTCCGCCACCGCCGGCGTCGCCAGCTTCACTTCGAAGTTCGACCACCTGTCAGAACTGACCGGCCGGCTCGCCGACGACGTGCTCAAGAAGGTCGCCAGCGAAGCCGCCTGACGCGCCGGCGCGCGCCACGCACACATCCGACGGCCGCCGCGATGTCCTCGCGGCGGCCGCGAGTGCATCGGTCGACGATGCGCACTCAGAATTCGCTCCCACCTAAAACCGGACTGCGATAGTCTCCGCCGCGTTCCCGTCACCGTCAGGCGGGGCCGACCGCTCCGCTCCCGTAGTGAAATCGCCGGCATCATGGAAACAATCGCAGTCTGCAGTACGAAAAACGAATGCCCGTATATGCTCGAATGGGTTTCCTATTATAAAATCATCGGCTTCGATCGAATTCTTGTCGTCACCAACAACAATAGCGACCAGACCATCCCGTTATACGAGAGGATAAAGGCGAAGTACGACTGGTTCGACTTCATCGAGCACTCGATCGATACCGACGACGTCAGCCCGCAAAAACAGGGCTACGGCCTCGTCCTCAAATGGTTCGCGGAAAAGGGGTTCACGGGCTATGCCGGCGTGTTCGATGCCGACGAGTTTCTCTGCATTGCCAACGGCCTGGACGTGAAGGGATATGTGAAGAAGCATCCCGATGCGGACTGCATCTCGCTCAATTGGCGCATCTTCGGCTCCTCGGGCCATACGACGCGACCGAACGACCTGGTCATCGCCAGTTATCGGCACTGCGCCGAAGAAACGTTCCGCCAGCACAGGACCCTGAAATCGATCTTCAAGGTCGACGGGAACCTGAAGAACTTCAATCCCCACTTCCCCCGATATCTGGACCGCGGAAAGAGGGTCTACGTACAAGACGACGGAAGCAGGTTCCATATTCGAGACAAGGCGAACTCCCGAGTGATCAGCTACAAAGGCGCCTGGGTGAATCACTACCTGACCAAATACAAGGACGAATTCCTTTTGAAGAACAACCGCGGAGAAGGGGCAAGAAACCGGCGTGAGAGTGGGGAAAGAAATAAGTACAACGAAGATTATTTCGACAGGATGGATCGAAACGAAGTGACGATGGAGTTCGATGCCGTCCTCGTGGAAAAAACGCGGCGCTTGGCTGAAGAAATTTATCAGGCCTGCGATCTGCGCCAGATCGCCGAACCGGCCTATTTCGGCCTCGAGCAGCCCGACGCCCGATAAGCCGGACTTCTTAACCGGCCTCGCCGGTTCTGGCCCATCAAGCGTCCCCGTATAATATCCGGGACAGGGTGGCACCCCGGCCGATTCCGGCATATATCCCGAACGGGTTCGGGGAGATACCGGCCGGCCTTCATGAGTTCGCCTCGTCTGGAAGGAAAGCGTCTCGTCGGCCGGAATGCGGCAGATATCGCGTACGGAAATGGAAGACAGAATGCACTCGCCTCTTGTCCTTACCGGCCGTGGCGGCAGCGGCACCCGGATGCTTTCCGAAATCGCCCGACATTTCGATGTCTTTCTCGGCAACGAGATCAACAAGACCGGCGATTCCACCGAATGGGCGGATCTGATCTACGATTACGCGATCAGCAAGTTCGAGAAGGGCGACAGGGTCGGCCTGTTGAAGCGGCGGAAGTTCAGCCGGCAGATCGCCGGGATGTCGAAGAAGCTGGCCGCGGACGGCCTCGCCGGCAATCACCGCCACTGGGGCTGGAAACTTCCCGAGACAATCCTGGTCATCCCGGAGATCCACGCCCGGTTTCCCGACATGAAGCTGGTGCACCTCGTCCGCCATCCGGTCTCCATCAGCCTGCGCGGCGTCCACCTGACCTCGCGCATCAGCCATCGGGTCGGCAGGCGTGTGGTCGCCGCCGCCTACCGGCGCTACGGCCGGCCGGTCGAGCGGATGAAGACCGATGAAATTCATCTCCACAACGCCTATTCCTGGAAATATCAGGTCGCCAGCGCCATGGAATACGGCCGCAACGAGCTTCCCGCCGGCAACTATATCGAGTTGAAGTTCGAGGACCTGTGTTCCCGGCCGGAGGCCGAAGAGGCGCGCATCGGGGAATTCATCGGCGAAGCGCCTAGGATCGACAGCGAGACCATCGCCATCAACCCGCGCCCGCGAAAGCCCGAATTCTGGAGCCGCGACAAGATCGAGGAAGTCTGGGAGGTCTGCGCGGACGTGGCGACCGAATTGGGTTATACGCTCGACGATATCGCCGAGCTGATCCCGGCCGAGACCGACCCCGGGACGGACGGCAAGCCCGATTGAGCCTGCCGCCCGATGCTCTACCCCACGTTACCGCAGAACCGCTGGATGCGGGTACAGGCCTCCTCGAGCGCTTCTTCCGAGGTGGCATAGGACACCCGGAAGTTCGGACCGAGCCCGAAGGCCGAGCCGTGCACCACCGCGACGCCCTCGGCTTCCAGCAGTTCCTTGACGAAGTCCTCGTCGCTTTCGATCACCTTGCCCGACGGCGCTTTCCTGCCGATCAGGCCGGCGCAGGAGGGGAACACGTAGAACGCGCCCTCGGGCACCGGACAACTCAGGCCCGCCGCCTGGTTGAGCATCGAGCACACGAGATCGCGGCGCTTGCGGAAGATCTCGGCATTGGTCGGGATGAAGTCCTGCGTCCCGTTGAGCGCCTCCACCGAGGCCCATTGCGACACCGAGCAGGGGTTGGAGGTCGACTGCGACTGGATCTTCGCCATCGCCTTGATCAGCTCCTGCGGCCCGGCGCCGTAGCCGATCCGCCAGCCGGTCATCGCATAGGCCTTGGAGACGCCGTTGATGGTCAGCGTGCGCTCGTAGAGTTCCGGCGCGACCTGGGCGATGGTGGTGAACTCGAACCCGTCATAGACCAGATGCTCGTACATGTCGTCGGTCATCACCCAGACCTGTGGATGCCGGACGAGAACGTCGGCCAGCGCCCGGATCTCCTCGCGCGAATACGCGGCGCCCGAGGGATTGGAGGGCGAGTTGAAGATCAGCCACTTGGTTTTCGGCGTGATCGCCGCTTCCAGCGTCTGGGGCGTCATCCTGAAGCCGGTCTCGAGGCTGGTCTCCACCGGCACCGGCGTGCCGCCGCCGAGCAGCACCATGTCGGGATAGCTCACCCAGTAGGGCGCCGGGATCAGCACTTCGTCGCCGGGATTCAGCGTCGCCATCAGGGCGTTGTAGAGCACCTGCTTGCCGCCGGTTCCCACGGAGACCTGCCCGACGGCGTAGTCGAGCCCGTTCTCGCGCTTGAACTTGGCGGCGATCGCTTCCTTGAGCTCGGGAATGCCGTCGACGGCGGTGTATTTGGTCTTGCCGCTGCGGATCGCCTCGATGCCGGCCTGTTTGATATTCTCCGGCGTGTCGAAATCCGGCTCGCCGGCGCCAAGGCCGATGACGTCGCGCCCGGCGCGGCGCAGTTCGGCGGCCAT
>Ga0070728_10006648_pt1 | contig 10898 bp, 10 predicted proteins | sample tdDd471_FD_66723 | JGI IMG/M metagenome (GOLD analysis project Ga0070728, IMG submission 66723) | Marine sediment microbial communities from the Atlantic coast under amendment with organic carbon and nitrate - tdDd47.1 | ecosystem: Environmental > Aquatic > Marine > Coastal > Sediment | place...
CCTCAGAGCGCCGAAGCAGGCTCCGCTCAATCCTTGCGCGGGGACAAAGCAATCGAAGACAATTCCATCAACCCGGCCATGCCGCGGTTGAAATTGGACCAAGAGAAGTTCGAGCGGACCTTTAAGGAGCAACCGCCCCTTATTCCGCACAAGGTTGCAAAATATCAGATCAATCTGAAAGCCAACCGTTGCGTCAAGTGCCACGACAAGAAGTACTACAAAGAAGAAGAAGCGCCGATGATCGGTAAGTCTCATTACATCGGCAACGATGGCAAGGAGATGGACAAGATCAATATGGGCCGCTACTTCTGCACCCAGTGCCACGTACCGCAGGCCGACGCCAAGCCGTTGGTCGCCAATACACACAAAGGCAACTAATAACACTCCTCCCATTATTCGCGGGGGGCGAAGACAAGAAAGGACGGCCGTAAAGGGTCGTCCTTTTCTTTTTGACCGCAGCCATTTCACAAACATCGAAAGGTCTGTCACTATGGCCGCATTCGACAATCATCGGCTTCGGGGGAACCTGTTATGGGCGTTCAGATTTACACCAAAGACAATTGCGTATTTTGTAAAAAAGCCAAGACTTGGTTCGACGGGAACAAAATTCCCTATGAGGAAATCGACTGTTCGTCGGTCACGGCATTTGGCGAAATGAAAGCTAAAATTCCCGGCGCGACGACCGTCCCGCAAATCCTCATCGACGGTCACCTCATCGGCGGCTGGGACGTACTGGAAGCCCATCAGGAACCGATTTTGACGAAACTCCGTCAAACTTATTCAGCGTAAAAGACGGCAAAACGGCCAATTCATAAGGGAGACTCCCTTTGCTATCAGGGTTAATCCGCAGTACCATAACCATAGATTTTTAAAACAGTGTTCTCGTTTTAGGGGTGGGGATGACGAGCAAGCGGAAAGCGAAGACGGCCTCGAAGGTCGCAACCCAGTGTGGCGTGGCGAAATGTCCAACCGGCATATCAGGCTTTGACACCATCACCAACGGCGGCCTCCCCCGAGATGCGGTTTCGCTGGTTCTTGGCGGACCAGGCTGCGGCAAGACGCTGTTCGGCCTGGAGTTTTTGGTTCATGGCGCCCAAGACTACGATGAACCCGGCATTTTCGTAGCCTTTGAGGAAAAGCCCGAGAAGATCATGGCCAACGCAGCCAGTTTCGGCTGGGACCTGCAGGGGCTGGTCAAGAAAAACAAACTCTATTTTCTCGATGCCCAACTTTCACCGGAAACGGTGCATGCGGGCGAGTTCGATATTTCGGGTCTGCTCGGCATGCTTAAAAGCGTCGCCGACAAAATAGGCGCCAAGCGCATCGTCTTCGACGCACTGGATATGCTCCTCGACCTGATCGAAACCCCCGCCGCTCAGCGCAAAGAGGTTTGGCGCCTCAACGACTGGCTGGCTTCGAGCGGCTTAACAGCCATTATGTCTTTGAAGGTCGAAGGCAAGCCATCGGAACTGGTCCCCGGTCACTACGGCTGGATGCAATTCATCCCCGACGCAGTGATCCTGTTGCGCCAGGAAATGACCAAATACTTCTCGGAGCGGATGCTGCGGGTTCTGAAATACCGGGGGTCGGAACACATCAATAACGACTGCGCACTGGTCATCGCCGACAACGGCATCAACGTGGCCGAACTGCGCGCCTTCGACACACTCCCCAAGCCTTCCAAAAAGCGCGTCGGCACCGGCATTGAACGGCTGGATCATATGTTCGGTGGCGGCTACATGAAAGGCTCGGGAATATTAGTGACCGGATCGCCGGGCACGGCCAAGACCACGACCTGCTGCGCTTTCGCCGACGCCGCCTGCAAGCGGGGCGAAAAGGTTATCTATTTCGCCTTCGACGAAACCGGCCCGGAAATCATCCGCAATATGTCGTCGGTCAACATGGACCTTGACCGCCACGTCAAAGACGGTCTGCTCGTTTTTCGGAACCTTCATAGCCGTTTCCTCAATCCCGAGGAGACCTATGTTTATTTCCTCAAAGAACTCCGGGATTCCGAAGCAAGCTGTATGATCGTCGATCCCCTCTCTTCCATCGGCACCGATTCCGGGGCGATCTCGCTGATGGCTAAACGGCTTCTCTATTCCGCCAAGGCTCGCGGCGTAACATCGCTTTGGACCAGCCTTATCGATGACATCGCAACGATCAATTCCAATGAAATGTCTTCAGCTGGCGTCTCGACCAGCGCCGATACATGGATTCACCTCAGTTATAAAGTCATCGAAGGCGAGCGGAATCGCGGCCTGACCATCGTAAAATCCCGCGGTATGGGACATTCCAACCAAGTCCGCGAACTGGTGCTATCGAGCAAAGGCGTAACCTTAACCGACGTCTATACCAGTTCGGGCGAGGTCCTGATGGGAACGGCGCGGGCCCAGAAAGAAGCCTCCGACAGAGCCAAAGAAACTCTCAAACGCGCCGAATTCAATAGTCGCCAACGTCAACTGGAGGCCGATATCGAAGTCTTGAAACGCGAGATGGAGGTTAAGCTGGAAGAGGCGGCAATCTTGAAACAAGCGGAAACGCTCCGCTACGAGGTTGAGAAGGAAGCTCTGGCCTATACCCTTGCCGCCCGTGGCGCTGATGAAGACGATCCCATCAAGCCCGGGAGAAAATCCGGCGGGGCCAAGAGGAGGACCCGTGCATGAGCAAGGTAAACGGAACCAAGCTGGTTCTTCGGCTCTATGTGGCGGGACATTCGCCCAACTCCATGGCGGCGATCGACAATCTAACGGCGCTGCGCCGGGATCAGTTGAAGGACGCCAAGGTCGAGGTCGTCGATATTCTGCTCGAACCCGAGCGCGCCATGGCCGACCGGGTGATTACGGCCCCTGCCCTGCTCAAGGTATCTCCCCAACCTTCACGAATGTTGCTCGGCAACCTCAGTGATCAGTCCAAGGTTTTGCAGGGCCTGGGCGTCGCAGCGCAGAGCTAGGGGATGCCTTTGGATTCGAACCTCCCCCCTCCTTCTGACAGCTTCCCCGAACTCGTCAAGCGCCTTGCCGAAGCCGAAGAGGCCGTGAGGAAGGCCACGGGCGGCGAAATCGACGCTGTACTTCTACCCAATGAGGTCACGCCCTTCATGCTTCGCACCGCACAGGACGAGTTGTTCCGTGCCAAGGAAGAGGCGGAAGCGGCCAACCGCGCCAAATCCGAATTTCTCGCCGCCATGAGCCATGAATTGCGGACCCCGCTGAACGCTATCATCGGTTTTTCGGAAGCGCTCCGCACCCAACTTTTCAAGCTGGATTGTCAATACGCCTGCCTTCCTTATCTCAACGACATCAATCAGGCGGGGCGGCATCTTCTCGAACTGGTCAACGACATCCTCGATATCGCCGCCATCGAAACCGGCAAAATGAGCATGCATGAGGAAAACTCCCGAATACATGAGCTTGTTTCTTCGGCGATTGTCTTGGTCGAACAGCGTTCGCGAGAAAAGAAACAGAGAGTCACAGTCCAGGTCCCGCCAGACAGTCCGGATCTCTTCGTCGATCAACGCCGGATCAAACAGGTTCTCGTCAATCTTCTTTCCAACGCCGTTAAGTATACCGACGATGGGGGAAGCATCGCCCTCTCGGTCGAACCGTCCGAGAATGGGGGCATCGCTATTTCCGTCACCGACAATGGCCCGGGAATGGATGCCGAGGAACTGGCGCTGGCCCTTTCGCCATTCGGTCAGGCAAGCGACGCCAAGGTGCGTGGCATCGAAGGCAGCGGCCTCGGCCTACCGCTGAGCATGGCCCTCATGGCCGCCCATGGAGGCCTTCTGGACATCCAAAGCAAAAAACTGAGCGGCACGACGGTCCGGGCCGTCTTCCCGACAGAGCGGATCGTCCGCTAGAATCAAAAAGCCCAAGGTCCGCGAAGACCCTGGGCTCTAAATTTCCAAACTCAGAAAAGCCGTCAATTAGAACGGAATTTCGTCGTCGAGATCGCCGCCGCCGGGGCCACCTGCGCCACCGCCATTCTGGTTTCCGCCGGGGCTGCCCCAGTCGGGACCGCCCTGACCGCCGCCCCCGCCGCCGGAGGGACCGCCGTAGCCGTCGGGATAATCGCCCCCGCCGCCTGCATTTTGGCCGCCACCTTCGCCGCGCCCGTCAAGCATGGTCAATTCGCCCCGGTAGCGCTGCAACACCACTTCGGTGCTGTATTTCTCAACCCCGTCCTGGCCGGTCCATTTCCGGGTTTGTAGGGCCCCTTCCAGGTAGACCTTGGAGCCTTTGCGCAGGAAGCGCTCGGCCACGTCGGCCAGGCGGTCGTTAAAAATCACCACCCGATGCCATTCGGTACGTTCGCGCCGCTCACCCGACTGCCGGTCTTTCCAGGATTCCGAGGTCGCTATACTCATATTGACGATTTTGGCGCCGTCCTGGGCGTACCGGACTTCCGGGTCACGGCCCAAGTTACCCACCAAAATCACCTTGTTCACACTGCCTGCCATGGTCTCCCCCCGGCTCTCGAATAAAACGTGACCGGCAGTCTAACCGGATTCTGGCAAACGGAGTCAACGGAATCTATTTTGCCTTTGGGTGGCTTCGTCATTGGCGATTTTCATATTCGCTCACTCAACTAATCGGAGCGAGCGCTGACATTGAAGAGTCTTAAAAAAAAACTATAATGCCGGACGCTCTTTGGTGGGGACCTAAAAACAAAAAGGTTAGTGGCATTGTATCAGTACCGCTTCGAACAGGTTCGGCTCTTACTGGTCGAACCCAATACGGAAATCCGCCAGGGGCTGCTGGCCGCGCTCCGGGACTACGGATTCCGCAACGTCGCAACGGCGATCAACGAAAATAAGGTCAAAGAAACGATAGAGAGCGCCGAGATCGACCTGATTATCGGCGACAGCCACTACGGCGGCGACAGCGTCTGCTCGGCGGTCAAAAACATGCGGCACTCGAAGCTCGGCGATAATCCTTTTACCGTTTCCATCGCGCTTTGTTCCGAACCCCTGGCGAAAAACATCAAAACCGCAGTCGACGCCGGGTTCGACGACGTGATCGCCAAGCCCGCTCCGGTCAACAAAATCGTCAGCCGCATCAGCCGTCAAATATCGGACCGACGCAAATTTGTCGTGGCGCATACCTACGTGGGGCCCGACCGGCGCAAAAAGCCGAGGGACGACGAGGACGGGCGAGTCCAAGTTCCCCTGTTGGACGTTCCCAACCCGTTAAAGGCCATTGCCCAGGACGGCATGACCCACAAGCAGATCAAAGATCAGGTCCTTTCGGCGCGCTACGTCATCAAGGACCGCTGGCTGCTGCGCTCGGCCGAACAGTTGAACATCTTCGCCCAGCAACTGGCGTCGCATTATCTCTATAGCGATGCGCCAGACAAAATCCCCATGCTGGTCGGTTATATGGACGCCATGTCGCACGAACTGCATAACCGCCTGGAGGGCGCACGTAAGGTTGCCGCCTCCGAGCTTTGCGTCTCCACCATCGACGTGACCGAACGCATGGCCTCCGACCCGAAGAACATCCAAAGCAAAGATATCGAGTTGCTGCCCAACCTGACCAAAGCCATCGTCAAAGCCTTTGAAAAGAACCCGGCCCAGGAAGAGGTTGTACACGATATCACCCAATCAGTCCTTAGCGCCGCTGGCGAATAGTCATGCCACAAGCCGCTCCAGTCGATACTTACGACGTGATTTTTATCGGCTCGGGCATCGGCGCCATGGCGGCGGCGGCCATCCTGACCAAGCTTTACAAGAAAAGAGTTCTGGTGCTCGAACGTCACTACGTTCTTGGGGGCCTGACCCATACCTTCCGCCGCCCCGGCAATAACGAATGGGACGTCGGCGTTCACTACATCGGCGACATGAATGACGGGGCGACACTTCGTAAAATCAGCGACTTTATTTCGGAAGGGTCGCTTAAATGGGCCAGGATGCCCGATCCCTTCGATCTTTTCTCTTACCCCGATTTCGATTTCGGCCAAGTGGGCGATAAGAAACAATTCATCGCCGACCTGACGGCCCGCTTCCCGGATGAGAAACAAGGCATTGAAGGATATTTCGCCGATCTGCGGGCCACAAAACGCTGGCATTATTGGCGGCTTATGGCCGAAGTCGCTCCCGGTTTGCTGAAACCGTTTGCCCGCTGGAAAATGAAAAAGGACGAGGCCGTCGCTCTTTCAACGGTCAAAGACATCCTGGACCGACGGCTGAAGGATTCGAAACTCAAAGCGCTCATCGCCTCCCAATGGGGCGATTACGGCCTGCCCCCGGCAAAAGCCGCCTTTGCCACTCACGCCCTGGTCGTCAATCACTATCTTCACGGCGGCTACTACCCGGAAGGCGGGGCGGGGAAAATGGCCGAGACGATCATTCCACCCATCGAAAAGCGCGGCGGTAACTTTCTGATCAACCATGAGGTCAGGGAAATCATCGTCGAGAATGGAAAGGCGGTGGGAGTCGAGGTGCTGAAGAAAAAAGGCAAGACCGGTGGCGAGACCAAACGCTTTTACGCTCCGGCCATCGTCTCCTGCGCCGGAGCCTACCTGACCTATTCGAAATTGTTGCCCGAAGCGCTGGGCAAGCCGCTGACCGACGACATCGAGGATCTTGTGCCCGATGTCAGCACGGCGACGGTTTACATCGCCCTTAAAGACTGCCCCTCAAGCCTGGGGTTCAAGGGCGAAAACCACTGGATATTCTCCGGCTACGATCACGACGGTTATGCCGAAACGACAAAGCTCCGGGACGAGGTCGCCTCCGGCTGCTATCTGTCCTTCCCTTCGCTCAAGAACAGTGAGGCCCACAATCATTCGGCCGAACTGATCGGTTTTATCGACTGGCAAGTATTCAAAAAGTGGCGTGACGAACCCTGGATGAAACGGGGCGATGACTATGAAGCCTTGAAGGAAAAACTGGCCCAATCGCTGTTCGCTTTGGTCGAAAGCCGCCATCCCGGTTTCCGCGAGCTAGTTTCTTACTACGAAGTCTCAACCCCGCTCTCCACCGAGCATTTCACCGGCGCACCCCAAGGCGCGGTCTATGGGGTGATGGGCACACCGGAACGGTATAAAAAGAAATCGCTGGGTGTTCGCACCCCCATCAAAGGCCTCTACCTGACAGGCGCCGACGCCTATTCCCTCGGCGTCGGCGGCGCAATGATCGGCGGCGTCGCAACGGCAGGCGTGCTTTCCGGCCCCTTCGGCTTCTTCAAGACCTGGAAAACCATCATGTCCGGGAAGCCTTAAAGACCGCTTCCTATTCGACCTTCGGCAGAGAAATATGAAAAGTGCTGCCCTTGCCCAGCGCACTGTCGAGCCAGACATGGCCATCGTGGTGCTCGACGATGCGCTTGACCACGGCGAGGCCGATCCCCGTACCGTCGTGACTGTCGTGGATCTGCCCCCGGTGGAACAGCTTGAAAATTTCATCGTGGGACTTCGCATCGATTCCCATGCCGTTGTCAGAAACGGAGACGACCCACTCCCCCTCTGCGGCATGAACATCTACCGTCACTTCCGGTACGCGGTCTGGGGAGCGATATTTTACGGCATTGGCCACAAGATTGAGAAAGGCTTGGTAGAGCAAACTTTTTGAGCCCACGACCGTCGGCCATTCATCGGGAAAGACAATCCGCGCTTCCGTTTCCCTGATCGGAGCCGCCAAATCACCAACGACATCTTCAAAGACTTCCGCAAGATCGATACGAGCGGTTTCCCGCTCGAAATTCTCCAGGCTGGCGTATTCGAGCAGACTTTGAATCAATTGAGACATACGCTCCGCACCATCAATCGCCGTAGCGATGAAATCCCGCGCTTTTTCATCCAATTGATCGCCATATTGAACCTGCAGCAACCCCAAAAAACCGGTCACATGATTGAGCGGCTGCCTGAGATCGTGAGAAATCACCGAGGCGAATTGTGTGAGTTCGGCGTTGGAACGCTCCAGCTCTTCAGTCTTGGCGATGAGGTCCCGCTCCAGTGACTTACGCTGGGAAACATCAAGCATAACCCCCACCATGCCGCCAGGACGGCCCGGCGCATATTCATAGACCGCCTTATGAAAAACGACATCGTGATGGCTTCCATCGGCGTATTGGACGGCGGCTTCATAGACCTGATGTCCTCCGGCATTCAATAAAGCGTGATCGGCCTCTTTATATTTATCGGCCAACTCCTGGGGTGCGACATCATAGACCGTACTGCCGATCACCTTGTCTCGCGGCAAGCCGATATACTCGGAGAAATTCTCGTTACAGCCCAGATAACGCCCTTGAGCATCCTTGTAGAAAATCGGCGCAGGGATAGCTTCAATCAAAGCTTCCAGCAGCCGGTTTTGTCGCGCCAACTCATTTAGCGCTCTATCGCGCAGATAGAGCATGAGCACAATAACGAGCAACAGACATCCACCGAGCGCAAGCGCCACCGTGGCGACCGTCCAAAACGGTTCACCGCCGCCATTACCGGCAGCAAACGCGCCAATTCCGGCCGAAAAGAAAGCGGCGACCGCAACGCCTGCAGCAATCCGCGTTTTTTTATTAAATCCCACCAATTTACGTCTCTTTTTTAAAAGACTTTTCTCATTGCCCTCTTGGAATATTCTTCGGCCTCACCGGATCTTACATGGCAGACCGTATTTTTTCTTTTTCTACATTAGGGGTATTGTAGAGAAAATGAAAAGGCAAATCACAATCTCGGGTCAGGCCCCATTAATCTGATCCAGTCGCCCCTTTTGTCGCCGCCGCCCTATCTTTCTGTGTCGCCGGAACCAAAAGTTTCAATGGAAACAAATAGGCTTACTGGAAAACACCTATCTTCCCAAAACGTTGAATATCGCCAGGGTAAAAGTGAAAAATAGGCTTATATCTGGCGCAGACCGAATGGGGATCGTCTTAAATGAAACAAATGCAGTCCATCATCTGGAGCGACCGGCTTGAAACCGGCATTCCCCAAATCGATGCCGGACATAAAAACCTCGTCGAAGCGCTTAACGAACTTTTCGCCGCCTGTTTTGTCGGTCAAGGCAAAGCCACGCTTAGCCACCTTCTCGACCGTTTTGCCGGACACATCGAGCGCCATTTCGCCGAAGAAGAGTTACATCTCGCCCAATCCGGCTACGAACAACTGACGGCGCACATTAAAGAACACGAAGACTTTCTCGAAAAAATCGCCGTCATCCGGCAAAACGCCGAGGCCCAAGACCTCAGTCATGAAACTCTCGATTTCCTCTATGACTGGATCGTCACGCATCTGGACATTGAAAACCGGGATTTGCGCTCATTGCATTCTTAGAGCATTTCCCATCTATTTTGGGTCAGCCCTTCCCCTGCCCCCACTGGTCCTGGCGCGCCCCTCTGATTTCGGCGTAGTAGGCCTGAATTTCAGCAAGGTCTTTTTCAAGGTCGCCGGAAGGCTCTATCACCCGGTCGATCCCCACCGTCTTTTTTCCGTAGTCGATATGGGCCAGCGCAATGGGAACCTTGGCCTCAAGCGCCATATAGTAAAAGCCGGTTTTCCATTTATCGACCCGGCTGCGCGTCCCTTCGGGAGTCACGGCGATCCAGAGCTTATCGTTTTGGGCGAATAGATCGGCGACCTGATGGACCAGATCGTTCTTCTTCGACCGATCCACCTCAATTCCGCCGAACCAGCGGAACATGCCGCCGAACGGCCAGCGGAAAAGCTGCATCTTACCGAGCCAGAAGGCCTTGATGCGGAACCACAGAACGAAAGAAACGCCAATGGGAAAATCCCAATTGCTGGTATGGGGCGCGACGACGATCACACACTTTTTGATCTCCGGCATCAGGCCGGATTTGCGCCAGCCGCGCAACCAGACGATTGGGACGCAAAGCAAGCGTAGAATCGATGTCACGAGCGGCGTATCGGAAACGGTGGTTCTCATCCGTTTTTCTTTTCCCTCTGGGTTTCTACCTTTTCCCTAGGACATATTTTTATCCCCGCGGCACAAGAAAGGGAAGAGGCCTTGTTTAGGGTCAGGACCCATTAATTAAACCGATTGGGACTCGCATCCAGCGTTAAGATGTTCCATATATGTCCTCCCCCTATCGAAGTGAGCGAAGCCCAATGAAGTCGATCAGCATCCGCGGCGCGCGGGAGCACAATCTCAAAAACGTTGATGTGGAAATTCCCCGCGACAGCCTGACGGTGATCACCGGACTTTCGGGCTCGGGCAAGTCGTCGCTGGCGTTCGACACCATCTACGCCGAAGGGCAGCGCCGCTACGTGGAGAGCTTGTCGGCCTATGCGCGCCAGTTCCTCGAACTGATGCAAAAACCCGACGTGGACGCCATCGAAGGCCTTTCGCCCGCCATTTCCATCGAGCAGAAAACCACCAGCCGCAATCCCCGCTCTACCGTCGGCACGGTCACTGAGATTTACGACTATATGCGTCTCCTCTGGGCCCGCGTCGGCGTGCCCCATTCGCCCGCCACCGGCCTGCCTATCGAGAGTCAGACGGTCAGCCAGATGGTCGACCGGGTGATGGCCATGGGCGAAGGCACGCGGCTCTATCTGCTGGCCCCCATCGTTCGGGGCCGCAAGGGCGAATACCGCAAGGAGTTCGAGTCTCTGTCAAAGCAGGGCTTCCAGCGGGTCAAGGTCGACGGCGAGCTTTACGAAATCGACGAAGTTCCGGCGCTCAACAAAAAAGTCAAACACGACATCGAGGTGGTCGTTGACCGTCTGGTCGTGCGCGACGACATCGCCTCGCGGCTGGCCGATAGTTTCGAGACCGCTCTCGAACTGGCCGACGGGCTGGCCTTTACCGAAAACGCCGACGACGGCGAACGCACGACCTTCTCGGCCAAATTCGCCTGCCCCGTTTCGGGCTTCACCATCGATGAGATCGAGCCGCGGCTGTTTTCGTTCAACAACCCGTTCGGCGCCTGCCCGTCCTGCGA
>Ga0070728_10006649_pt1 | contig 10897 bp, 10 predicted proteins | sample tdDd471_FD_66723 | JGI IMG/M metagenome (GOLD analysis project Ga0070728, IMG submission 66723) | Marine sediment microbial communities from the Atlantic coast under amendment with organic carbon and nitrate - tdDd47.1 | ecosystem: Environmental > Aquatic > Marine > Coastal > Sediment | place...
ATTAATGATATTAAAAAAATGTTGCCACACAGGTATCCATTCCTACTTATTGATAAAATAATCGAACTAAAAGAGAAATCCATCGTAGGAATCAAAAATGTAACAATGAATGAGCCATTCTTTGTTGGTCATTTTCCAGATGAACCAGTAATGCCAGCAGTGTTGCAAATTGAAGCCATGGCACAAGCAGGTGGTATTTTTATTCTTAGCCAATTGGATGACCCGGGAGCTTATAGCACTTATTTTCTGAAAATTGATAATGTAAAACTAAGAAAGAAAGTAATTCCTGGCGATACAATAATATTTAAGCTTGAGCTTGTTACCGAATTCAGAAGAGGAATGGCTAACATGAAAGGCACAGCTTTTGTAGGAGATACCGTTGTGTCTGAAGGAGAATTTATGGCTCAAGTAGTAAAAAACAAATAATTACACTAAAATATATTCTCTGTTCAAAGCTGAACTACAGGAATAAAAATAAAAACAACTAGCATGAAACAACCATTGGCATATATCCACCCGGAAGCTAAGATAGCTCCCAATGTTGTTATAGAACCATTTGTAACCATTGATAAGAATGTGGTTATTGAGGAAGGAACTCGTATTGGTTCAAATGTAACAATACTTGAAGGAACGCACATTGGTAAAAATTGTAATATCTTTCCAGGTGCTGTTATTGGGGCCGTACCACAAGATTTAAAATTCATTGGGGAAGATACCACAGTAGAGATTGGAAATAACACAACAATACGTGAATTTGTAACAATCAACAGAGGAACAAAAGCAAAGGGTAAAACAGTTGTAGGCGATAACTGTTTACTTATGGCATACGTTCATGTTGCTCATGATGTGAAAATTGGCAACAACGTAATTCTGGTAAATACAGTTCAAGTGGCTGGCGAAGTTGTAATTGACGATTTTGCTATCGTTGGTGGCATGTCAGCTATTCATCAGTTTGTTCATATTGGCGCACATGTTATGGTCGCAGGTGGCACTTTAATTGGAAAAGATGTACCTCCATATGTTAAAGCTGGTCGTGAGCGCATTTCATACGTTGGAGTTAACTCAATTGGATTACGCCGTCGCTCATTCAGCAATGATCAAATTCGTGATATTCAGAATATTTATCGCTATCTATTCCAGATGGGGCTTAACAATTCTGAAGCGATTGAACGGATTGAAGCAGAAATGCCAGCATCGAAAGAACGTGATGAAATTATTTTATTTGTTCGAAATTCTCAACGAGGAATCATCAAAGGTTATTATCCAGATAAGGCTTAATAACAATAATATAGAAAATAAAAAAACCGGCCAGATGCCGGTTTTTTTATGCCTGAATGTGTAATCAATCTTTCTGTTCAAGTTCGTTTACATCATATGTTTTTAAAGGATTTTTAGACAATTCCTTATTCCTTTTTCTATTTTTACATACATCAACAGCAAGATACAGGGCTTCTTTAAACGAATCAGCATTTGCTTTATCCTGTCCTGCAATTTCAAAAGCAGTACCATGATCAGGTGATGTACGAATAAATGGCAAACCAGCTGTAAAATTAACCCCTTTAGAAAATGTTAATGTCTTAAAGGGCGCTAAGCCTTGGTCATGATACATGGCCAAAATAGCATCAAAATTACGGAACTGATCGCTTCCGAATAAACCATCAGCAGGATAAGGCCCTAAAGCCATTATTCCCTCTTCTTTGGCCTTTTCAAGTGTCGGAATTATAATTTCTTGTTCTTCAGTTCCAATAACCCCTCCATCACCTGCATGAGGATTTAATCCTAAGACGGCAATTCTCGGTTTCCGAATAGAGAAATCCTGTTGAAGAGAACTATTTAAGGTACGTAACTTATTTAAAATACTCTCTTCTGTTATCTTAGAAGAAACATCCTTAATAGGCACATGACCAGCAACAACTCCAACTTTCATATGTTCCGACACCATTAACATCAATGCTTCGCCTTCACCAGCAGCCTGATGTAAGTATTCGGTGTGTCCAGGAAAATTAAAAGATTCGGACTGAATATTCTCTTTATTAATGGGAGCAGTAACCAATACATCAATTTTCTTATCCTTCAAATCGGCAACTGCCGCTTCAAGAGCTTTAAACGCCGAATCTCCTCCAATAGATGTTGATTTCCCTAATTCAACACGTATGTTATCATCTAAAACATTAATAATATTGATACGCTTTGTGTGAGCATCTTCAACACGACTAATACTATTTAAGCTGAAATTTGGAATATTCAGAGCTTTTTTATGGTAAGCAGCAACTTTTGACGAGCCATAAATGACTGGCACAAAAGCATCAAAAATCCTGGCATCAGCCAATGTTTTTAAAATTACTTCGTAACCAATTCCATTTATATCGCCATGAGTTATCCCTACTTTTATTTTTCCTTCACTCATATCGTAAATTTTTCCTATTACAATGTAGTAATAGGCTTTTCATGACTAAAAATAATATAAAATACTCAATCAGCACCTATTCTTTAGGAACTCATATAACATTCGTACCCCAACACCGGAAGCACCACTGCCTCGATAAGCATCTTCTTTCTTAACAAATGCAGGCCCGGCAATATCTAAATGAATCCAAGGATGCTCAACAAAGTGACTCAAAAACTTACCGGCAGTAATAGAACCCGCTTCGCGGATACCTAAGTTTTTTATATCAGCAATATCTGATTTAATTAAATCGCCATACTCATCCCAAAAAGGAAAACGCACCACACGCTCATAAACATTAAAACCGGCTGTTTCAAGATCATTAAACACTTCATCAGAAGCTGTTCCCATCCCTATTGTTGCATATTGCCCAAGTGCCATAACAGCACTACCTGTTAGTGTAGCTAAATCAATTACTAATTCAGGTTCATATTTTTTTGAATATGACAGCGCATCAGCTAAAATTAAACGTCCTTCAGCATCTGTATTTAACACCTCAACAGTTTTGCCGTTATGCATTGTTAGGATATCTCCAGGCACAATGGCATTACCACCCGGTCGATTATCTGTTGCAGGAATTAATCCGATTACATGAACAGGTAATTTATTAGCCGACACAGCTACAAAAGCACCAACAACAGATGCCGCACCACCCATATCTGCTTTCATATCATCGAGGCTTCCCGGAGGTGTTTTGAGGTTAATTCCACCTGTATCATAAACAACACCTTTCCCAACTAATACTACCGGCTTCTCATTGCTTGAGTTCTCTGGTTTCCATTCTAAAATATGAAATGCCGGAGGCTCTACACTTCCTTTATTAACACCTAGAAGGCCACCAAATTTCAAAGCTTCTAGCTTCGATTTGTTATATATCTCAACATCAAATCCGTGAATAGCACCTAATTCGCTTATCGTTTCGGACAGTTCTTTTACATTAAGGGTAGAAACTGGCTCATTAACCAAATTACGCGTAACAAAAACAGCATTACTTAACTGGCGCAACTCATTAAGCTCACCTTGATTAACAGCAGAAGAAGCTACCCAAATTATCAACTCATCTAAGGCTTCTTTTTTCTCAGTTTTGTACTTTTCAAAACTATATAAGGATAAAGCTATACCTTCTGTTAAAGCAATCACAGCACTTTTATTACCTACCAAATCGTATATACAAACAGATGTTTGCTTATCCTTCTTTAATCCCGCAAATATGCCATTTCCATCCTTACGTAGCTTTTCATACCCTTGCACATTCAGATCATCATCTTCAAGTAATCGCACATGATAAACTATCCCATAGTTTTGAATGGTAATGAGTTTATCTTTTGCTTCAACCTTACTTTCAACAAAAGCTAAAGCTTCATTATTAAAACCAAAATCTTTTAATACGGCTGTATCCTTTACTAAGAACACATTTCTTACACCTTCAGGGCGCTCACCGGTATGTTTTATTGATAATTGCATAATTTGTACTTATTTTATTCCGAAAGCTTTATATTTTCATCATCAGATGCTTTTGTTTGAGCTTTAAAATATTCACGTATCATCACTTTCTTCATTTCGCGATGAATAATTAATTCAGTTAAGGCATCTTCGTAATTAACTTCCCCCATCTCATGCTGATAAACACCAACTTGCCCCTCTGTAACATCAATACGATACAAAAAGTTGAGAAACTGCGAATAATGCTCACCCATAATATGCATCACATGCGTTTTCATCTGCCCAAACAACTCATCATAAAAACCATAAACATCACCTGAAAAACTAACTTCAAAACCAAACTCTGCAAAATCCTTTATTATTTGTGCCGCGGCTTTACGAATTAAATCTTCTCGTCCACACGCTTGCTGAAGTGCTTGTCTGTTTAATTGTGGCAACATGGGCTTACTGAAAGTTTAAGGTATACATTAAGGCCTCCATCTGACGAATTTTATTTCGCTTATCAGGTTTTTCCGGCGAATAAACAAAACCATCAGTTACTACAACACGATTATTCTTTTTATCAAAATGCGCCTGTAATACATATGGTCCTCCCATCATATCATTCTGCACCTTCCATAATCCTCTCATTTCTACAACTTCTTTACCATTAATCGTTGCTTTTTTATAGATAGCAGGGAAGATATGCTCAGTGGTCATATATGAACCTTCAGAAGGGCCAGGTACATTACGATGCAAAATTGAATCACGTTTGTTAAGCAAATACTCTTTCGAGAATGTGCCTTCGCCCACATATGGAAATTCATAAACAAACATTGCCTGAAAGCCCCAATTGGCAGCCTCATTCATCCATATAAAATGATCCGTAGATTTTTTATGACTTAAACTGATTGGCACATTCATTTTAACCTTAAATGTTGCATTTACGAGCTTAACCAATTCATCACTCGGATACTTTTTATAAGATGCTATATTTCGCTCACGCTCTGCCTTATTAAAGAAGCTAAGGATCTTTAGTTGATGCTGCTCCACTAATTGCCGTAAGGCCAATGTATCTTTTGCATCAATACTTATCATGGCTTGTGGTCTCGCCCATTTATCATGATAATATTTAACCGTATTCTCTTTTACATCAGACGAAACATTTACAACCACCAGATTACGAATAGTTTTCATAAATGAAGAAAAAGAGCGATGTGGAGCAACAGACATCTTAAAATGCGGCTCCTCCTGTGGCAAACCAAGATAAGGCTCCTGAAGCAATGCTTGCAATTCTTCGCCGCCATCTGATATTTTTATCTTATCATTCATAATAACAAGAAGCTCGCCTGCCTTACCTGCTACATTCGGCTTATAACCTGAACCTTTATCCTTACAAGCAAAGCCCAAAAATATCAGGGCCGATAAAAATAAAATTTTACTATACTTCATGATATATCTATTTAAGCGTTACTGATATATTTTTTTAGTTTGAATGTCAGACAATAAAGAACTTACCTTTAAAACGGGTTTATCATCATGATTGTCAGTTGCTATAAAAAAAAATGGATTCAACTCTATTGGTTTCCAAACTATAAGTTTTTGGTTGATGTATAAATTTCGATTCTTCATATTATTCCAATACATGATATCACTTATCCTACATTGGTTATTAATGGCAATTTTATGAAAAAACTCTCCTTTTGATACAATATGAACCAATTGCTGCCTGCCTTTTTTATCCCCTAAAGGACTAGCCAAGCTTGTTGGCGGATGACTTTCATCCAGCTGTTTCTCTGCCCTTACAAAATGAATCATGTCCTTTTTCGGTAAGAACAAACAAACGGGTTCTCCATGTACAGGAATATAATTCTTGGTATATGATGGATTAAGCCATTGAATTACTTCTAAAGGCGTATCCGATACTTTCTGAATCTGATTGAAGTTTAAAGATTTATGAATATAAACCGTATCCACCTCGTTAAATTTTAACACTGCTTCACTTGCCTCTATATCATGTCTTTGATAATTATTCATTACATAATTAACAGCAATAAAGGCAGGAACATAGCTCTGTACAGCTTTGGGCAAATAGGGCTGTAACTCCCAAAAATTAGTTTTCCCACCAGAACGTTCAATAGCTTTCTGAACAACACCAATTCCACCATTATAAGCGGCCAAAGCCAATTGCCAATCATTTAAATTACGATAGAGATAACTCAGATAACGACAGGCGGCCTCTGTACTTTTAACCGGATCACAACGCTCATCCTGATAATTATCAATCTTTAGATCGAACATACGCGATGCGTGGTACAAGAATTGCCAAAGCCCCATCGCTCCAGAGCTGGATTTAGCTTTAGGGTCAAGAGCAGACTCAACAATCGCTAAATATTTTAATTCGAGAGGCAAATCATATTTTGCCAAATACTCTTCGAATAAGGGAAAGTAAAAATGAGATCTGCCAATGATACGAGATAAATGCTCTCGACGTTTAATGGTATAAACATCAATATAGGCTTGCACTTTTTCATTATAATCAAGCTTAACAACTGTATTCTTGTCTAGCTCATTCAAGCGGGTTTCAAACATCCAATGCGGATAATGCGGATAATTAGTATTGCTTACGTCTTGAGCACATAAATGAATACCTGCACTGAAAACTATTAGGGTAAATAAGTATCTTAGTAACAATCTCACTCGTTATTTTTATTATACGAAGGTATTATATACAAAAGGCCAATCCTCAGAGAGGGCCGGCCTAATATTATTATGTCTTCAATGAATTTTTATCCTATTTTGATGAATCATCGATGGCCTCGTCCTTTTTGTCACCATCGGTCTTTCCAGCCTCATCATTGTTACGGGCTTTTTTAAACTCTTTCATACCTTGTCCTAATCCTTTCATTAGCTCTGGAATCTTACGACCTCCGAATAAAAGCAATAATGCGAGTATAATTAGAATCATCTCTGGTCCGCCAGGCATAGCCCATAATATTACGTAAGTATTCATCTCTTAATGTTTTTATTATACAAATTTAATAAACTTGCTTATTTAAAGAAAGCTTTAAAGATATCATTTCCATTTGCAAAAAGTAATAAGCCAAGCAAAAGTACCATCCCAGTTATTTGTGCATACTCCATAAACTTATCACCAGGTTTACGACCTGTTACAATTTCATATAGCAAAAACAATACATGACCTCCATCAAGTGCTGGTATTGGTAAGATATTCATAAAGGCTAATATCATTGAAATAAGTGCAGTATTCGACCAAAAAACATACCAGTCCCATTGCGATGGAAATAAATTACCCATAGCTCCAAAACCACCAACTTGCTTAGCGCCTTCCTTTGTAAAAATTAATCGTAACTGTTTTACATAGCCTACCAAAATATCGAGTCCCATTGTAATACCTTTTGGACATGCTTCCCAAAAGCCATACTCGTGACGCTCTACTGATACAAAATTGGCAATACTAACTGGATAGAAGCCTATTGTTCCAAATTCTGTCACTTTAGTGGTTAATGTAATTAGAGAATCTTGACGGTAAACACCTAATTCAATTTCGTTTGATTTATTTGCTTTTAAAGCTTCAGTCAATTCATTAAAAAAAGCGGCCGATTGTTGATTAACACTAACAATGCTATCTCCTTCAAGTAAGCCAGCTTTATCGGCATTAGATCCCTCCTTAAGTTTAGCCACAACAGCAGGGAAACGAATCTGAGCAAAAGTTCTTACTTCCGCAGATATCATCCGCTGATCATAGTCCTCCGGAATTGACAACATCAGAATTTCACTGCCTCGCTGAACAGTTAACTGGCTAGCATTTTCCAATAAAATATATCGTGCTATTTCGTTACTTTCTTCTACTTCAAAGTCATCAACCTTTAATACGATATCTCCATCCTGCAATCCGATCTCTTTGGCTACTTCATGATAATAAAGACCATGTTTTGCTGATTTGACAGGTACATATGTATCACCCCAAGTAAATAGGATCATCCAGTAAATGAAAATAGCCATAATAAAATTAACTAACACACCTCCAACCATTATTAGCAAACGTTGCCAAGCAGGCTTTGCTCTAAACTCCCAAGGTTGTGCAGGTTGTGCCATAGCTTCTTTATCCATCGACTCATCAATCATGCCAGATATTTTTACATATCCACCAAGAGGAAGCCAACCAACTCCATATTCTGTTTCTCCTTTCTTATATTTGAATAAAGTAAACCATGGGTTGAAAAACAAATAAAATTTCTCAACTCTGGTTTTGAATAATCGGGCAAAAAAGAAATGTCCAAATTCGTGCAGAATTACTAGTAATGATAAACTTAGTAGTAATTGCACTGTTTTTATAAAAAACTCCATTAATTATTTTTTTTCTAATTAGGCAACAAATATATTCTTTTCACATTAATATTGACTTGATTTTAGTCGCTGTATCAAAGTTATTTGATGCTTTTACACGTTATCTATTCAATTAACACTTGTATTCGCAAAAAGGTCGTGTCAATTTTAATTCTTTTGAATTATTTTTTTGGCAATTGCTCTGGCTTCGTCATTACTTTGGAAATAGTCATCAAAAGCAGGCTTTTCAATAAACGTTGATTGCATCATAGTCTTTTCAATAATATCCGACATTTCAACAAAACCAATCTTCTGCTTTAAAAAATAATCGACTGCTACCTCATTAGCAGCATTTAATATACATGGCAAATTACCGCCTTTATTCATAGCCTGATAAGCTAAATCTAAATTACGAAACGCATGTATATCTGCTTTTTCAAATGTCAACTGAGGATAGTCCATAAAGTTAAAACGCGGAAAATCTGACTTATAACGCTCAGGAAATGTCATAGCATACTGTATCGGCACTCGCATATCTGGCATGCCCATTTGTGCTTTCATCGAGCCATCTTCGAACTGAACCAAAGAATGAACAATCGATTGTGGATGCACCACAACTTCAATCTGACTGGGCTTTACATTAAACAACCAACGTGCTTCAATTGCTTCCAGACCTTTATTCATCATTGATGCACTATCGATAGTGATCTTATCACCCATTGTCCAGTTGGGATGATTTAATGCCTGACAACGCGTAACTTTACGCAAGAAATCAACTTTCTCACCCCGAAATGGTCCACCTGAGGCTGTTAAAATCAGCTTCTCAATTGGATTATGAAATTCTCCGGCCAAACATTGAAAAATAGCCGAATGCTCAGAATCAACAGGCAGGATACTTACCTTATTCTCTAATGCCAATTTAGTTATTATGTCTCCGGCAACCACTAAAGTTTCTTTATTGGCCAAGGCAATTTGCTTTCCAGCTTTTATAGCATTTACCGTTGGCAATAAACCCGAAAAACCTACCATTGCCGTAAGCACAATATCTATCGAGCTAATTTGAACAACCTGTGCAATAGACTCTGCCCCAGCATATACTTTCACATCAGTACTTGCTAATGCATCACTTAGTTGATTGTACTTGTCTTTATTAGCTATTACCACTGTATTAGGCTCATACTTTAGAGCCTGACTAATTAATAAATCAACATTATTATTGGCAGTTAATACTTCTACTTGAAATTTATCTGAATGCGCATCAATAACTTCCAAGGCCTGAGTTCCAATAGAACCCGTTGAGCCTAGTATCGCAATTTTCTTTGACATTAAATTTTCTCCTTGAATTGATTGATCGTTAATCAAACGACATATACTGTTCGGCATCTAAAGGTACCCCATTGTACCAAAGCTCAAAGTGCAGATGTGGGCCAGTAGTTAACTCACCTGAATTCCCAACACTGGCAATTGCCTCGCCTGCCTGTACTTTATCTCCCATGCTTTTCAGTATACTCTCGTTATGCTTATAAATCGAGATAAGATTATTGGTGTGCTGAAGATGAATTACATAGCCTGTCTCAACGGTCCATCCAGTAAATATAACAGTACCATCTAGCACTGCACTTACACGACTACCTGACTTGGCGGCAACATCAACCCCAAAATGCCCTTGTGTTTCGCCAAACGTATTTGTTACAACACCTTTTAATGGGGTAAATAAAAAACTGTGCTCCAATTCAAACTTACGACTGTTGTTATCAAACACCGCTAAATTAAATTTTTCCTCTCGCTCAACTTGTTCTCTAAAAATAGAATCTTCTTCAGATTTTGTAAACGACACGTTACTATTAGAAACCTCAGCCTCTTTTGCTTCTTCGGGTAATGCCCCGGAAGGCACTTCGCCAGAAACAACAGCTCGAATATCTTTAAAGAAACGATCACGACGTTCAATCTCCATGATTAAACTATCTACTCGTTGAGTATTCTGAATAATTAATCTACGTTGTTGCCCATCTGGATAGCCAGGAATATATTCTCTTAATCCAGTGAATGCAATTAAGAAAATAACCATCACAACTAAAACAAACATGGTAACACCAATAATAGTAAACACATTAAGACGCGACAATCGCATCCCAAAGACCTCTTCATAAGTTTGTTCATTAAATATAGCCAGACGGTACTTATGCCTTAACTTTTCTACAAGTTTCTTTCCTTTTTCTTCTGTAGCCATTAACCTAAAATTCAGTTCAAGCAAAGGTAAAAAAAGTCATTAGAATACATTGAAATTATTGAATAACTCCATATGTATAACATTAATGTACATAAGGGACTTTTTTTGATTAAAAAATTGCAACATATCACTCAGACCAAACACAATACTCCTTAAGTCTTCATAATGTGCATCTTACGAAATATTAATAATTTCACTCGACTCATTCATCACTAAAAAACACTTGTTCATGGAAGGCCTATTTATTTCATAGGCTATAAAAAAACTTTTGCCACCAAAAAGCGTCAGCTTATGGAATAGAGTCTAAATCCTTTGGTTAACTTATAGCACAAACCTACTTTTATATCGGAAAATAACACACCCGGACGGTACATTTTACAACGATTAAAGGAAAGAGTCATGTTTATTAAATTAATCACAGCACTTGGGGAAATTCGCACACATAGGAA
>Ga0070728_10006650_pt1 | contig 10892 bp, 8 predicted proteins | sample tdDd471_FD_66723 | JGI IMG/M metagenome (GOLD analysis project Ga0070728, IMG submission 66723) | Marine sediment microbial communities from the Atlantic coast under amendment with organic carbon and nitrate - tdDd47.1 | ecosystem: Environmental > Aquatic > Marine > Coastal > Sediment | place...
AAAAACCGTCTGGAGGCTCCCTTGTTAAGCAATCTCATCTCGTTTGTCGGTATTTTCGTGCTTTTGGGCCTGGCCTGGGCCCTGAGCAACAACCGCCGCCGCTTCCCCTGGCGGGTGGCCGGCTGGGGCCTGGGGCTGCAGCTGACCCTGGCCGTGATCCTCCTGCGAACCCCCTGGGGCCAGATGATCTTCGGCGGCGCCCGCAACTTCGTCAACCGCCTGCTGGGCTTCACCGACGCCGGGGCCTCCTTCCTCTGGGGCAACCTCTACCGCACCAGCGAGGAGTTGATCGCCTACGCCAACCCCGAGGCCGGCTATTTCCAGGTGACCAACTCCGTCACCGGTCAACTCATGCCCATCGGCACGGTGTTCGTGATCCACATCCTGCCCACCATTATTTTCTTCAGCAGCCTGATGGCCCTGCTCTACCACCTGGGCGTCATGCAGAAGCTCATCGCCGGCATGGCCTGGGTCATGCGCAAGACCATGGGCACCAGCGGCAGCGAATCGCTTTCCTGCGCGGCCAACGTCTTCGTGGGCCAGACCGAAGCCCCCTTCGTCATCAAGCCCTACCTGGGCAGCATGACCAACAGTGAGATCATGGCGGTGATGGTGGGCGGCTTCGCCACCGTGGCCGGCGGCGTCATGGCCGCCTACGTGCGGTTCGGCATCGACGCGGGCCACCTCCTGGCCGCCAGCGTCATGTCCGCCCCCGCGGCCCTGGTGGTGGCCAAGATCATGTACCCGGAAACCGAGGAATCCCCCACCCGCGGCAGCGTGAGCCTGCAGATCCCCCGCGAATATTCCAACGTGCTGGATGCCGCGGCGGGCGGCGCCTCGGTAGGGCTGAAACTGGCGGCCAACGTGGGCGCCATGCTGCTGGCCTTCATCGCCCTGGTGGCCATGGTCAACTACGGCCTCGGTTTCCTGGGCACCAGCCTGCAGCAGGTTTTCGGTTGGGTCTTCTCTCCCGTGGCCTGGGTCATGGGCGTGCCCTGGAGCGAGGCGGCCATCTTCGGCAACCTGCTGGGGACCAAAATTGCCGTGAATGAATTCATGGGATACATCGAACTGGGCAACGCGGCCGCCAACGGCAGTCTATCGCCCCGCAGCGTGGTCATCGGCACCTACGCCCTGTGCGGGTTCGCCAACTTCAGCAGCATCGCCATCCAGATCGGCGGAATCGGCACCATCGCGCCCGAGCGGCGCAGCGACGTGGCGGCCCTGGGCCTGAAAGCCATGTTCGGCGGGGCGCTGGCGTCGTGGCTTACCGCCACCATCGCCGGCATGCTGGTGGGCTAGAGACTCTCGGTGGGGATATGGGTCAGGGCGGTGGCCGCCCCCAGGATCCCCGCGAGCAGAAAGTAGGCCCAGGCGATGGTGCGCTTGGTGGCCGGCGGGATGTCAAAGTACCCCGGCGGCTCATTTCGACGCCCCATGAGCCCCAGCACGCCCACCAGCAGGATCAAAAACAGCAGCGGCGACTTGCTCCACAGGAAAAAGGGCACGCCGATGGCGAATCCCACGAACCACATCTTGCGGCTGAAGGCCCCCACGATGCGCCCGCCGTCGAGCGGACTGATGGGCAGCAGGTTGAACAGGTTGATCATGAATCCGCTGAAGGCCAGGCTGCGCCACAGCATCGAGTCGAAGGCGAAGGCGAACAGCAGGCACACACCCGCCGCCGCCGAGCCGATGACCGGCCCGCCGAAGGCCACCAGAGCCTCCTCATAGGCGTTGCGGGGCCGCTTTTTCATGGCGATCACCGCTCCCATGAAGGGGATGAAGATGGGCGCCCCGGCGGGAATTCCCAGCATCCGCATGACCACGCCGTGTCCCAGTTCGTGGATCACGATCAGGAGCACGAACCCCACGGAAAAGGGCCAGCCGAAGATGGTGCTGTAGGCCCAGATGCTCACCAGCATGGTTATGATGGAGGAAAACTTCATGAGCTTCAGGCCCATGAAGACGAACTTCAGCTTGCCCAGCACCAGGGCAAGCACCACGCCCAGCCACCCCAGATGCTTGAAGCGGTCCTTTTTGTCCTCGGTCTTCGCCGCGGGTTTGTCCGAATCCGGAGAGCTCTCCCCGTGCACCATGTGCTGGGCGATCTCATCCAGGTTGGCCATGGTTTTTCGTCGGTCGTCCTGCAAGGCGGTGTCCTATCCCTCGGTTTGCAACTGAATGGGGGCCGGCATTTTCCAGGCCTGCCACAGGGCGATGGCGATGAAGATCAGGTCGAAGAACTCGAAGCCGAGGGTCGAGATTTCCATCAGCAGGCCCGGGTCCGGTATCAGGGCCAGGCTGATGGATTCACCCTGGGACGCGTAGTACTTCAGGATGCTGGTGCGGATGACCCAGTAGTTGGCCAACAGGTAGCACACCGCCGCGATCCCCACCGACATGAGCTGCAGACTCTTTGCCCGCTTGTTGCCGGACAGGGTAACCACACCCTTGCCGACTGCCCAGCCGATAAGCACCGCCACCAGACCGAACTGGATGTTGGTCACCACGGTAAAGCCCCACCAGACGGCCGCGCCGATGCACCCGCCCACCAGACCGCCCACCGCCGCCATGGGGAAGTTGATGTTGCGCGACTGCATGTCGACGCTTTCCTCGATGATGCGTTTGAGCTGCTCATAACAGGCACTGCAGAAAACCGCGTTGTCCGTGGTCACCCGGTTGGCAGGTGTCACCTCGCAGTCGCACTGCGCGCAGTGTTCGGGGCCCGGAGCGTCCGATGGCCCCGTCTCCTCGTAGACCGGCGTGCCTTCCATCTCCGTCTCATCCATCGGCTTCCCGGAATTCCGCTGTTCGTCCGTCATGCGCGTCCCCCAGTCTTTCGAGTTGGCTTGTTGTTCCGCATACTAGCAGGGTGCGCGCGTCCCTGAACAGGCGTAATTGACCGGCCGACCCCGGCAAATCCTCCTTTCAGCGCGGCAGCCCGGAGGTTAAACTGGCAGGGATGCCAACGGGTCCTCCAACCGGGAAGTGGACGCATGCCGCGGGTACAACTCAAGCCCCTGGGCGAATATTTTTTCAAGGCCGAGATCTACGTCCGGACCACCGACCTGAACTACGGCGGCCATCTGGGCAACGACCGGGTGCTGGCCCTCATCCACGAGGCGCGCGTGGCCTTTCTCGCCAGCTATCAGTGGACGGAAATGGACTGCGGCGGGGTCAGCCTGATCATGGGCGACTCGGCCATCGTCTACCTGAATGAAGCCTTCGCGGGCGACAAGCTGATTTTCGAGGTGGCGGCCGGCGAGCCGTCCAGTTGCGGATTTCGCCTCTTCAACCGCATTACCCGGGCGGCCGACGACCAACCCATCGCCCTGGTGGAGAACGGCATGATCTGTTACGACTATCACAACCGGAAGATCACGCCCCTGCCCGACGTGGTCCGCAGCATCTGCCGCGCGGAGTGACATGAACGCCCACATCCTGAAACTCACCAGCCTTCAGAACGACCAGGTGAAAAACCTGGTCAAACTGCGCAACCGGCGAGAACGCGACCGGCGTGGGCTCACGCTCATCGAGGAAGCGCTGGTCATCCGCCGGGCCCTGGACGCGGGCTATCCCCTGGTGGCCGTATATTTCTGCCAGGACCATCTGGACGACGACGGCCGCGATCTCCTGCAGGCCCTGCGCGACAAGCCCGGCCTCCAGCTGGTGGAGGTCACCGCGCCCATCATGGCCAAGATCAGCTACCGCGACCATCCCGACGGACTGCTGGTGGTGGCCGACCAACGCCCCGTGACCCTGGCCGACTTGACGCCCGGAGAGCCGGCCCTGATCGTGATCCTGGAAGCGGTGGAGAAACCGGGCAACCTGGGCGCCGTGCTGCGCATTGCCGACGGCGCGGGCGCCGACGCGGTGATCCTCTGCGGCGACGGCACCGACCTCTTCAACCCCAACGTGTTGCGGGCCAGCCGCGGGGCGTTCTTCAGTGTCCCGGCCGTGACGGCCCCCACCGAAAACGTGCTCAAGTGGTTGTCCGACCACGGGATTTCAAGCGTGGCCACCAGCCCCGCCGCCACGGACGCCTGGGCCGACACGGACCTCACCCGGCCCACCGCGGTGCTGCTGGGCACGGAACACGACGGCCTGAGCGACGCTGTGCTGGCCGCCGCCGACCGCACCGTGAGCCTGCCCATGCTGGGCGCGGGCGACTCCCTCAACGTCTCCGCCTCCTGTGCGGTGATGATGTACGAAGCGGTGCGCCAGCGCCGTCAATCCTGAAAGGCCCCCCATGCTGACCAACGAATTCTACACCGAATTCGACCAGGAAGAGCTCAAGCCCCGCGACCCCGACTACCGCACCATCTTCCAGCGGGGGCGCGACCGGCTCATCCACAACGCGGCCTTCCGCCGTCTGCAGGCCAAGACCCAGGTCTTCCTGTCCGGTGAGTACGACTTCTACCGCACGCGGCTGACCCACTCCATCGAGGTGGCCCAGATCGCCGGCTCCATCGTGCGCTATCTCAACGACGCCAGCGACCAGTTGGGCGACGGCTTCCACATCGACAACGCACTCACCGAGAGTTGCGCCCTGGCCCACGACATCGGGCACCCGCCTTTCGGTCACGCGGGTGAGACGGCCCTGCACAAGCTCATGCTTCCGTACGGTGGTTTCGAAGGCAACGCCCAGACCCTGCGCCTGATCACCGAGATCATCTTCACCAGCGGGCGCGAACGGCGGGGCATGAACCCCACCCGCGCCTTCATGGACGGCGTCCTCAAGTACAAGACCCTGTTCAGCCAGTGGGAAAATCCAGTCAACCACTTCCTCTACGACGCCCAGAAGCCGTTCCTGGACTTCGTCCTGGATGGCCGCCCCATCCCCGTGGATCTGGCCGCCGGCAACCCTCTGAACAGTTTCCGCAGCCTGGAATGCCAGATCATGGACTGGGCCGACGACACCGCCTACTCCCTGAACGATCTGGTGGACAGCGCCAACGCCGGCTTCATCACCGGGGACAAGGTCACACGCTGGGCCGCGGAGGAAAACCTGACCGGCCGCGATGCCGCGGTGGTCGAAGCCCTGGCCCAGGCCATGGCCGACGGCAACCTTGAGCGCACCATGAACCGCAAGATCGGCACCTTCGTGGAGGCCTGCACCCTGGTGGAGCGGGACAACTTCATGAGCGACCGCACCAACCGCTACAAGTTCGGCGTGGCGCTGGATCCGGACATCGTGCGGGAGCAGAAACTGTACGCCCGGCTGGCGGTGAACCTGGTCTTCCGGTCGCCCCAGGTGTGCCAGCTCGAGCATAAGGGCGAGCACATGCTGCGCCGCCTGTTCGAAGCCCTGACGGAGAACTATCTGGATTGCGAGCGGCCCAAGCTGGCCCTGCTGTCGAAGGACTTTGAAACCGAAATGAGCCAGGCCGGCCCCGATCACGATGTGCGCGCACGGATCATCTGCGACTATCTCGCCGGCATGACCGACGGCTTCGCCAGCCGTATCTACAAGCGCATGTTCGATCCGGATTTCGGGTCCATCGTGGACCTGGTCTAGCTAGTCCAGCAGCGCGTCGATATCCGCCGGAGGCACCGGCCGACCAAAGAAGAATCCCTGCACCTCGTGGCAGCCCAGTTCCCGCAGCAGGTCCGCCTGCTCACGGGTTTCCACGCCCTCGGCGAGCGCCGTCATACCCAGGTTCATGGCCATGTCCACCACCGTGCCGGCGATGGCGGCGTCGTTGTCGTCGGTGGTGATGTCCCGGATGAACTCCCGGGCGATCTTGATGCGCCTGATGGGGAACTTCTTCAGGTAAACCAGCGAGGAATAGCCGGTCCCGAAGTCGTCGATGGCGAAGCGCACCCCTTTGCGGTGCAGCCGGTTCAAGGTTTCCAGGGCCTGGGCCGCGTCCCGCATGAGCACGGTCTCGGTAATCTCCAGCTCCAGCCGCGACGGGTCCAGCCCCGTGTTTTCCAGGACCTCCGCGACCGTGGCCACGATATCCCCGTCCATGAACTGGCGCCCCGAGAGGTTCACCGCCACGGTCAGCGAATGGCCGTGGGCGGCGAGCCACTGCACCGTCTGGCGGCAGGCCTCGGCCAGCACCCAGCGCCCGATGTCGTGAATCTGACCCGTGGCTTCGGCCAGGGGAATGAAGCGGCCGGGAGGCACGGCGCCCAACTCAGGGCTGTCCCAGCGCAACAGGGCTTCCACGCCCACCAGTCGGCCGCTGCCCAGTTCGTACTGGGGCTGATAAACCAGGGACAGTTCCCCCCGCGGCATGGCCTGACGCAGCCCCGCCTCCATGCGCATGCGCGCCATGGCCCGGCTGTTCATATCCTCGGAGAAGAAGCGGTAGCGGTTCTTGCCTTCGCCCTTGGCCACGTTCATCGCCATGTCCGCGTGCCGGATGAGGGTGGTGCCGTCGGGCGCGTCACCCGGGTGTACGGCGATGCCGATGCTCGTGCTGATGAAGATCTCGGTGCCGGTCAGATTGAACGGTTGCTGCAGGGAATCCATGATCTTGGCGGCCACGGCCTGCACCTGGGCGTCATCGGAGACCGTGGGCAGCAGCAGCACGAATTCATCCCCGCCCAGGCGGCAGAGGGTGTCGCCGCGGCGGATGCAGGCGTTCAGACGGGAGCCGATGGCCTGCAGCAGAAGATCCCCCTGCTCGTGACCCAGGGTGTCGTTGATGTCCTTGAAGTTGTCCAGGTCGCAGGACAACAGCACCACTTTGTGCCCGGTGCGTTTGGCCACGGACATGGCCCGCCCCAACTGGTTCATGAAGAACGACCGGTTGGGCAGGCCGGTGAGGTTGTCGTAATAGGCCAGCTGCCGGAGTTCCTCTTCGGTCCGCTTGCGGTGGCTGATGTCGGCCAGCGTCCCGATGAACCCCGTCACACCACCGGTGTCGTCGGTCAGGGGCTCGGCCTTCAGTTGCACCCAGGCGGTGCGTTCGCCCGGGGTCTTGAACCGGCATTCCTGACGGAAGGACTGACGGGCGGCCAGGGCCAGATCCCAGGCCTCGTCCATGGCGTTTCGGTCGTCCGGGTGGACGGCCACGTTCCAGGGACAGCCCAGGGCCTGGGCCAGGGTCAGGCCGGCGGTTTCCCGCCACTTGCGGCTGACCTGGATGTAGCGGCCTGCGGCATCGAGTCGGAACAGGCCCACCGGGGACATGTCGAAGAGGGCCTCCAGCAGGCGGCGGTTTTCCTTGTCGGGGGGCTGTGGCAATTCCTTCATGGCGCCTTTCAATCCAAAGTCAGCGCAGATACGACGCGCAGTTCACGTCGATAATGCCGCCGGTCAGGGCGTCGGCCCGGCCCGACACGGCCAGCAGGACCACCTCGGCCACCTCGTCCACCGTGGCGGTTCGGTCGTGCGGACTCTGGGCGCGGATATCCGCCCCCTCGGGTCCGGCCAGGAAATCCCGGGTCATGTCCGTGAGCACCCAGCCCGGCGCCACGGCCACCACCTTGATGTTGCGCGGGGCCAGCGCCTGGGCCAGCGACTGGCTCAGGCTGTTGAGTCCCGCCTTGGCCGCCCCGTAGGCCGGTGCCATGGGCTCGCCCCGAAAGGCGCCCCGGCTCGTAATATTCACGATATGGCCGCCGCCGGCCGCGGTCAGGTGGGGCACCGCCCCATGGATCACGTGGGCGGGACCGTCCAGATTCACCGCCAGGGTGCGTCGCCAGATGGCTTCCCAGTCCTCGGTTTCCAGTTCCCCCACGGGATGTCGCTCGTAGATACCGGCGTTGTTCACCACGATATCCAGCCGGCCCAGGGCCTCGGCCGCCCGCTGGGGCAGATCCGCCGCGAACACGGGGTTGGCCAGGTCGGCCCCCAGCTTGATGTGTCCCTCGCCCGCCAATCCTGCCAGGACCTCGTCGGCCGAGGCCTCGCTGGACCCGAAGTGGACCGCCACCACGGCGCCGGCCCGGGCCAGGTGTTCGGCGATGGCGCGCCCGATACCGCGATTGGCCCCGGTGACCAGGGCGGCGCGCCCGTCGAGGTCGAAACTCTTTTCCGTCATCCTGTCCTCCGTGTGAGAGCCTGATCAGAGGATCAGGGTAGCACACCCCCCCCGGGGTATGTAAAGAAGCGGACGGGACCCGAAGGATCCCGTCCGCTGAGGATGGCAGGGGTGGGTGTTACTTCAGCAGCACCATTTTGTGCTCGGCCACCTCACCGCCGGACCGCAGGCGCGCAAAGTACACCCCGCTGCCGGCGCGCCGTCCGTCCTGGGTGTGACCGTCCCAAATCACCTGGTGAGGTCCTTCGGTCAGGGTCCGGCTCACCAGAGTGCGCACCAGGCGTCCCTGCAGGTCAAAAACCTCCATCTGGGCGTGACCCGCCTTTTCGAGGGTGAATTCCACCCGGGTCAGGGGGTTGAAGGGGTTGGGATAGTTCCCCACCGACAGGGTGTAGGCGGGCACATCCGGTCCGGGCGTGGACCCGTCCACCAGGCCCCAGATCTCCACGTCGTCGATGTTCCAGCCGCTGAACTGCCAACTGCCGTCGGTGGTGCCCATGGTCCAGCGCAGGTACACGGTTTCCTGATGGTCGGCCACGGCACTGATGTCGTAGCTCATCTGGGTCCAGGCCCCATCGGTGATCTCGGCGTCGTTGGCCCAGACCAGGTCGAAGTCCACGCCGTTGTTGCTGACATAGATCGCCGCGTGGTCGTACTCGGGGTCCTCAACATTCAGGTAGCGCCAGAATTTCAGGTTCACAGCACCGAGGTTGCTGCAGTCGAAGGACGTGGAGGTCATATGGACCTCGTCCAGGTTGGCCTGGTAGTCGCCGGCCAGGTTGTACCCGATGACGTTGCTGCCGGTGTAACCGGCCGTCGGGTCCACGTTCCCGTAATTCCCGCCGCCGCCCTGGGGCACGCCGAAGTCCCACAGGTTGGGCATGCTCCAGTTGGGGTTCGCATCCATGTTCACACTGTGGACAAGTTCCGGGGCCCCGATGTTCAGGGTAATCAGCCGGGTGGTGTCCCCGCCGCCGTCGGTGGTGTTGAGAAAACTGACCACCGCGCCGTAGCTGCCGTTGGGCAGGGTGGACGCCATGGAGTTGAGCTCCACCGTAACCGGGGTGGATCCGCCGCCGGGAATGGCGCCGGTGCCACCGGTGATGCTCAGCCAGCTTGCGCCGGTGGTCACGTTGATGGACACGGGCGTGGACTCGTTGTTGTTGACGGTGTAGATCTCACTGGTGGGGCTGAAGGGCCCGCCCTGGGGGCCGGCGGCGGTGAAGCCCGTGCCCGGCAGAACCTGAATGCCCGTCGCCTGGGGATCATAAAGATCCAGAACCTGGGCGCCGCTGCCCAGGGGATCCAGCCAGGCCGCGATCTGGGGGAAGCTCACGAACAGACGGCCGTACCAGTCGGATTCGTTGTTGCCGCAAGCCGCGTAACCGCCGTGGAGCTGGCCGATAATGCGGTGATTGGCGTCGTAAAGAGGGGACCCGGAGGATCCGGGTTCGGTGGTGCCCAGGTCCCAGTCGATGATCCGGATGTGACTGGCGTCGCCCGGCACGGGCGTCTGCAGGTAGGACGTGGTGGTGGTGGGGTCATCCTCGAAGCTGATGGCCATTTCCTGGGTGTCGGGATGGTGGATGGTCACGGCGGAGCTGTAGGAGGTGATGTCCCGGTGGTCCCAGCCGGAATAGGTCACGTGATGTTCCACGGCAGGATAATCGTCCAGTTCCAGGAGGCAGAAATCGCTGCCCGCGGCCGCGGCCAGGAAGGTGGATCCGCTTTGATAGCGGGACAAGTCGCCGCCGCTCAGATCTCCGCAATTGACACTCTGGAAATCCCAGTACACCACGATGCCCTGATCGTTGCTTGAGCTCATCCCACAGTGATTGGCCGTCAGGAAATAGGGCCGCCCGTCCTGGGCCGTGTTGTTGATCATGGCGCCGGTGCAGAACCAGACCCCGTTGACGGTGTAGACGCCCACCGAGTTGATCTCGTCGCGCCAGGGATCGCCCTCGGGGCAGATCACGTCGATGTTGCAGGTCCCCTGGTCCTTGTCCGCCGGTTCGCCGAGATAGCGGAAGCCCCGGTTGACGGAGGTCAGTTCCAACTTGTAGTCGCCCCGGGATTCGCGGGGCATGATCAGTTCCAGGATCACCTCGTCGGCCAGGACCACGGGGGTCCACATCTGGCCGTGGGGCTTGTTGTCATTGGCGGTGAAGACGCGGTAGCCACGGGGGTCGTCCAGGTCCTGCAGATCGGCGGGATAGATGCTCAGCCGGGCGCCCTTGGGCAGACGGAAGTCATCGAAACCGAAGTTGAGGGACAGGGCCCCGGGGGCGGAAATGCGGGTGCGCCACACCTGGAAGCGGGCGTCGAGATCCTCCCACACCCCGTCGGTGCCGGGCGTGAGCCGGGTGGCCTCAGGCAGGGCGAAGGTCGGAGCCTCCCCCATGGCGTCCAGGTCCCGGGCCTCAAGCTGGGCCTGGGCCACATCGATGGGAGCGGCTTTGTAGACGGGCAACCGGGCCGCGGATTTGACCGCAAACGACAGGCCCACCGGTCCCTCGGTGGCAGCCGGCGAAATGGACTCGGCCGCGGCCGGGGACAGGGTCAGCCCCACGCTCAGCAGAACCATCGCCATGAAAATCAAAAGGGCTTTGCGCCCGGTCGCCTGCGCCATGGAAGTCTCCCTCAAATGGATTTCGTCAGAATGGGTTGTCTATATATTTTACTGCAAGCGGAGGGACTCTGCCAAGAGTTTTTACATTAAAACATGTACATTATACATATTATAAGATATTTACACGTCATATTTTTTTATTTGATTGTGAGGATTGTTGTCAAAACCTGTGCTTTTTCAACAATCCCCACAATTTGAAGCTACTTTATCAGAGCCAGTTTCAGGAGGCGCATCTCATTTTCCAGGGTCACCCGACAGAAATA
>Ga0070728_10006654_pt1 | contig 10881 bp, 7 predicted proteins | sample tdDd471_FD_66723 | JGI IMG/M metagenome (GOLD analysis project Ga0070728, IMG submission 66723) | Marine sediment microbial communities from the Atlantic coast under amendment with organic carbon and nitrate - tdDd47.1 | ecosystem: Environmental > Aquatic > Marine > Coastal > Sediment | place...
TCAGGGCTTGTCATACGACAGGAGCAGTTTCCAAATCGACGTATTATATCAATGGCTCGAGACTACGACATCCCCTTCATCTTCAGCTCAGACGCTCACAAACCAGACGATGTCGGCAGGTATTTTGACATTGTCAACGCTAAGCTCCTTTCAGAATTTTATCCATAACAGCACCAAGGGTCTTGGCGGTAAACGGTTTATGGAGGATATCGTTGACTCCTGCCACATGTGCCGCTTCGTTGTCCTTGCTCTCGTTCTGTGTTGTCACCATAATAACCGGCAATTTTTGGGCAGAATATTTCTTCCGTATGCTTTCCGTAAGCTGTATACCCGTTATATTAGGCATATTAAGATCAGTGAGAACCATGAGAGGCTTCTCTGTCTGTAACCATTCCAAGGCAGAAGCAGGAAATTCGAAAAGTATCGGCTCGTAACCCAGCTCGTGCAAAGTTGCTTTATAAATATTGAGGATCATTCTCGAATCGTCAACTGCTACTACTTTCGGCCTAATTTCCTGCTCTTTTTCCCCGGTGATCTTTTTTGCAAAATCATTCTTACCGGCCTGCTTCAAAAGACTATGGTAATGGTTACGAATATCTCTATGGGTGTGTGGAAGATAGATAAGCGCCAATTCCTCGAACAGTTCGTCATCGGCAAGGTGAACAAAAATAGAGTCAACTTGCGCATTGACTATAATTTTAGCAATATGCCGTGCTTCCTCCTCTGGGCCCCGTAATAAGTTTTTAATTCCCGCTCCAAGGATGGAGGAAAAATTCTTATCAATTGCCCTGGCTGCAGCAACACAGACATGGTCTTCTGAATCAGACAACCCGGCAGTAAGAGTATATGCACCCTTTTTCAGGGGCAAGAGAGCCAAGGCCTCATACGCGGCAAAACGAACGTTTGCGCTTTTCGGCTCGTTCGTCAGTAATTTTCGAATAGGCATAACCGCCGATTCATCCCCGATATCTCCCAGCACATTCAAAGTATGAATCAAAAAGTCGGGATCGTCACGAACAAGATTCTCAATCAGTACGGGCACGGCTTTAGGACCAATCCTGACCAGTTCCGACTTGGCGAAGGTACGCATATGTGCATAATGGGAGCGGATGGTATCATTGAGCTTTTCAAGTGATATCTGGTCTTGCACTTCTGAAAAAATTGAGAGAATCAGATAATCGATTTCATTATCGGTTCCCATCCGCTCTGCAAGCCTGTGCATAGCCGTAGGACTGCCGACTTGTCCAAGCGACTGCACCGCAGCTATGATGAGCTCCCGATTGGCAGCATACAGATAGTCAGTCAAGGTATTGATCGACAATGGACTTCCAACAAGACCAAGAGTTTCAATGATCAATAAAATTTCGGCTTCATTTTCGGATGTGGCAACGAGATCGAGCAGAACCGCAGTTGCTTCTTCAAAACGAAGCTCCCCGACAACATTGATCAATTCGGTCTTATCATTGATTTTCGAAGAGCCTAGAAATTCAACCAATTTTTCCGGGTATGCAAGAAGAATTGAAAGCAGAGTTTCGCGAATGATCGGCATCTCATCAGCAACAGCCAACTGATCTGTCAGCAGGTAAATAAAAAGAGGAACAGAGAAATCAACATCCGCTCTTGAAAGCACATATATTAATCGATTTCGCGTTTTCTGGTCCACATGCTCTAAGTGAGCTAAAACAAGTTGCGCTTTAATGGCGTCACCTGTTTTGATATTATCCTGAAGTTCTTCAATCATATGTTGCGGATTCAGTTCAGCCATATATGCTCAGTCCTTTGTGTGCACTTTTATAAGAATTTTGTAAAGAGACTATCCTATCTGGATGGTAGATCATACCACACCGTGGCTCACCTTGTCTAACCATGACCAAAATAATTACCACCCCATCACGCGAGTCAAAAAAACTCCAAACATTCAATAGGAAATTCAGTGCAGAGACAAGATATATTTAAGTAACCGGTAACCAGTCAGCCCCCATGCGTTTGAGCACATTGAATCCCCCTGGAAGGACAATACTGTTTTTTATCCCAACGTAATCGAGAAATACTTGAATCTCAAATGATCTGGAACCGGCATTACAAAAGATAATAAACTGCTTATCAGTCGGTAATTCCAGGTATCTATCTCGCACCTGATCATAGGGCAATGATGTCCAAAGAGAATTGCCAAATTGCTCTACAAAAGGAGTAGCTTGCTTTTCATGACGAACATCAAGCACCTGCCAATCAGAATTACTGGATGGATCGGACATCCAGCTATAAAATTTTTCAATAGAAATTTGACGCATTCGTTTATCACAGAGATTATCAGCAATATAAGCCGCCGCGTTGATTGGATCAATGGCCGAAGAAAAAGGAGGTGAGTAGGCCATTTCAATATTAGCAAAATCATCTATAGTGGCACCAGCACTAAGTGCCACAGCCGCAGCATCTATGCGAGCTGAGAGTGCATCATTGAGTGGCCCTGTCCCTTGGAATCCAAGAACCTTTCTGGTGCGTTTGTCAAAAATCATCTCCAGACAAATTATGTCCTGTCCTGGATAAAAATGAGCACGATCAGAGGGTGAAGAAAGTGAAAAATCGGCATCAAAACCTTCGGCCCGCGCTGTTTCAAGACTAAGACCAACTGAACCAACTGAAAGTTCAAATGCTTTGACAATAAAACTACCAACACCACCCTTAAAAACAGAGGGTAGTCCAGCAATATTATCGGCCGCAACACGACCTTCTCTGTTAGCCATGCTACCAAACGGGGCGACAAAACGTTTCCCGGAGACTAGATGGGGAATATCAACACAATCGCCGGCTGCGTATATATCCGGATCGGAGGTTTGCATCCGCTCATTGACAACAATTCCGCCTGAGGCTGACACTAAGAGCCCAGCGTCTTGTGCAAGTTTGGAGCGTGGTCTTACCCCAACTGCCATTATTACCATATCGGCATCAAGTGTTCGTTTACCTGTTCGAACGGCAACAACTTTATCGTCCTGCACAACAATTTCTTCCGCTGCTTCCCCCAGGTACACGTCCACGTTATTATCACGAAGATGTTTTGTCAGGATTGTTGCTAGGGGCCAGTCAATGATTCTCGGCAACAGCTGATCCATGTACTCGACAATCGAAGTTTCAACACCCCACAGATCAGTCAGTGCCTCTGCCATCTCAATACCAATAGCTCCACCACCAATTACCACAGCTTTGCCAACTTTACCTTTGGCGATCATATCTTTTATAGCTATAGCCTTATGCAGATCACTCACGGTAAAAACACCTGTCGCATCGTTTCCAGGAATGGGCAATATTACCGGCTGACTCCCCGTGGCGAGCATTAAAGTGTCGTATTGGATCTCCGATCTCTTACCAGCCTTAAGGTCTTCCAGCTGGACCGTTTTATTTATACGGTCAATTGACAGTGCACGGGTGGAGGTTAAGGTTTTAACGCCCTTAGCCTTATTAAAAAAATACTCATCCCGTACCATATGGAAACTCGTTGATCGTAACTCTTTCTCGTCTGCAACATCACCTGAAACATAATAGGGTATGCCACACCCACCGTACGATATGAGACTATCCTGATCGATGACGGATACCTCAGCATCAGGCATAAGACGTTTTAAGCGACATGCCGCCTTGGGACCTGCTGCAACACCGCCAACAATCACTATTCGCTTTCCCATCATGTACTCCACTTTTTATATTGAGATTTTTTTTACAACAACGGATTAATAATTTAAGTTTTTACGATCCCCAAAAGCACGAAGCTGTTTTAAACATATGAACATTAAATAGCAAAAAAACTCAAGGCCAATTCCAAGACGCCATTAACTCTTATCAGTCTTAAGGATTTCCAAACGCAGCCGGTGACGTTTATCAAAAAGCAGCAATCCAGACATCCAAATGGCGCTTACAACGCCAAAACCAGTTCCTGCTGCAATCAAAAACATTACAAGAATCTGATACTTTACAGCTTCAACCGGCGGTGTTCCACCTAAAATTTGCCCGGTCATCATTCCAGGCAAACTCACCAGACCAGCAGCAGCCATAGAATTAATTATTGGCATCATACCAGTTCTCATGCAATCGCTTCTAATATCACGGCTTGCTTCCTGCCAGGTCTGTCCTAACAGCAGGCGTTGTTCCACCTCCTCCTGCCTTCCGTGCAGCTGATCCGTCATCTTATCTAAAGCAAGGGAAACACCAGTCATGGTATTTCCAAGGAGCATGCCGAGCAAAGGAATAGCATATTGCGGAGTGTACCATGGGTCTATGCGAATAATGACCAACAGGGCGAGAACCGTGACAGAAAAAGAGGAAACAAACATGGCAGCAATACTGATCAGATACCCAGAAAAACCTGCCATCTTACGCTTTTGCCTAGCCTGAACCTCACGGCCTGCAGCGACAAGCATGACAGTCGACATCAGTAATATCAACAAAAAGCTGCCGCTGGCAAACAAGTAGCGGAGAACCAAGCCGACAAAGAGTAATTGGGCAGTCATCCGGACTCCCAGAAACAGAATCTTTCGCTCCAGGCCGAGACTAAACATCATACTGAGCCCAGAGAGTAAAACTAAAAGGGATGCTGCTATTGCCAAATCAATGCTACTTAAACTAACGACATCCATCACTTCACCGGATATACATCCTGATTACTTCCCGTCCCCAATTATGACTTTTCTAACAAAACTGAACGATTGATGGAATCGTTAGAAGTCTGTGTTCAAAGTTCTCAAGAGGCTCTGGGAAATGTTTAATGTAAAAAGGGTAGAAAATTCCCATAATCGTGCACCGAAGTAGATAGTATTGCTGTTTATCCTTTGGATACTTTTCACGACCCCATCAAGTTAAAAGATAGATCTAGGTTCTTTGGTACAGCCCATCCTGCTCCATGCGAAACTCCCTGCTTGCGACCCTTTGAAGTTGCTTTGGATCATGGCTGACCCACACTATTGCCGGCCTATTTTCTAGGCGATAATGTTCGATAAAAGCTTCCATCAACTCGGCATGATGCATATCAAGACCAGAACTCGGCTCATCGAGTAGTAAAACGGTCGGCCTGTTTTGCAAGGCACGCAACAAGGTCAGACGTTGGCGCTCTCCGGTTGACAGACGTTTAACCTGCCAATCCATCACGGCAGAATCAAGCCCCAGCTGCCTACAATTTTCACTCAGAAATGGGGTATGGTCCGTTACAGGAAAATGGTCGCCTACCCTGTCATACCACCAACAGGAATTGGCTGGTACCATGGTAACTTTTGATCGCCATTCTTTTGGGGAAAAGGAACTACATGGAATATTTTCCAATAGTATTTCACCACTGGCTGGGATGAGATCAGTTATCGCTTTAAAAAGCTGTGTCTTACCTATGCCGGATTTTCCGGTCAAACCAACACATTCTCCTTTTTCCACAGAAAATGTATAAGGGCCTTTATTTAGGAAGGTGATATTTCTGACAGTGAGGTACATTTTACTTATGCTGTTGGAGGTAAGGTAAGGGTGAAAGTCGTCCCCTCGCCTTCTTTACTCTGTACCACAATTTCACCATTGTGACTGTCAATTATAGTTCTTGTGATAGCCAACCCCAAGCCAGTTCCCTTATTTTTATCTGTGAAAAAAGGTTTAAATATCTGTTCAACCTTTTCAGAAGACATGCCTATCCCGTTATCCCTGATTGATAGTTCTGTGCCACCAGATAAGGATCGACATGTACTCACCTGCAATTGACCGTTTTCAGTCATTGCCTGCAAACTGTTCATGAGAATATTTAACAGGGCACGATAGAAGAGATCGTTATCCAGGTTGTTTTTCGGTAGATCAGGAGCGAGATCAGTTATCAGCTCAATATGTTGACGTTTCAATTCAGGTGACAGGAAATCCAGAACTTGTCTTACGACCCGATTCACGCGAGACTGTTTAAGAATTGCCTTCTGCGGTCTGGCAAAATCGAGAAATTCCACCACAATATTGTTCAGCCGTGTCGTCTCATCAACCACAATTTTTGCAAGATGTTCATTACCAGGAGCCAGTTTTGTAATTCTTTTTTCCAGGATCTCGGCTGTACTGCGAACAATCCCCAAAGGACTTTTTATCTCATGGCTCACCGTTGCTACCATTTTTCCCAGGTGAACCAACCTTTCTGCCTGATTAAGTTTTTCTTCGAGCCTCAGCCGCTCAAACGCTCTCTTTTCAATTATTTCATCTGCCCTGGACACAATGGATCTCAGCACCAGAAAAAGTATGCCCATAACCACACTGGAGACAACTATAATTCGCCCTTGAAACTTAATGATATTTGTATAATTTCGTGACAGATCCTTTTCGATTTCAATGACACCCATAATTATATCCGCCCCCTCCCCATCGCGTCGTACCTGGCGAAAAGGGATAAAGGTCTTCAATACACATTCGACTTTGGTAGTTATGTGCATAAGGCTCAGAACCGAACCGCTATAGGTAAGTCGTGAGTTGGGAATCCCTACCAGAGCTTTTGAATATTCCGCCTTACCCATATCTTTTTTTCCGATAAGTTCCGGCAAAGTCGAATAGGAGATTATATTCATGCTTGAATCGTAGATGGTGACAGAGTCGATCTTCAAACCCTGCGTAACCCCTTTTATTATGCCATCAAGCAATTCAAATTGTTCGGGTTTGCGCAGAGCGATACCACCATATCGAATGACCGCAGGAAGGACAAAACGCCGGAAAACCTGTTGATTAATGTTTTCGGCGAGCAAAAGGGAATACTCCTCGTTTTGCTCCAGCATAATTTTTCGGGCGTTATTGGATATGATCCAGGAAAGCAGGAGGGTAAACACCAGGATAACAACAAGACTTGAAAACGAGAAAAATTTGACCAGCTTAAACGATTCAAGCCCGACCTTTACCTTCTCTTTCCGGATCGAATCAAGGACCGGATCGGTCTCATCCCCTTTAACCATTGTCTACTCTCCCGGGGAGATAAAGATTCAGTTTACTACGTACGGTACATGACCAATCATCTTGGTTATACTGCGGACTGTCGACCATAGGTCATCGACAAAACTATTGACAGGAAATGTGCTCACATCTTTCTCCAGAACCTTCCTCAGGGAATTGAGCTTGAGATACGACCATTTTATATTCTTACTTTTCAGATCCTCTATAATTCTCAAAATACTTTGATGAGGGGGTGTCAGTTAGCTTTTTTACGCAAATACGTTGGAGTTTCAAGATAATCATCGTTCCAATTGAGGGCGCTTGCAGGCTTTCCCTCCGATGTGTTCGAAGATCCAATATTATCCAGGGCCTCAAAATTAGACCCCGGTAACCGTGTCACTCTTGGCTGCTTGTTCGGCGCAGCTGGAGCCCCTTTCATTGCCTTTTCCGGCTCTTTTGCCTGCGCCGGTCTACTCATGTGATCCTCGACTGGATTAATGGTCTCTTTATTATCTATCATCCCACCTACTCCAGTAGCAATGACAGTTACATGCAGTTCATCCCCGAGACCATCATCATAAAGCGCGCCAATGACAACCTTCGCATCATCATCAACCTTTTCCTGAATAAGAGCAGAAGCCTCCATGAACTCTGCCATGGTGAAACTTTCTTCGGAAGCTGAGATGTTAATGAGCAAGCCCCGTGCTCCATCAATGCCAAAATCCTCAAGTAGCTGATTATCAATTGCTTTTCTGGCTGCCTCACTCGCCCGATTCTCTCCGGTTGAAGCGCCGGATCCCATTACTGCCGGCCCAACCTCTTTCATGACCGTTCTCAGATCGGCAAAATCGGCGTTAATAAGACCAGGTACATTGATGAGATCAGTAATACCCTTTACAGCTTGAAGCAAAACATTATCCGCCATCGACAACATGTCGGACAATTTGGAGTTTTTCTGCATAATGGAAAGAAGTCTGTCATTAGGCACGGTGATAATCGTGTCTGCATATTTTTGCAGTTCCTGCCAACCTTCCTCTGCATTTCGGGCACGATATTTGCCCTCGAAACTAAAGGGTTTCGTCACAACAGCGACAGTCAAAGCCCCCAACTCTTTACTCGCCTTGGCCACCACAGGGGCAGCACCGGTTCCAGTACCCCCTCCCAGTCCTGCCGTGACAAACACCATATCACTGCCTTTAAGAGCCTCTCTTATTTCTTCTAGAGACTCCATGCCAGCCATGTTTCCTGTTTCCGGGTCTGCTCCTGCACCGAGACCTTTGGTTATACTCGGACCGATTTGGAGACAGACGTCAGCCTTTGACTGATTCAGTGCCTGCTTATCAGTATTGGCCACAATAAACTCTACGCCCTGAAGTCTATTGGTTACCATAGTGTTAATGGCATTACCACCACCACCACCGACACCAATAACTTTCACAACTGCAACACCTTCTGATTCAGCCATCCGAAACGGCATGTTCTCCCCCTCGTTTGTTACTTAAACGTCCAATTGTAGAGATAAAGTACGAATATTATCAATGAAATACTATAGCATTCCGTTGTGGTCACTTAAACAAAAAACTTAACAACTACATGATTTTCTTAAACCACTCTCTTACCCGGCCTATAAAAGTGATATCCTGTCTGTCCATTTCATTACGCGCGTTTCTGCCATAAAGAACTAGCCCCGTCGCGGTTGTACAGCGTGGGCTGTGGAGTTCTTCCACCCTGCCGGATATTCCGGTTGGATACCCTATCCTTACCGGTAAATCAAAAATCTGTTCAGCAAGTTCGACAAGATTGGACAAAAGAGCGGTCCCGCCTGTCAAAACAACTCCACCGTTGATTTTATTTTTTTGTCCCGAGGCAACAAGCTCACTGTTCATCATCTCAAGTATCTCAATCACTCGTGCCTCAAGAATATCCACCAGCACCTTCTGAGTTACCTTTCTGGGTTCACGATCGCCAACAGTTGGCACGTCTACCACAAGATTTGGCTTAATGAATGAAGCTATAGCACCGCCAAAATCTTCTTTCAATCGTTCTGCTTCCTGAAGCGGTGTACGCAGGCCTACAGACAAGTCATTTGTGAGATTATGCCCACCTAGGCCGATTTCACACGTATGGCGAATTGTCCCATCACAAAAAATAGCAAGGTCAGTTGTGCCACCGCCAATATCAATTAAGACAACGCCTAACTCCATCTCGTCCTTACTCAAAACTGAGTTGGCAGAAGCAATTGATTCGAGTACCAGATCAGCCACTTGCAGCCCTGCCTTATTACAGCAGGTAACGAGATTATGTACCGCACCGATATCTGCAGTTACTATGTGCACATTGGTAACCAAGCGAACACCGGTCATCCCTACAGGATTTTGGATGCCGGTATGATCGTCAACCATATATTCCTGAGGCATAACATGGATAATCCGCTGGTTTTCAGAAATCTTGACGGTTCTTGCAGCAGCAACTACCTCATCAATATCAGCCTGTTTGATTTCCCGGTTATTTACAGCAAGTATTCCTGGACTGTTGAATCCCTTAATATGGTTACCAGCAATCCCAACATAGACATCTACTGAGCGCAAATCACAACCGGCTGATTCTTCAGCCAGTATAACGGCCTGCCGAATCGAGTTAACCGTGCTCTCAATATTGACCACGACACCTTTTTTCAATCCCAGAGAAGGTACTGTCCCTACCCCGATTATTTCAACCCGGTCATCAAGCACTTCACCTACGACGCAGCATATTTTTGTCGTTCCAATATCTAGCCCTACTACGAGTTCACCCGACTCTTGATAATCAGCATAGTTTTCCTCGGACCTAACTGGCTCAATGTCAGTTGCCACTGCAGTTTTATTATTCTTATTCATTCTATTTTTTAGGCCCGATAATCGGAAAATAAGTTGGGTTGTTTCATGAGCCCCCTATGGAGTCTCGTTTACCTGACAGTTGCTCTCTTTAGCATCCCCTTAAAGGATAGGATAAGATTCCAGGCTACTAGCCTGATTCACTCCGTGCAACAAGTACCTTATCGGCCAAATAATCCATTTGGATATATTCAATCTGTGAAATTGTACCTTTGCCTTTCTGATTCTTATACAATGCCTTGAGAACCATTACCAGACGTGAGTATTTCTTGCCAGCGTTACTGCTACCAAAAAAAATTGGGAATGGGTGTTCAACCAAATAAACAACCATTGCTCCATCTCGGTTAACGTGAATTTCTGATATTGATTGTGCCGGCAGATTAGGGTTATTGCCTTTTACTCTCTTTAAAAAAACCAGCACCTCAGCTAAAGCCGTTTCCCTAACCTCAGGTTCAAAAATGTCAGTTAATCCTGTAATAATAGGAAAATCTATATCTTCACCAGGACTAACCTGCAGGAACGACACACCATTTTTATCAACATATTGCAACTGGGCCCCGTTGGACTTTTCGCTATGCAGAAGTGCCACCGGGACATGTTCCTCAATGGAAATTTCAACAGTTGATGGCCAATTCCGCTTTACCTCTGCTCCCGCCACCCATGGAACAAAAAGTAGTTTTTCTACAACCTCGGAAGGATTTAATCCAATAAGACTCGTTTGGTGCAGGATTATTCCCGAAGCCTCCCGCAATCTTTCTTCTGAAACAATATCTAAACCTGCAAATACAATCTCAGACACCTGATAGAATGGCAATGATTCGAAATTACTCAGAATCATACGCCCGCCACCCGCTAGCATAAAGAGCAGAAGAGAAAAGGTAATAGTGGCCACTCCGGCTACCCTATAAAGTACTTTCCTCCTATTGACCACTCCTTTATATCCGTTATCTTTTGCTCTCTTCTGAGCCGCCAATAGGTGCAACAAGCGTGTTAGTCGATTCTTCCGCTGTGTATATTGGTTATTATCATGGCAACTTGTCCCAGGAAGCACATGCTTATGTAGCTCACTTTTAAGGTAGCTATCTCCTCG
>Ga0070728_10006656_pt1 | contig 10879 bp, 5 predicted proteins | sample tdDd471_FD_66723 | JGI IMG/M metagenome (GOLD analysis project Ga0070728, IMG submission 66723) | Marine sediment microbial communities from the Atlantic coast under amendment with organic carbon and nitrate - tdDd47.1 | ecosystem: Environmental > Aquatic > Marine > Coastal > Sediment | place...
GGGCGCCGTCGCAATTGATCGTCTGCCCGTCGGACTGCGTGCTCCCGATGTAGAAGCCCTCGCCGCCGGTGTCGTGGATCCACAGGTGATGCAGGTGCGTCGACTCCTGCACGAACACGCCCTGGTCGGCCGAGCCGTCGCAGACCGGATCGGTCTTCGCGCTGACGCCGGCGAACCCGGTGTCGTGGATCTCGAGGTGGTCGACCTCGTAGCGCGTCGAGCGACCGACCAGCCAGACCCCGACGCCCGGGTACGGGTCGCGATCGGGCGCGGAGATGTCGAAGCCGTACTCGTGGTCGGGGTCACCGGTGCCGGTGATCCGGAAGTCGTGCGAGTCGTCCTCGACCACCAGCGCGTAGGCGCGCTCGGTGTTGCGGATCACGGCGCGGCCGCCGCAGTTGATCACCGTGATCGGCGCCTCGGGCGTGCCCGCGAGGTGGCGCAGCCGCAAGAGCTCGCGCTCGCCGGCCATCACGCAGACGACGTCGCCGGGCGACACGGAGCTCTCCGCGCCGTCGAACACGGTCACGTCGACGTCGAGCTGGTGATCGCAGCCGCAGTCCTGGGCGCGGGCGGGGGCGGCGACGAACGAGAATAGGAGAACGGCGACCGCGATCGTCGGCTTCACGCCCGACAGCTTACAGCCCGGCGGACGGTCCGACGCCTCAGGGGTCGACGTCCTCGTCCTCGGCGTCGAAGGACGCGTTGGCGAGGCGGACCCGGCGGTCGGTGTCCGAGGGCACCTGGTAGTCGCCGAGCCCTCCCAACAGGACGAAGGCGCCGTTGCCGAGCGTTTCGAGCGCGACCGAGCGGATCGCGTCGCGGTCGAAGGTCCCGGGGACGCCGCTCGGGGGGAACAGCGGGGGGCCTGGTACCGCGGTGTACTCGCCGTCGGCGAACACCCCGATCCGGACCCCCACCTCGCCGACGGTGGGATCGGCGACCTGCGCGATCAACAGCTCGTCACCGGGCGCGGTGACCTCCACCATCGGGCCGAGCGACATTCCGTCGAGCACGATCTCCGGGGCGCCGAAGCTCGCGCCGCCGTCGGTCGAGACCGCCCGCGCGAGCACCCCGCCCGCGCCGGTCTCGGTGCGCCAGTAGATCTCGTGCACGCGAGCCCGGTCCGGGCGCTGGTCTCGGACGACGTAGCTCACCGTGCCGCCGAGCCCCACCGCGCGCACGGACGCGCACGCGTCGACGTTTCGGTAGCGCGGTCCCACGCGCGGCGCACCCTCGACGGTCCGCTCGGTCCAGTTGACGCAGTCGGTGCTGTCGAAGAAGCGGAGCCTGCCGTCCGAGGGGTCGGTCACGACCGCGTGGAGCAGATCGCTGTCGGGGTCGTAGTCGAGCCCCACCGCGCTCGCCGAGATGCCCAACGGCGCGGGAGCGACCAGGGTCGGCTCCAAGCTCGTCGCGTAGAGCTGCAGCGCGGGCCCGCAGCCGACGGCCAGCCCGCAGAGCTGCTTTCCCCCCGAGGGGTTGGTCCAGAACGCCGCGGCGACGTCGAGGCCAACGTCCTCGGACGGCGCGTCGATCGACGGCACGGGGCCGGGGCACGGGTCGAGGCGGCCGAAGGACGCCTCGACGCGGGCGAGCGTGCCGGGTCCCGTGAGCAGCAGCCGCACGTCGAGCTGCTCGGTGCGGGGCGCGCGGATCGGATCGGTCGACACCGCCGAACCGCTCCCGAGCTCCGCCACCGGCTCGAGACCGACGACGATCTCGCCGTCGCGCACGACGATGGTCAGGAGCTGCCAGCCGTCCCGGGGCTCGAGCTCCGCGGTCTCGAACGCGCCCGGGACGGCGACGCGCAGCGTGTCGCCGGCGACGGTCACGTCGAGGACGTGGAAGGCCGCGAACGCGGGGGTGTCGACCCCGGTCGTCGCCGACGGCGCGAGGAGCAGCCGCACGTCCCCGTCGACGAGGAGCTCGAGCTCGGTCCCCTCCCAGGTCCCGGCGAGCGCGCGCTGCGTGCCCGCGGTCATGCCCGCGGTCAGCTCGATGGCGCCCCCGAGGATCGGGGGCCGGCGCTGCACCGGGGCGCCGTCGGTGAAATAGAAATCCGAGCCCACGTCGTCGACCGACGCGAAGGCGGACGACAAGACCGACCCCTCGACGGACGCGCAGCGGCGCGTGACGAGCGGGGTCACCAGCCAACAGCGCGGGTCGCCGTCGTCGACGAGACCGTCCCCGTCGTTGTCCCAGCCATCGCTGCAGGTCGCGGCGTCGTCCTCGGGGCAGAACCCCACGCAGCTGTCGTCGTCGCAGTCGATGCGTCGGTCGCCGTCGTTGTCCGCGCCGTCGGCGCACAGCGCGGCGCCCGCCTCCTCGCAGCGGGGGTCGTCGGAGCAGTCGGTGTCCGCGCAATCCGTCGCGCCGTCGAGGTCGTCGTCCACCGAGTTGGTGCAATCCTCGGCGCAGAACGACGCGCAGTCCGGGTCGTAGCAGTCGGCGCGTCCGTCGGCGTCGTTGTCGACCTCGTCGGCGCAGGCGGTCGCCGACGACTCGGGGCTCCGCTCCGGGTACGCGAGCGCGAGCGTGCAACCGCAGGCGAGGGCTCCGGCCAGGGCGACGGCGGCGGTTGTCCGAAGCACGACAGGCCCACCGTAGCCGAATCGCCGACGCCGACGCCATTGCCAAGCGCCCCTCCGTTGGCCCACGCTCGCCCTGCGGGTGGGGCGGCAGATGCGAGGACGATGGCGGTGGATCGCGCTGGGGCTCGTCCTCTGCGCGTGCGACGGGGGCGCCGCGCCGGGCGCCCCGTGCGACGTCTCGGCCGACTGCGGCGCGGGCTCGTCGTGCGCGTTCGGCCGCTGCCGCGCGGCGTGCGACGACGACCGCGCGTGCCGCGTCGCGCCAGCCGGGATCGACGCGGCGACGGGCGCGGGCACGGGCCGATGCGTGGTCGACGAGCGCGGCGCGAGCGGCTGCACGCTGACCGGCCGCGACGACCGGTGCGCGAGCGCGGCGGACTGCCCGGGGGGGCTCGTCTGTCACGACGGGGAGTGCCGCAACGCCTGCGGCGACGCCGAGTGTCCGGCCGGCATGCGCTGCGCGCCGCGCGGCGGCGCCCGGATCTGCGAGTGGACGACCCTGAGCGACGCGGGGCCGGCCCCCGACGGCGGCGACGTCCCGACCGGAGACGCCGCGCTGCCGCGGCTCGACGCGGGGGCCCTGCCCGACGCCGGGAGCGCCCCATCCGGCTGGCCCGAGTCGTTCCCCGTCGAGTGCATCCCGCCGCCCGGCGAGACGATCGGCGCGCCGTGCGACAGCGACGGCGACTGTGACGAGGGCGTCTGTGACCGCGAGCTCACCCTGGAGCTCGCGGCGGGCGTCCCGCCCGAGTCGCTGTCGGTCGTGCACAGCCCGGGGGGCACCTGCGTCTCGGCGGTGATCGACCAGGACGACCCCTTCAGAGGCTTCGGCGCCTGCAGCCTCTGCGAGCGGTTCGTCCAGACCCCGGCCGGTCGGTACGCCTGCGTCGATCGGTGCACGATCGACGCGCCCGTTCCGCGAGGAGGCTGCCGCGAAGGCTACGTCTGCGACCCGGTGATCGGCGGCTGCGTCGCCGGCTGTCGCGTCGACGACGAGTGTCGACTCGGTCGTGGCGGCTCTTCGCGCGGGCTGGGCCCCCCGGCCACGTGCGACGTCGCCTCGGGCCGGTGCGTCGACCCCGACGGGGCGGGCGGAGTCGGCGACCCCTGCTCGGCGCACGCCGAGTGCGGTCCGGACCTGTTCTGCGCGGCGCAGTTCCTCTCGGAGCTGCACAGTCGAGGAGCGTGCTCCGAGCCACCCGAGAATCTGTTCGGGAGCTTCTCCGGATGCGAAGGGTTCGATGGCCTCTGCACGCGGACCTGCACCAGCGACGCGGTGTGCGGGGACGGCGCCCGCTGCGCAGCGGCGCCGTACCAGGAGACCCTGGTCGGGCGGCCGGCGCGCCGCCTCTGCTTGCCGTCGTGCACGGTCGGCGCCGAGGCCCCCGAGCGCCGCTTCGGGTGGACGGGCGGAGGCGAAGGGTGCCCGCCGCGCTTCGGCTGCTACCCGCCCGGCGTGTGCGCGCCCGGCGCGTACAACGACGTCCCCGCCGACATGCCGAACGTGGGCGACGCGTGCTTCGTAGAGGCGCAGTGTTGGTCGCCGCTCGGGCTCGGACGCTGCGGCGAGGGAGGGTTCGGAGGAGGCGACGCCACGTGCTGGGTCACCGGGTGCGACTCCCCGCTCGGCGGCGACGCGTGCCCCGCCGACGTGGGCGCGTGCGTCGAGGGCGGCTGCCGTCGCCGCTGCGAGACGCCGGCCGACTGCGAAGGGGCGGACGCGTGCCGCACGATCGCGGAGGAGCGGGTCTGCGCGCCGGGATGCCGCGCCGACGAGGAGTGTGCCTCCGGGCGATGCGTCGTCCCCATCGTCGGCAGCGACGGGTTCTGCGACACGGGCGGCCCGCCGCCCGCCGGCGGCTGCGGGCTGACCACGGTGCCGCTCGACGCGCCGCCCGACCCGGACGGATGGCGCCGGCAGATCGTGCGCGCGCCGGCCGCGCCTACCGGAGACCTGTGCGGGGTCGGGATCTCGGCCGACGGCGTGTCGTTCACCGCCCCGGCCGACGGACGCCTCGAGATCGAGGTCACGGGCGAAGGCCACTACCTCGCGGGGGTCCTCGACTTCACTCGGTGCGACCGCCTGGGCGACCCGAGCCTGTACGACTGCGAGGCTCCGCAGACTCGATCGGTGCGCCTCGTCGCAGGACAGACCGTGTCGTTCGCGATCGTGGGGACGCCCGAGGTCTCGACGCGGCGAACCGAGCTGCGCTACCGCTTCGTCGAGGAGCGGGGCCTCGGCGAGTCGTGCGCCGGGGACCTCGGCTGCGAGCCCGGCCTCGAGTGCGGCGCGCTCGGCGGCGCGGATCGCTGCGTGCCGAGCCCGGTGTGCGGCGACGGCGTCCCCGTGGCGACGCTCGACGGCCTCGGCGCCGCGCAGCCCGACGGATCGGTCCAGGTGCTCGTCGAGGCGACCGGCGCCGACCGGCACGCGCCGAGCTGTGAGCCGGGGACGGGCCGCGGCGACCTCGTCATCCCGCTGCAGTCGCTGCGACGCGAGCGCTGGATCGTCGAGCCCACCGGCGGGACGGTGTGGACGCGCGCCGCCTGCGGGGACGCGGGCACCGATCGCGTGTGCGGCGCCGGCGGCGCGCCGATCGTGTTCGATCTCGCGGCGGGCGAGGCCGTCGACCTGATGAGCGAGGCGGCGGCGGCTCACGACCTGACGATCCGACGCCGCACGCTCCTCGGCCCCGGGGGAACGTGCGCCGTCATGTCCGTGGGCGCGGTACCCGGCGTGCAGTGCGAGCCCGGCACGTTCTGCGAGCTCGACATCTGGGGCAACGGGACGTGCGGCGCCGCCGACGTGGGGTGCGGCGCCGGCGTGGGCCGGACGTTGATCCCGACGCTCCCGGTCGGGACGACCACGCTGCGCGTGGACACGCGCTTCGCGCCGCCGCCGTCGTTCGCTGGCGACGCGAGCGCGCTGTGCGACGCCCCGCCGGGTGAGGCGGTCGCGATCCTCGAGCTGCGGGTGGAGCAGCGCTCCTCGCTGGAGCTGCGAAACGTGCTCCGCGCCGGGTCCGACACGAGCCCGACCTGGACCCTGCGCTCGTCGTGCGACGCCCCCGCCCAGACGCCGTGCGGTCCGCGCCTGCTCGAGCGGGACTCGCCGCTGCTCGAGCCGGGGGTCACCTACTACCTGCTCGCGTTCCACCCCGAGCCGATCGAGGGGACCCTCGAGGTGGTCGCGCGGCTGCGCCCGGTGCAGGGCCCCGGCGAGCCGTGCGGGGGCGCGTTCGACGGCTGCCACGCGTCGCTGGTGTGCGACGGCGGGACCTGCCGCGCGCCGGTGTGCGGCGACGGCGCGCGCGAAGGCTACGAGCAGTGCGACGACGGCGGGACGGCGCCGGGCGACGGCTGCGACGGCGCCTGCCGCGTCGAGGGCGCGTGCGGAAACGGGCGCCTCGAGCCGGGCGAGGAGTGCGACGACACCAACGCCGACGACGGCGACGGGTGCTCGAGCGCGTGCGTCATCGAGTTCAGCGCCGACGGCGGGGGCGACGGGTGCGCCGACGCGCAGCGGCTCACCCTCGTGCCCGTGGGCGAGACCGAGGTGGCCCGGGGCCGGGCGGTGCGAGCCGGCGCGACCGATCGGATGTCCCCGATGCCGCTGCCCCCGCTGACGTGCAACATCCCGCCCGAGCCCGGGGCGGTCGACCGCGTGTTCATCGTCGAGGGGCACGCCGGGGACGCGGTGCGCCCGATCGGGACCCGCGGCGTCGTGCTGTTCTACAACCGGCTCGCGATCACCTGCGAGAGCGGACCGGACCTCAACTGCGCCCGCGCCGCCATGGACGACGGCGCGGACGGCTGCGTGACGCTCCCGGTCGACGGGGACTACATCGTCGTCGCCGAGCCGATGACCGACGTGTTCGAGTTCGACATCGTGCTCAACGGCTGCACGCCGCCTTGACGGCGGCTCACAGCGCTTCGAGATCGTCGGGAGGGTCCTCCCCCAACGCCGCGTAGAGCTTGAGCGCGTGGCCCAGATCGCGCTTGAGCGCCTTGTGGTGGTTGCGGTTCGCGACGAGCTCGCCGCGCCCGAGCAGCTCGAACGCGGCCTCGCGGCTGCCCGCGCGCAGCACGGCCTCCGCGAGCAAGACGCCGTGCAGCGCGCGCGGCAGGTCGACGTCCTCGAAGTCGATCGAGTGGTCCTTGGCGTGGTCCACGAGCGCGGCGGCCCCGCCGCGCAACGCGCCGAGCGCCCCGTCGCCCACGGCGACCGGCTTGGCCTTCGCGTTGGGGTCCAGGCCCCAGGCGCGATCGACGTGCGCGCGCGTCACGCGCAGCGCGCCGTCGCCGGCCGACGCCGACGCGAGCGCGTGCGCGCGCCGGACGATGTTGTCGAGCTGGCGCAGGTTGCCCGGCCAGTCGTGGCGGCTGAGCGACTCGGCCGCCTCGTCGTCGAGCGCGGGGCTGCCCGCCGCGCCCTTGTCGGCGTGGCGGCGCTCGAGCATGAAGCGAGCCCACGCCGCGATCTCGTCGCGCCGCTCGCGCAGCGGCGGCAGCTCCACCGGCAGCACGTTGATGCGGTAGTACAGGTCCTCGCGGAAGCGGCCCTCGCGGACCTCGGTCGGCAGGTCGGCGTTGGTGCCGACGATGAAGCGCACGTCGGCGCCGCGCGACTCGGTCGAGCCGAGCACGCGGAAGCGGCGCTCCTCGATCAGGGTGAGCAGCGCCGCCTGCGCCTTGGACGAGAGCTTGTCGATCTCGTCGAGGAACAGCGTCCCGCCCTGCGCGCGCCCGACGTACCCGACGTGGTCCGCGGCCGCGCCGGTGAACGCGCCCTTCTTCCAGCCGAACAGCTCGCCCATCTGCATCTCTTCGGGCACCGCGAGCAGGTCGAGGACTTCGAAGGGGCCGTCGGGGCGCTCCGAGCGCGCGTGGCACCAGCGCGCGATGCGCGACTTGCCGACGCCGGTCTCGCCGCGGACGAGCAGCGTCTCGGGCTCGGGCGCGAACGCCCCGAGCACGTCGACCACCCCGGCCATGCTCGCGCCGACCACCGGGAGCAGCGGGTCGTCGCGGCGCACGTCGTCGGCGCGGCGTGGCAGCGAGGCGAGGTACGGGCCGGCGATCGCCGCGGCGAGCTCGAGCTCGTCGGCGATCGACTCCCACGGGAGCACGCGCCCGAGGCCGCGCGGGCACTTCAGCTCGAGCGACACCATCCCGGCGAGCTCGCCGGGGCTGAACAGCGGCACCGCGAACAGGTGCGTGACGTCGCGCCGCTCGAGCCGGAGCTGGCTGTTGAGCGAGATCTTCGCGCCGTCCTCGGCGACCTCGGTGTCCATGCCGCGCGGGGTCAGCGCCTTGAGCTGCACGTCGAGCGACACCGCCCGCCGCGTCTTCTGCACGGTGCGCCACGCGCTCAACGACGGCGCCAGATCATCGCCCGAGGACGGCGCGTGCAGCGCCTCGGCGTCCGGCTCGAGCACGTACAGGCCGTGGTAGCCCTGCCCCGGGCGCAGGTGGAGGATCGCCCGCGCCGCGCGCGCCTTCATCCAGTCGCCCGACTCCAGGGCGCGCTCGGTGACCGCGAGCAGGTGGCGGAGCGTCCGCTCGGCCGCCGATGCCACGTCCTCACACGCGCAGAGCGCGTGGGCGAGCCCGATGGTGTCGTCGTTCACGGGGGCAGTCTACGCGCTCGAGGCGCGCTCGCGGGGCGCGCGATCAGGTAGGTCGGCCGCTCCTCGACCACCTCCACGCGGCGCAGGAAGTCGAACCGGTCCACGCGGACGTCGTGCAGACCGACGGGGACCGACACCGCCACCGGCGTCGTGCCCACGACCCGGCCGTCGACCTCCACCGTGGCGCCCGGGGGATCGCCGTCGACGAGCAGGCGCCCCGTCGGCCGCGGCAGCGCCTCGAGCCTGAGCGTCGCGGTCGCCGGCGCGCGCTCGGTGACCCGGACCTCCACCGAGCGCGGGCGGTGGCCGGGCGCGGTGGCGCGCACGCGGTAGCGCCCGATCGGCAAGGCGCGTCCCCCATCGAACGGGTCTCGATCGGCGGTGCCGACCCGGCCCACGAAGACCTCGGCGCCGGGCGGGTCGACGTCGACGACGAGCCGGCCGGTGCGCGCCTCGAGGCGGAGCTCGAGCTCGGCGGTCTGCCCGACGGAGACCGAGACGGTCCCCTCGGCGGGCCGGTGGCCGTCGCGCTCGGCGAGGATCCGGACCTCGCCGTCCTCGAGGAGCGGCAGCAGCGCGGGCGAGCGCGCGGCGATCCCGCGCTCGCGCCGCTCCACGTAGAGCGCCGCGCCCTCGGGCTCGGTCGTGACCCGCACGAGGGCGAGCTCGGCGCGCAGCGCGTCGCGGTGCGCGCGGGCGCGCTCGCGGTGCTCGGCGTGGTCGTCGTCGCTGGCGAGGTACTCCTCGAACGACGTGAACGCGAGCGGCCGCTGGCCCGCCCGGAAGGCGGCCATCGCGACGTTGAAGAGCACCCGCGGGTTGGGCGACGCGCGGTAGGCGGTGAGGAAGCGCTCGGTGGCCGAGGCGTAGCGCCCGTTGGCGTAGTCGCGCGTCGCGAGCCCGAAGTAGAAGCGCGCCTCGGCCGCCCCCGCGTCGGCGGTCACGTGCCCGGGCGCGCTCAGCGCGAGCAGCGCGACGAGCGCCGCGGGCGCGAGCCGGCGCCTCATCGCGCCTCGACGTCGACCGTGGCGCTCGAGGGCTCGTCGTGCGTCGTCTCGGTCACGAAGTACAGGAGCACCGCCGCCCCGAGCCCGAGGCCGCCCACCACGAAGAACGTGTCGGCCGCGACGCTGAACGCGGTGCCGAGGCTCTCGATCTCGTAGAGGACGCCGGGCTCGGGCGACCCCGCCGCCTCGGCGTCGTACTGCGAACGCTGGTCGACCGCGAGCCCCGCGAACACCGCGCCGGCCACGAGCGAGAGGATCCCGAAGCCGCCCGCCACCCAGGTCAGCGGCGAGCGCTCGGTGCTCGCCGGCGGCTCGAGCTGCACGGTGATCCAGGCGCGCTCGTCGGGGCGCACCGAGACCGACCCGCTCCACGGGCGGGTGCCCGCCTGCGACACCTCGAGCGCGTGCTCGCCGGGCGGCACCGTGGGCAGCGCGAGCGGCGCGAAGCCGGTCTCGACCCCGTCGAGCCGCACGAGCGCGCCGCTGCGGTTGGCGGTGACGGTGATCGCCGCGGTGGCCGGCGGCAGCGCCGACGGCTCGGCGACGACCACGACCTCCGCGTCCGCCTCGACCTGCCGGATCGATCGCCACGGCAGATACCCCTCGGCGTCGACCTCGAGCACGTAGCTCGCGGGCGGCAGCCGCAGCGCCTCGCCGAGCGGGCCCTCGGCGACGACCGCGCCCGCCTGGTCGCGCACCGTCAGCCGCCCCGCGTCGGGCCCCGTCACGGTCAGCCTCCCGAGGATCTGCTCGAGCTCGAGCCGGACCATCACCTGCTCGCCGCGGACCGCCTCGACCTGCGCGGTCGCCGAGCGGTACCCGTCGCGCGCCGCCACGATGGTGCGCGTCCCGGGCGCGACCGCGACCGTCATCGGCGTGACCCCGTAGCGCCCGCGATCGCGCTGATCGACGAACACGCTCGCGTCCGGTGGATCGGTCACCACGCGCACGCGGGCCACCCGCGCCTCGAGCCGCTCGAGCGCCTCGGTCGCGGCCTCGCGCAGCTCCGGGTCCTCGGCGTCGCTGGCGAGGTACTCCGCGTAGAAGAGGTAGGTCTCCTCGTCGCGGCGCAGCCGCTCGAAGCACAGCGCGATGTTGTAGAGCGTGCCGGGGCTCGGCGCGATGCGCTGGACGGCGAAGAACTCCTCGAGCGCCGACTCGTAGCGGCCGGCGACGTACAGCTCGCGGGCGCGCTCGTAGTGAAAGCGGGCCTGCGCGGCGAGGTCCGCCGACGCGATCGACGGCGCCAGCACGAGCGCGACCCCGACCGCCAGCGCGAGCCGACGCATCACCACCCGGCCAGGTCGTCGGCGCTGCCGCGCGAGGCCCGCCGGAGCGTCGCGCTCAGCTCGTCGGGGCCGTCCGCCGTCACCTCGACGGTGGCGGAGCGGCGCCCGCGCATCCGCAGCTCGAGCGCGCGCGGGGCCGCGTCCTCGCTCACCTCGAGGGTGTGCGGCGTCGTGCCGATCGACTCGTCGCCGTCGAAGATCTCGGCGCCCGACGGCGTGGACGTGATCGTCACCGAGCGCAGCACCGGCGCGGGCTCCGGCGGCGCCTCCGGCGCGGGCTCCGGGACGGGCTCGGGCTCCGGCTCGGGCTCGGCCTCGACGACCGGCGCGGCGGGAGGCGGGGGCGCGGCGACGCGTGG
>Ga0070728_10006657_pt1 | contig 10878 bp, 11 predicted proteins | sample tdDd471_FD_66723 | JGI IMG/M metagenome (GOLD analysis project Ga0070728, IMG submission 66723) | Marine sediment microbial communities from the Atlantic coast under amendment with organic carbon and nitrate - tdDd47.1 | ecosystem: Environmental > Aquatic > Marine > Coastal > Sediment | place...
TTCGAGATGGACAAGCCTAGGCCGGAATGCGTGCCAAACTTCTCGCCCTTCGGGCGCTCGGTGTAGAAGCGGTCGAAGATCGCATCGAGTTTCGCTTCCGGGATGCCCGGTCCGTCGTCTTCGACCTGCACCTCGACGAAGCCATTGACGCGAGCCGCCGTGATGCGGATCACCCCGCCCGGCGGGCTGAAACTCTCCGCGTTGGCAATCAGATTGCGCATGACCTGGACCAGCCGGTCCTCGACACCGGAGACCTGCAAACTGGCGTTTTCGTCGATTTCCACTTCCAGGCTCGGTCCGCCGGAAAGCTGCGTGGTGTCGTACATGTCGGCCAGCGCCTGCATCATGGACCCAAGTTCGACGGTCTCGGTGCCGGCGCGGCTCAACTCCGCATCCAGGCGCGATGCGTTGGAGATATCCGTGATCAGACGGTCGAGCCGCTGCACGTCTTCCAGGATCACGGCCATCAGCCGGCGCTGCTGCCCGGGGTCCGAGACGCGCGCCGCGGTTTCGACCGCGCTGCGCAGCGAGGTCAGGGGATTCTTGATTTCATGGCTGACATCGGCGGCGAATCGTTCAATCGCGTCCATCCGCTGATGCAGCGCATCGGTCATTTCCCGCAGCACACCGGACAGTTCGCCGATCTCATCGCCGCGGTTGGTGAAGTCGGGAATCTGTTGCGTTTCAGGCCCGTAGCCGCGCCGCACCCGCTCGGCAGCGGCAGCCAGCCGCAGTACCGGCTGCGCAATCGTACGCGCCAGATAGAGCGACAATAGGATCGTCACCACGAGCGCGCCCGCAAAGACGGCCAGCACCGTCAATCGGATTGCCCGGACCGAGGCCTCGATTTCGATGCCGTCGCGGGACAGCAGCAACACACCGATCACCTGGCGGTAGCGCTGTACCGGAATGGCGACCGTCAGCATATATCCGCTGGAACCGCCCGACCGGACCACACCGATGATTTCGCCCGAAAAGGCGCGCTGCACCTCGGGATAATCCTCGGACCGTTGATCCGCCCGCTCCTGATACGGTTCGAGCTTCTCGCCATAGGTCAGCCAGCCAACGGTGACATCGATGCCATCGATGAGCCAATCGACCAACCAATTGGATTCCTTCGGCGGCGGCAGCTCTTGGACCTGCACGACCCAGCGGCCGCCCAACAGCCGGCTGCTGTCGGCGACCATCTCACCGGCATTCAAAAACAACCGCGACCGCACCCGCGACGCGGCGCTCAAGCGCCGGACGATGTGCCGCGCCGGTTCCAGGTCGATGAATTGCCCGCCCGCCGGCGTGATCTCGATCGCGCTTTCGCCGATTGCGCCGGCGATCATCTCGCCCTGGCTGCGCAGCGATTCGAGATCGGCGTCGATCAGGCTGTCACGGTAGGGACCGACATACAGCAGTCCGCCGACCGGAATCAGCAATGCCACAACGTTGACCGCCAAAATCCGGCGGGTCAGCGGCGAGACCACGCGCCGGCCTTTTGCCGCGGCCTCTTCTTCTTCCGCTTCAGTGTGGGAGTTCTTTTCGGTGAAACCGCGCATCGCCAAGCGGGCCGCTACCGTATACCGGTGCAGCCCCTTGCGAATAGCCTTCAACGCGGTCTCACGCTCCATTGCGGCTACAACTCGCTATAGCGGTAACCCACGCCGTACAACGTTTCGATCTGCGAAAAGCTCGAGTCGATCTGACGGAATTTCTTGCGCAGCCGCTTGATGTGGCTGTCAATCGTCCGGTCGTCCACATAGATGCTTTCGCCATACGCGGCATCCATGAGTTGATCGCGGCTCTTTACGTGACCGGGGCGCGTCGCCAGCGCTTTAAGAAGCAGGAATTCGGTAACGGTCAACTGTACGTCTCGGCCATCCCAGGTGCAGGAATGCCGGTCGGTATCCATCACCAGGGGACCGCGCACCAAAACTGAATCGGCCTTCTTGACGACCGGTTCGTCACCCAGTTCAGAACGGCGCAGCAAAGTGCGGATGCGTTCGATCAGCAGGCGTTGCGAGAACGGTTTCTTGATATAGTCGTCCGCCCCCATCCGCAGACCAAGCACCTCATCCACCTCGTCGTCCTTCGACGTCAGGAAGATGACCGGCAGATTGCTGCTGTCGCGCAGTTTCTGCAGCAGTTCCATGCCGTCCATGCGCGGCATCTTGATATCGAGAATGGCAAGGTCGACGGGCTGTTGGCTCATCCCCCGAAACGCTTCTTCACCGTCGTTATAGGTCTTCACCCTGTAGCCTTCGGCCTCCAGAGCCATGGAGACCGACGTCAGGATATTCTTGTCGTCGTCGACAAGAGCAATTGTCTGCTGCATTGGCGAACTCCCGCCTTGAATTTTCCGCTATTGGCGCAACTGCACAATCATCCCCGCATATGGCAGCATTTGGGCACGGTGACGACATTCTTGCGGCGGCGGGCGGCACATAAGAGATTGCCGACGATCACGCAACTGTTTGACGCTGCGTCGATATGTCCACTCGCGACCTGTCAGGACAGCAGTATATCAAATTGGTTAATCCGTGGTTGAAATAGATTATCTACCGTCCCAGCCGTCCAGGCACCGCTGAGTCGGGCAGAAACCATAGCCAAACAGCGCCATCTACGCGTAGGGATCATGAAGCAGTCTTCGTCGGTTCAGATCATTGTCATCATGTTGGTCGCACTTACCACGATCGCGGCGTCCGCCTGGATTACATGGCAGTTGATCGACGGCAACCGTTCAACGCCGGCCGGAACGCAGTCGGTAGCGGTCCAGTCACCGATATCGCTCGGCGGTCCCTTCACCCTGATCAACCACAAGGGCGAGGCTGTTACCGACGCGAGTTTCCACGGTCAGTACATGCTGGTTTTCTTCGGCTACGGCTATTGCCCGGACGTCTGCCCGACGGAACTGGCCAATATGGCCGCGGCGATGGATTATCTCGGCCCCGCGGCAGACAAGGTGCAACCGGTCTTCATTTCGGTCGATCCGGCCCGCGACACACCGGAATACCTCGCGCAATATGTTTCGCATTTCCACCCCAAGCTCATCGGCCTGACCGGCACCGAAAGCGAGATCCAGAAGGTCGCCAAGGCTTACCGCGTATTCTATGCCAAGGCGCCGTCGGAGAAACCTGACGACTATCTGGTGAACCATTCCTCCTTCGTCTATCTGATGGGCCCGGACGGTGCGTATGTCGCCCTGTTCCGGCACCAAACGGATCCCAAGGAAATGGCCAACGCGATCGCGGAATTCATCTCCGGCCGCCGAAAAGTCAGCTTGAACTCCCGATAGCCGCCCGGATACCGTATCCTTCGGCCTCAGATCATGAACAATCCAGGCCGTCTTGCCGGGACTGCCCGATGCGGAAGGGATTTCGCCGATGTCCGACGATGATGACGATGATGACGTGCTATCAGCCGACGCGACCTGCCGATTGCTGGTCCGCAGCGCCCGCACCGCAACGCTGGCTACGGCGGAGCGTGCGAACGACGCATGGCCCTATGCGTCATTGGTCGAAACGGCCTGCGATCATGCCGGCCGCCCGATCCTGTTGCTGTCCGATCTCGCGGATCACACCAAGAATTTCACCGCCGACTCCCGGGTCTCGCTGATGTTCGACAATACCGCCGGGCTGGCCGCCCCGCTGACCGGCGCGCGGGCGACCCTGCAAGGGCGCATCGAGCGACTCGGCGACGACGACTCGGCCCTGCGGCGGCGTTACCTGGCACGGCATCCGGGGGCCTCCGATTATGCCGATTTTGGGGATTTCAACTTCTATCGCGTGGTCCCGGAGCGGTTTCATCTGGTCGCCGGCTTCGGCCGCATCCATTGGATCGACGCGGACGCCGTGCTGTTCGATACGACGAATTCAGCGGCGTTGGCCGACCACGAGCACGATATCGTGGACCATATGAACGCCGATCATGCGGATGCCGCCGATCTATACGCCGCCATGCTGACACCCGCGGCAGGCGCCGGTTGGCAGATGACGGGAATCGACCCGGAGGGCGCTGATTTAGGGCGTGATGGCGTAATTCTCAGGCTTTCATTCGATCAAACCATCCACGATGCCGAATCCGCCCGCACGATGCTGGTGCGCCTGGTCACCGCCGCGCGAAACGGCAAAAAACAGCCCGATGCGGCAACTTAGAACTTGTCTAAAAGTGGTAGTTGATTCCCGCCCGGATGACAGATATCAATTTGACGATGGCGCCGCGCTCGCCGTATTGAAGGCCGTGGCGCATCGAACCGGAAACATTGACGCCAAGTATTAAGAAAGCCGATCGGAAAGACCGGCGGCATCCCACGGGAGGACCATCGTAGTGGATCGTAAAAGCAAATTCGGATTGGGCAATCATGGCATCGTGAATGTCCGCGCCGAGCATTGGAACCTGGCGGCAGCTCCGCTTTACGAAGCGACGCTTTCCGCGGGTCTCGGCCGCCTGTCGGCCGGCGGTGCGCTTGTCGTCGAAACCGGTAAACACACCGGCCGATCGCCGAACGACAAATTCCTGGTCGAGGAACCGTCGAGCAAGGACAATATCTGGTGGGGTCCCAACAAAGGGACCGATCCCGCCACGTTCGACAACTTGCGGCGGCAGATCCTGTCTTACTATCAGGGCCGCGATGTCTATGTTCAGGACCTGTACGCTGGCGCCGACAGCGATTACCGGTTGCCGGTCCGGGTCATTTCAGAAAGCCCGTGGCACAGCCTGTTCGCGCGCAACATGTTCATCGAACCAACGGCCGCCGAGCTCGAGGATTTCGTACCCGAGCTGACGATCCTGAACGCGCCTTACTTCCACGCGGTGCCCGAGCGTGACGGCACCAACTCGGAATGCGCGATCATGATGAATTTCGCCGAGAAGCTGGTGCTGGTCGCCGGTTCTGTATATGCCGGCGAAATCAAGAAGTCGGTCTTTTCCTATCTCAACTACGTCCTGCCCGAGCGCGACGTACTGCCGATGCATTGCTCGGCCAACATCGGCACCGACGGCGATGTCAGCATCTTCTTCGGCCTGTCGGGCACCGGCAAGACGACACTGTCGGCGGACGGCAGCCGCGCCCTGATCGGCGACGACGAGCATGGCTGGTCGGCGAACGGCATCTTCAACTTCGAAGGCGGCTGCTACGCCAAGGTCATCAATTTGTCGGCGGAAGCGGAGCCGGAAATTTACGAAACGACGCGCCGGTTCGGCACGATCCTGGAAAATGTCGTGATGGACCCGCGCACCCGCCTGCTCGACCTGGACGACGGGTCGTTGACGGAAAACACCCGCGCGTCCTATCCGATCGATTTCATCCCGAACATCTGCGAATCGGGCCGTGGCGGCCAACCGACCAACGTGGTCATGCTGACCGCCGACGCATTCGGCGTGTTGCCGCCGATCAGCCAGCTGACCGCGGATCAGGCGATGTATCACTTCCTGTCCGGCTATACCGCGCGCGTCGCGGGCACGGAGAAGGGTGTCACCGAACCGCAGGCGACCTTCTCGACCTGCTTCGGCGCGCCGTTCATGCCACGTCATCCCTCGGTCTACGCCAAGATGCTGGGCGAGCGAATTCAGCAGACCGGCGCGAAATGCTGGCTGGTCAACACCGGCTGGTCGGGCGGCGCCTACGGTACGGGCGAACGCATGAAGATCGCGCATACCCGGTCCATGGTGCGGGCCGCGCTGGACGGACGACTCGCCGCGGCGGGCACCGCACCGGACCCGAATTTCGGGATGCTGGTGCCGCAAGCCTGCCCGGACGTGCCGGCGGATGTTTTGCAGCCGCGCACGACTTGGGCCGACAAATCAGCCTACGATACGACCGCACGCGATCTGCGCGGGCGTTTCGAGAGCAACTTCAAACAATTCGAATCCTACGTGGACGAAGGCGTGAAGCAGGCCGGCATCTACGCCGCCGCCTGACAACTCGGTACAAAGCACGCAAGGCAGCGGCCGGCCCTTCGGGGCCGGCCGTTTCCGTTCGGGCCGGAACGTTTATTCGAAAAAGCTGGCCGACACCGCACCGACAAGCGCGTAGCGCGCGCCTTTGCCGACCGCGACGAGAATCAGGAAAATCGGAAACCGGACGCCGAGTACCCCGGCGGCGAAGGTCAGCGGGTCGCCGACAAGCGGCAGCCATGACAGCAGCAGCGTCCAGACACCGTAGCGCTCGACCCATCGGGACGCCCGGTCCAGCGCATCCGGCCCGACGGGAAACCAGCGCCGATCGCGCCACCGCAGGCAATAGCGCCCCAGCAGCCAGTTCACGATCGCGCCCAGTGTGTTGCCCACCGTCGCGATTCCGATCAGCAGGGCAAGATCGAAACCCTGGGCGGAGATCAATGCCGCGAGTACGGCTTCGGAGGAGAGCGGCACCAATGTCGCCGCCAGGAAGGACGTCAGGAAAAGTCCGGTATAGCCTGCTCCGATCATGCCGACCGCGATCTCGCGGTCAGCGCGGCCGGGCCGTCAAGACCATGGCCGGCGACGGCTTTTTCAGCCCTTCGATATTCCAGACATGGACCGGCGCGGCCGCGGTCAAAACCTCGTCGGCATTGTGCTTGACCACCTGCGCCTCGGTTTGGATGCGCAGGGTGCCGCGCATCACAATCCCGCGCTTGGCCAATTCATCGGCGATTTGGGTATTCGGCTTGTCGCCGGTGATCGAAATCGTGCCGTTCGGATGCCGCGCCAACGACAAGAGCCGCGCGTTCTGCCGCACGAAATTGAACGTCTTTTCCTGCAGGATATTGCCGAACTTCTTGTAGCGGACGCGAAAGGCCGCCTTGTCCACATACTGAACTTCCGTGAAATTCCGGTCGCGCTGCAGATCCTGTTCGACGGCGGTGACGTATTTGGTCAACGCGTCGCGCGACAATTCGTTCTTGTCGATTTTATCCAGCAGAGGGACATAGACCAGCATGCCCTGATACTGGAAATTGTAGTTGCCGTCCGCCTTGATCCGGAGATCGGCCTTGAAGTCGGTCGGGAGATAACACCCGGAGATCGCGCCGACGAACAGCGCGAGAAGAATGATTCGTCGAATCAGCATCATCTATCCGCCAACCGCCGGCGACTACGCGCCGCCCGGGTCGTCGGGCAGGCTTACGCCGATCAGGCAGTCCCGCGTGACAAGTTTCGCCAACTCCGCCGCATCCATCCCATCGGTCCCGTCCGGACGCATCGGCAGAACGATGTAACGCAGGTCCGCCGTGCTGTCATGCACGCGTACTTCAACATCGTCCGACAGGTTTGTCCCGAACTCAGCCAGGATCGCCCGCGGCTCCCGTACGGTACGGCTGCGATAGGCGCGCGACTTGTACCAATCCGGCGGCGGACCAAGCAGGCCGCGCGGATAACAGGAACACAGCGTGCAGACGATCACGTTATGCGTCTCCGGCGTGTTCTCGACGGCGCGGATCGGAATATCCCCGGCATCGACGCCGATCGACTCGGTCGCCTCGTTGACATTCTCCATCAGCTTCGCTTTGAAATCCGGGTCGGTCCAGGCGCGGGCGATGACGTCGGCGCCGAGCGCCGGCGTCCGCGTATCCAGGTGCTCGATCTGGCGGCGCAGGTCATCGGCCGAGAAAATGCCCTTGTCGATCAGCAGCTCGCCAAGCGCTTCCGCCATTACCTGGTAATGGGTGAAGGGCGAATCTTCGATGTCGGGCTGAAACGTCCGGTCATGATCGTGGTCGTGGTCATGCCCATGAGTATGTTCGTGCTCGTTTGTCATGCCATCCCTCCTCAGGCCGGATCCAGCCAATTTTCATAAAAATCGACGACGGTCGTGTCCTTCGGTCCGCCTTCGTAGTCGGACCAGAGGTCGGATTGCCGGAAGATCACGCGATACAACGGCAGCCGTTCCGCGTCGGTTATCCCGTAGGCGAGTTGTTCGGGGTTTCGGTAGCTGCCGGCGATCGCCTGCACCTCGCCGACCTTCCCTCGGGTGAAGTAAGGCGCCCGTACATGACCCGGCGGATAGGCCCGCCGGACGCGTACGCGATCGCCGACCGAGAAACGCTCGCTCATGATTTGCGTGCCTTCGTCCAGCGTTCTTCGACCTCGGCCATCTTGCGGCCGAGTTCGTCGACGCTGATCACTTTCTTCTGCAGCAGGACATTCGAGATCGCCGCGCACCAACGCTCGTAATAGCCGAGCTCAGTATAGACGCCGGGGCCCAGGTCTTCGATGTTGCGGCGCATCTCGTCGGTCCGCAACAGCTCGCGCTGCCCGCAGAGCATGCGAATCGCATCCATCCGCTTCTCCCACGGCTCGTTCACATGCCCTTCGGTTTCGATCGGGCCGGCATCCTGCCCGCCCATATCATGTACGCGTCTTGGTCCAGTCATGGTCGAAATCTCCGCCTCGTGCGCCTCAGTATGGAGCGGCCGGTTGGTCCAGGCAACCCGCCTAAACCAGTGGATTCATGCAATGTTCGCGATAGGCCGGACGGTCCTGCAGACGGGCGTACCAGGCCTCCAGATTCGGCATTGCCGGGCGGTCGTCGACCAGCGAGAACCAGCGGAAGGCATGAATGCCGACCGGCATATCGCCGAGGGTGAAATCGCTGCCGGCGACAAAGTCGGTCTTGCCGAGCTGTTTGTCGAGGATGCCCCACACGGTATGCCCGCGCTTGATCGCTGCCTCGATGGCAGCCATGTCGCGCTCCGCTTCCGGCGTCCGCACCAGGCCCCAGAAGATCGGTGTGATCTGCGGTGCGACGACCGACAATTGCCAGTCCATCCATTTATCCGCCGCGGCCCGCGCCTGTAAGTCGTCGGGCCAGATCGACCCGCCGGCCGCGTGCTTCGCGGCGAGATAGCGCAGGATCGAGTTGGACTCCCACAAAATGAGGCCGTCGTCCTCGATGGTCGGCACGAGGCCGTTCGGGTTCTTCTCGAGATATTCCGGCTCGTCGTTCCTGCCGAACGGCCCGCCGACATCCTCGCGGTCATATTCGATCCCGAGTTCGCCGCATAACCACAGCACTTCCATGACATTGGACGAGGTCTTGCGCCCCAAGATTTTCAACATGCTTCGCTCCCTTCAATAGCTCGCAAATTCGGTTGGTCGATTTGTTAGGCGGACATGCCGGCCACGTCGCTGCGCGACAGACCGACCGATTCGGCGGCCGACAGGATTTCTTCCCAGGTCGCATCGTCGACCGGAACGCCATTGGCTTCACGCTCCGCCTTGGTCGCCCGTTCCGGGTCGCCCGGGACCAGCACCGGCTCGTCCGGATTCTGCGGCGGCGACGCCTTCACATGCGCGATCGTCGCGTCGACCTCGGATTTGTAAAAATCGTCGTCGACCATGCGGCGCGGGTCGAAAATGATCGCCAGCATGCCGTTCAGGATGGTGTCGTCCTTGCGTTGGGTTTCGGCGCGCATCGTCTGCCCGCCGCTCAACACGCCGGCCAGCATTTCGGCCATCAACGCCATGCCGTAACCCTTGTGTTCGCCGAACGGCAGTGCCGCGCCGAAGGGCGGGGTGTACATCACGTTTGGATCGGTCGTCGGCTGGCCGTCCGCATCGATCAACGCGCCTTCCTGCATTTGCTCGCCCTTGTTCTTGGCGACCCGCACCTTGCCCATCGCGACCACGCTGGTCGCCATATCGAGCAGGGTGGTCGGGTTGTTGTCGGTCGCCGGCAGGATGCAGGTATAGGGATTGGTTGCGTAGCGCGCGTCGCCCCCGCGAAAGGGGGCGACCAGCGGCTTGTGGCCGATCACGTTGACGTAATGCATGGAGATCATGCCGGCGGCCGCGGCTTGCTCGGCCCAGGCGCCGATCCGGCATAGGTGGAAACTGTTGCGCAGGGACAGAATGCAAACGCCATGCTCGCGCGCGCGCTCGATCCCCAGCGCCATCGCCTCCCCGCCGATGACCTGGCCGTAGCCGGTCTGTCCGTCGAGCACGAGGATCGTCCCCTCATCCTTTACCACTTTGACATGCTGGTTCATCGCCAGTTGACCGGTCCGCGCGCAGGAGATGTAGCGCGGCAGCATGCCGACGCCATGGCTGTCATGCCCGGTCAAGTTGGCGTAGACCAGATTGTCGGCGACCAGCGCCGGCTCATCGCCCGTGCTGCCCGCGGCCGTGCAGATCGCGCGCACGACGGCGCGCAGTTTGTCGTGCTGAATCAGCATGATGATTCCTTCCTCGTAGGGCGTCCCGCTTGCTGCGGTGTTCTTGTTCGGTGCGTAGGTAGCGCGTGCGTCAGTGCGCCTGATCCCAGTTATCGCCGATCCCGGCATCCACGACCAGGGGCACGTCCAGCGCGACCGCCGGTTCCGCGGCCCCGCCCATCACGTCCTTCACCGCGGCGACGGTGTCGTCGATCTGGGCTTCGGGCACTTCGAAAATCAATTCGTCATGCACCTGCAGCAACATGTCGGCCTCGAGTTTCTTTGAGGCCAAGCCTGCCGGCACACGGATCATCGCGCGCTTGATGATGTCCGCCGCCGTCCCCTGGATCGGCGCGTTGATCGCCTGCCGTTCGGCATAATTGCGGCGCATCGGGTTCTTGTCGACGATGCCCGGCAGATGGATACGGCGGCCGAACAGCGTGGTGACCATGCCGGTCGTGCGGCATTCCTCGCGCGCACGTTCCATATAGTCCTTGATGCCGGGATAGCGCTCGAAATAGGTCTCGATATAGTCGCGCGCTTCCTTCTGCCCGATGCCAAGCTGGCGCGCCAGCCCGAAGGCGCTGATGCCGTAGATGATGCCGAAGTTGATCGCTTTCGCCTGGCGCCGCACCAACGGGTCCATGCCTTCCATCGGGACGCCGAAGACCTGCGACGCGGTCAGCGCGTGGATGTCGGCGCCGTCCCGGAAGGCGTCGATCAAGGATTGAATACCGGCCATATGGGCCAACACGCGCAG
>Ga0070728_10006659_pt1 | contig 10876 bp, 8 predicted proteins | sample tdDd471_FD_66723 | JGI IMG/M metagenome (GOLD analysis project Ga0070728, IMG submission 66723) | Marine sediment microbial communities from the Atlantic coast under amendment with organic carbon and nitrate - tdDd47.1 | ecosystem: Environmental > Aquatic > Marine > Coastal > Sediment | place...
CTTGCCGCCACGGCCGGTCACCTCGTACTTCGTCGTCGAGATCGTCTTGGTCGCGCCGCGATTGGTCTCGACGGTGAGCAGGTCGCGATCCCCGCGCGAGGCATGGAACCCGAGCAGCTCGTCGTCCTTGGCCAGTTTGATCAGGAGGACCCCGCGGCCCGGGCCGAACAGGAATTTCACGTCGGCTGCGGCGCAGACCATCGCCCGCGCGTTCCGCGACGCCGCCAGGATGACTTCCTCGCCGGTCAGGCGCGAGACGCTGACAACATGGGATCCTGCGCGCGGCCGCGCGTATTTGCGCCCGTTGCGGTTGCTCGGCTCGGCGAACGGCGCGAACGAGAAGCGCAGCGCGTACCCGTCGTCGGTCGCGGCGAACGCCACGATCTCGGGCTCCACGTCATCCTCGGGACCGCCAATCTTTTTGCCGATGCGCCGCGGATCGAGCGAGAAGGCGGCCACGATCTTCTCGCCGTCCTTGAGCTTGAACCGTTTCTGGATCGGTTCGCCGTAGCCGGTGGTCGCGGGGATGTCCGCGATGCGCGCCGTGTACGCCGTACCGAAACTCGAGAAGAAGACGATCGAGCAGCGGGTCGAGCCCGGCTCCGCCGCGAGAATCGCGTCGCCCTCGCGGACCTTGGTTTTCGCGAGGTCCTTCACCTCCCGCTGACGCTTGATCCAGCCATCGCGAGTCACCAGCACGACCGCGTCTTCGGCCACGATGAAGTCGTCGGGTCGGAGTTCGACCTCTTCCGCCTCCACTTCGAGGAGCGTCCGCCGTTTGCACTCGGGGTTCTTCTTGTAGGCGTCGCGCAGCGCACGGATCTCGCCGGTCACCATCGTCCAGCGTGCGACCTCGTCGCCGAGCAGCTCGTTGATCTCGCCGGCGCGCGTGCGCTTCTTGTCCAGCTCATCGCGGATCACGTTGATCTCGAGCCGCGCCAGACGATAGAGCTTGAGCTCCAGAATCGCGTCCGTCTGTTCCTCGTCGAGCGGGAACTCCTTCATGATCTTCTTCGCGGCATCGGCCTTGCCGTCGCTTGCGCGAATGATCTTCAGAATCCTGTCGAGCGCATCGAAGACGGTGACGAAGCCCTCCAGCACGTGGATGCGCTTCTCCAGCCCGTCGAGTTCGTTCTCCAGCCGGCGCGTCACCACTTCCATGCGGAAGTTGAGGAAGTGGCCGAGCACCATCTTGAGATCGCAGCGCTCGGGGCGCCCGACCTCCGGATTCGCGGTCGGCACGAGGCACGTCAGATTGATCGCGAAGTTGGTCTGGAGCGGCGTGTTCTTGTACAGGTACGCGAGCACCTTCTTCTCGTCGGCGTCGCGCTTCATGACGAGCTCGATGTTGATGTCGGTCGTCGAGAGGTCGCGCACATCGACCAGCGGCGGCAGCTTGCGGGCCGTCACCACATCCGCGATCCGCTCGACCAGCACCGCCTTGTTGGTGCCGTACGGAATCGAATCGATGATGAACACCTTGGCGCCGCGTTGCTTGGGCCCCTTCTTCACGGTGCCGCGCACGCGGATCGAGCCCTGACCGCGGCGGTAGATCTCCACCATCTCCTCGGCCGAAGTCAGAACCTGTCCGCCCGTCGGGAAATCCGGCCCGGGCATCTCGCTGCACAGCGTGCTGATGCGCGTTTCGCGGTTCTTGAGCAGGCGCAGCAGCGCGTTGCAGACCTCGACCGGATTGTGCGGCGGAATGTTGGTCGCCATGCCGACCGCGATGCCGGTGGAGCCGTTGATGAGCAGATTCGGCTGTTGGGCCGGCAGGACCACGGGCTCCGACTTCGTGCCGTCGTAGTTGGGGCGAAAATCAACCGTCCGCTGCCCGATTTCCTCCAGCAGCGCGTCGGCCTGGGGCGCAAGGCGGCACTCGGTGTAGCGCATGGCCGCCGCCGGATCGCCGTCGAGCGAGCCGAAGTTGCCCGATCCGTCGACCAGCGGCATCCGCAGCGAGAACGGCTGGGCCATGCGGACGAGCGCGTCGTAGATCGAAGAGTCACCGTGCGGGTGGTAGGAGCCCATCACGTCGCCGACGACCTTGGCGCACTTGCGGTGCTTCGAGTTCGAGCGAATCCCTGCCTGCCCCATCGTGTAGAGGATGCGGCGCTGCACCGGCTTGAGACCGTCCCGCACGTCGGGCAGCGCACGACTCGTGATCACGCTGAGCGCGTAATTGAGGTAGCGCTCCTTGGCCGCCTCATGCAGCGAGATCGTCGACTCGCCCGGACCGCTCCCCATCTCGTCGAAGAGGGACGGCTGTTGGGCGTTCGCGCCTTGCGAGGACTTGCGGGGGGTGGACTTCTTCTTCCGTTGGGCCAATGGATTCTCTCGGGGATTCGGAAGCCGTGGATTCTAGCGACGGGGCTGGACAGCCCCGCGCTGCGAGCACGGGAGACTCGCCCGGAGCCGGCACCCGGGAATCCGGAAAGCAGGTTGCCAGGGAACCGTCGCGGAGGGCTCCGGGTTTCACGGCGGCTAGGAGAGCCCCGTTGACCAAATCGAATGTGCTCCGTATCCCGCTCATCGCACTCGTCCTGACCGTCTGGCTGGGAGGGTGTGGCGACGCCGGCTCCGCCGAACAATCCGCCGAAGCTGCCACTCACCGGCAGTCCTCCGCCGACAACGGCGAGACAGCGGGCACTGCTCCCGAGACGCGCGGGTTCGCCGAGCGGGGCCGCGAGGCGGGGATTCGGTTCAAGATGGCCTTTCTTCCCGGCGAGCAAGGGGCCACGTTCAAGGTCAATCTCTACGACCACGGTTCCGGCGTCGTGGTGGGCGACATTGACGGAGACGGATTCGACGACATTTACCTTCTCAATCAGCTGGGCCCCAACGCGCTGTTTCGCAACAACGGGGATGGCACCTTCCGCGATCAGACCGCGACGGCGGGTCCCATCGCCCTTGCCGACCGAATCTGCACGGCGGCGGCATTCAACGACATCGACAACGACGGCGATCAGGATCTGTTTGTCGCCTCCACCCGGGGCGGCAACGCCCTGTTCCGCAATGACGGGACCGGTAAGTTCCGGGAGGTGACGAAGGAAGCGGGCGTCGAGTGGATCGGACACTCGCAAGGGGTCGCGTTCTTCGATGCCGACCACGACGGTGACCTCGACCTGCTGGTCACGAACACGGCGCGCTGGACCACCGAGCGCTTTGAAGCCCGCGACCGCTATTACGAGGGCCCGCCTTCCCTGCTCGACCTCGTCGACAGCCCGGTCGAGCCCAACGTCTACTACCGCAATGACGGCACGGGAAAGTTCGAAAACGCCACGGAAGAGTCCGGCCTGGGCGGTCCGGGCTGGGGCGGAGACATGGCGGTGTTCGACTACGACGGGGACGGGAAGATCGACATCTTCGTCGGCAACATGTTCGGAGGGAATCGCCTCTACCGGAACGACGGGAAGGGCCACTTCGAGGATGTCACGGCCAAGAGCCTCGGCGCCACTCCCTGGGGCTCGATGGGGACCCGCGCTTTCGACTATGACGGAGACGGCCTGCTGGATCTCATGATCGTGGACATGCACTCCGACATGTGGATGCAGCCGCAGTACAGTCCGAGTCGAATCCGCGAGGCGAAAAAGTACCCGGGAGCGCTGGGACGGACGGTCGAAGAACTACCGAATGGGATCGCTGCCCAGGAGCGCTATCACGCGCGGCTGAAGATTCGCGAGGGCACGGTGTTCTTCGGCAACGGACTCTATCGGAACCGCGGCGACGGGACCTTCGAGGAAGTCTCCGGCAAGGCGGGCGCCGAGACGTTCTGGCCCTGGGGCATCGCCGCCGCGGACTTCGACAACAACGGAGCCGTAGACGCGTTTCTCCCGTCCGGCATGGGCTACCCGTACTTCTACTGGCGCAACTACCTCCTCATGAACGACGGCAAGGGCAAGTTCGTCGACCAGTCGCGCAGCACGGGAATCGACCCGCCGCCGGGAGGCACGATCGGCGGCCAGATCGGCGGTCGATCCGCAACGCGGAGCGCACGATCGGCCGCGGTTCTCGACGTCGAGAACGACGGGCGACTCGACCTCATCGTCAACAACTTCAACGACCGCGCACATCTGTTCGGCAACCGCTGGTCGAGCCGGGAATACGTCGCATTTCGACTCCGGGGTACGCGCAGCAATCGAGACGCGGTGGGCGCCGTGGTGCGCATCTACTCCGGCGCGCGCGTCCAGGTACGGCAGGTCCAGGCGGCCACGGGCTACCTCGCACAGTCTTCGAAGACGCTGCACTTCGGGCTCGACGGCTTCGGCGAGGTGGAGCGCGCGGAGATTCGCTGGCCGTCCGGACTCGTGCAGACCATTGCGTCACCGGCGCACGGGCAGATCCACGAGGTTGTCGAACCGGCGCGCTGAAGCGTCGTGCACCCCTCAACGGAGGAGGCGACCAGCGTCCATACGAACGACCTCGCCATCCGGGGCGTCCCGGAACGGATCGTGCGTAGCGAGGACCAACGTGCCCCCGGCGCTGCGAAACTCCTCGAACAGACGACGCACTCCCTCCGCGTTGTCCGAGTCGAGGTCGGACGTCGGCTCGTCGGCGAGAATCAGGTCGGGCTCTCCGGCGAGTGCGCGAGCCACGCCGACGCGGCGCCGTTCGCCGCCGCTCAGTTCCTCGGGGCGCGCGCCGATCCGATCCGCGAGCCCCAGGCGCTCAAGCCAGTGAACGGCGATCTCGCGCCGTTCGTCAGCCGATGTCCCGCGCGGCACGAGGGGATAGGTGACATTCTCCCAGAGCGGCAGGCGAGCGATCATCGGAGACTGCTGGAAGATGACTCCGATACGCCGGCGCGCACGAGCGCGGCGGACACCGGACATCGCGCGGAAGTCCGTGCCGTCGTACAGAACCTGCCCCCGGGTCGGCACGTCGAGCGCGCCCAGGAGCGACAGCAGCGTCGTCTTCCCGCAGCCGGAACGCCCGACGATCGCGACGCAACTACCTCGCTCGACGGTGAGCGATACGTCCGCAAGAACGTCCCCTACCCGCGCAAACGAGCGCGTGACCCCGACCGACTCGACCAGCACGGAGGCACTCATCGCAGGATCAACCGGACCGGCGCGCTCGCAACGCGCCACGTTGCGTAGAGCGATCCCGTCGCCACAATGCAGAAGGAAAGTACGGTCGCCACGAGGATCGCCTCCGCGTCCAATCGATAGGGAAGTTGGAGCGCGGCATCGAACTCCCACCCCGGCAGGAAGATCGAGGCAATGCCGATTCCGTTCCCGAGGGCCAGCCAGACCCACCCGAGGATGAGGGACGACGAGGCCGCGATGAGGCAGAGCACGCCGCTCTCGACGAGCGCGCGCAGCAGTAAGCCGTCCGTGGTCCACCCTGTCGCTTTCAGCAGCGCTGCCTCGCTTCGACGTTCCGCGAGGCCGACCCCCGACGCCACCAGTAGCAGCGGAATCCCGACCGCGAACGCAAGCACGAACAGCATGTGAAACACACCATCGAGATAGCGGATGTTGGCGGGAAGCTGACTGGCGAGTTCATCCCGGCTCGCCGCCCGACAGGTCGGGAAATCACGCCCCAGTTTGCGGCGGACGGCATCGAGGTAGCCGGGTTGACACTCGACCAGCAGGTCCGTGGCATGTTCCGCCTCGTCAAACACCTCGGCCGCGGTAGCCAGCGCGGTGTACATCACATGGCCGCTCGCCACGGACTCGTTGCGACCCAACACCCCCACGATCTGCGAGACGCGATCGCCGCCCTTGGCACGATAAAACGGCGGCAGGTACGACCCTTCGGACAGGTGAAGCGTGCGAGCCAACTCCGCCCCCACGACAAACTGCGGCATCGCCCGTCCTGACGAGGCGCTTTCCGCGGCACCGGGGAGTCGGGAGGGCGGAACCCCGATCAACACGACGGGCACGAATTCGGTCCCGAGCGCCAACTCGCCGACGATGCGCGGCACCACGCTGCGCACGCCCGGGATCTTGCGCAACTCATCCGCCATCGAGACCCGAATCGGAGCGGGCCGGCCGAATCGCAGTTGAACCACATGCAGGTCCGGTCCTGCCGCGAGCGCCTGACGCGCCTCGCCTTCCACCCCGCGCGCGATGGCCGCGCCGCACACGTAGGGCAACAGAATCGCGACCATACAAACCACGGCAGTCGCGCTCCGGACCGGATGCAGGAGCACCGCGGTCACACCGCTTCGCGCAATCGCCAGTCCCGGCCTCATCATCATTCAGCGCCGCGGCCCGAAGCCGTGAAGAGGACAGAAGCGGTCGCCTCCCGCCACCGGTCCGTGACGCCAGCCGCAGTCCGTGGCCACACAATCATCGAACGCCCGAACACACAGCGACGGATCCACGGCGACACCGGCCCCGATCCCCCCAACGGTCGACTGGAAGTCGGTCTTCGCCGGCGGCGAAGCGGGCGCACCGGCGAGCAGCGCGCCGGCGACTCCAACCAGCACGACGGTGAACGCCAACAACATGGTCGTGGAATCCTTCACGAGCACGGCTCCCGCACCGCTGCGCTACCGATCACCGGACGCTCGGTCCCACCGCAGGTCACTCGCGGTGCCGAGCGGGCGACGTGGTCCCACGAGCAGCTCACCGCCGAATTCGCGGATGTGCGCGAGAGCTTCCTCGCGCGACGCAAACACTCGAATCGGATCCGGGACACTCTCTCTCCAGTCCACGTAGATCTTGACGAAGTGTGCGTTGCGGGCGGCGAATCGGTGGCCATCGACACAGTCGGTCACCTCCACCGCGATCGCCGGCTTACCGCTGCGCCGCATCCAGAGGTCCGCACACGAGACGCCGCAGAACTCCAATTCGACGTCCCCCTCGTACCGGGCGTAGACCGCGTAGTTCGAATCGACCGCGACGCCGTCCTGCGCGCAGCGAGATGTGGAGCCGCGCACCAGATCGGCGAAGGCAGGCAGGAGGGCAATGACGACGAGGGCCGTCACTTCGAGCGCCAGGCCGCGCGCTCTCATGCGGTAGCCATCCGGACGCCGAGCATCAGCAGCGTGGCGAGGAATCCGAATCGCGCAAAGCGCAGCAACGGGAGGGCGATCGCCTGGTTCGATCGATCCAGCCCGCGCGCGATGACGGCCCAGCCGACGGCAAACGTCGCCAGGCTGAACAACCCGACCGCGACCAGCGCCTCGGGCGCGACGCCCACGAGGCAGTACGCGCATTGGTGATAGGGAAGCTGCAGGAACAGCGGGGCCGCAACCTCGCGCAGATAGATCGCGCCCAGGGGGATCAGGGCGGCCGCCCCGACGGCCGCGAGCGCCAGCCGGTACCCGGCGGCCTGCGACATTCGAATCCGGCGAATGCTCGCTGTGACCCAGAACGCGACCCATGCGCAGGCAGCCACGAACGCGACCGTCAGCGGCCCGCGTCCGGACGGTTCCCGGGGGCCGGCGTTGGCGAAGACCGACTCTTGGCTGTCCACGGTGCAGCACCCGGTCGCGAGCGCCTGCTCCTGCTTCGGAATGACGAGGTAAGCGCCTTCCGCAGCACCGTCGAGAACGCCGAGCAGGCCGAAGGTCAGCATGGTGGCGACCGAGACTCGCTGGAGCCGCCCGCCCCGCTGACTTTGCATCAGGAGGTGAACGACAAGCCAACTGCCCGCCAGAAAGACCAAGGCCGGTTTCGAGATCTCCATGAATGCGACCAGGCCCGGCAGGTGCGAAGCGGAGTTGGCGCTCGACGCCCCGATCCGGACGACGCCGTCGATACACATCACGCCCGGCCACTGCCCGACGTAGCTCTGCAACACGAGATAGAACAAGGGCCACGCGGCGATCACGACGCCGCACAGCGTCAGCCCGACAACAAAGCGGAAGTAGTAGCTCGACTCTGCGTCCGCTTCGTCCGCAACGCACGGGTTCGATGCGGCACGTTGCCGCAGTGCGCGGATACCGAACCACACAACCACCACGCCCAGCGCGATCTGCAAGATCGCTGCAAAGGCAGCCAGTCCGGAATAGCCGTTGGTGATCATGCGCCTTATCGGGGGATACGTCCCCAGACAGGTAAGACCCGGAGAAAAATCCCAAGTTCCGCGGCAACCACCTATCCGGTCACGGTGGTGCCAGCGCGGGAAGCGCGGCGGCGCAGCGCGTTGCGCGCTACACGTTGAACAGCCCTAAACGTTAAAGAGGAAGTGCATCACGTCGCCATCCTGCACGACGTAATCCTTACCTTCGACGCGCATCTTGCCGGCTTCCTTCGCTTTCGCTTCGGAGCCGCACGCGATGAAATCGTCATACGAGATCGTCTCGACCCGAATGAAGCCGCGCTCGAAGTCGGTATGGATTACCGCCGCCGACTGAGGCGCCTTGGTGCCCGCCGGGATGGTCCAGGCATGGACCTCCTTCGGGCCTGCGGTCAGGTAGGTGATCAGGCCGAGCAGACGGTAGCCCTTGCGAATCAGCTGGTTCAGCCCCGGCTCTTCGAGGCCCATGTCGGAGAGGAACTCGGCGCGCTCCTCGAGGGGCATTTCCGCCAGCTCCGACTCGATGCGGCCGGAGATGACGACGACTTCCGCCCCCTCCGCCGCGGCCACCTCCCGGACGCGCTCGACCATCGGCCCGCCTTCCGGGAGGAGGTCCTCGGAGACGTTGGCCACGTACAGCACCGGCTTGGCGGTCAGCAGATAGAGGTTCTTGAAGACCTTCTTGAGTGCGTCCGTCGCCGGCTCGTACTGGCGCGCCACCTTGCCCCGGTCGAGATGCGCGATCAGCTCGTCATACATCGGCAGGGCGGACTTGGCGGCCTTGTCGCTGCCGCGCGCGAGCTTCTCGTCGCGGATCTTGGCGCGCTGCACCGTGTCGAGATCGCGCAGGGCGAGTTCGGCGGTGATCGTCTCGATGTCGGAAACGGGATCGATCTTCCCGTCGACGTGTACGACATCGTCATCTTCGAAGCAGCGCACCACGTGCGCGAGCGCGTCCACCTCGCGGATGTGGCCGAGAAACTTGTTCCCCAGCCCCTCGCCTTTCGATGCGCCGCGCACGAGGCCGGCGATATCGACGAAGTTCATCGAGGTGTAGACGGTCTTCTTCGGGTTGACGAGGTTGGCGAGGGCATCCACGCGCTCGTCCGGAACCGGGACCACGCCGATGTTCGGCTCGATGGTGCAGAACGGGAAATTCTCGGCCTGCGCCAGACCGCTCTGCGTGATCGCGTTGAAGATAGTGGACTTGCCGACATTCGGCAGGCCCACGATGCCGCATTGGAATCCCATGGTTCGAGCCGCGAATTGTCCGCCCGATGTCACGAAACCGGTTTGCAGTTCACGGTTCCCAGTTCACGGTCGCAGCCCTCGCGACCGTAAACCGCCAACTGCAAACCGCAAACCCGCCCTGGCAGGGGCTTCCCCAGGATCCGGAAAGGCGTACGATTCGTCCATGGCTTTCACCGGCGCTTGCCCCAACCTGCTGGTCACTGACGTAACCGCCGCGATTCCGTGGTATCGGGACGCACTCGGCTTCCGCGTCGAAAAAGAGCTCCCCGGCCCGCCCAAGGGCGTGGTGCTGGAGCGCGACGGCGTTCACCTGCTTTTGGAGGAGACCAAGGCCGATCTGTCCGAGCGGCCGGCCCACTGCATCGACCCATTCGGCGTCGATGCGCTTTTCTACGTGGACGACCCCCTTGCCCTGCACGAGGAACTGCGGACGAAGGACGTCGAAATGCTGCACGGGGACGCGGATCTGCCCGCCAACGCGACGACTTTCGGCATCGGGACGCCCGAACGCTACATCATCGTCTTCGCCAAGCACTTGTAGCGGTTGTTTCGCGCCCCCGCGGGTAGTAACGGTTCCTGCTTCCGCGCGGGCCTCGTTGCAGGCCGACAGCCCGTGATTGGGTCCTCGAGATTGGCGGCTCAGACTGCCGCAGGCAGTCTGCCCGCTCCGAGTTGCGGTTGTCACCGCCTCCCGCCCCCCCTATCTTTTGGCCATGAAGGCCGCCGACCTCCCGCTGCACTACAACGCCGTCGACATCCTTGAGCGCAACCTGCTGCGCCGGCCCGACAAGACCGCCCTGCTCAGCGCGGAACGGGAGATCACGTACGGCGACCTCGCTGCCGAGGTCAATCGGACCGGCAACGCGCTCTCGGCGATGGGCGTCCACTTCGGCGAGACCGTCGCGATTCTCGCTCCCGATTCGGTCGAGTGGGTCGCCACCTACTTCGGCACGATCAAGATCGGCGCGATCGCACTGAGCCTCAACACGATGCTCACGCCGGAGGAGTTCCAGCTGATGCTCGAGGACAGCCGCGCCAAGGTGCTCGTGTGCCATGAGATGTATCGCGCGGTCGTCGAGCAGGTGCGGGGCGATGTTCCTTCCCTCAAACACGTCGTCGAAATCGGGACACCCGAGTACCGCGCGTGGCTGGACGCGCAATCGGACAAGCTGGAAGCGACCGTCACCCATCGCGAGGACATCTGCTGCCTCAACTACTCAAGCGGCACGACCGGCGAACCGAAGGGCATCCCCCACGCCCACAAGGACCTCCCGCTCACGGCGCAGAACTGGGGCGTCAACATCCTCGGGCTGACGGAGAGCGATCGGACCTTCGCCGGCGCCAAGCTGTTCTTCACGTTCGGCACGGGAGGCAACCTGATCTTTCCGTTCTACGTGGGCGCGAGTGCGGTGCTGCTGGCCGGTTCGCCCCGGATCACGGCCAACGTGCTCGACACCGTGCATCGCTTCAAGCCGACGGTGCTCTACAACGCACCCACGGGCTACGCCATGGCACTGGCCGAAAAGGAACTCACAACGAAGTGGGACCTTTCGTCGCTGCGGATCTGCGTGAGTGCGGGCGAGTCGCTGCCCGCGCCGCTCTGGGAGCAGTGGAAAGAACGAACCGGCCTCGACATCATCGACGGCATCGG
>Ga0070728_10006660_pt1 | contig 10875 bp, 5 predicted proteins | sample tdDd471_FD_66723 | JGI IMG/M metagenome (GOLD analysis project Ga0070728, IMG submission 66723) | Marine sediment microbial communities from the Atlantic coast under amendment with organic carbon and nitrate - tdDd47.1 | ecosystem: Environmental > Aquatic > Marine > Coastal > Sediment | place...
GAAGTATATATTAACTCCATTTGCATTTGGGTGAGAACTTTGATTTTTGTTGTAAATAATAAATTCGTTTAAAGCTGCTTCCAGGTTTGCAGCACTTGTTTTAAGGGAAGACGGCAGAGTGATATCTTCTTTCACTTTCGTGACAAAATCTTTTAAATCTTTATAAGTGTCATATCGATACACGTCCTGCGATAAATTACGATGCAGTTCAAAGGTTTGGTAGTGTTCGCTGTTTATTGTCATCAAATCTGCAAACGCCGACAATTCAATTAACAGGCTATCCATCTTTGTCAAGTCTAGCGCAGATAAGGTGCTGTTTTGATCCGATTCAAGATAATATGAATCTACAATTTCAAAAGCCAAATCTTCTGCTGATTTTTGTGGATTTGCCACAAGAGGTCGTAGAATATCGTGATAACTCCAGCCATCGTTCGGTATGGTTTCCTGGCTTGCGATGAAAATGTCTGCATAATCAGCCGATGCGATTGCAATTTCGAGCATTCCCATATAACAGGCATCAAAACCAACTATGTCTATTTTGGAACCGTGAGCATCTGTAATTTGTTCTAGAGCTTTTGAAAATTCGCCGTTTGAAATAAGAATCCCGGAGCTGCTTCCATGACTATCCTCTGAGAAGTCCTTGAATGGTGGCGTTTCTCCTGTGGAGGATTTCATCCAGCCGTTGCCGTGATCCCACATAATGAGGGCGTTTTTTCTTGCTGGATATGTATCCATGGCCCAGACACCGAAATCGGCCAGAGTCTGCCAATGACCCATGTCAATTTCGCCCAGGTTTTCAATGACTTCTACGCCTTCTTTGGTAATGTAAATTTTTCTTCCTGCACCTTCATCCTCATCGTAGGAATCGAACAGCACGACGATATGCACATCTTTGGTAGATCCTGCAAGAACCATTTCCTCAAGATCAATATAACCATTGTCTTCAAGGTTGTTGTCTGCATTAAGATATACGAAAAACCCCCATTCATTCGCATCTGGATCCGCAATGCAGGTTCCGTTGTTTTCAATGTACCCATAGTCGCATACGCAGAATGTTCCAATTGTTTCGCCAAATACCGGCTGGCAGGTGTTTTTGTGTTCCAATCCATTGCATGGGTTTGGAATACAAGGATCATCTACACATTTTGAGTTATCCTCATTGTATCCTTCTTCGCAGGTGCATTCATAAGCTGACCAGTCTTGCGATTGCTGACAAAATGTTTCGCCAGCGCATTCAATTTCCAAGCATGGATCGGTTCTTATCGTGTACTCCAGTTCAAAATCATCCCCAATGTGATATGAGTCTACTATCAGATAATATAAACCTTCTTCAAGTATGCTTGATTGATACAAAACATTTCCTTTTGCACCGTTGTTACACATGACTTCTGTGTCAGAGTCCTCGCAGTTTTGGCGGATATATATTAAGCCTTCGCCACCTGTGTAGGTTATTTGCATCATTGATGTTTCGGTTATTTCAAACATGTATACCAGATCGCCCGCTGTTGGCATGTCTTCTACACAGTTCGGTCTTTCGTCTGGCAAGGCAGTTGTAGTTGTGCCTGTAATTGTTCCTTCTGTTTCTTCCAGAAAAACTGGAGACAGGCAGCTTTCACCTGTGCTTGAGAAATCTGCTATGCACGCGTTATTGTCTTCTACTAATCCCGCGGTACATGAGCACTCATATTCTGTATCGCTAATTCTTTTACAACGGCTTTTGTATTTGTCTGTACATGGATCACTTAAACAGGGGTCAACCAGACATTTTCCCTTTAAGGTGTCGAAAGTTTTGTCTGCTGGACAAGAAAATGATGATTCAAGATAATACCTGTTACCGGAGGCCAAATAGCTATCAACAAACAGGAAATACCAACCTTGTTCAAGTTCCACATTTATGTGGGAACCGTTGCGATCTTCGTCATTATCGTTACAAGCAATTTCGCTATCGGCATCGGAACAAACAGATCGCAAATACATAACAGTGTCATAACCACTTGAGGTAAATTCTGCCTCAATGGTTTCGTCTACATAAAAGTAGTGGATGGCTTCGATCCCGTCACGAATCGCACAGCTTCCAGACGTGTTGTCTTGTGCCCCCGCCGAGAATCCATGAAAGTCTGTATTTGGGGCAAGTAAAATAGCATCGTTACAAGTTGTGCCTGCAATTTGTGTTTGCATGCAGTTGCCGTTGCCATCTATTCCAAAACCCTCATTACATAGGCATCTTGCGTTATCGTTTTCAACTATGCAGATATTTTTATTTGCATCCGAACAAAATGCATGGCTGTCGCATTGCTCGGTTTGCGCATTATATAAACCTGCAACACAAGGATCTTCATTAGGGCAATCCGGGATTTCTTTTTCGACATCTTCTTCTATGGATTCTTGCTCAACTTCATCTGATTCGGATATATCAGCATCCCCATCCAACACATCGAAATCCTGATCCAAGTCGCCATCTAGCTGATTGGAATCAGCAGAACAAGAAGTTATCAACAACAATATAGTTGTAAAAAAAATTGTGATGTTGATTTTCCTTGAAAACATTATCATGCTTAACATCTTGTAATTATTTTACTATTCCTAAAAGAATACAATGCTGAAGGATATTACGTTTTGCTTGTTAATTCAATGCTTCTTTGCTGTTTTATAAATAAAAGAGATTTTGACAAAGCCTATCATGTTAAAAAAGCTCCAGTATAACATCATCTGCAAACAATATTCCCTTATCAGAAAGACTCAAAACTCTATCCTGATCAATGTTTTTAAGTGTTATCATATTCTGTCGCAGGAGATTTTCCAGAGTTTTAGCAGGAAAAGCTTCGAAAGTCTTGCCTGTTCTGGCTATAAATTCACTCTCTTTTATTCCATCCATGCGACGTAATCCGGTCATTATCGCATCTGAAACAGCTTCGTTTGAAGATAAAACTTCTGTAAATTCTCTGGCGGAACCGCTGTTTTGGATGGAATCTATATAATCCTCAGGTTTCAATAAATTCCCATAACGAACACCGTATTTTCCCTCTGAATGTAGATACGAATGCGCTCCCGGGCCAACACTAATGTATTCGCTACCATCCCAATATAATTGGTTATGACGAGACCTTTCATTTGCTTTTGCATAATTTGAAATTTCATAATGCTCATACCCCAATTCATGCAGTTTTTTTCGGCAGAAATCGAATTGATCGGCTGACAAGCTCTCGTTAGCAGTTAATATATGCCCTGCTGATGATTGTTTTCCAAATACTGTGTCTGGCTCGATGGTCAGAAGGTATGCAGAAACATGCTCCGGTTTGTAACTATCTATTTCAAGCAGATCATTTTCCAATGTTTCCATAGTAGACGTTTTTGTTGCAAGAATGAGGTCAACACTTATGTTGTCAAAGCCTGCTTTTCTTGCATCTGTTATTGCTTGTTTGGCACCTTTGGAATCGTGTAATCGGCCTAAAAATGAAAGGTTATTATCATCGAAACTCTGAACGCCTATAGAAAGCCTGTTAATTCCTGCATTTTTCAAGCTGACAAGTTTTGCAAAATCCACGGTGGCAGGATTTACTTCCAACGTGATTTCAACTGTTTGCAGTGAATATCTGGAGTCAATCCAACTGAGAATTTTAGCAACGTTTTCAGTTTTCATCAGTGACGGTGTTCCACCACCGAAATAGACAGATTCCAGTTTGTTTGATTTTATATTTTCCAAAACATGGTCAAGTTCGCTTAAGTAGGCTTTTGTAATCTCATCGTGCAGCATTGCTTTGTCTGCATATGAGTTAAAGTCACAATACGGGCATTTGTTTAGACAATATGGCCAGTGAAAATATATTCCGAATTTACCGCTTTGTTTTTGCATCATTTCTATTGTAGGATCAGGTACTCTTGTTATTAATGCTCACTGACTTTAGCATGCTTTTGTCAATAAGATTATGATTTACTGAAATATAAGAAAATACAATGCCACAAACTAACATGAATAATATATTTTCAAAACTTATTGTTGTTACTATTTTCTTTTTACTGTCTGCGTGTTCTGGTGACTCCACATGCGATGAAGGTGAACTTTCCTGTAATGATTTAGAAAGCTCCAGCATTTGTAAAGATGGTGCGTTTGAAATGCTGGAAGATTGCTCTTCCACAAATCTTATTTGTGTTGAAGGTGAATGCATTGAACCACCACAAGCAAATTTTTCGATTCAGAAACACCAGATTTCGGAAACAACAACAATATACCTGGACTATAGCGAACCCTTGTCAGAGTATCTGATTTTTACGTATCATTTTAGCATACAAAATGAAAGTGTACCCTATTCCCTCAATTTTTCGGACAACATTGATTTGTCTACAAATGAACCTTTAAATTTTCTGAGTTCTCCCAATGATGAAACGCAGGAAAGAGCTCTGCGATATCAACGGGATTATGAAATGCGTCTTCGCGACCGCAAGCTGTGGATGGAAAACAAGCACAGGCTTACTTTGCCAAATGTCGCATTAAAAAATAAAGATTCAGCTTGCACTAAAAGCACTGATTGCCAACAAAACGAACTTTGCGAAGATGGCGAATGTAAAGACAATATCCAGATGTATTTTAATGCATGGACAATAAACACGAAGATAAATGTTTCAGTAATTGCAAAAGGCGAAAAATGTGTTTTGCTTGCAGACAACGACGACATTGGTTTTTCTCTGGAGCTATCACAAGAACATATTGAAGATTTCCTTAATGCTTGCGACAATGTTATTGTTCCACGCGCAAAAGCATTTTTCGGTGATCCGGCCAATATTTCTTCAAGCCCTGTAAATGATCCCTCCGACAGAAACAGTGACGGACTTTTGCACGTTCTATTTTCTGGAAAAGTTAATCAGGAACGAGTTTGGGGCTTTTTTAGCTCTGCGGATTATTTTGAAAACTCTGCCAACAATCCCTCTAACGAGCGAGACATGCTATATGTTTCCTTACCCGAACATGAAGGAGAAATTAACACCATAAAGGCAACAATGATTCATGAATATCAACACCTTCTGCATTTCGTTATTCATAATTACATTCCGTTTTTAAACGGGACGGAAGTTGCATACAATCCTGTATGGCTAGATGAAGCCTTCGCACATCTTGCCGAAGAAATTGGTGGTTACGGGATTGATAACGTGGAATTTGTTTCTGATATTCTAAATAGTTTTGACAACTATTCTTTAGCCTTTGGCAGTGACAATCTAAAAAAACGTGCTTTGGGCTTTCTTTTTGTACTATATCTTTTTGAGCAACATGGTGGTTTTGAGTACGGTTCGGATAATGAAATTGTCGACAAAGGTGGACCTTCCTTTTTACAAAAGATTATCTCCTCTGAATATGCGGGGTTTGACGCATTTGACTCCGTATTGTCAAAACCAATAGAAGAAATGTACTTTGACTGGCTGGTTACATTAGCCGTAGACAAGATGAACATAACCACGGATACAAAATACAATTACAATGCAATAAAAACCGACCCTGTTACCGGAAACGAAGTCGGAGTCAGCACAAACGGCGAAAGAACTGATAATGCAGGCGACACATATCAACTTACAGGCCCCAGAAACCATGAAATAGTTCTGAACCCCACCGAAGATATCGCAGATTCTCTTTCTGCGATGTATTTCAGTTTGCCGTCGTATGAAGATAAAATGTCAATAGAGGTGAATGTCTCCGACCAAGCAATCACTTTGGGTGTAATCAGAATCCATTGACTACTTTATAAAAACATTCTAGACTGCATTGCGTATAACATTATCATTCTAACTATTACTCTAAATGGTGAGGAAAGACTATGCAGTGGAAAGTAATAATGGCTCTGTTTATTTTTTGTGTATCAGTGTCTAATTTTTCATGCTCGGACGGAAATGAGAACACAGATGGAGACCTTGACCAAGTAGCTGACGGCGATATTGACATTGAAGTTGATGATGATATTGCTGAAAATGAATCTGAAGTTGAAGACGAAACAGATGGTGACACCCTGGAATCGGACACGATTGAAGATGGCGACAGCGAAAACGATACTGAAACAGAGACTCAATGGTGCGACAATCCTTTTGATATTCCTACCGAAAAATGGCAACCACAAAACACATATGTAGATGTGCCATATGTTCAGGAACAGGGTAAGTTTGTTGAAAGCGGATTGCCCGAAGGTAGTGTTAACGCCCTTACTAAAGCCAACACAGATGAAGTTTACGCAGCTACTGACAATGGAATTTTTAAAGTTGATGAAAACAGAAATGTTACAAAGCTTGATTCGTGGAATACAAAACCTTATGAATTTATTGTTTCTAACACTGAAAACCTATATGCAATTTCTGGCACTGAATTGTTTATAGGAAATGAAACAGAATCGTCAGACTCCGTAATACTTGAGGCAAATCCTTTATATCTTGGGTCAACCGGCAACAACGAAGTTTGGCTTGTTACTGATGACGGCAAATTTGGTCAAGTATCAAGCAATCCTCTTAGCGTGCAATACTATGGCGATTTCGCAGCCTTTAGTCCTAACTCGCTGTGTGTAGTTGGCACTAAAGTGTATCTCGCAGCAAACACCGGACTTTGGGAATATAATCTGGATGACAGCACCGCAACATCCCTCATAGCGAATGAGAACAATTGGCCTGCTACAAACTTAACATCTGTTGTGTGCAATGAGAACGGGCCATCCTGGGTTTCAATAAAGGATAATGGTGTTGCAAAACTCTCGGGTGATAATGTGGAGTTCTTTGATGGTTCCAAAGGGCTTCCATATATGTCTGTTAACATGATTGTCTCAGATCATAGATTGCTGTTTGTCACCGATCCCGTATCTCCAGCGGTTGAAGAAAACAAGAGAGAAATGCCTACAGGATTTGGTCTTATCACATTTGATACAGAGTCCAGTTTTTGGGACTATTATAACTCTCAGTACTGGATAAAGGATAATATTGTTAATGATACCTTAATGACAGATCCACAACACATCTTTGTTGCAACATCTACAGGGCTTAGCATTATTACTGCCACAAACATAACACTTGAAGAAAAAGCCGAAGTGCTTGATCTTGGTCAATATGAACGTCACAATCGCTTTGGAATGTTTTCAAAGTGCTTTCTGTCCGTGCCTGGAGATTTAAGTAGTTCCTATTTGGTTGATGATGACAATGATGGTCAATGGACCAATCAGTACCTTGCCTCTCAAAGTTTCCGCTACGCAGTTACCGGCTCTGAAACGGCAAAACAATATGCCGATGAAGCTGCCAATGCAATGGTTAAACTTTTAACGATAACTGGCAAAAAAGGCTTTTTTGCACGTTCTATTGTAGAACCTGTTGGCGATGATAAAACCTGCCCTCCCCTTTCTGCTGGTGAATGGCATTTGTCGGAAGACGAATTGTGGTGCTGGAAAGGTGACACATCCAAAGATGAATATGTTGGACATATATTTGGTTTGTCACTTTATTATGATCTGGTAGCTGATGATGCACAAAAGAAAAAGGTTCGTGATGCATTCGTAGATTTGCACGATGGCATGATTGATGTTGGATATTACATGGAAGATGTCGATGGCGAATGCACCAGTCACGGCCAGTTTGACCCTCAATTCATGCAAATAATCGGAATATTTGGTGATGCCGGATTAAATGCAGCGTCTATACTTGGTGGCCTTCTTGCTACATATCGCATGAGCGGAGAACAGCGATTTATGGACGCCTTCAACTATCTGGCCTTCGACGAAGGTTATGCAGACTATGTCAGACGCATAGAAGAAATAAACCTTATGGTTCATATAAATCATGATGCAGAAGAAATGTCATTCATCGCGATGGCCACTTTAATGCGTTACGAGACCGATCCTTGTCTTATGGCAATGTGGAGAGAAGGACTGGAATATTTATGGGAAGTACAACGTACCGAAAGAAATCCTGAATTTAATATGATCTATGCATGGCTTTCGAGAAACGAAACCAATGATCTGGGAAATTCCATTAAGACTTTGCAAGGCATGCAAATGGACGGCATAAAATGGGAAGTTTTACATAGCCACCGTGCCGACTACACACTTAACCCTAAAATTGACAGACATGGCGATACTCAGTCTTTCGAAGTGTTCCCGTATAAACAAAAATTGTTCCCGCGTTGGTCGGAAAATCCTTACCGACTTGACTTTAATGGACACGGAACCATAGAAGAAATGCTACAGCCATGGCTTCTACCTTATTGGTTAGGACGCTATGCAGGAATAATTATTCCTGAGGAAAACTAAATTTTGCCATCTACAATATAGGGCGACTTGCCAAGGCGGAAGTCGCCCTTAACTGTCTTTCGAGTCTAATATAACCTTGAAAAAAGGTTTATTCCAGCCTGTATTTTATGCGCCTGTTCTTTATGTCGCTTAACAATCTATGCTGCTTAATTGCAGTATAGACATGCCAGTTTTTTATTTCTTCAGGATACATATAGCAACCTTTGCAAAGAAATGTTTTGGTGTCTATAGTGCATTCCCCCTGACATGGGTTTTTGGTATGTTTTATTTGTTCGTTATTAGAAGTTGAATCATGCGAGTGGTGTTGCAGAAAAACATTCTTTCTACTTTCGGCCAAATCCAGGTACAGACGTTTTTTTTCATCGCTACATCTATGCCAGCTCTTAATTTCATCTATTTTCCTGAAGCAACCAAAGCAAACACCTTGTTGTTTATCAATATCGCATTGTCCTCTGCATGGTGAATTAATATTTGTTGGTGGCATTCCCCTACCTCCGAATTCAAAACTGATGTCAACTAAAATGGTTCTGGTATTAATGTTTTTAATACCTTTCCTATTTTTTTTAAGACATAGAAGGATTACTTGTTATTCCTTGTTTGTTATCAGTTCTTAATTCTTTATTATATAGGGAGATAAGATTTGTTTTATTTGTTCTAAAACTATAGCGTCCATAAACATTGTTATGAATTGACTTAAAAGAAAGAAGTTTATTTTTCAAGTAATATCTGTTCATCGATACAGGATGCTAGAAATTCACTTTCTTCAGGGATATCAGGCAGTTCGTTGCCCCCGTTTTTATATGAGTTCAACAAATCTTTTTGTGGTGTAGTGAAGAACTTAACATCTAATTCTGAGTTGTTTATATAAAAGAAAACCTCATATTCCATTTTTTCGAGCACAAATGGCAAATCGTGGATATCAGTAATTCCACTGTAAATTTGTTCCTCAAGTGAAATAGGGTCATATTTAAAATCAACAAAGCATGAATCGGGATTTAGAATATATTTGCAATTTGCATTTATAGCTGTGGAAATTCCGGTAGAGCATTCCATTAGCATTGCTGTATAACAAAAATATGCAGCAATATCCGAGGCAATATTTCCAAGTTCAGAATTTTGCATTTTATCTTCGAAAATATGCTTCAGAAATGCGAGCTGTTGCCTGAAAGGGTCTTCTGAAATATTCTCATCTAATGAGAGCCAATTAGCGAACTCTATCAGAAAATCCGAGGGTTTCATTGCTAGAGTTTCAATGACAAGAGAAAACCACGGCACAGCTTTTCCGTTGTTATAAAATTGTTCACATGCATTTGCAATTTCTTTTGCTTCCAACATTTCCGTTTCAGAAAATGTTGGCGTGGAGATTACTGTATAAGGATTTTCATGAAGATAATTCATATTAAACGAAGATGCAGTATCGAAAAGCTTGGTTCCGGGCAGGACTGACAAAGGAAATATGTCCAAATGATTTGGCGCCATACCAAGTGCGAAATCAATGGAATTCTTAAATCTTTCAAGCGTGTCTGTCGGAAGACCATAAATTAGATCAAATCCATAAACAACCTGATTTTGGTGAAGAAGAAGGATCTTTTCCTGAAAGTCATCCTGGTTGATTTTTCTGTTAATGTTTTTTAGGACATTCGGGTCTGAGCTTTGTAGACCAATTTGCAAGGAACAGCTTATCATAGAAAACAATTCTGCAAGTTCCTCATCTAAAAATTCACTACGTACTTCAAAATAAAATTGTATATCTGCCTGTTTCTCTACAATTAGTTGTAATATCTTTTTGGCATTTTTAGGGTTGTAATTAAATGTGGGATCAAGAACAAATATTTGTTCAACGCCATGTTCTTGAAACAACTCCAGTTCCTGTTTTATTCTATCAAATGAAAACCTGCGTATCCCTGCAGTTCCTCTTGATTCAAAACAAAAATCACATTTAAATGGGCAACCTCTGGATAACTCCCATAATAATCCGGAGTAGTTTTCTGGTCTGATTGTGCCATCCAAAAATGGTGAAGGCAATTCTTCAAGATTGGGCACAATTGGAGACGTTGATATGTTTTCAGCAGATTTGCTTTCCATTATTGTGGCGACTGCATTTGAAAAAACTTTCTCGCCCTCCCCTTTTACGATAAAATCAATGTTTGGATTATCAATAAGGTTGTCATAGGAAGCAGTGGCCTCAGGCCCGCCCAGGCAAATGATTATCTCTGGATGATCAGCTTTTAACTTTTCTATTGTCTCAAGAATTCTATTTCTGTTCCAAACAAACATTGAAAAACCAACAATATCTCTTGGCTTTGAGGTTATGATTTTCAAGAAATTTTCAATGCTCTGATTCATATATAAATTGATTATTTCAGATGTAACACAGCTTCCAAGTTCCTTGTGGAGACTTGATGCAATCATAGCCGGCCCAAGTGGTATAGCTCTTGGGGAATTTTTAATATGCACTGAAACTAAAGCCAGATTCATTTTTTATCTCCACTAATATTGAGAATCACATAGCACGGCTAAGGTTTTTACCTTTATTTAGTAAATTGCGCAATGTAATAAACCCTGAATTCAGGTTTCAAGTGCGACTCTCCTGAAAAAGCTTGAGAGGCTA
>Ga0070728_10006662_pt1 | contig 10874 bp, 9 predicted proteins | sample tdDd471_FD_66723 | JGI IMG/M metagenome (GOLD analysis project Ga0070728, IMG submission 66723) | Marine sediment microbial communities from the Atlantic coast under amendment with organic carbon and nitrate - tdDd47.1 | ecosystem: Environmental > Aquatic > Marine > Coastal > Sediment | place...
GGATCCGCGGCCACGTACGGGGGCGCGCCGGTGAGGCACTCGAAGAGCACGCACCCGAGCGCGAACAGGTCGGCCCGCCCGTCGGCGCGGTCGGCGGCGCGCGCCTGCTCCGGCGCCATGTAGCCGGGGGTCCCCAGCGGGGCGCCGGCCCAGGTGAGCGGCGCGCCCAGGTGAGCGCGCGCGATCCCGAAGTCGAGCAGGCACGCGCGCGCCGCGTCGTCGTCGACGAGCCACAGGTTGCTCGGCTTGATATCGCGGTGGACCACGCCGACGCCGTGCGCGGCCTCGAGCCCCGACAGGACGCGCCGCGCCAGCGCGAGCGTCTCGGCGATGGTGAGCCCGCGGCGGCTCAGCCGCTCGCGCAGGTCCACGCCGTCGAGCCACTCCATCGCGAGGTAGGGCCCGCCGTCGGCGAGCGTGCCGTGCGCGACGAGCCGGACCACCGCCGGGTGGTCGAGCTCGGCGAGCACCCTCCCCTCGCGGAGGAACCGATCCACGTCCGACTCGCGCTGCGTGACCTTCAGCGCGACCGGCCGGTCGGTCCGGCGGTCGTGCGCGCGGTAGACGACGCCCATCCCGCCGCGCCCGGCCACCTCGAGCAGCTCGAACCGCTCGTCGACGATCGCTCCGGGCGAGAGTGCGTCCATGCTCCGTCGCTTCGCTCAGGTGTGGAGGTGGCCGTCGAAGGCCGACGCGACGCTGCGCACGTCGAGGAACTCGCCGCCGGCGAGCGCCCTGGAGCGCGGGTGGCTGTCGGTGACGACGACCTTCTCGAACAAGCCCGAGTCCTCGAGCCGCTTCAGCGCGTCGCCGGGGAACAGGCCGTGGGTCGCGATCGCGAAGATCCGGACCGCGCCCGCGTCGCGGTACGCCATCGCCGCTTTGCGCAGCGAGCCGCCCGTGCGGATCATGTCGTCGTAGATCACGACCGTGCGCCCCTCGACCTGCGCCGAGGTCGACAGCACCTCGGTCTCGGTCCCCGAGATGCGCCGCTTGAAGATGAACGCGGCGGTCACGTCGAGCTCGTTGGCGAGCGACTCCACCCACTTCGCGCGGCCCGCGTCGGTGCACGCCATCACGAAGTCGACGCCGGCGAGCTCGCGCGCCGCCCGCTTGATGATCGCCTTCGCGTACACGTGGAACGCGCGGATCTCGCCTTCGAAGTAGTGCGGGATGCCCTCGCTGTGCAGGTCGAGCAGGAGCATCCGGTTGCCGTACGACGCGGGCGGGATCGACGAGAGCAGCCGCGCCCGCGCCTTGGCGGTGACGACCTCGCCGGTGCGGATCGCGCGCTCCATCGTCGAGTACCCGAAGTACGGCACCACCAGCGTCAGCCGGCGCGCGCCGCCGGTGACGAGCCCGGTCGCGAGGTCGTACAGCTCGAGCGTCGCCGAGTCCGAGTGCGTCCCCCCGACGAGCGCGACCTCGCGCCCGTCGACCTCCTCGTGGATCTGGAACATCCGCTCGCCGTCGGGGAAGTCCGTGCGCGCGATCGTCCCGGCCACGCGCCCCTCCCCGAGCAGCGCGTCGCGCAGGTACGCGTAGTCCCCGGTGGAGTAGAGCAGCACCTCGTCGGCCATCGGCGGATGCTAACCCGACGATCCTCGCCGCGCGTGGCACGCTGCACATATGAGGACGTTCTCGGCGCTGCTGTTCGCTTCGACCCTCACCGCCTGCGCGGCGGGCCACCCGGGCGAGACCCCCCGCCACGGCGACGGAGGCACACCCGACGCGGGCGCCCCCGTCGAGGACGCCGGTCCCCCCGAGGACGCGGGGAGCGTTACCGACGCGGGCGGCGCGGACGCCGGCGCCCCGACCGACGCGGGCGGCGCGAGAGACGCGGGCGGGCTGGACGCGGGGCCGCCGCTCGGGCCCTGCGGCGCGGAGCCGTGCGGCCTGTGGGTGCTCCGAGACGACGGCGCCTCCTGGGCCCCCTCCCCGATCGGGAGCGGCGCGTTCGCCCCCGCGGCGCCGATCGAGGCCGCCTTCGACGTCGAGTCGCTGGGCATCGCCTACGTCCTGACGGCGACCACCTATCACGTGCTGCGGCTGTCCGATCGCGCGTGGACGTCGGCGGGGACGCGCGATGACCTCTTTCCGCAGGCGAGCGGCGTGTCGCTCGTGGCGGCCACCGCGGTGCCCGCGTCGCACGGCGGCGAGCTGGACGAAGAGGGCGTGCAGCTCGCGGGGGCCGGGACCGTCTACGTCTACGACCTGAACGTGACCACGCGGGCGGTGGTCTTCGTCTCGGCGATCACCGACTTCGGCGACGCGTGGACTTCGCCCGAGGCGCCCGTGCGCACCGAGATCCAGGCCGAGTTCCTGGACATCACGAACGAGCACGGGTGGAACACGGCGAGCCCATCGGCGCTCTGCGGCGCGCGGCCGACCACGGTGGGCCCGTACATCGGGCTGCTCACCTCGAGCCGGGTCCACCTGCACGAGGCCGGCAGCTGCTTCGAGTTCAGCGAGTCGGTGCCGCGCGCGAGCTTCCCCCCGTTCGCCCGCGCGAACGCCCCGGACGCGGCCTCGGTCGGGGCGGCGTTCTACAACGCGGGCGACCTCTGGATCCTGGCGCCCTGACCGGCTGCACCGACTGAGCGGCGTAGCGAAGCGGCGGCTACCGGTCCGCGCGCCGAGTCCCTAGAATCGCCGCCGTGCTGCAACCCAGTAAGCGCCAGTTCGTCTTCACGAAGATCGTCTTCGGATGGCAGTGGAAGTTCACGGCGTTCTTCGTCGCCGCGAGCGTCGCGGTCACGGCCTCGGTCGAGATCTTGGGGTTCACGTTCCTGGAGCTGCCGACGCTCCCGCTGGCCGTCGTCGGCGCGGCGCTCGGCATCTTCGTCAGCTTCCGGACCAACCAGGCCTACGACCGCTGGTGGGAGGGTCGAAAGCTCTGGGGCCGGATGATCAACGAGTCGCGCCACTGGGCGTCACAGGCCACGAAGTACCTCGACGACGCGGACGACCGGCGCCGGCTCGTGCACCGGCACGCGGCGTACGTCCACGCGCTGCGCTGCCTGCTGCGCAAGCAGGACCCCTTCGACGACGACGAGTTCATGGCGCGCGTCGAGACGGCCGGCGACGACGTCGGCGCGCTCCGCGAGGAGGGCAACCTCACCCACGCGCTGCTCGACACGCAGCTCGAGGATCTGGTCGCGCTCAACCGCGCCGAGACGCTCGACGACTTCCGCCTTCAGTCGATGGACCACACGCTGCGCGAGCTGATCAACATCCAGGGGGGCTGCGAGCGCATCAAGAAGACGCCGATGCCGCCGCTGTACGGCCTGCTCGCGAACCGCCTCGTCGTGTTCTACGCGGTGCTCTTCCCGCTCGCCGTGGTCGAGCCGCTCGGCTGGTGGACGGTGCCGGTGAACCTGCTCGTCTGCACCGCGTTCTCGCTCATCGCCGAGGCCGGCCGGGTCCTCGAGGACCCCTTCACGATGTTCTACAACGGCCTCCCGCTGAGCGCGATCAGCCGGATGATCGAGGTGAACACGCGCCAGCGCCTCGGCGAGACGGACCTCCCGCCGATGCTCGTCCCGGACGCGCGCGGGCTGCTGATGTAGACGCTCCGCGCGTCCGCGTCCGCTGAGCCCCCGAGGTCGAGCGCGGCTCAGCGGCAGCGCATCAGGGCGGTCGGCGCGCCGCCGCCGCGGAGGTGGGCGGCCGCGCAATTCGAGTCGACGTCGCGGCAGAAGATCAACGCGCTCGGCGCGTGTCCGGCGTAGAGCAGCTCGCGCGCGCACCAGGGGTTCACGTCGCGGCAGAAGATCTCGGCGCTCTGCGGGTGCCCGGTGTCGGCGATGGCGACCTCGCAGCTCGGGGCCGCGTAGCCGCCCCCCGCGTAGCCGTCGTCGGCGTAGCCGTAGGACCCCGCGGTGGCGACCACCTGGGGCGAGACCACCACGGGCCGCACCGCGCGGGCGAGCCGCACCTGGTGCTCACGCGCCTCGCGCTGCGGTCGCTCGAGCTCCTGGGCGAACCGCTGCGTCAGGCCGTCGATCATCCGCTGGTAGCGCGGGTGGATGGTGATGGGACCGTTCGCGGTCCGCTGCGCCCGGTAGCCGTGGCTCTCGAGGTACTGCACCTGAAACGCCGTCTGCGTATAGGTCACGGCGATCCGGATCGTCCGGGCGCGGCGGCCGTGCACCGCGAAGAGGCGATTGCCGTCTTCGGACTGCACCACGAACCCCGACTCCTCGAGCGAGCGGATGGCCGCCGCCCGCACCTGACCCATGCCGTAGGCGCCCGCGATCACCCGCGTCGTCGTCGGGTTCAGGGCGACGCCGCGCCCCCCACAAGCCGCTACCGAAAAGATGCTCGCCACGGCGAGCGCGAATACCAAGCCTCGCTTCACTCTCGTTCCTCCGAGGCCGCCGCCGAGCAAGGTCGGTACCGACGCGCGTCGTAGGCAGAGCCGGCAGAGTCGCCTCCAGACGTGACCGTTCGTTCACGGACGAAAGCGCTCGGCCGCAAATTGCACAGCGCAAGGTTCGTGCACCACGGGCGACCCCGCGCGCGTCACTCGCACGGCGCGCGGATCCGCGCCGTCGCCCCCGCCTCCCACGCTTCACAGGCGGCGCCGGAGAAGAGCAGCCGGGCGCCCTCGACGCGAAAGCCGTCGGCGCCGCGACACTCGAGCGGCTCGCCGTCGAGCTCGACCGCGGCGTCGCATCCGTCGGCGACCTCCCACGGGAGCTGCGTGGTGCACGCGATCGCCGCGTCGATGGCCACCGCCAGCAGCTCGGTGAGGGCGGTGGGGTCGTCGGCGCGCCACGCGGGCACGTCGGGCTCGCCCCGCCGCACGCCGGCGCCCGCGTTGGCGAGGTCCTGCAGGTGAGCCTCCGACAGATCCGCGCCGACGCTGAGCACGAAGGTCGAGATGCCATCGTCGAACGCCCCCGCGACCTGCTCGACCACCGCGGCGCGGACCGAGTCGTCCGTGGGGCGACCGTCGCAGGGCACCGGCTCTCCGTCGGTGGCGAGCACGAAGGCGACGCCGCCGTCGAAGCCGTCCGTCAGCGCGTCGACGTCCGCGCGGACCGCCGCGAGAGTCTCGGCGGTGGGCGTGCTGCCGCCGACGAACGTGGCGAGCAGGGCGTCGATGGTGTCCGCCGAGTCGAGCCGCGCCTCGACCGTCTCGAGCCCCGGGCACTCGATCGTACCCGAGTAGCGCACCGCCGCGAACGGGACCCGATCGTCGAGGGTGCGGACCGCGCCGTCGGGGCCGGTGAGCGCGGTCCGCACCGCGTCCCATCGGGTGAGGGCGCCGAACCGCGCGAGCATGCTCGACGATCCGTCGAGCACGAGGACCACCGTGTTGGGCGTGGAGGTCTCGAACCGGAGCTCCGCGTCGCGTGCGCAGGGGACGCCCGAGTCGCGAGGCCCCGCGTCGGGCCGCCCCGCGTCCGGCCGCGATGCGTCGGTCGGCCCGGCGTCCACGCCGCCCCCGTCCGAGCGGGCGGCGGTCTCGAGGCCGGTCCGCGAGCACGCGAACGAGCACAGCGCGACGAGCCCACAGCACAGGATCCGAGCCACGCCACCGAGCGTGACGCCTTCGGCGGATCGGCGCGACTCGACGCGGTGGGGCGGGACGCCGAGTGAGGGCGCTACGATGCGGAGCTTGGACGACGACGCACCGGAGGGTTGCGAGCTCATCGAGCTCGTCGCGCCTATCGAGAGCTATCGCCGCGGGGAGCCCGGGAGGCTCGTCGCGCGCGCGCCGCTCGTGCCGCAGAACCGGCTCGCCAACGCCGTAGGGCTCGGCTTCTTCGCCGCGCTCGGGGTCGCGCTGCTGCTCCCCGCCGTCGTCCTGGTCGCCGACTCCGGGGCGTCGCTCGACTGGATGGCGGTGTGCGTCCTCGTCTGCGTCTCGATCGTCGAGCTCGCGGTCGTGGCGGGGCTCGTGTTCATGGCGCCGGCCGTGGCCCTGGACTCGCGACGGCGCGTGACCGTGCGGATCGATCAGGGCCGGCTCACGCGTCGGCACGAGCCGCTGGACTGGCCCGCGAGCCGGGCGGTCGCGCTGGATCCGGGGCTCGAGATCGTGGCGTCGACGCGGAGCGACGGCACGGGGTACGTCCGAGTCGGTGACGAGGACGCGCCCCGGCTGCTCGTCGTGCGGCTTCCCTCTCCCGCCCACGCGGAGTGGCTCGCCGAGCGGATCCGGCGCGTGCTCTGAGCCGAGCCCACCCGGTCTTTTTTTCTCCGCCCATCGGAACCTCGGCCGCCGATGGCTGTCGATACATGCGAGCACGGTGCGATGGGCGGCCCCTCCGAGAACCCGGGGTCGAGGCCGACCCGGAGCACCGCGGACGATGTCGAGGTGCGTCCCGAGGGCGCCCCTCATCCAGAGGGAGAGAGCACGAAGATGGAAACGAGTCACAGCGAGCGTTGGGGGATCGCGGCGAGCGCGCCGCCCGTGGATCCGGCCGAGGTCGAGACCGGGGAGACGGCCGTCGAGGTCGTGGTGATGTGGGGCGAGAGCGTGCTGCACGTCGAGCACGTGAGCCCGCCGCGCGAGGTCGTGCTGCGCGACCTCGGCGAGCTGTCCGAGCCGTACTCGGTGGTGGTCGAGCAGGCCGGACAGCTCTTCTGCGTCGTGCCCGACGGCGCCGGCGGGACGGTGACGGTCGGTGAGACGACCAAGACGTTCGAGACGCTGCGCGCCGAGGGCAAGCTCGTCGCGCACGGGCCGGGCAGCTGCCGCTACCCGTTGCCCGACGGCGCCATCGCGAGCGTGGAGCACGCGGGGCTGACCTTCCTGGTGCGGCCGACCTACGCGGGCAAGACCACGCCGGCCGCCGCGCCGACGCTGTCGCGCCACGCGTGGATCGCCGTGTCGGTCGCCGTCCACGCGGTGTTCCTGGTGATGTTCTACTTCATGCCGCCGAGCACCCAGGCGCTGAGCCTCGACGCGGTGTCGGTGACCGACCGGATGGTCGAGTACCTCGACACGGCGCCGGAGGTCCTGCCCGAGGAGCCCGAGGACGTGCCGACGCCGGACCAGGCCGAGGCGTCCGGTGACCGCGGCCAGGCGCACGACGGAGAGCCCGGAGACGCCGGCCGCGAGGACGCCCCGCAGACGAACCAGCGCTTCGCGATCGAGGGCGACGACCAGACGCCCGAGATGGCGAGGGAGAACGTCCGCGAGAACATGGCGAGCACGGCCGCGATCGGCGCGCTCAACAGCCTGATGGGCACCTGGAACGTGCCGACCTCGCCGTACGGCGCCGACCAGGCGCGCGGCTACGACGCGTTCAACGCGATCGGCGAGATCATGGGCGACACGCAGGGCGACAGCTTCGGCGGGGGCGGCCTGCACATGCTCGGCACCGGGCTGGGCGCGGGCGGCGACGGTCAGGGCACCATCGGCCTCGACCGCCTGGGGACCATCGGCTCGTGCCGCGGCCCCCGCTGCGGGCACGGCCCCGGCACGGGCGACGGCGAGTACGGCCGCGGCGTGGCGCGCCTCGCGCGTCGTGAGGGCACTGACGTCCGGCCCATCCAGCAGAGCGCGACCATCGTCGGCGGGCTCAGCCGCGAGGCGATCCGTCGCGTCGTCCGCCGCAACATCCGCCAGGTCCGCTTCTGCTACGAGCAGGGCCTGCAGTCCAACCCGTCCATCGAGGGCCGCGTGGTCGTCAGCTGGACGATCGACGGCACCGGCCGCGTCGCGAGCACCAACGTGGCGAGCAGCACGCTGGGCAGCGCCGACGTCGAGTCCTGCATCGCCACCGCGGTGCGGCGCTGGAGCTTCCCGCAGCCCGACGGCGGGATGCCCGTCGGCGTGAACTACCCGTTCCTGCTTCAGTCCCCCGACTGAGGCGCCCCATCCGATGATCCCCACGGCGCCCCGCCCGAGCTCGCTCGGGCGGGGCGTCGGCTCGACGCATCGGTCTCAGGGGCGCACGCAGGTCACCTGCACCGTGCCGCCGACCGCGCTCACCGGGCCGAACCCCGAGGCGAAGCCGGCGGCGGCGCAGAAGCGCTTGGACGCCGCGAGGCAGCTCGGCCCGAAGCGCTCGGTCGCCCCGTCGCACGTCGGGTGGTGGCTCGCGAGCGTCGCGTAGGTGGTCGACTGCCCGCTCGCGACCGACCCGGAGACGCAGGCGACGAACGCGGTGTCGCCCGAGTTCTCCAGCGGCCCGAACCCGCTCTCGAAGCCGGCCGCGCGGCACCAGCGATGGATCGCCTCGTTGCACCGCAGGCCGTGGCGCTCGGTGGCCCCGTCGCAGGACGGCTGGTGCGCCGACAGCGCCGTGTAGGTCGTGCCACGGATGTCCGCCTCGACGCACGCGACGTGCGCGGTGTCTCCGGTGTTCTCGACCGGGCCGAACCCGCTCGAGACGCAGGAACGATCGCGGCAGAAGCGATGGATGGCCGCGTTGCAGGAGAGGCCGAAGCGCTCCGACGCGCCGTCGCACGCGGGGTGCTGCGTCACGAGCGCCGTGAAGGTCGTCGAGACCGGTTCGGCGCGGAAGCCCTCGTCGACGGTGCCGTCGCAGTCCTGGTCCGATCCGTCGCACGTCTCCGTCTGCACGGTGGGCGCGGTGCAGGCCAGCCAGGCGCCGCGGATGCACGTCTCGTCGCCCGCGCCGCAGGCGGTCGAGCACGGGCGGGTGAGCGACTCGTCGATCGAGGAGTCGCAGTCCTCGTCGACGCCGTCGCAGGTCTCCGCCGTCGGCGCGACCGCGGCGCAGCCGGTCCACGCCCCGCCCTCGCATGACTCGCTGCCGCCGCCGCACGCCGACGAGCACATGCGCGGCGCGATCTCCTCGTCGACCGCCTCGTCGCAGTCGTCGTCGATCTCGTTGCAGTCCTCGGGCGCGTCGGGGCTCACCGCCGGGTCGGACTCGTCGCAGTCGTCGCCCGCCGCGACGCCGTCGCCGTCGAAGTCGCGATCCGCCGGCAGGCACACGCGGCGCCGGCAGACCGCGCCGTCTTCGCACGACCCGTCGCCCGCGCAGGGCGGGTACGGAGCGCACGACCCATCGACGCAGCGCTCGAGCGATGCGCAGCCCATGTCGCAGGTACGCGCGCCCGCGTCGCCGCCGGGCGCTCCGGCGTCGTCCACGCGCGCTCCTGCGTCGTCAGCGGGCGCGCCCGCGTCGGCCGCCGCGGCGTCCATCGACGAGGACACGCCGGCGTCCTCGCCGCCCTCTCCGCCGCCGTCGGCGCAGGCGGTGAGGGCGAGGGTCAGCACGATCCACGATCGAGCTCGAGGAAGCACGACCCGAGGGTAGCCGGGATCACCCCCGAGGGTCGTGCGGGTCTCACCCACAGCCCCGTGGGTCGCCCCTACGGCTCCGCCCCACAGCGCGCGTCGAGCCGGCGAGATCGGGGTCGATCCGGCCGTGGATCGCTTCTTGAGAAGTGTGTCGCCATGAACGCGATGGACGGAACCAGCTCATCGGACGAACACCCGGGTCCCCTCGCGCAGGTCCGTCGGGCGCTGGTCGTCGACGCGGACGCCGAGAGCCGGCTGCACACGATGCTGACGCTCCGCATGCTGGGGATCTCGGCCGTTCCGGTCGAGACCGGAGGCGCCGCGCTCGAGGCCCTCGCGAGCGACGACTACGACCTGGTCCTCGTCGACGTCGCGCTGCCCGACATGCGCGGCACCGACCTGGTCCGCGCGCTGCGCGCTGCCGGTCGCCACGAGTCGGTTCGCGTCCTCGCGCACGCCAACTACGTGATGCCGGGTGATGTGGACCGCTCCTTCGACGCGGGCTGCGACGCGTTCATCGCGCACCCGTTCGCACCCGGCGCTCTAGAGCGCGCGATCGCCGCGTTGTTCACGTGATCGCTCACGTGAAACCGCGCCCCCCCACGCTGTCGCGCGCTCCCCCTCGGCTGTCACGTCCACCGCGCGCGCCGCCGTTCCCCCCGGCGGCGCGCGCGGGTACGGGGTTTGCTGAGTCGACCTCTGGAGGTCGGATCGGATGAAGGCGTGTGCTCTCGCGCTGTGGCTGCTGCTCGGCGGCTGCGGGGCGCGAACCGGGCTGGGGGTGGACCCGCCGGCGACCGCCGAGGACGGCGGAGTCGACGCGTCGAGCCCGTGCCTGGACGTGCGCACCGGGGTGCAGCTCGATCTTCTGTTCGTCATCGACGACTCCGCCTCGATGGACGAGGAGCAGGGCATCCTCGCCGCCACGTTCCCGCTGTTCGTTCGGACGCTGACCGGCGGTGACCTCGACGGCGACGGCGTGGTCGACTTCCCGCCGGCGGCCGATCTGCACGCCGCGGTCGTCCGCACGGACATGGGGTTCGTCTTCGTGCGCGATGGGGTGCTGCAGCCGGGCGCGTGCGGGGTCGGCCACGAGCCGTTCGGCGCCGACGGGGAGCTCGCGCGCGTGGACCCGTCGCTGCCCGGGTGCGCGATCCACGGCGGCGAGGCGATCCTCGAGCACGTCGAGGGCGACCCGGTCGAGCCGTTCGCCGAGGCGCTCTCGTGCGCGGCGCGCGTCGGCACCGACGGCTGCGGCGAGGAGCAGCCGTTCGAGGCGATGCTCAAGGCGCTCACCCCGGCGAGCTCGCCGATCCGCTTCCTCGGCGCGACGCGCGGACACGCCGACGGCCTCAACCGGGGCTTTCTGCGCGACGACTCGGTGCTCGCGATCGTCGTGCTGTCGGACGAGGACGATCGCTCGTTCGAGAACGCGGACTTCCTGGCGATCGACGACCAGCGGCTGCGGGTGGAGAGCGACCGCTGGCTGCACCCGCTGGATCGCTACGTCACGGGCCTCACCGCGCTGCGACCGAATCCGTCGCAGCTCGTGTACGCGGTGATCGCCGGCGTGCCCCTGGATCGGTCCGGGCCGATCGACTCGCGCGAGGACGCCCGCGCGATCCTCGACGACCCGCGGATG
>Ga0070728_10006664_pt1 | contig 10872 bp, 11 predicted proteins | sample tdDd471_FD_66723 | JGI IMG/M metagenome (GOLD analysis project Ga0070728, IMG submission 66723) | Marine sediment microbial communities from the Atlantic coast under amendment with organic carbon and nitrate - tdDd47.1 | ecosystem: Environmental > Aquatic > Marine > Coastal > Sediment | place...
CACACCGGGACGGGTGATTGACCATCTCAATCGACACACTTTTGTACCCGATCAAATTCATACGTTAGTACTGGATGAATTCGATAAGTCACTGGAAATTGGCTTTGAAATTCAAATGCACGATATTATTGCGGCACTCCCTCCGCTGAAAAAGAAAGTACTAACTTCTGCTACGCAGGAGGTGGAAATACCGCCTTTTATAGCCTTAGAGCGTCCAGTTTATATTGATTACCTCAAAGACGGCATAGCACAATTAAGCATTAAAGCCATTATCTCTCCAGATAAAGATAAGCTAGAGACTTTGCTGCGAGCCCTTTGTCATTTGGGTGAAAAACCGGGGATTATCTTCTGTAATTTTAAGGATAGCATTCAACGGGTCAGTGATTATCTAACACAACACAAAATTAGCCACGCTTGCTATTTTGGGGGAATGGAACAAAAGGAGCGAGAAAGGACTTTGATCAAATTCCGGAATGGAACACACCGCTTGATCATTGCCACCGACCTGGCCGCCAGGGGCTTAGATATACCCGCTATTCAATTTATTATCCATTATCATTTGCCGGTTCGGAAACAGGATTTTATTCATCGGAATGGTCGAACGGCTAGAATGGAGCGTTCGGGAACGGCTTACGTTTTACATTGGGAGTCGGATCGTTTGCCTGATTTTATTCCAGCTGATTTGCCGAGAGAGGAACTCACCGAGGCACTAGTTCCAGCGCCAACGAAGTGGAAAACTTTGTTTATTTCTGGAGGTAGGAGAGACAAGATTTCTAAAGGAGATATTGCAGGACTCTGTTTCAAACAGGGGGCGCTTGAAAGGGATGATTTAGGTATAATTGAGCTGAAAATAGATTGTGCTTTCGTCGGGGTGAAAGCCAGCAAAGTGCAGCATTTGATCCAGCGAATTGACAATACCCGGCTTAAGAAAAAGAAAGTTCGGGTGATCCTAATTGATTAACGCTGGGCCTATTTTGCTAAAGCAGCCAGCATATTGATTAAGACCTCATTCAGTTGGTTGATGGCTAGCGGAATGTCCCAGTTTTCTCTATTTCGAGCTCCACATAATTAGATATAGATCTGATCTGAAGAAACCGAACTTGTTCCACCAAACAGACATAGAAAACGGCAGCCCCTTCCATACTTTCGATGTCAGCCTGATACTTTTGATGAAGCCGTTCGATACTCGCCGGATACCCATGTACTTTATTGACACTAAGCGCATCTACACCTGGTAGAAAGGAATGATCTGCATCGGGATTGACCAGCTTTCCAGCTGTAAATGGAAATTGATCGGCAGGTAATAAATTCAGGTCATGCACCGAGGTAAATGTCCCATCAGCTTCTTCCACGCCCACATCTGCAAACTGTTCTGTTAGGACTTGGACTACGGCACCAATGGCCAACTCCTTGTGCAAGGCCCCCGCAATCCCCGCATTAATGACCAGGTCGAATTTGGCGCCGCTGGATAAGACCTTGGTCAGGGCATAGGTCGTAAGCGGCAAACCGACCCCCGTCAGTAATAATCGAACTTCGAGAAAATCCTTCTTAAAGTGATAATTACCTATTTCTTGACAATTGAGGCGCAGCCATTCTTCCGTTGGAGCTAATTCAAAAGAAGTTGCTGCGACTAGCAGGATTTTCATTTTTCTTTGATTTTTCTCTGGGTTCAAAAACAATTCCTGCCGCTGGAGTAAAACCCAAAATTTGATGATAACTAGAAGCTATATTCAGCACGAGTTTATCGGCAATTTGATACCCTACACCTAAACTCATCAAGGTAGGGCCGGTGGTAACTCCCAAGCGGATATCTACTGGATCGGCTACCTGGTATTCAATTCCTACCTTGGCGCGGGCTACCTGGTCAATATCTTTTTCTACTTCCAAGAGTATATCTACGATGGGACTAGGATGATAAGCCATTCCAACCCGTAAGACACTGGGCAAGTTTTCGCCTTCTACCCAAGCTATTCGGATAGGGTTAGAGATTTGAAAAGCGATATCCACCTCTCTAGAAAGCGTGGCTAGCATTCCCAGTTCGAAACTAACGGCTAGTTTGCTACCATATTCTGGAATACTGGTGTTAAAAGCCAATAATTGGCCTCCAATACTCAATTTATCAAATAGTTTTCGGCCATAGCCTAATCCAAAACGCTGCTCATTATAGCCTTCAAATCCAAAATGGCTTAGCGTGACTGCAAATGTACCCGATGAGGTGGGGTAAGCAAAGGCGGCAGAAAGTGCCTGTAATTCACTTAATAAAAATCGTTGTTCTCCGGAGGCAAAGGCTGCAAACCCCTTCAATCGAGCCAAACCAGCCTGATTAGTAAAGGCACTATGGATGTTGTCATAAGTGAGTCCGGTAAAACCCATACCGGCACTACGCGCACCGACACTTGCCGGGATGCCGTTCTGACCAGATAGCATATAGGTGGACAGCACAAGGACAAAAAGGAGGGCGTGTTTCATTTTGGTTAATGGTATTTATAGTGTTTTGGGAAACTAGGCATCGAGTGCATTCTCCTGTGTGAGTTTGGCATAAAACTGGCCTGCAGCGGTCATTTGTCGATCCTTGGTATGCAGGTCAACTCGAACAAGGCCAAATCTAAATGTTGGACCGAGATTCCATTCAAAATTATCCCAAGTGCTCCAATGTATATAACCTCGGATATCAAGCCCCTCATCGATGGCTTTGTGACAATACTTGAGGTAATCCTTTATACTTTGAATCCGTTGTTGTGGATCATCGGTGCACAAGCCACTTTCCAGGATAATAATGGGTTTTTTCTCCCATTTATGGAGCTTTTTTAATATCCGGTATAGGCCTTTTGGCTCATACCCCCACATCTTATCGTGTGGCAACCGCATGCGATCTAGTAGCCCTGGCTTTTCTATCTCAGTTACAGGGAAGGGGGTAAAAGGGATATAGGCATAATAAGAAATCCCCCAATAATCGATCTTTTTAAAGATCTTGGCGGTCTTCTTGTGGTACCAGCGCTCTACCAGCCAGGTCACAGGAATCGCTAAGGGGTTCTTGGCATGTGCCCAGAGGGTATTCATAGAAATACCGACCCACTTTTCTGGATATTTGCCTTTTAGTACATCGTAGGTGATATTATGAGCCATTCCCATATTCCTCAATACTCGATTGGCCTTCTTGAGGCTTTTCTGGTAAGGTGGGAAACGGCCAATTAAAAAACTAGCGGAGGCATACACATTGGGCTCATTGAAGGTATTCCAATTGGAAATGTACTCTCCAAAATGATCACAGCACCTTTGCGCAAAATCTACAAAAGCGGTGATATTATCTTCCTTTAGCCAGCCGCCTAATTCTTCAAACCAAATGGGTTGAGCAAAGTGATGCAAAACCAAGATAATATCCATGTCTTCATCTACCAATTGGGCAAAGAAGGTCTGGTACTCGTCTACCACTCTTTCATTGAAATCCTTGAAGGGCCCACTTTGCAAGCGTGACCAGTCTACGCCACAACGGTAAACCGAACCAAATTGTCGGATATAAGAAAGGTCCTCTTCTCTTCGTAGTTCATGGTCGGTAGTCCGATCAAGCACATGACCATCCAACGACTTGACTCCCTTCCAATTATGAGGCCCCGCTGTTTCTGTCTGTGCAGCAGAAGTTGAAGTGCCCCAAAAGAAATTGCTTGGAAATTCAAGGTACATGTGCTGGTTTTAATCCTGGATCTAGACTTGAATTTGTTTCTTATCAAGGAAGCCATTTCGCTGAAGGAAACAAACTCAAGTCTAGATGGGTGAAGCTATCAGATAGCAAAGTGATTTAGTCTACCCAGTCTGCTATGAAAACATTGGTATCTCGTGTGCCGCCATTGTTTCGGTTGGAAGCAAAGACGATTTTTTTACCATCATAAGAGAACATGGGGAAAGAATCAAACACCTCATCAAATGTAATCTGTTCCAAATCCGATCCATCCATATTCATCATGAATAAGTTGAATCGACGTCCAGATTCTGTGTGATGATTACTAGCAAATATAACTTTTTCTCCAGAGGGGTGAAAGTAAGGGGCCCAATTGGCTCCGCCTAAATCGGTGATTTTTTTCAAATCCGAACCGTCCACATTACAAACGTACAACTCCATGTCGGTAGGTTGTACTAAACCTTCGGCGAGCAAAGACTTATAGGTATTGATGGCTTCCTCTGTTTGAGGACGACTAGCGCGGAAGATTAACTTCTTACCGTCGGGAGAAAAGAAGGCGCCACCGTCATAGCCTAAACCGTCCGTTACCTGTTTCACATCAGAGCCATCTACATTCATGGTGTAAAGTTCCAAGTCGCCAGAGCGGGTAGAAGTGAAAACGATCATTGAACCGTCGGGAGAAAGTGTAGCCTCAGCATCATAACCCGGTGCATCAGTCAATTGCTGCTTGATGTTTCCTTCCAGGTCAGCAACGAAGATATCGAAGCTTTCATAAACGGGCCATACATACTTGCCGTTGACCACACGTGGTGTTTCGGGACAAGCTTCGTCTCCTAAATGAGTAGAAGCGTAGACAATTGTGCTATCTCCTGGCATAAAGAAAGAACAGGTCGTTCGTCCCATTCCCGTACTAATCATCGGTGGTTTTTCCCCTTCATAGCCGTCGGTAGACATGTAGAATATTTGGTCGCACTCCACATTCCACTTAGCATTGTTGGCTTGGAAAACAAGCCATTTGTCGTCGAAGCTAAAGTAGGCTTCTGCATTATCGCCACCAAAAGTAAGCTGACGCACATTTTTTATGTGTTTTTCAGTCTCGTATTTTAGCGTATCTACGGCTACCGTTGTTTCTGCTTTATCTTGGGTATCGGCAGGTGCATTGTTCTCACAAGCGGCCAATACAAACAATAGTAGCGCTAAGCTGTTAAATTTAAACATTAAATATTTCATGTAAGATTTTTACTTTGGCGCAAAAATAGGACCTTCGGCTGAAGTAAAAAATTACTGATCAAGAATTATTATGGAGCAAGTCAAATTTGAAGATTTAGGATTGATCAATTATCAGGAAGCTTGGGATTATCAAACTCGATTGCATAAAGCGGTGGTGGCACACAAATTGGAGAATCGGAACCTGCAAAAGCAGGGACTTGAGACCAGTCCTGCACATCACCATCTCTTGTTTTGTGAACATCCACCCGTCTATACCTTGGGGAAAAGTGGTTCGCTGGATCATTTATTGTTAAATGAAGCAGAGTTGGAAGCAGAAGGATTCTCCTTCCACAAGATCAATCGAGGGGGAGATATTACCTATCATGGTCCTGGACAGGTAGTCGCTTATCCGATATTTGATTTGGATGGTTTTTTTACAGATGTACATAAATATGTGCGTTTTTTGGAAGAAGTAGTCATTCGTACCTTGGCTGAATATGATGTGGCAGGTACAAGAGAAAAGGGGTATACGGGTGTCTGGTTGCCAGCGGAAGGACAATTACCTAAACGGAAAATTTGTGCGATCGGTGTACACTTGAGCCGTTGGGTGACAATGCATGGTTTTGCCTTTAATGTGAATACCAATTTGCAACATTTTCAGCATATCATACCCTGCGGCATTCAGGAAGACGATAAAGCGGTTACTTCCTTGTCAGCAGAGTTGGGGCAGGAGGTCGATATGAAAGTAATCAAAACTCAATTGAAGACTCATTTTGCCCAATTGTTTGTCTTTGGTTTTGAGTAGCTTATTATTATCTTTGTCCGCCTTTGGGAAATAAGGCTTCCTTCTCTGACAATTTTTGTGGCCCCGTCTGGCCAACCGGATCCATCTGGATAGCTAGACAGGCAGGCAATTGAAAGGCTAAAGCGACCATGGGAAGCTGTGGTTTGTGCTTTCAATTGACTCAAAAGCACAAAAAATGCCAGAGAACCAAAGGATTATTGATCACTTGCAGTCACTAGCTATACGTGATATGAAAAGAGATATTCCGATTCATAAGGTAGAAGATGTTGCCGTAGCCATCGTCCCTCGCGAAGAGGTGGGTGGAGGAGAGTTGTGGGATACGTATATTCTTAATCTGAAAGACAGTACCATTAAAAGTGTACTGATTAGTTCAAAGGGATACGGAGAAGTGGAAGGAGAAGCCCTGAAGACGACAACGCTACGTCATTTCTTTGAAACAATAGAACCAGGTTCGGCCACCAAAATTGAACCCATCCAGTCCAAACTTTTTCACTTAACGCACGAGTACTGGATCAGCTTTGTCTTAGAGGACTACATGTTTGATAAGAAGTATATTTTTGTAAAGGGCAGTATCGATGAAGCCCATTTTACGACTATTCCCATCGTCAACCGAAAAGGGGTAATGATCAGATAAAAACACATGGAAATACGCCCTAAAAAAGTAGTGGACTCAAAAACCATCATGACAGAAATGGTCATGCCCAATGATACCAATCCTATGGGTAATCTGATGGGCGGTAATCTACTTCGATGGATGGATATTGCTTGTGGGGTATGTGCGGGAAAACATACGGAGGCACATGTGGTGACGGCATCAGTGGATCATGTTTCTTTTCAGAAACCTATTCGAGTAGGGGACATCGTAACAATCGAAGCCAGCGTTACCCGTGCGTTTAGAACTTCCCTGGAAGTATTTGTCGAAGTATTTGCTGCCAATATTAAAGGGCAAAACCCAAGGCGCTGCAATCATGCTTACTTCACCTTTGTTGCACTGAATGAAGAAAATGGCACGCCGATTCAAATACCTGCTTTGATCCCACTCAATGAAATCGAACAACAAAGATTTGAAAGTGCTCCTCGACGAAGAGAGGTTCGCTTAATTCTTAGCGGTCGTATGAAGCCCTCCGAAGCCAATCTAGTAAAAGATTACCTTAATAGTTTCTAAGCCATTTTAGAGCCTTAGGCCGAACTTAATACCTATCCAAAGATGAAATTAGATAGCCAAATCAATCCGAGCAAGGAACAATTCAAGGTACTTTTTTCTTTGCCACAAGACGAGCCTGTGGTGATGTTGAATCTATTGAAATACAATGGAGAAGAAGGGCAAGCCGCTTACAAGCGATATAGTGAGAATATTGTTCCTTTTTTGAAAAAGGCAGAAGGGCGTTTGATTTGGAAAGGTAATGCGATTCATACCGTCATCGGAGATGAGGGAGATCAACCGGATACGGTCTTATTGGTAGAATATCCGACTGTTTCTCACTTCATCAATATGCTGAAAGACCCAGCTTATCAAGAAGTAGCTAAAGATCGTACAATCGGACTCACCTACGGTGGTTTGATAGCTTGCGGAAAACAATACGCTGCTTGGTAAGCTAAAGCAGCATATTGTCTGTCCTAATTGAGCGAGGCTTTAGTTTTAAAACTCCACTACGATCTTTCCGAATTGTGCACCCGAATTTTGGTATTCGAAAGCGTCCGCCAGCTGATCAAAAGCAAAGCGCTTGTCAATGATAGGCTTCATGCCGTTGACATTAATGGCTTTTACCATTTTTTGCTGCATCAAGTTACTGCCTACTGCTAGACCTGTCATCCGGATATGTTTGAAGAACAGTTTTGGGAATACGATTTCGCCGGCGCGGCCTCCTCCCAATATGCCAATCGAAGCGATATGTCCTCCTACGGTTACGGCTTCAATCGATTGCTTCATGGTCGATCCACCGCCAACATCCAAGACATGATCGACACCTCCGCCTGTTAATTTATTAATGGTTTTGCCCCATTTGGGATCTTCTTTATAGTTGACAACGGCTTCAACTCCCATGGACTTGAGCCGTTCAGCTTTGGCAGGTGAAGAGGTCGTAGCAAATACTTGTGCACCTGCTGCCTGCGCTAGTTGTAGGGCTAATACGGACATACCTCCTGTACCTTCAATCAATACGGAATCACCGGCTTGCAAGCCTCCTTCGACCATCAAGCCTCGCCATGCGGTCAATCCAGCACAAGGCAAAGTGGCGGCTTCGGCATAGCTATAACCCGCAGGCATGGCCGTCACTGCACTAGCCGAAAGAATGGCTTGTTCTGCCATACATCCATCTACCGATTCACCAGAAATAGCTCTGGTCTTCTTGAAGGAAGGTTTGCCATCTACCCAATTCGGGAAAAACATCGACATGACTTTGTCTCCTACTTTCCATTCAGTCACGCCTTCTCCTAAGGCTATCACTTCACCTGCACCATCAGACATGGGAAGGCGACCTTCTGACACAGGAATAGCACCGATAGCGACTAAATAATCGTGATAATTGAGAGAGGTAGCATGCCATTGAACCAATATCTCTCCGGCACCAGCGACCGGCGTGGCTCGCTCGACGATGTTCAATTTGTCTAACCCACCAGGGGATTGCACTTCTATTACTTTCATTATCTTTTTTTGTTGAATGGATTTTTATTCTAAACCTACTAGATAGCAGATTGGCTGCGAAATTCCAAATATCGGAGCCGATCGAATTCTTGAAGAAAGCACTTAGTAATGAAAAATAAATAACTAAGACCAATTAGCGTTATCTTTTTCCACCAGCCGTCGTTGTTCATCATTCACGTAGCTAGGCTACCCTGCCTGGCGGCTCGACAGGTCCTCATTCTTCTCGCCTAGCCTGGTGAAAAAACATTTAGCTCCTTGGCCCAAATTATTTATTCCTCATTACTTAGCTGGGCGCACCCCGCAGCTATTTACACCTATGATCGATGCCCGCCATCCACCCGCACGGCTTGACCCGTGATAAAGCTAGCGCCCTCACTACACAACCAGCTAATCGTATTGGCAACCTCGATTGCTTCTCCAAACCGCCGCATGGGAATTTGTTTTCTGGCTATTTCGGATGCGGATGGATCAAGATCTTTAAAGGAGTCCCCCATTGGTGTTTTAATCACACCGGGACAAACAGCATTGATGCGTATATTGTATTTGGCATATTCTACGGCAGCGGTAGTTGTCATGCCTACAACAGCGTGTTTACTGGCAGCGTAGGCACCCATTCTCGGGGCAGAGCCGATCCCAGCTAAAGAGGCTACATTCACAATATTGCCGCTTTGAGCTGCCTTCATCACTTGGATCGCCGCACGCATACAGTAAAAGACACCGGTCTGATTTATGGCAATAATTCGTTGCCAATCTTCATCCGTAATTTGAGCAAAGAAGGCAAAATCTCCGCCAATCCCGGCATTATTAACCATAATATCTAATTGACCGTATTGTGTTATTGTCGTATGGACCAAAGCTTCCACTTCTTTTCGATTGGCTACATTGGTTTTCACAAAAATGGCTTCTCCTCCTGCTACCGTGATCTGTTGTAGGGTGTTGTTGCCGCCTATTTCATTGATGTCAGAAACCACTACTTTTGCTCCTTTTTGAGCGAATAGTAGGGCAGTAGCTTCGCCGATACCGGAACCGGCTCCTGTGACGATAACGACTTGATTTTTAAAGTTTTCCATATGTTTTTTTAAGCAGGGCCATACTACTGGACAAATATGGTTTATCAGTTGAAAGTTGAAGGTTTAATGCCCTGATATAAGGGTTCTTCTTTTAAAAGGACTCCAGCTCCTTGACAAGTGCCTGGATATCAGATTTGCTATCAATATAATCTGATACCAATTCGTATTCTTCGGGGCCTTTGCATTTCATCAGCTGCATGGATCGAGTAGCTTGATGATTACTCGGACCATAATTGATGGTTAAGCCATGCAAATCGTAGTTATTTAACTTCTCTAGTTCAGTCAGGAGGCCTTCTCGTGTAACTTCTGGCCCAAGGTTAGTAAGGGCATCAATAAAGGGCTGAGCATAGAGGAAACCACCAAAGGGGAATACACCCCAGCGGTCTTCTGGATAATATTTGGCAAATGCCGCTTTGAATTTGGAGATGGTAGGATTGTCATATTGATAGGGTGGGGTAGCGATTGAACCAAAAATGACGCCTTCCCACGCTCCTTTGGTGAGGCTATGCATCAATCCCATATCCGAAAGGATGAAGGACGCGATATATTGCGGTTCGAAATTGATTACTTTGGCGTTGGTGACGGTAATCACAGCTTGTCGAGGAAGCGTCCAAAGCAATACGACTTCAGATCCGGCATCTTTCAGCCGAGCGACATGTGAACTCAAGTCGGTATCGGTAATTTCAACCGGAACCTCTGAAACAAAATCCAGGTTCCTTTCTTTTAATACGCTCTTGGCACCTACAAGGGCGCTTTTGCCTACATCATCATTTTGGTAAATGATACCGATCTTTTGGGTGCCTAAACTATCCAGGGCATATTTGGTCTGAATAATGCCCTCATCAATATAGTAAGGTAGTAAACTGAAGATGTTCTTCTTAATAGGAATACTCCAATGGGTGGCTCCGGTAATCGGTGGTACCCAAGGAATTTGTTCTTCCACGATGTATTCCATTACGGACATGCAAGGGGCGGTACCGATTCCTCCTACGAGGGCAAAAATCTCATCTCTTTGCACCATTTCTCTTACCGCAGGGACTGTTCTAGAAGGATCATAGGCATCATCCTTCATGATGAACTTGATTTGACGGCCATTGATGCCCCCATTGTCATTGATGAGCTTGAAATGTGCATCGATCCCTTTCATGATATTGCCCCATAGTGCAGCAGGACCCGTCAAAGGGCCAAAGGAGCCAACGACGATTTCCGTGTCGGTAACACCGGTAGAATTTCCTAGAGCGGTTGAATCTGAGTCACTGGCTTCTCCTCCGCAAGTCCAACACAAAAGACAGATGGAAAGGAGATAAAGGAAGGTGGCAGCGTATCGTTGCATATTGTTTGATTTTAGTAGACTTTATGCTGAAATAGGTTGTATAAGGATGGAAATTAAGATTTTAAAGCAAGGCAAGGCTCGAAGAAGGAGCATAGCCATAGCTACGCGACTGATGAAGAACGAAGGCTTGCTTTA
>Ga0070728_10006666_pt1 | contig 10869 bp, 9 predicted proteins | sample tdDd471_FD_66723 | JGI IMG/M metagenome (GOLD analysis project Ga0070728, IMG submission 66723) | Marine sediment microbial communities from the Atlantic coast under amendment with organic carbon and nitrate - tdDd47.1 | ecosystem: Environmental > Aquatic > Marine > Coastal > Sediment | place...
GTGGGGTGCCCCTGACATTTTTTGAATTCGGGACACTGGCCGCGTTACTGATCTTTTCGTGGCAAAAATGTACAGCCTGGATACTTGAGGTGGGTTTGGGTGGCAGACTGGACGCCGTCAATATTGTCGACGCGGATTTCAGTGTTATTACTACCGTCGGCATAGATCATCAGGATTGGCTGGGCGATACCGTGGAAGAAATAGCTGCTGAGAAAGCAGGTGTGATGCGGGCGAAACGGCCGGCTTTTTATGGTGACAACCCTGTTCCGGAGAGCATTCGTCAAGCTGTGCGCAAGATTGGCGCGCCTTTTTACTGCCTGGATGAAACCTTCACCTGTAAAAAACATGCGGCCAGTTGGGACTGGTCGGGTGAAGCGGTTGAACTGGTGCGGCTACCGCTGCCTCCGGGCGGCGGCGATGAGCAGGTGCGTAACGTCAGTCTGGCGCTGGCAGTTGTCGAGCAGTATGACCCCGCGTTGTTAAACGATCCAGAAGCATTGGCTGAAATTATTGCTTCGACGCAGTTGCCGGGGCGCTTTCAGGTCGTGAGTAAGGAGCACCAATGGATACTGGATGTTGCTCACAACCGCCAGGCTGCCGCAGCACTCAAGGCGAAATTGTCGGGTCTGGAATCGCGCAAGATCGAATCAACCACGATTGTTATTGGCATGCTGGCAGACAAGCAGGTGCATGAATTTGCGCGTGAACTGACGGGTGTGGCAAAGCGCTGGATTACTTGCGCAACAGGTGGCGGTCGGGGAATGAGTGCCGAGCAATTAGCTGGATACCTGGAGCAGTTGGACGTGGGGCCTGTGGCGGCCGCGGGAACGGTAGAGCAAGGCCTTGAGTTGGCTGCGCAGCTGACGCCTAAAGGTGGCCGAATTCTGGTGTGTGGTTCTTTCCAGACAGTGGGTCCCGCGCTTGAATGGCTTGGTCTATACTGAGCGCGTATCGGAGGTTTTTCCATGGATCGGGCATTGATTGAGCGGATGGTTGGCGCAGTGGTGCTCGTGCTGTTGCTCGTAGTTGTGGCCCCCGCATTGCTGGATGGAAGCAGGGATTCCGATAGTGAAGGCCAGCAATCTGACGTTGATGGTGCAACCCGTACCGAGATTATCGTATTGAATGGTCCTCCGGGAACTCAGGAGGCCCAGCCGGTTGCTGCCGGCGACCAACCTGTCGCACAAACCACCCAGCCAGCTGCACGCTCGCCTGAGCCAAAGCCGGAACCGGAGCCGAAGCCCGAACCAGAGCCAAAGCCCGAACCGGAACCCGTCGTCAGGCAACAGCCGGCAGCGCAGGTGGAACCCCGCCGGCAGCCTGATGGCTATGCTGTGCAAATGGGGAGTTTTGCCAGCAAAGACAATGCGGATCAGTTTGCGGCCGGATTGAGCGGGGAAGGCTATGCGGTATTTGTCATGGCAGCGAGGACGGCGGCCGGAAAAGTGTACCGGGTGAATGCAGGCCCGCGAGCTACACGGGCCGATGCTGAGAAGCTGGCAGCTACCATCAGCAAATCGGGGCGAAGCGTAATGGTTATAGAATTAGGGTCTAAAACAGATGGAGGTAGTCAATAGTGGTGATCGTTGATTATTTCCTCATAGTTGTCGTCGGTTTGTCAGTGGTCGTTAGTTTATTCCGGGGCTTCTTTAAAGAAGCGGTGTCATTGGGAACCTGGGTTGTGGCCCTGTGGCTCGCCTGGAAGCTGGGGCCGCAGGTGGCGGGATTTCTTGAGCCCTGGATTAGCACCTCGGTCTTGCGTCTTTGGGCGGCGCGGGTCCTTACCGTTATTGCAGCGCTTATAGCCGGTGGTTTGCTGAGTTGGTTTTTCAGTATCGTGCTGGACAACACGGGTTTGAGTGGGACGGATCGCGCTATCGGGACGGTTTTTGGTTTCGCACGGGGCATTCTTCTGGCGGGATTGGCGGTTATGATCCTGGATCTGATGGGCTTTCGCGAAGCTGTTTGGTGGGGCGAGTCTAAACTGATACCGTATGCCGCACCTGTAGCCGATATCATTCGGCATGCCGCGGAAGACGGATTAGAGTTTCTTGAAGACCTTGATAGTGATGCCGTACTGGCATTGCCAGAATAATTTGCAGTATTGATCAGGCAGGAATAAACAACGTGTGCGGTATTGTAGGAATAGTCAGTAATCAGCCCGTCAACCAGTCGATCTATGACGCATTGATAGTGTTGCAGCATCGAGGTCAGGATGCGGCCGGCATCATGACCGATGATAACGGTACCTTGTGCATGCGCAAGGATAACGGACTGGTTCAGGATGTGTTCCAGCGTAAGCATATGCTGCGCCTTAACGGCAACATGGGCATAGGTCATGTGCGGTACCCGACGGCGGGTGTGTCTTCATCGAATGAAGCGCAGCCTTTCTATGTCAATTCACCTTACGGGATTAGCCTGGCACATAACGGCAATCTTACTAATACAACTGAATTGCAGGCGCTGGTAAAAGAGCAGGATAAACGGCATTTGAATACCAGTTCAGATACCGAGGCGCTGCTGAATGTGTTTGCCCATGAACTGCAGGTTCAGAACCCCCCATCCCTCACACCCGAAACAATATTTGAAGCGGTTACGCGGGTGCATGAGCGCTGTCGCGGGGGGTACGCGGTCGTTGCCATGATTATGGGCCATGGAATTGTTGCTTTTCGTGACCCGCACGGTATTCGCCCCATCGTCCTTGGGCGTCGCGAAGTTGCTGGTGCGCTGGAGCATATGGTCGCTTCGGAAAGCGTCGCACTTGATGCGTTGGGTTATGAACTCGTCAGGGATGTTCTGCCGGGCGAGGCGATATTTATAGATCAGAATGGGGCTATTCATAGTCAACAGTGCGGCCCCAGGAAAGGTTATACACCGTGTATTTTTGAATATGTTTATTTTGCCCGGCCTGATTCAATCATCGACAAGATATCAGTATATAAATCGCGAATGAGGATGGGTGAAAGCCTGGCCGAAAAGATTTTGCGGGAAAGCCCTGAGCACGACATCGATGTTGTTATCCCGATACCGGATTCGAGTCGCACCAGTGCGTTGACGCTCGCACATGGATTGGGGGTGAAATACCGTGAGGGCTTTATTAAAAACCGGTATATAGGGCGAACCTTTATCATGCCTGGCCAGGAAATGCGCAGAAAGTCTGTCCGGCAAAAGTTGAATGCTATTGATCTGGAGTTTCGTGACAAAGTGGTCATGCTGGTCGATGATTCGATCGTTCGGGGGACAACGTCGCAACAGATTATCGAAATGGCGCGCGAGGCGGGTGCAAAAAAAGTGTATTTTGCATCGGCGTCACCGCCCGTGCGTTATCCCAATGTTTTCGGTATAGACATGCCCGCTGCATCCGAGTTGGTGGCGTGCGGGCGGTCAGAGTCTGAAGTGGCCGAATATATAGGCGCGGACTGGCTGATTTACCAGGATTTACCCGATTTAATCAAATCGGTGCGCTATGACAACGGGCAAATAAAGGAGTTCGATACATCGTGTTTCTCCGGTGAGTATGTCACCGGCGATATCACTTCTGAATATTTGCGTCAGGTTGAATATGGCCGGTCGGACGAGGCTAAACAGGCCAGAAAACTGGCCCTGGAAAGCCGCGATGCAGAAACCGTGTCGCTGAACAACGGGGCCCCAGGGCCCGCGGCGGATATCGTCTGATACGGGCCGCATGAGTATGAAGGTAATCATTATCGAGTCTAGCCCGGATTATCGTTCACTCGTAGCGCATCATCTTACAACGCGTTGGCCAAACGCCAGAATTATTGAATACGATCCGGAGGAATCCGGCAGCCTGCCGGATGGTTTTTCCGGGGCGGGCAATGATCTGGTTGTCCTGGGCGACCCTGTCGGTGAGCAAAGTGCGCTGGACTGGTTGCGTCGCTTTGTCGCGATCAAGGGTTTTCCGCCGGTCATAGTGCTGGGTGACGGTCAGGAACGTTCGATAGTTGCGGCTATTCGAAATGGTGCTAAAGACTATATTTCGCGAAATTCTCTTTCTCACGAAGCGTTCATCCAGATATGTGAATCCGTGCTGGACGAGGCAAGCCATAAAACAGAACGCAGCACGCATTCTATCCCTGCAGGTGATTTTGAAATTCCTGGCCTCAAAGGGTATGAGGTGCAGAAAAGGATATCGGGTGGCGAAATTGCATCAGTATATTTAGCCACCGACAAGAAAACCGGCAGCCAAACCGTATTAAAAGTGTTGAACCAGGTTCCGGATTCGGGTGCTGGTGACGTTGCATTTGATCGGTTTTTACTGGAATTTGAGCTGATTGGGAAAATTTCGCACCCGAACGTTGTCAACATCTATGACCTCGGGATTGCGGATGATCATGCTTTTATAGCAATGGAATATTGTGGAAAAGGCAGCCTGAAGCGTCGTATCCAGATTGGCATGTATGCTGATCGAGCCGAGGAGCTTATGCGTGATATTGCAGAAGCGCTGGGCGCTATACACAAGGTTGGCATTCTGCATCGCGACCTTAAACCGACCAATGTTCTTTTCCGGAATGACGATAGTCTGGCGCTGATAGATTTCGGTTTGGCCAAGCAGGCGCACCTCAAGGCGGAGCTCACCGGCGCGGGAGAAATTTTTGGCACGCCGTATTACATGAGTCCCGAGCAAGGCCATGGAGAAACGCTTGATGAGCGTTCGGATATTTATAGTCTGGGTGTAATATTCTACGAAATGCTCACCGGTTCGAAGCCGTACGAGGCCAGTACAGCCATGGCCGTAATTCTCAAGCATGCCCGGGAACCTATACCCAGATTGCCGGAGCATTTAGCGCAGTACCAGCCAGCAATCGACACGATGATGGCTAAACGCCCGGGGCAACGATTTCAATCCGTTGAAGAATTGCTGGAGTGGCATCCGGCCACGGCTTAGCGGCTTGCGGCCGGCAAGATGGCCACTAAAAGTCGAGAGTAGATAGCTGCGGTCCAGCGGCATCCCAGCGCAGTACCGAGCCGAATTCGTACCAGTCGCCGAGCACGATCCTGGTCATCTGCCGGCCATCAAATTCGAATTGATGTACGCCAGGGCGGTGAGTGTGTCCGTGTAATAGTGTATCGACTTCGTGTTTGTTCAGGGTGTCTATCACGGCCTGCTGATTAACATCCATTATCTCGGGTGGCTTTTCATGTAGTTCTATCATGCTCTTGCCGCGTATTTTTGCGGCCAGAAATCGTTTAAGAACAAAAGGTAAGGTATTGTAAATGGCCTGCAACCAGGGTTTGCGAACGATATTTCGATAGCGCTGGTAGCCAATATCATCCGTACAGAGCGTGTCCCCGTGGCTAAGTAATACTGATTTTCCGCTCGCGTAAATCAGCGTAGGGTCGTGGATCAATGTCGTTCCCGATTCCTGCTCGAAGCGTTTGCCAAGCATGAAGTCCCGATTGCCGTGCATGATGTAGCACTTAACGCCACTCGCGGTCAGTTCTGCAAGCGCTGCAACAATTGCGCGATGATGAGGATTCTGATCTTCATCACTTATCCAGTATTCAAACAAGTCACCCAGGATATACAGGGTATCAACCTTTTGAGCATCCTGACGAAGGAAGCGCAGAAAGGCTTCGGTAGCTGCCGGACGCGATGCATCCAGGTGCAGGTCCGATACAAACAGAACGACCACGACAATTATTCGTTGTCGGGTGATTCGCCAGAAGGGCTTTGTCCGCTGTCGCCTGGCAGCAGGGTCATTCTGGTTATGATTATCGGATCCTGGGGAACATCTTTCGTCAGGGCGGGGGCAGGGCCCGGGCCAGTCGCCACATAGCCGATCTCGTCGATCACCTGCATGCCTTCGGTTACTCTGCCGAATACGGTGTATCCCCAGCGCGTAGGTCGCGGATCCAGCGCGAGGTTATCGGCCAGATTAATATAAAACTGGGAGTCCGCACTGTGCGGGTCGCCAGTGCGTGCCATGGCAACAAAACCCCTGCGGTTGCTCAGGCCATTGCCTGATTCATTCGGCACGGTGGGGTCTGTCGCTTTTAACTTGTAGTCAGAATCATAGCCGCCCGCCTGCGCGACGAAGCCACCCACGATTCTGTGGAAAACGGTCCCTTCATAAAAACCACTGTCGACATATTGCAGGAAGTTAGCAACGGTCAGTGGCGCACGGCTCGTAAAAAGCTCAATTACAAAATTTCCGGCATTGGTTTCAACAGAAATCTGAGGGTAATCAGGCAGCGCAGTGGCGGCCGGGATATCTTCAGCTAATGCATGACCCGGAACAATAATCGCCAGGTAAAGAAAAACCAGATACTTGTTCATACTCTTCCTCATTTCTAGTCAGCTTGAATGGCGGCGGTGAGGGTGTTGTGCAGTAGCATCGCCACGGTCATCGGCCCTACGCCGCCGGGGACCGGTGTGATCCAGGCGGCGCGTTCCAGCGCAGTTGCGAATTCAACATCGCCTTTTAAAGTGCCATCGGCAAGCCTGTTTATACCGACGTCAAACACAACCGAACCGGGTTTGACCCAGTCACCCGGGATTAACTCGGGCTTGCCTACGGCGACGGCGAGAATATCGGCCTGTCTGACCATCGATTCCAGGTTTCTTGTGAATTTGTGACACACCGTGACCGTCGCACCGGCGAGCAATAATTCCAGGGCTAGCGGCCGGCCTACAATATTTGACGCACCCACAATAACCGCATGCTCCCCTTTAGGGTCTACACCGATGTATTCCAGCAGTTTCATGATTCCATAGGGCGTCGCGGGGCGTAGAGACGGAATTCTTTGCGCAAGCCGGCCTACGGTGAACGGGTGAAAGCCGTCGACATCTTTCGCGGGGAGAATGCGCTCGATGATGGTATGTGCTTCTATATGATCCGGCAGGGGCAATTGCACAAGTATTCCATCGACGGACTTGTCCGCATTCAGCTTGTCAACCAGATCCAGCAGCTCATCCGGCGTAGTCTCCGCAGGCAGGTCGTGTTCGAATGACAAAATACCGGCCTCACTGCACGCATTCCTTTTGTTGCGCACGTATATGGCGGAGGCTGGATCGCTACCCACCTGAATGACCGCCAGCCCCGGCGCCCTGCGACCGGCCGATATTCGGCCGTCAACGCGCTGTTTGACGTCTTTCCGGATGTCGCGCGCAATACTTTTTCCGTCTATTAATTTAGCGGGCATTCTGGGGCTTCCTCGCCGGACAGATTCCGGGGTTGCGAGCGCGCCAACATACCAGACAGGCATCATCCACAAAAGCCCGGACCGGCTATTTCTGCAGATTCATTGACGTGTCAGGAGCGCGGCCTTATCATCCGGCCGCCCCGACACATGCAGGTATGACCTGCATTGTGTCATTATGGGGTTGCAGGAATTGGCGGGGCATAGCGCAGCCTGGTAGCGCATCTGCTTTGGGAGCAGAGGGTCGGGAGTTCGAATCTCTCTGCCCCGACCAAATTTGCGTGGGTTTACACACGCAAATTAATACGCTGCATGGAGTGCAGCACTTACTGGAAGAAGCCCATAGGGCTTCGAACAGCCGCCCTCCGGGGCGGAAAGCGAGTATTAGGACTTGCTAAGCGAGTACGACACACGGAACAGAGCCGCCCTCAGCGGAACAAGGCTAAAATGCCCGGTATAATGCGCCCGTAGCTCAACCGGATAGAGCACCGGCCTTCTAAGCCGGGGGTTGCAGGTTCGAGTCCTGCCGGGCGCGCCATTTTAAATGACGCCGCGTATTCAGCTTGCTGAAAACGTAGAGGCGGAATTTACGTCGGTAAAGCGGCCAGGCCTTATCGATGCCTTGAGAGATGGTGCTGTACTAAAATAGTAGATATTAATGGTGGGTGTAGCTCAGTTGGTAGAGCCCTGGATTGTGATTCCAGTCGTCGCGGGTTCGAGTCCCGTCTCCCACCCCACTCAATGACGCTGCATTTTCAGCAAGCTGAAAATGCATTTAGCGGAATTAGTGCCGGATAAAGCACTCAAGCTTTATCCGGCGTCTTTCCGTTTGGCGCAATTTTTTTATACGGGCCGTTAGCTCAGTTGGTAGAGCAGGTGACTCTTAATCACTTGGTCGTAGGTTCAAGTCCTACACGGCCCACCAATTAATAATTGCACCCCGTGTGGGTGCTTCTTCGAGGCGAACTGCCCGCAGATCACTCCGATAGCTCGTTCAGCACCGCGCCTCCGTAGTTGGGTCTGCCTGACCCACGGCGACCAATTAAAGATGCGGCAAGACCATACCATCTGGCGATAGTTAGACAGTATGTGTCCTCCCTGAATGGGCAGATAAAACTTCCACAATGAAACAATACATTTCAAGCATGAACATGTTGAGCGCAGACACTTTACTGCTTTTCTTTATCTACCTGGGGGCAGTTAGCCTGTTTTTTGTTGGCAAAGTATTTCTGAGTTATCAGCCGTTACTGCTATCCGGCTTTTTTATAATCTCGCTGTCGGGCGGGCTTGCCGTCGCCGCTTCTGTTTTCTGGTGGAAAAAATAGCTCAAACTCACTATATGCTGAGCCCCTGGGGCTTGCTGCCATAGTAAAAAATCATCCTGCGGTATTACTGGGGTTTTCAGCGTCAGGTCTATTCTGATAGTTCTGTCGCCTTTCCCGTCAGCTGGCCCTAACGCAGCAAATGTTACCTGGACTGCTGATTTGTAATTTTACGACGGCCGTGCAGGCTTTTACCGGCAATGCTACGGATTTTGATGCAGACTGTAATGCCGGGTGTCATCCAGATTGACTGAATTAGCAGGGGCATAAACCGCACAACTGCATAATTGAATGGCGCTCAACCCCAGCCTATCATGAGGTGCCTCCTGAGTGCGCGAACACGGATTCTTGATCCCCTGATAGCAGGATTGACTACTACACGGCCCACCTTATGGAAATATGACTCCAATAGCAGGTGCGTGTATTATTTTCTTTCGACGGCTAACGTGCGGCCGATAGACATTTAGAGCGAGTGATAAATTGAAAAAATTATTCTTCTTCGGAACTGTGTTTCTGCTTTTAGCCAATAGCTCGTTCGCGGGCGTACTGAATGAAAAAGGCGCTTACATGGGTCTTGCGCTGGGGAAAAGCAAATTCGACGATGACAACCAGTATGGATTCAATCTGGCTGATGATAAAGATAACTCGTTTATGCTTTACGGCGGTTATCGCTTTTTCAAATGGTTTTCGGTTGAAGGCCGGTTTGCGGACCTGGGTGAATTCAAAGTCGATGATTCAGGACTGGTAAAAATTGAGTACGGCGTGCTCACAGCTAACGCGGTGTTCATACTTCCTTTTGGGACCAGTGGTTGGGAGATATACGGCCAGGTGGGCGCGGGTATTGTTGCGCGTCAGACGAATTTAGCGATAGGCGATGATGAAGGTGGGGTCGCGACCATTGGTGGGGGTGTCAGGTTCACACCCATAAAGAATTTGTCACTCGCTTTGCAGCTGGACGGCTACGGCTGGGAAGAGGAAGGAACGCAGGATTATGATACGGGTATTGGCACTTCCCAGCTGGTTGTTCAATATAACTTCTGAATAACCTTATGTGCTGACAAAAAAGCCCGCTTACGCGGGCTTTTTTCTAGAGTCCCAGTGGAGTCAAGATGTCGCGTTTCTTAAAGCGCGACATCAGGAAGCGGCCCATCACTTTTCGCGGGGTCAGCCACCTGACTGCATCACCATTTTTAGTGGTATTCAGTATTCCATCCACCAGCCACGGTGTAACGGTATCCACGGTGTCCGCCAGTATGTTGTATATGTTGCGCTTACGTTCCCAGTCGGGTTCTTGTTGCGCGTCAGGTGAGATCAGCAGGTCGGTTACGACCATGCCAGGGCTCAGGTAACACATCTGCACCGGCGAATCCTTGCATTCCTTAACTAATGCTTTGGTCAGGTATTTCACCGCGTATTTTGTCGCGCCGTAGACGGCGTACTTTGGCATGGTGCTGCCATCACTGCCAAAACCTTCCATGTTAAAGACCTTGCCGCTGCCTTGTGCCCGCATCCCTGCAATAGCGACTCTATTGCAATGGAGCAGTCCCGTGAGGTTGGTGGTAACGGTCAGCGTGTAATCATCGGCGGGGATTTCGTGGAGTAATTCCTGGATGCCATCACGGCCCGCGTTGTTAACCCAAATATCGATGGTTCCAAAGGCTTTTGCGCCAGCGTCCCAAAGTGTCTGTACCTGTTCGAACACGCCGACATCGCAGGGTTGCCCGGCAATTTTTTCTGCCGGATACTCCGCGGATAATTGCGCAATCGCTTCATCGACCGCTTGTTGGCTGCGGCTGGAAATGATCACATTATGGCCGCGTTGCAAAAACTCCCGGGCCATGCCGAAGCCTATACCCTTGGTGCTGCCGGTGATGACTACATTCATTCTGTTTTCCTGAATTGATCCGGGCGATTGATCCGTGCGCTGTCCGGCGCATTGGAGGCGCAGTTTGCCACCGAAATGCCGGTCTCGCTAGCTAACCAAGGCTGAATGCGCGAATGGTCCCCCGCCTATGCGCCCCATTGTTGCGGCACAGTAAATATCTCGCATGTGAACTAAATAGTGGCAGAAGTTTATTGTTTTTCGCGTTAACAGCACCCACTTGACACCAATTCCTCCGGTATAATTCCGCGTTTAGGTGATTGGTCAGGCGGGCAGGGCGAGAGTGGCGGAATTGGTAGACGCGCTGGATTTAGGTTCCAGTGGGGCAACCCGTGAGAGTTCGAGTCTCTCCTTTCGCACCATTATCCGGTCTGATATCAATCAGATACATAAAAGAGCTATAGGCAGGTAGAAAAAATGCAGGTTTCTGTGGAAGCCTCGGCTGGGCTGGAACGTCGTATGCGCGTGCAGGTCCCCGCCGAACGAGTTGAGAACGAGATATCC
>Ga0070728_10006670_pt1 | contig 10861 bp, 10 predicted proteins | sample tdDd471_FD_66723 | JGI IMG/M metagenome (GOLD analysis project Ga0070728, IMG submission 66723) | Marine sediment microbial communities from the Atlantic coast under amendment with organic carbon and nitrate - tdDd47.1 | ecosystem: Environmental > Aquatic > Marine > Coastal > Sediment | place...
GCGCCCGGCGGGATTCGAACCCACGACCCCCAGATTAGGAATCTGGTGCTCTATCCTGCTGAGCTACGGGCGCACTCAACCTCTATCTAGCAAATGGGGAGGGCGCTGGACAGGGGCGCCGGACGCTCAGTTCGCGTTAAGCCCGTGCGCACGGCTGCCGAGGGAGCGCTTCCAGCGGCTCTCTGCCGCGTACGCCTCCTCCTCGGTCATGGCCGATCCGAACACCTCCAAGATCGAAATCTGTAGCGGAGCGTCGGTCGTCTTGCGCCGCTGTCTCAACAGCTTGTTCCAGCCGTGACCGTCCGCGGCGTAGCTGCGCCACCTGCCCATGAATCCTTCGGCACCGAATGCCGCCCCGACGTACTGCGCCCCGGTCTCGGGGCAGGTGAGCAAGTACACGCCGTTCGCGGCGGCGAGTTTGTCCTGCCAGTTCGGGGCCAGCCGGTTGACCTCCTTCTCCGAGACCAGGACCTCCATGTAACCCGGCCACTCGACATCGAGGACCGTGCGCCTCAGTTCGAGGATGGGCTTGGCCTGACGGTGCGCCCGCTGGTCCCACCTGCGGGCGCCGGCGCCCCAATCGATCACCAGGCGCCCCTCGTAGTCGGCAAACCTGCTGTCCCTTTCCAGGGTGTGCTCGAAGAGAGAACCGGGCTTGCGGGTCTCACCATGAAACTCGAAGTGCACGGCCGATGCGTTCGGACTGACCGCCGTCACCTTCGACAAGGAGACGAACAGCACCGCGCCGGTGGGATCGACGACGAAGGACGCCACGGAGTCGCCGACCCCAAAACGTCTCCTGCCTTGAAATCGCTCGTACCTGCGGAACTCCTCGGGCTGGTAGCGCCAGAGCCGGTAGAGCGTCTGTCCCGCCCTCATGCGAGTGTCCTGGTGGCGCAGCAGGAAGGTCCGATCCGCCGGGATTCCCGCAGCCTCTAAGAGGTGGTTGAAGGTCAGCATCGCAGTCGCAAGATGACTCGAAGAATTGAAAGTCCGGTGAGCTTATAGCCATATCACGAGGGGTGTTGGAATACAGCCCGGGTCGTTCCTGGGGGCCGGCCCGGCCCTTATTCGGTACTCGGCCCGTCAGACCTCGACGCAACGCCTTGATCCGGTTACGCTTTCCGCCCGGCGGCCGCCTGATTCCTAATCTGGGGGTCGCAGGTTCGAATCCCGCCGGGCGCGCCATTCTTGTGAATGGCGTGTGTCTTTACGGTGTGTATGCAAGGGCGTTGAGAGCCGCCCGCAAACGACGATGAGGGGCCGATTCGTCCGTGGCGCTCGAAAGCCCCCATCCCCTTCCCCCCGCCTTCCCTTGCGGCTAAGCTGCGCGGGGCCTGCCGGCGGGGGTGGCGTGGCGGGCGAGAGGGTATCCGAGAGGGGAATGCGGTGATCGGGAAACGGTCGGGCGCGGTTCGGGCCGCGCGGGCGCGGGGCGCGGCGGTGGCGCGCCGCTGTGGCGGTGGTCTTGGCGGGCTTCTCGTCGTCCTGGCGGTTCTGCTGGCGGCGGCGGGGGACGCGCGAGCGCAGGCGCAGGCGCGCGACGGCGAGCCCGCCTTCCTGTCGGTCGGGCTCGGCTATTACGATGTTTTGCAGGACAAGAATTCCGCCGAGCTGCGGGTCGAATATCGCGGCGCCGAGGACGAGAAGCTGTGGATCTTCACCCCCTTCGTCGGCTTCTCGGCGACGACCGACGCCGCGACCTACGGCTATTTCGGCCTGGGCATCGATCTGTTCTTCGGCCGCCGCTGGGTGGTGACGCCGAACGGCGCCTTCGGCGCCTATGGCAGCGGCAACGGCCCCGATCTGGGCCATATCGTCGAATTCCGCACCGGGGTCGAGATCGCCTATCGCTTCGACAACCGGGCGCGGCTGGGGGTCTCGTTCCACCATCTCTCGAACGCCGACCTGAACGCCAAGAAGAACGGCGGCACCGAGACCCTCGCCATCGTCTATTCCCTGCCCATCGGCTCGCTGTTCGGCGACTGAGCCGGGCCGCCGCGCCAGGCCCCGCCGCCGCCGGCGGCGGCGAAGCGGTCGACGGCCCGCCGCTGCAAGCCGTCCAGCCCCGCATAGAAGGCCTCGAAGGACGGCCGCACCCGCGCCAGCCCCTCCTGGGCGGCGGTCAGCACCGTCGCGATCCGGTCCAGGCGCAGCGGCGCCGGCTCGTCGCCGTCGGGGCGCGCGGCCGCGGCGGCGCGCAGGTCGGCCTCGGCCGCGCGCATCCCGGCGACGAAGCCGTCGAAGGCGGCCCGCTGGTCCGGGGTCAGGCCCAGTATGTCGGCGGCGAAAGCCTCCATCTCCTCGGCCCGGCCGGGCGCGTCGGGCGCGCCGGCACGATCGGTATGGTCGGCGCGATCGGTATGGACGGGTCGATCTGAATGGACGGGGTGGGGGCCCCGGGGGCAGAAGCGGGACGTGGACATCGCGGTTTCCTCCATGTCGGTGGATTCGGGGGCTGACGGGATGGGGGAACGATCCGGCGGCGGTGATCGGGGCGCCGCCGGACCGCGCGTCGCGGGACGCCTAGCGCCACATGCCGGCGTGGCGCCGGAAGCGGTGGTGACCCATCATGTCGTCCAGGGCCTTGCGCTGGCCGTCGTCGAGGGTGGCGTAGAAGGCGTCCAGCGCCGGGCGAATTTTTCGCAGCGCCGCCAGGCCGGTCTCCAGCCGCGTCTCCATCCGGGCCAGGCGGTCGGTCAGGGGCGCCGGCGCGGGCCGGGCGTCGTCCTTCTCGTCCTCGTCGTCCGCCATCGCCGCCCGCATCTCGGCGCGCCGCGCCTCGCAGACGGCCTGCTTCCGAGCCTGGGCGTCGCGCATCGCGGCGCTCAGCGTCTTCCAGGCCTCCGCCTGCGCGGGCGTGAAGGTCACGAAATTCTCCACGACCGCCTCGATCCGGTCGAGCTTCCCGCCGGCGCAGCCGATGCCCGCGCCCATCATGAAGCCATGGCCGTGGCCGCGATGGCCGAAGCCGTGGCGGCCATAACCGCCATGGCCGTACCCATGGCGGCCGTAAGCGCGGGGGCCGTCGTCATGGTGATAGGCGTAGTGATGGCCGCCCCAATGGCGGGCGGTGATCTTGGCGCCGCCGACCACCAGAATGACGGTGACGACGGCGGTGCCGGCGATGATGAGGAAGGTCTTCATGTTCTGGTCTCCCATGATCCGGTGGGCCTGGGGCGCCGGTCTCGCGAACCCGGTCGCGCCGGCCCGGTGCCCTTCATATAGGGCGCGCGCGTCGCGGGCGGATTTCAGGGCAAGCGCCTTTCGGTAACGGGGCGTTGCCGCCGCCCGTTCTGAAACGGTTCGTTACAGAAAAGGGCGAAGGCCGGCGGCGGCGACCCCTATAATTCGAACCATGAGCGCCGCGCCCCACATCCTGGTCGTCGACGACGACCGCGAGATCCGCGACCTGCTCGCGCGATTCCTGCGCAAGCACGGCCTGCGCGCCGACACCGCCGAGGACGGCAAGGCCATGCGTCGGCTGTTGGAGGCCGGGCGGTTCGATCTGGTGGTACTGGACCTGATGCTGCCGGGCGAGGACGGGTTGGCCCTGTGCCGGCATCTGCGCGCCACCACCGACCTTCCGGTCATCATGCTCACCGCGCTGGGCGAGGAGACCGATCGGATCGTCGGGCTGGAGATGGGCGCCGACGACTATCTGGCCAAGCCTTTCAACCCGCGCGAGCTGCTCGCCCGGATCAAGGCGGTGCTGCGCCGGGCGCAGGCCCTGCACCGGCCGGGCGGGACGGAGGCGGCGGCGCAGATGCGCGGCTTCGCCGGCTGGCGGCTGGACCTGGTGCGGCGCGAGCTGCGCGATTCGGGGGGCGCCCTGGTGCCGCTGACCGCCGGCGAGTTCGACCTGCTGGCCGCCTTCGTCGAGCGCCCCAACCAGGTGCTGACCCGCGACCAACTCCTGGACCTGACCAAGGGCCGCGACGCCGTGCCCTTCGACCGCAGCATCGACGTCGCCCTCAGCCGGCTGCGGCGCAAGATCGAGGCCGACCCCAAGGCGCCGGCGCTGATCAAGACCGTGCGCGGCGGCGGCTACGTCCTCGCCTGCGAGGTGGAGACGGACGGTCCCGCCGGAAAGGCCGGGGACGGATGAACCTCTGGTCCCGCCATCGCGCGCGGCATGCCGAGCGCCGGGCCGCCCGCCATGCCCGGCGGCGCGCCGAGGGCCGGCGACGCTGGTGGCCGGCGGGGATCGCCTGGCGGCTGGCTCTGGTCCTGATCCTGGCGGTCGTCGTCGTCCAGGGGGCGAGCTATCTGTTCTTCTATCGCGAGCGGGGCGAGGACGCGGCGCGCCAGTTCGCCCGCGCCACCGCCGAGCGCGCCCTGGTGGTGGGCGAGCTTCTCGCCGAGGCCGCGCCGGCGGACCGCGTTCGGCTGATGCGGGCGTTGAGCAGCCCCAACTTTCGCGTTCAGGCGGCGCCGGCGCCGCCGCCGATCCCCCATCACGAATGGCATCATGCCGCCGAGCTGGCGCCGGACGCCTATGCGATCCTGCTTCGCGGCGCGGGTCGACAAGGAGAGGCGGGTCGACAAGAAGAGGCGGGTCGAGAAGGAGAAGCGGGCCGCCCGGCGGCCAAGCGGGCGGCGCGGGTCCATTTCCCGATCCGGGGCGACGGCCGCCGGTTCGGGCCGCCCGGCGCCGGCCCGGCGATGGTGGTCGCCCTGGAACAGGAGGCCGGCCGCTGGCTGGTGATCCAGGCCCGGCCCGCCCGCCGCGTGCCCGGCTGGGGCGGGCGCGGTCGGGGGCTCGGGCTGCTGGTCGCCCTGGTCGTTCTGGTGGCCGCCGCCGTCTGGGTCAGCCACCGCCTGATGCGGCCCTTCGCCCGCTTCGCCGAGGCCGCCGACCGGCTGGGGGTGGAATTGCGGGCGCCGCCCATGGAGGAGCGGGGCTCGCGCGAGCTGCGCAAGGCGACCCGCGCCTTCAACCGTATGCAGGAACGCATCCGCCGCCTGGTCGAGGACCGCACCCGGATGCTGGCCGCGATCTCCCACGATCTGCGCACGGCGCTGACCCGGCTGCGGCTGCGGGTCGACGATATCGCGGATCCGGGCCAGCGGGCCAAGGCGCTGGCCGACCTGAAGGAGATGGAGACGATGCTGTCGGCCACCCTGTCCTTCGCCCGCGACGACGACGCCGAGGAGCCGCGCCAGCCGGTCGACCTGGCCAGCCTGGCGCAGAGCCTGTGCGACGATCTGGCCGATGCCGGCCAGAAGGTCGTCTATGACGGGCCGGACCGGCTTGTGCGGCCCTGCCGTCCGGTCGCCCTGCGTCGGGCGCTGGCCAATCTGATCGACAACGCGGTGCGCTATGGCGGCGGGGCCGAGGTGACGCTCGGCGAGACCGGCGGCGGCGTCGCCTTCGAGGTCGCCGACCGGGGGCCCGGCATCCCCGAGGCCGAACGCGAGCGTGTCTTCGCGCCCTTCGTGCGGCTGGAGGAATCGCGCAGCCGCGATACCGGCGGCACCGGCCTCGGCCTGTCCGTCGCCCGGACGATCCTGCGCGGTCATGGCGGCGACGTCACCTTGCGTGATCGGCCGGGCGGCGGCCTGATCGCCCGCGCCATCCTGCCCGCCGCGCCCGCCTGATCGTCCCGTCCGTCCGATCCATCCGGCCGCCTGATCGGCCCGTCCGTCCGATCCATCCGGCGGTTTGACCCGCCCGGCTGACCCGGCCGTCGGCCTTGGATGCAATTTCCGGTTTTGGTTAATCCATTCTTTACAACCTTTCCGTACATTTTCCATGAATTTGCAACTTATGCGAGATTTATCCATGTGCGCATCGCCCTCGAGAGAACCCGTGTCGTCCGGATTTGCCGGCGCCGTCCTCGGCGCGGCCCTGGACGGGCTGGGGCTCTTGTCCGAGGCGGTCCGCGCGCTTACCGCCGATGGGCGTCCGAGCCGGCGCGCCCGATCCCCGCTGGATCGACTCCTCGCACATTGCGACCCCGCCGCGCCGGCGGGCCGGCCCGATGGCCGTTCGTGCAACCGTCTCGATCGAAAAGGACCCTTCCCATGGCCCTCGCTCTGAAGAAGAAGACCCGATCCGCCGCCGACGTGGCCGCGCGCCCCGAACCGACGGCCGGTCCCGACGCCGGACCCATGTCCGTCGCGGACAGGCTGGCCGAGACCCGGCGGGCGCGGGCGATCCTGGACAATATGATCGACCAGATGCCGATCAACGTCATGACCTGCGACCCGACCGACTTTCGGATCGACCGGGTCAACAAGACGAGCATCGAGACGCTGCGCCAGATCGAGCATCTCCTGCCGATCAAGGTGGATGAAATCCTGGGCCAGTCCATCGACATCTTCCATAAGGACCCCGGCCATCAGCGCCGCCTGTTGGCCGATCCGTCCAACCTGCCGCATCTGGCGCTGATCAAGCTGGGCGAGGAGACCATGGCGCTGAACGCCTGCGCCATCCGTGACGACAACGGCAACTATGTCTCGATCATGGTCACCTGGAAGCTGGTGACGAACGAGGTCGGGCTCACCCATCGGGTCAACGACGTGATCTCGTCGGCGGCGACCGAGATGCAGTCGACGGCCGAAACGATGTCGACCACCGCCGAGGAAACCAACCGCCAGGCGACGGCCGTCGCCGCCGCCGCCGAGGAAGCCTCGGCCAATGTCCAGACCGTCGCCTCGGCGGCCGAGGAGCTGTCCAACTCGGTCGGCGAGATCAGCCGCCAGGTGACCCAATCGGCTTCGATCGCGCAAAGCGCCGTCGAGGAGGCGGAGCGCACCAACGCGACCATCCAGGGCCTGGCCGAGGCCGCGGAGAAAATCGGCGCCGTCGTCGATCTGATCAACGACATCGCCAGCCAGACCAAGCTCCTGGCCCTGAACGCGACCATCGAGGCGGCCCGCGCCGGCGATGCCGGCAAGGGGTTCGCCGTCGTCGCCTCCGAGGTCAAGAACCTGGCCGACCAGACCGAAAAGGCGACCAAGCAGATCGCCGATCAGGTCGGCGGCATGCAGGCCGCGACCGGCGGCGCCGTCGGCGCCATCGGCAAGATCGCCGAGACCATCGGCGAGATCGATCAGACGGCGACGGCCATCGCCTCGGCGGTCGAGGAGCAGGGCGCCGCGACTCAGGAGATCGCCCGCAACGTCCAGCAAGCCTCGGAAGGCACCCGCGACGTGTCCAGCAATATCGGCGGCGTCAGCGAGGCCGCCAACCAGACCGGCCAGGTCGCGACCAAGATGCTGGAAGCCTCGGGCAATCTGTCCCAGCAGGCGGAATCCCTGCGCACCGAACTGGAAGAGTTCGTCAGTCGCTTGGCCAGTTGATCCGGTCCCCCAAGCAACGGCCAAGCGAAGGGCCGGGCGGCGGCGGCCGTCCGGCCCTTCTCCTTTTCGGTCCGCCCCGCCTTGGCTCGGCGCGGGGCGGCGCGCCTAATAGGATTTCGGCAGGCCGAGCACCTTGTGGGCGATGAAGGCGAGCACCAGGTTGGTCGAGACCGGCGCGATCTGGAAGATGCGGGTCTCGGCCCAGACCCGGCCGACATCGAATTCGACCGCCTGGCTGAACCCGCCATAGGTCTGCAAGCAGGCGTCCGCCGCCTTCCAGGCCGCTTCCGAGACCAGAAGCTTGGCGCAGTTGGCCTCGTAGCCGCAGGGCCGCCCGGCGTCCAGGAGGGTCGCGGCCTGCCGCATCATCAGATCGGCGGCGTCGACCTCGGCGCGGGCGCGGGCGAGCGGGAACTGGATGCCCTGGTTCTGGCCGATGGGGCGGCCGAACACTTCGCGCTCGTTGGCGTAATCGACGGCCTTCTTCAGGAACCAGCGGGCGTTGCCCATGACCTCGCCGCAGACCAGGATCCGCTCGGCGTTCATCCCCGACAGGATGTACTGGAACCCCTCGCCCTCCTCGCCGATCCGGTTCTCGACCGGCACCTTCATGTCGGTGAAGAAGATCTCGGTGGTCAGATGGTTGATCACCGTCGGGATGCGGTTGATCTGCATCGTCCCGGCGGCCTGGGCCTCCTTCATGTCGACGATGAAGACCGACAGGCCGTGATTGTGACTCTCGACCTCGTCGACCGGGGTGGTGCGCGCGATCAGCAGCATCAGGTCCGAATAGAGCGAGCGCGAGGTCCAGATCTTCTGGCCGTTGACGACGTAGTGATCGCCGTCGCGCACGGCGCGGGTCTTCAGCTTCAAGGTGTCGGACCCGCTGGTCGGCTCGGTCACGCCGAAGGCCTGCAAGCGCAGCTCGCCGGTGGCGATGCGGGGCAGGAACTTCTGCTTCTGCGCCTCGCTGCCATGGCGCAGGATCGTGCCCATGATGTACATCTGGGCGTGGCAGGCCATGGCGCTGCAACCTTCCTCATGGACGGTTTGCAAAATCACCTGGGCGGCGCGGAAGGGCAGGCCGGCGCCGCCATATTCCTCGGGGATCAGGGCCGCCAGATAGCCCGCCGCGCCCATCGCGTCGACGAACGCCTCGGGATAGGCCTTTTTCTCGTCCAACTCGCGCCAATATTCGGCCGGGTAGTCGGCGCACAGCTTGCGCACCCCGTCGCGCAATTCGGGGTAGTCCTCCTCCAGGGTCATGGCGAGCCCGCCCTCGGCGGTTCCGTTCATCGATCGGTCCTTTCCTGCTGTCCCGTGGGGGGCCGCCGAACGGGCGCCCTCGCTTAGCGGCCCTTGAAGACGGGCGCGCGTTTTTCGTTGAAGGCGCGGATGCCTTCATGCCGGTCCTCGGATAGCACGAGCCGGTGATAGGCCTCCAGGGAGAAACGGTGCGAGGTCTTGCGGTCCACGTCCAGGCTGACATTCATCGATTTCTTGGCCTGGACGATCGACAGCGGCGCGTTGGCGCAGATCGCCTCGGCGACGTCGATGGCTTCTTCCATTAATTTTCCTTCGGCGCAGATCCTGTTGACCAGGCCCCATTCCAGGGCCGTCTCGGCGTCGATCGGGCGCGCCGACAGCACCATCTCCTTGGCCCGGCGCTCGCCGATCACCCGGGGCAGGACCGAGACGCCGCCGCCGCCGGGCATGATGCCGCGGCTGACCTCGGTGATGGCGAAGCGCGCATGGGGCGCGCAATAGCTGAAGTCGCAGCTCAGCGTCATCTCCAGCCCGCCGGCGAAGGCGACGCCGTTGATCGCGCAGACGATCGGCACCGGGCAGTCGGCCATGGCGAAGATGGCGCGCTGGCCGTCCAGATGCTGGTCCAGCCATTGGTCGTCGGTCATATGGTCGCGCTGCTTGAGGTCGCCGCCCGAGCAGAAGGCCTTCTCGCCGCTGCCGGTCAGCAGGATGCAGCGCACGTCGCCGGGGCGCTGGACCAGGGGCACGAACAGATCGCCCAGCTCGCGCATCATCTGGGTGTTCATGGCGTTGTAGACCTCGGGCCGGTTGAGGGTGACGATCAACAGCCCGTTGACGCGTTTCTTGACCAGCAGGGTCTCGTAGTCCTGGGACATGGGTTCCTCTTCTCTTTGGAGCGCGTGGGCGGCCGAAGCGCCGCTCAGTAGGAGCGGGGCATGCCGAGGACGTTCTGGCCGATATAGGCGAGGATCAGGTTGGTCGAGATCGGCGCCGTGCGCATGTGGCGCACCTCGCGCCAGACCCGCTCGACATCGTACTCGCGCGCGACCCCGAACCCGCCATAGGTCTGCATGCAGGTGTCGGCGGCGTTCCAGGCGGCCTCGGCGGCCATATGCTTGGCGACGTTGGCCTCGTAGCCGCAGGGCTTGCCGGCGTCCAACAGCGTGGCGGCGCGGCGCGCCATCAGATCGGCGGCGTCCAGCTCGGCATGGGCCTGGGCGATGGGGAACTGGATGCCCTGGTTCTGGGCGATCGGCTTGCCGAACACGACCCGTTCGTTGGCGTAGGCGACCGCCTTCTTGATGAACCAGTTGCCGGTGCCGACGATCACCGCGCTGGCGATGGTGCGCTCGGCGTTCATGCTGGACAGGATATAGGTGAAGCCCTCGCCCTCCTCGCCGATCCGGTTCTCGACCGGGACCACGGTGTCGTTGAAGAACACCTCGTAGGTCAGATGGTTGGTCATGATGTCGATGGGCTTGATCTCCAGCGTGCCGTCCTTCAGCCCCTGCTTCACGTCCAGCAGGAACACCGACAGGCCGTGCTTCTTGTGCTTCATCTCCTCGACCGGGGTGGTCCGGGCGAGCAGCAGCATCAGGTCCGAATGGGCGACCCGCGAGGTCCAGATCTTCTGGCCGTTGATCAGATAGCGGTCGCCGTCGCGCACCGCCCGCGTCTTCAGCTTCAGGGTCTCGGTCCCGGCGCCGGGCTCGGTCACGCCGAAGGCTTGCAGGCGCAGCGCGCCGGTGGCGATCTTGGGCAGGTAGCGCTTCTTCTGGTCCTCGTTGCCATGCTTGAGGACGGTGCCCATGGTGTACATCTGGGCGATGCAGGCGCCGGCGTTGCAGCCTTCCTCATGGACGGTCTGGATGATGACCTGGGCGGCGCGGAAGGGCAGGCCGGCGCCGCCATATTCTTCGGGGATCAGCGCCGCCAGATAGCCCGCGGCGCTCATCGCGTCGACGAAATCGTCCGGGTAGGCCTCGGCCTTGTCCAGTTTGCGCCAATACTCGGCCGGGTAGTCGGCGCACAGCTTGCGCACGCCCTCGCGCAGTTCCGGATAGTCTTCCTCCAGGCTCATGCTGAGCCCGCCATCGGCCGGATCGGTCATCCCGTCTCTCCCTCGTTCGTCGCCCCGCGCCGGGCTGGCCCGCCGCTTTTCGGCAAAATTACATGGCCCGCCAAGGGCGTACAATGAATCGTTTCCAAGCGGCGGTTTCCGGTCTTTTTCGCTCCCGCCGCCGCTACAGGATTCCGTCATAGAACAGGGACGGCAGCCACAGCG
>Ga0070728_10006673_pt1 | contig 10857 bp, 11 predicted proteins | sample tdDd471_FD_66723 | JGI IMG/M metagenome (GOLD analysis project Ga0070728, IMG submission 66723) | Marine sediment microbial communities from the Atlantic coast under amendment with organic carbon and nitrate - tdDd47.1 | ecosystem: Environmental > Aquatic > Marine > Coastal > Sediment | place...
TTACTATTTATCCTATTGCATTGCTTTGAAGTCTCCAGATCCACAATAACACGAAATTCTTTCTGCCCCTGCAATGTAAGAATGGCCCACCCAGGAAGGGAAGGCCATTTTGTGTCTTATAGATGGTGACAAATAGTAAAAGGCCACCCGTTCTCAGGTGGCCTTTATTGGGGTTGTCGTGACAAATGTAAAAGGTGGTTTACTGTCCGAGAGTGGCCCGCACTTGTCGTAAATAATCCGCCCCGATTTTTTCGCCCCATTTGTCGTACATGGGTTTAGCTAATTCGATTAACTTGGCCCTATCAGCAGAAGAAAGCTTAAAGAATGATACCCCGCTAGCTTTTGCGGCCTCAATTTGATTGACCTGTTGTTTTTGTGTTAGAGAACGCGCCACTGCACTTTCCTCAGCTATTGTATCAAGAAGTATCTTGCGTAGATCTTGTGGCAGCTTATCTAACCAGCGAGTATTGATGAGATGAATATAGAGTCCTTGTGCATAGTCAAGTTGTGTGTAGTTCTTCACTACATTGAATTTCCCGCTGATATTGCAGACTATGGGCGTGTGATCAAGACCCGTAATCACGCCAGTTTGTAACGCTTGGGGGACATCAGGCCAAGGCATAACAGTGAATTTAAGGCCCCAAGCTTTGTAGAAGTCTAAATTAACTGGTGCTTCCGCAATGCGAAAGTTGATTGGTTTTGCGTCCTCAATCGTTCTCACCGCTGATTCTGTTGCCCAACCGTAAGACCCATATCCAGTAATATCCGCTACGACAATCTTCTGATTTACAGCAGCATCTCTAAATTGCTGCCAAAGCTCCGGATTATTACGGAATTTTTCTAGCTTCTCAAAGGTGTCAACTACGTAGGGAAGATTTACAACGCCCAAGGTGTTCGACACGTTTGCTGCCGCTACAGAAGAACTCATCATCCCCTGTATAGCGCCCATTTGTAGTTTACGAATTACATCCTTTTCTCCCCCTAGTAATGATAAAGGGCGGAAATCAACGAAAAGGCGACCGTTACTTTTCTCCCATACCTTGTCCCTTATCCGATAACCTACTGCAACACCTTCAATTGCAGGATGGCCAACACAAGAGAGGAGATATTTGTATTCTGCACGACTGGGATCGAATTTTGGTTGCCAGTTTGCTAAAGGGTCTTCCTTGGCTTCTGCAATAATCACTGGAATCATAATTAGAATGGTTAAAACAGCGATTGTAGATAGGCGGAACTTTTTAATTTTCATGGGGCTCTCTCCTTGAGCAATGATTGTAAGTGCATGGATGGCAGCACCAACATTAAACAGGATCAATATACCATTGGATCGTTTGCGATTCATCATTTTACTTATTTTACTTATCCGGTAGCCGTTTGGTTTGCACTGCCGTCCGGTTTACTGAACAGGTAGCGTTGAACTGCCAGAGACGGCATCTTGTTAATGACTTGTGACAAAATCATAATCGCAAACAATGAGAAGATAAACCGACCGATAAGTAAACCAGAGTAGTGGCCACCGAAGGCCATCACGAACAGGGTATCCTCAATCAGACCATGACAGAGACACATGAAGGAGAGCGAAAGGAAAACATCTTTCTCCTCAAGTTTTCCGGAGCGTGCCTCCTGGATAATTAATGCCCCACCGTAAGAGATCCCCAGTAGTGCGCCAGTTACGGTCATCGAGGTGGCTTTTTCACCAATCCCCATTAAACGCATAAAAGGTGATAAAGACTTGGCCATGATCGGAGTAACCTTCAATATGTCCAGCAGTCGCAACCCGAACAACAGAACGAAGATAATCCAGAAGATCGACCATAGCGACTTGATACTGCTGACTGCCCACGACAGCCAATCTTGTGAAGGGGGTGCCAGTTCAAGAAAGACCACCTTTGCCGGTTGTTGAAACTCGGCAAATCCAGAATAGAAAGCTGACAGTATCATTCCGTACAGCAATGCAGCAATCAGCCTTAACCCCAAGGTAAAGAAAAGTCCAGCGCCAGCTTTTTGAGCAATACGTTGTTCGATCGGAAGTGAATGGGCGATCAAAATCATCGAGCCAAGAATTGTGGCCTGGGCAATCGTCAGCGGACACTCCGGTAAAATCGTAAGTAGGGCCGCTGCTCCGGCATAGATATTAACAATCATTGCGGTCACCCAGACAAACCCCATCTCTCCAGGGAGACCAACCCAAGCCATGACCGGAGCAATCAACTTGCCGACGAACTCAATGGCCCCGAACTCGACAGCAAGTCTCACCAAAATCATGACAGGGATCATGACCTTCAACAATTCGCCATACAGGGATAAGGTGTCTCCCGTCAGTTTCTTAACTTCACATGTCAATCTCTTCATGCATTTCCTCTTAGATTAGAGATAATGGCAGGATAGATGCTATCATGTCGAATATGTGACTAAACATTGTGCTATAATGACAAAGTATTGCAAACTGTCATCTTAAATAGGAGGATATTGCAAATGGACGCAATTGACTGCAAGATTGTCGAAGTAATACAGGGCAATGCCGACTTGACCAATGCGGAATTGGCATCTCAAGTCAATCTGTCACCATCAAGTTGCCTACGACGTGTGCAGAGGTTAAGAAAAGAGGGGGTGATACTGAAAACCGTTGGCTTGGTTGACCCAGACAAACTCAACCGAGGCCTGACAGCAATCGTTGATATAACGCTTGAGCGACATGGAACAGAAGCCAGGAAAATGTTTATGGATCAGATAATGCGGGAACCCGCAATAGCACAGGCCTACAGTGTGACGGGTGAAACTGACGTGCTCATGATAATAAACCTGGTTGACATGAAGGAATACCAGGCCATCTGTAACAGGATCTTTAACAATGATCCGAATGTCGTGAAATTTCGCACCTTGTTTGCCATGGAGAGAAACAAGTTTGAGACAGCAATCCCGGTTTGTCCCGGATAAACTTTCTCACCATCACCCACTCAGCAATGACAATTCCCACCTACAAAGAAGTCACTCGCTAAAGTGTGGAGGGCTTGAGGTCAAACCCCATTTTCTTTTTGTATCCTCAGAAATCTAGCAATTGAAACACTTGCCTATATACGGCAATTGATTGGGAACGTCAAAAATCAAAATATATCAGAAGTTGTGTCAGCAACTCATGAGTTCCAATGCCGGCAAATTTTAACGATCCCTAAATACCTTGCCCTATAAGATAAGTGGTCACTCGGGCAGATCCCGGTGGCAATCATTCTGTGGGTTAGCCCTATAAATGCTCTTACATTGCTTTGGGGTGCTCATTTTGGCTCAATTGAAAAGCACTGCAATCTAGAATTTATAATAGGATTTAACCCCTCATGGCAATCGTGAGTTTTGACAAAGTCGTGCGCGTCCAGGATACTGGAGTAAATTAAAACATCAGAATCCAGAGGTGAGATGGTATGAAAGAGTTTGATCCTATTGCATACAAAAAAAAGGTCAAATCTTACCAGGACAGAGACGATCCTACGGGCTGGTTTGATAGTATCTACACTGATGCCGAAGGGGATCATAGCGCAGTTTTCTGGGCAGACCTTGAACCGAATCCTTACCTTTTAAAATGGTTGAAAAACTGTTCTTTTAAGCATGCAGGGCGTAAAGCTATCGTTATTGGATGTGGGGTTGGTGATGATGCTGAGGCCCTGAGTGAAACAGGATATGTGGTCACAGCTTTTGATATTTCTCCTGAAGCGATACGACTTTGTAAAAAGCGTTACCCAGACACCAGGGTCAACTATCTTGTCACAGATCTTTTTAACTACCCACCAGAATGGGCAGAATTTTTTGATCTGGTTTACGAGTGCAACACCATCCAGGTGTTGCCCGGAAAATACAGATTAAAGGCCCGCGATGCCATGATCTCACTACTCGCGCCGCATGGATATCTTCTTGTCTCATGCAGAAGTCGCCTAAAGGGAGAACAAGAAGACGATATCCCCCTCCCACTTGATAAAGATGAGATAGATGGCTTTGTGCGATGTGGTCTAAGTCAAGAGAGCTTTGAAGCTTATGATGACACCCAGGATCCTCCTGTCCCGCATTTCTTCGCCTCATACAAGAAATGACAAATAAAAAATGGCTACCCAGAGTCAACCGAGGTGGCCATGATTTTGAGTATGAGATGGATGCCTGGATAGCTCTATCAATAAGAATCAGGTTCTTGCCTCATATGTTGTAACTATTGCCCTTGGCCATGGATTACAACAGCTTATTTGTTGCCCGCAACAAGGCCAATCCCGACGCCAATAAATGTTAAGCCAATTCCTCTGTTGATATACTTACCGACCGTGGTTTTGGAAAACAGAGAAACAATCTCTTGCCCGCCAATTGCGTAAATCATAAAACAAGCAAATGCAACAAATGCGCAAATCACCAAAAGCATGCATGATTGAATCAGGTAGAAATCAGGATCAATAAATTGTGGAAAGATTGCAGTGAAAAAAACAATGGCTTTTGGGTTTCCGGCAGTTACAAAGACCGCCTGAAGATACATCTTTCTCAAAGAGAGTTCTTTGCCGGGATTGTCATATTCACTGAGTGGCAGTGATCTCATTGGTGAAAGAAAAAGGCCTACGCCAATGTAAATAAGATATGCTGCGCCTGCCCATTTAATGATGTTAAAGACAGCTTCAGAAGCTACTAAAATTGTGCCCAGTCCCGCTATAGAAATAGAGGCTTGGACAAGTGTAACAGTCACATTTCCCATTGCTGACGAGAGAGTTCTCTTTGCCCCATAATTCATCCCGTGGGTCAATGCTAAAAGCATGCTAGGTCCTGGTAGAATGGAGGCAATAAATACCGTCATTATGTATATAAACAGGAAGTTGAAAGACATGATTTTATACTTTTACAATTTTTGCAGTCATCAGACTAGCAGAAAGGTTATGTTCTCACCGCCTCTGACAAATAAAAAAGCCCTACTCCAAGGAGGGGGATAGGAGTAGGGCAAATCTCTCTGTCTTATGAGAGGGTCATAATCCAGAGTGGTATGTAACCTTGTAACAGCTTTTTCTGTGTTGTCTACTGACTCCTCACATACCTCAATCAATAAGAAGCCTGTTTTCGTCTCAGAAGTCGTGACAAGCAAGAAACATGCTGTCATCCAATCTCTAAATGTGACGCACAGGTTTGCTTACTCTATTTTTCAACACCAGAGTACAAATACCCTTTTGAATTAGCGGAGCGGGTCAAAAAGGGACTCGAGACCGTTCAGCTTTATTTCGTAAACCGCCTGCAGTCTTCTCCCCAGTTGCCCACCCGGAAACCCCTGATTGAAGAACCAGACCAGGTAATTTTCCGGCAGGTCGATGAGCAGTCGTCCCTGGTATTTACCGAACGGCATGCGTGCCTGTGCCAGGTCAACCAGTTCCTTATGCCCGGCATTGTTATCCCTGCTCATGACGGCTCGATCCTTGTCAGCAGGTCGGAAAAGGCTGTGAGGCTTTTGGCCCTTTTCAGCTTGCCGACCGGCCGGGCAAATTCGGGCTGATCAAGGAAGGCCAGGACGTTCTTGGCCTTGTCGAGGAGTTGCTTCTCGCCACAAAAAAGCTCCTGGTATCGTTGCAGAACATCTCCTATGTATTGGCGAATCATGATTGCCGTTTCGGTTGGTGTCGGTTCTGTAACGTTGCGGTTTCTGATGCGTTCAAAGAGCAGCGGATCGGCGATTGCACCGCGACCGAGCATCATGCCGGCGGCCCCGGTTGTCTTAAGCACCTGAAGCCCTTGTTGTGCGTTGCGTATGTCACCATTGGCTATCACAGGTATGGATGTCTGTTTGACCAGGCGTGCTGTGATGGAGTGGTCAGCAGAGCCGGCATATTTTTGCTGGACTGTTCGTGGGTGCAGGACCAGGAAATCGACGCAGCTGTACTCGAACAGTGACGTCAGGGTAAAAATCTGCTCGGGATCACTGTAGCCGGCTCGCATTTTGATGGAGAAACTGCCCGATATCGCCTGACGCAGGGCAGGGATAATTGCCGAGAGTTGTTCCGGGTGCTGCAACATAGCCCCGCCGGTTGCACTGGTGGTCATGCGTCCGTACGGGCAGCCCATGTTGAGGTTGATATGTTGCGCTCCTGCAGCTTCCGCGTTGCGGGCCGCGGCGACCAGCGCCCGTGCGTCATTGCCGGCCAGCTGGGCTACAAGCGGCACTCCTCCGGTTGCACTCCCGGCTTCGGTCAGGTCGTTGCGGACCAGGCGTTTGCGGCTGACGTTGCTGACCCGCATGAACTCGGTAAAGACCACGTCAGGACGAACCCAATCGATAAACAGGGCTCGCATCGCTCGGTTGGTCAACCCCTGCATCGGTGCCAGCATGAGCGGAGTCTCGCCGTTCCGCCATGGCAGGTTGCCCTGGCCGATGCCTTTCCGGTCAGTCACTGATCTGTTCCCGTTCATGGTTTACGTCACTGATGCTTTAATCCCCCAAGGCATCCAACTCTTCCCACCGGCTATAGGTTGTGGCGAGCTCCCGTTCGATTTCCTCGAGTCTTGCGTTGACGTCTGCAACCGCTGGCCCTGCTGTCCGGTAGAATTCTGGATCGGCGATTTTTTCGTGCAACTCGGCAACTTCGGTTTCGAGGGCTTCGATCCTCAGAGGCAGTCCGTTGAGCTCACTTTTTTCCTTGAAGGTCAATTTGCGTGGCCGCTCTTTTCTCGGCTTTCCCCGGTTAACGGGCTTTTCTTTGACAGGTTCAATTACGGTCGCTTGTCGTTGCTGCAGCCAGTCATCATAACCACCTACATATTCCCGGATCTGCCCGTCCCCTTCAAAAGCGATGGTACTGGTGACGACCCGGTTGAGAAACGCTCGATCGTGACTGACCAGAAACAGCGTGCCTTTGAAATCGGCTAACAACTCCTCGAGTAGGTCCAGTGTCTCCAGGTCGAGATCGTTAGTGGGTTCGTCGAGGACCAGAACATTGGCTTCGCGGGTAAAGAGACGGGCCAGCAGGAGCCGGTTCCGTTCCCCACCGGAGAGAATGCGTACCGGGCTGCGGGCTCGGTCAGGGGTGAACAGAAAATCCTGGAGATAACCGATCACGTGTCGTGACCGGCCATCGATAACGACCGAGTCCTGATCACCGGCAAGATTCTGCTGAACAGTCAGGTCGGGATCGAGCTGCTCGCGCATCTGGTCAAAATACAGGACGTGCAGGTTGGTGCCGAGCTGTACGTCACCCTGCTGTGGTTCGAGCTCACCCAATATCAGTTTCAGCAGGGTCGTTTTGCCGATCCCGTTTGGCCCGATAATGCCGATCCGGTCGCCTCGCAGGACCGTGGTCGAGAAATCCCTGACCAGCGGTATCCTCTCAAATGCAAAAGACAGCCCCTTTACTTCGGCGACCAGCTTGCCGCTGCGTTCTGCCTCGTGCAGGTTGAGGCGGGCCGTACCGGTGCGTTCGCGCCGCTGGCGGAACTCTTCGCGCATCTTTTTCAAGGCGCGTACCCGTCCTTCGTTTCGCGTCCGTCGGGCCTTGATCCCCTTACGGATCCAGACCTCCTCCTCGGCCAGCTTTTTGTCGAACCTGGCCTGCTCCTGGGCTTCGGCATGCAGCAGCTCATCCTTGCGTTGCAGGAAGGTGTCGTAGTCGCAGGCAAAATCAAACAGTCGGCCACGATCTATTTCGATGATGCGGGTCGCAAGGCTGCGCAGGAAGGCCCGGTCGTGGGTCACGAAAACCAGGGTCAGGTTCTGGCGTACCAGAAAGTCTTCGAGCCAGTTGATTGACTCGATGTCAAGATGATTGGTCGGCTCATCAAGCAGCAGGATGTCGGGGTCGACTGCCAGGGCCCGTGCCAGAAGAACCCGACGCAGGATCCCCCCGGAAAGGCTTGAGACCGGCAGCTCGACAGGGAGTTTCAACCGGGAGAGAATCTGTTCGATACGCTGCTGATGTGACCAGCCGTCGCAGCCTTCCAGTTTCTGATGAATCTCAGCAAGCTGGCTGTCCAGCCCCGCTTCACCATTGTCTGCGCGCCGGGTGAGGTCGTGATAACGAACCAGCAGGTCACCCGTTTCAGCCAGCCCTTGTGCCGTCGCCTCGTAGATGGTCCCCTGCAGGTTGCGGGGAACGTCCTGCTCGAGGCGGGCGACCCGCAAGCCCTGCTGGCGGTCGATGAGACCGCCATCAACTTGAATCTCGCCAGCAATGACCTTGAGGAGGGTGGATTTCCCCGATCCGTTGCGACCCAGAAGACAGATCCGCTCACTTTTATCTATGCGTAGTGAGATATCCTCGAGCAGAGGGGGGCCGCCGAAGGCCAAGCTTATATTGCGCAGGTTGATCAGTGCCATGTGATTGCTTTCGGGAATTCAGGGAAGGATTATGGCAGAGCCTTCCGGTGATGAAAAGCAAAATGGGATTTTTATGGGAAACCCTGATTTTAAATGTTTTACTGATCGCCTAAGTGCTAGACTGGCCACCTGTTGCTGATGGTTTTAACGGGAGTCTGAAAATGCTTGAATCTGGCCGCATGAACCTGCTTACAGTGCATGCGATAGATGATAAAGGTGCCTGGCTGCAGTCCAACAAGGAAAGAGCCCTGCTGCCGAAATCTGAAGTCACCGGGGAAATGGCCCCGGGAGACCAGCTGACCGTCTTCGTCTATGCCGACCTCGAAGGCAAAATGGTTGCGACACTCCGACAACCTTTGGCGGAGTTCGGCGAGTTTGCCCTGATGCGGGCCAGCCAGGTCAACAGTCACGGGGCCTTCATGGACTGGGGGTTGGCCAAGGATCTCCTCGTGCCGCCCAAAGAGCAGCCGGAACAGATGAAGCCGGGGCGGCGTTACCTGGTCAAGGTGCGCCTTGATCGCCAGAACCGCCCGATCGGTACGGCTCGTATCGAAAAAGGCCTCTCCTCTCCCGACGAGACGATCACGGGCGGGCAGAAAGTTGACCTGATCGTTTACCAGTTCACACTGTTAGGGGCCAAGGTGATCATCAATCACCGGTTCAGCGGTCTGCTTTACCGAGACGAAATCGGCGACCGCCTCAGTTATGGTGAACGACTGACAGGCTATATCCGGCAGATTCGTGCCGACGGCAAGATTGACTGTGCCCTGAGCCTTGGCACCCGTGATGGCCTCGATGATGCCAGGGCGACGATCATGAAAGCGCTCAACGATAACCAGGGTTTCTTGCCCCTGCATGACAAAAGTCCGCCTGAGCGGATTCAGGAGACCCTCGGGTTGAGCAAAAAGTTGTTTAAGAAGGGAGTAGGCGGTCTCTACAAAGCGGGGCTGATCAAACTGACCGACGATGGGATTCGACTCAAAAATTGAGCCGGTCCTTTGACAGACCCGGCACGCTGATGTAAAAATTCAGTAACGGTTTATTCAAAGTCAATATCAACACGTAACAGCCAGACAACAAGGAGAGACTGATGGCAACTTATAGCTGTGCAAAATGTGGAATGGGCGTGAACGCGACATGCGCCAAGTGTGATGCTCCGCTTGAAAACGACAACCTGGAACTGCCCGATGGCAGGAACGTTCAGATATCCAAGTGTCCTAACGGCCACGGCAAGATCAAGTCGCCGATGTGTTGCGGCGAAGATATGAGCTGTTCCATCTGAGTGGTTCGCGGCAGAGAAATAAAAAAGGCCGCCTCGATTGAGGCGGCCTCAGATCACTAACGAAACCCGCATCACGTGCGGGTTTCGTTTTTTTTAAAACTGGCAGGTGGGGTTTCTATGAAGCTTAGGGCAACAGATGGTTCATCTGTTGCCCTCTCTATCATGAAGTCTGCTGAACTTTGTCAGCAGCCTGAGACCAACGATGGCTGCCTTTTTTTGCCTGTCTGCAGAAGGGTGTTCTCCTTCACAGCTCATGTTTGGTAGGAAATTCACGCTTGTCGGCGGATTGTCTTGCCCCCCCGCTCCGAAGGGCGAGGATAATGGTTAACAGAATCGACAGCCCAAGGGCTATCCCGCCACCCCAAAGAATCAGCTGATTAAATCGACCACTTTCATTCGTTTTCAGCGACGCAAGCTCCGAACGGGTTTCGGCAAGCTGTTTTTGCGTTTCAGTCAGAGCCTGCTCGGTCAGCCTGCGGCTTGAGGCAAGCTCTTCACGCATGGCACGAAGCAGCCCTTCCTGGGTGCCCGATTTCTCTGCCTGCTGCAACTGGGCGCGGTTCTGCTGGTTGAACTCGCCGACCAGTGCCGTGACCGATTCTTTCAGACTCTGCAGACTGTCTTCAATTCCTTTCAACTTCTCCTGCTGGCGGGCAACTTCCTGAGTCACCGCAGTCAACTTTGTATCCACATCAAGTTGTCTCTTGTCGGTGCCGGCAGTACGACTCGTGAACTGTTCCTGTTGCTTCTCAATGGCAGATTTCTGTGCAGCAAGGTCTCTCTGCAGATACCAGATCTTTTCCTGAATCTGTTCGATCTCGGTTAAGACAAGTGCCTGATCGGCATAAAGAGGAATGGCACAGACCATAAATACGAGTAGTGATAGTAGTGTTTTCAAATAAATCTCCCGGGGTTTCAGCATGAAGCCCAATGCAGACATCACTGCCTTGATTGTTGGTCAACGCTCTGCTTTTTTGTGCAGCGCTTCAAAAATCATGTCGAGTACGGCTTTTTGGCGAACCTCATGTTTATTCAGGACTGCCAGGCATTTCCCCATGGGGAAGCATTTGTGCAGGTAGTCGGCGTCACGACCGGACAAAATGATAATGCGGCTGCAATCCAGTCCTTTCTCGGTCGCATAGGCGAGGAGTTTGCCGCCGTCCAGGTCCGGCATCTCCAGATCGAGCAGCAGAAGGTCGAGGTCGGTGTTGATGTGCGCAAGGCCTTGCAGGGCGTTATCGAAGGCCAGAATTTCAAGGTT
>Ga0070728_10006677_pt1 | contig 10850 bp, 6 predicted proteins | sample tdDd471_FD_66723 | JGI IMG/M metagenome (GOLD analysis project Ga0070728, IMG submission 66723) | Marine sediment microbial communities from the Atlantic coast under amendment with organic carbon and nitrate - tdDd47.1 | ecosystem: Environmental > Aquatic > Marine > Coastal > Sediment | place...
GGGTGGAGTATGTCTATTCTGTTTCGCGCAAGGATATGGCGGCGGTGACGGTTCGTTTCTTTGTGGGGGAGGATCGTGAAGACTCGCTCATCAAGCTGCACAATACCATTTTGAAGAATGTCGATCTCGCCCCGGATATAGTGTCCGGCTGGGTGGTCAAACCGGTAGAGATCGACGACGTGCCCATCGTGGCCCTGACGCTTCATGCTGATCATGGTTTCGAGTCGCGGTATTCCGATTTTGATTTGCGACGCATGGCCGAAGAACTATTTCACCGACTGGCCGAGGTGGAGGATGTCTCGCGTATCAGCCTGCACTCGGGCCGCAGTCGTGAGGTGCGGGTGGAGATCAGGCCCGAACGTCTGGCCGGATTCAATGTCTCTCCGCTTGAGGTATATCATGCGCTGAGTGGTGCGGATCGCTCGTTGTCGGCGGGCAGTTTCGTTAAGCGTGATGTTAAAACGCAAGTTGTAACCCAGTCGTTCCTGCTTACGGCTGATGATGCGGCATCCCTTGTGGTGGGCGTCTTTGATGGCAAACCCGTTTACCTGCGCGATGTGGCTGACATCCATGATGGGCCGGAAGAGCCGGATGATTATTCGCGTATCGGATTTTCCGATGTCTATCTTTCGAAAGTAGGTCAGGAAAAGGGCGATTCGTCCCGTCCGGCGGTGACCATCGCGCTGGCCAAGAAGAAGGGCGTCAATGCTGTAGCCGTGGCTGATGCCATCCTGAAGAAGATGGACGAACTCAGGGGCGAGGTCCTGCCTGAGGGCGTTACTGTTACTGTTTCCCGCAATTATGGCGAGACGGCTCAGGCCAAGGTCAACGAGCTGCTTTCCTCTCTCCTGTTCGCGATCATCACCGTGGTCGCCCTGCTTGCCTTTGCGTTGGGCTGGCGCGAGGCCCTGGTTGTGGCTTTGGCAGTACCCATGAGTTTTTCACTGGCACTCTTCGTCAACTTCCTTTTCGGTTACACAATTAATCGGGTGACGCTGTTCGCCCTCATCCTGTCCCTTGGTTTGGTAGTGGATGATCCCATCACCAATGTGGACAATATTCAGCGGCATATCCGCATGGGAATCAAGGGGCCGCTGGACGCCACACTCGATGCGGTTAAGGAAGTTCTGCCCCCTGTCATCATGTCCACGCTGGCGATAATTGTCTCCTTCACACCGCTTTTTTTTATCACCGGAATGATGGGTCCATACATGGCTCCCATGGCTGCCAATGTGCCGCTGACTGTGATTTTTTCCACTGTTGCGGCTCTGACAATTGTCCCATGGATGGCGTATCTATTGCTGAAAAATCGCGCGCCATCCGTGGGTGGAGAGGCGAAGGAATATTCAGAAAATACTACTAATAACAGACTCTTATCAGTATACAAGAAAGCCATTTCGCCATTCCTGAACTCGTCTCGCAGTAGATGGTTGTTGTTTGTTGGAATCATGGCTGGATTGGGTCTTTGCGTAGGGCTGGTAGTTTTGCGACTGGTGCCGCTAAAAATGCTGCCGTTCGACAACAAGAACGAGTTCCAGCTTCTCGTGGACATGCCTGAAGGGACGACTCTGGAGCGAACTGATCGGGCCGTGCGAGATTTCGAATCCTTCCTGCAATCGGTGCCGGAAGTGACAACATATGTGACCTATTCCGGTTCGCCGTCGCCCATGGATTTCAATGGCATGGTCCGTCATTATTATTGGCGCGATCAGCCAAATTTTGCGGATATCCGCATTAATCTGGCCGACAAATCCGAGCGGAGCATGCAGAGTCACGCCATCGGATTGCGTTTGCGCAACGATCTGGATGTCATTGCCGAAAAATATGGGGCAAAAATCAAGGTTATCGAGACCCCGCCGGGTCCACCTGTAATTTCGACCCTGACAACGGAGATTTATGGCAAGCCAGGTCTGCCATATTCGTCGCTAATTGATGGCGTGAAGCATGTTGGCGCACTCATGGAGACTGAGCCGGGGCTGGTGGATCTGGATGATTCCGCCGAGACAGATCGTAAAATGATCGATTACTTACTGGATAAGGAAAAAGCCGCGCTGCATGGTGTTACGGCTGCCGATGTTGTTGAAACTTTGCGTCTGGCCCTGTCCGGGGCCACACCTGCGTCGGTACATATGGCGCGTGAACGTCAGCCGTTGCCTATCCGCATGGTATTGCCAGTCGGACTGCGTACCGGGCCGGATATTTTAGGTGAGTTACAGATGAAGACGGCGAGTGGGGCGATGGTGCCACTGGCCGAACTGGGCAGTTTCCACGAGGTCCCGGCAGAGCAGCCGGTTTACCACAAGAATTTGAAACGCGTGGCCTATGTCTTTGCGGATACCGCTGGGATTCCGCCGGGCGAGGCCGTGCTTGATTTGCAATCTCGGCTCAGGGACGACCCCATGCCGCCGGGCACCAATGCCGAATGGGCGGGTGAAGGTGAATGGAAAATTACTCTTGATGTCTTTCGTGACTTGGGAATTGCCAATGTCGCTGCCCTTCTTGGCATCTTCATCCTGCTGGTGGCAGAGACTGGATCGTTTGTCATGCCGCTTCTGATAATGTCGGCTATTCCATTGACATTACTTGGAATCCTGCCCGGATTCTGGCTGTTGAATCTCATCGCCGGTGGCTCAATAGGTGGTTATGGCGACCCGGTATTTTTCACCGCCACGTCCATGATAGGCATGATCGCGCTGGGTGGTATCGTCATCCGCAATTCGCTGGTGCTAATTGACTTCATCCAGAAAGAAGTAAGAAACGGCAAGCCGCTCAAGGAGGCCATAGTCCTATCGGGAGCGGTGCGAATGCGGCCCATAGTGCTGACCGCTCTGACCACGGCCCTCGGTGCATGGCCCATCACCTTCGATCCGATCTTCTCGGGTCTGGCCTGGGCGCTCATCTTCGGCCTGATGGCATCAACGCTTTTTACGTTGGTTGTAGTTCCGAGCGGCTATTATGCGCTGTATGGGGAGAAGTAGGGACTAGTCCAGATCATCCAAATCCCACGGCTGTCTGATGAACATGCCGGGTTTGATCTCCGGGTGGTCGCAGATAAGCACGCCGCGCTGGCCGGGGTGGGATACGTCGAGGCCCACGCCCTGGTCGTTTTCAACGCCATAGTCTTCGGGTGAGATACGCGGTCTGATCAGGCCGGGGATCATCAGTTCCATGTCCTCGTTGGTTCTCCAGCGGGATTTGGTCTGGATGAGCCATTTGCCGTCGCTGACAAGTTCCAGCACACGTGCCAGCACTGGGCGTTTTTCGCCTTCTTCCGGCGGCATGGCGATGGCCCCGCGTCTGTCCGGGTCGAAGAAACCAGTGGTCAGCGGCCTGGTGGCGGCATTGATCAGTTCGGAAAGATATTTCTCGGCCTTGAATTCGCCCTTGGCGATATCGTTCAGCGCAGTCTTGTACCCATCCACTACCTGAGCGAGATAGGCCGAGCTTTTGGTGCGGCCTTCCAGCTTAACGGAAGCGACCTTCATGCGTGAGAACCACTCCAGATAATGCAGCAGGCAGAGATCCTGCGCCGCGAAAAATTTGGTCCAGCCGCCTGTGTCGTGGGCTGCTGAGAGTGCGGGGTCAATGGGCTTCTCCTCGACCACGTCGTCATCGCCCAGAGGTTCGAAGGCGAACTCGTCGTCATCGGTCTCAAAGGTGAATTCTTCGCCGGTTTCCGGGTTGTAATCGCGAATCTCCCACAATTCCTCGCCGGGGCGGGTGCGTTCCTCAAAGGTGACCGAGCTTGGCTTGTATTCATAGCGGCAGGGGTGCGAGCACTGGCCCAGGTTGCCGGGGCGGTCGTTGAGCAGGGCAGACATGTAACAGCGACCGGATACGGCCATGCACATGGCTCCATGCACGAAAATTTCAAGCTCCATGTTCGAAGCCTGCTTGCGGGAAACGGCCAGCATTTCCATCAGTTCCTGCGACCGGAGTTCACGAGCCACGTTCACGCGCTTGGCTCCGCATTCACGCCAGAATCGGACGGATTCGGAATTGGATGTGTTGGCCTGAGTGCTGACATGGACCGGAATCTCGGGCAGCTCACGGCGCAGCAACCTGATCACGCCCGGGTCTGCGGCGATCACGGCATCAGGCTTCAATTCTCCCAGGATTTCAATGTATTCCCGGACTTGGGGCAGCATGCTTTCGCGTGGGTAGACGTTTAGGGTGAAGTAGACCTTAACGCCCGCAGCTCTGGCTTTTTCCAGCCCGGTGGCGATCTCGTCTTTGGAGAATCCGCCGGCACCAGCGCGCAGGTTGAGGCTGTCGCCGCCCATGTAGACGGCATCCGCGCCATACAGGATGGCGGTTTCGAGCTTTTCCATATCCCCGGCAGGGACAAGGAGTTCAGGTATGAATGTATTGTTTGAGGCCATGTGTTCTCCCACGCGCGCAGTTGCGACGTTTGCCACGCTACATGAAAGTGATGCGGTTCGCCAGATGGAATGTCTTAGCTCAAATGTCCGATCTGTTGCCAGTCGATGCCGAGCAGGGTCGCGGCCTCTCTATCCAGGGCCAGACCGTCAGTTCCGGCCAGAATCTTCCCGATGGGCGGGTCGCACTCGGGACCGCCAAGGTGATACTCGGCCATGCCGACCGTGGCATCCATGATGGTCAGGTGCGGGCTGATGTAGGCGTTCAGGTCCCTGACCGAGTCCTGCATGCGGGCGTGAAATGATGATTTTTTCCACGGACCGTCGCCTTGATAATGCTCCGGGGGAGCGAACCCCATCATGTTCTTTAAGGTGCCGGTGGTGCCAGCCAGCGAATGTGCCTTGATGACAGGCAGCGAGATGATGCAATGGGTAAATGCTATCTCTGGCAACCACATTTCGGGGAAGACAGGGCGATCAGGGATGCTTCTCTTGATTAGCGAGGCATGGTTGAGATCGAGAAGCTCGACCCCTGCGCGTTCAGCCATGGCGGTATATCCGAGTTCAGAAAAAACTTCATCAGTATCCATGACTTCAGAGCCGCATCCTTCAGCCACGACGATAGGTGCATCCGTATGCTCCCGGACGACCTCGATCACCGCTTCCACGAAATTCGGATGCGTGGTGATGGGGAAAGGCGATGCGTTGACCAAGTTGGGCTTGAGCAAGATGTGATCAAAGCGTGTCAGGATATCCGCGCCATTGACCGAGTCAAACGCCGAGCGAATTGATTCTGCATAAGTGGTGAAATCGACGATTGCGACATTCGGCATGCAGCCTCTCCTAGACAGGTAATCCTTTGGCCCGCCGGTCTTCCTTCATCTTTTCCAGAAGCTCGGTGGGTACATGCAGGCCGCCCTTGCCTTTGCCGAGGCTGATTTTCGGCTTGACTGTGCCGTGGAAGTCCGAGCCTCCGCTGATGAGCAGGCCTAGTTTTTCGGCCATTTCCTTGAAGGCCTTGGTGGCTGCTTCGTCGTGTTCGGAATAGTAGACTTCCATGCCGTCGAGTCCGTCATCCATGAGTCCGCGGACGAGTTCTTCGGTCTTGGGAAGGTTTAAGCCCAAGGCAAATGGGTGGGCGAGGATAGAGGTGGCCCCGATATTGTTGAGAATATCCATGGCCTGTTTCGGCATGAGTTTACGCTTGGGTATGTATGCACGGCCATTGTCGCCGATCCAGACTTTGAAAGCTTCATTGATGCTCGAGACTACGCCGAGAGAAACGAGTTCCTGAGCAAAATGAGGGCGACCTATAGTCCCCTTGGCCCGGGCAGCGATGTTCTCATAAGTGATATTGATTCCGAGTGAACGAAGTTTGTCCACGATCTCGTGGTTGCGGTTTGCGCGACCTTCAATGACCCAGTCAAATGCGGCCTTGAGTTCTTCCGGTTCCTCGGGAATCCATAGGGCGACAACGTGCATCCAGCCCGCTCCCTCCGGAGATTCAAGGCTGAGTTCGCAACCGGGGATGACTTCGATGCCAAATTCTTTCCCTGCTTCGAGGGCTTCAGGGACTCCCTGAAATGTGTCGTGGTCGGTGATGGCGATGGCATCAAGCCCTGAATCCTTGGCCAGTTTGACCAGTTCGGTAGGAGACAGGGTGCCATCGGACGCTGTGGAATGGGTGTGAAGATCTATGCTCATATGTCTTTATTTTGTAATAATTTGATTTATCGCGGCAGTCAGTTACACTTCGTGCTACGGGGAAGGTGTAACAGTTTCTTACTTTGCAGGCAAAAACACAATGCAGGATCCATGTTTTTCCATATTGATTGCAGACGATAGTGAAGATTATCGGCTTTTGATCAGGCACTTTCTCAAATCTCTCCCGTGTACGGTGGACGAGGCCCGTGATGGCGAGGAAGCCGTGGAGCTGTTCGCTCAGGGTCATTATGACATCGTGCTTATGGATATCATCATGCCCCTCATGGACGGGGTCGAGGCCATTGCCGCCATTCGGAAAATCGAATCCGAGCGGGGCGGAGAACCTACACCCGTGCTTTCGCTCTCCGCAGAAAAGTCCGTTGATTCGGGGGTGGACTGCATAAGAGCCGGTGCTGACCGCCTGCTCATCAAGCCCGCCAGTCGTCGGGGATTGTTGGAAGCTGTCTGCGAACTGCTGGATGCGCAACTTCCCGTTGAGTGATTTTCGAAGTCGTGGCGCTGTCTGTCAAACGGCTGCTCAAGGAGCGTAAGTTAGACACATGGTGGTTGCCAGTAATAGGCGAGCTGTGTAGATATCGTCAGATCATGAGGAGGAAACAATGACGCTTAACAAGGATCTTCTGGATATTCTGGCCTGCCCGAAATGCAAGGGTGCGCTCTCTCTGCAACCTGACGAGGACGGCTTGACCTGCCCCAAGTGCAAGGTCGTCTATCCCGTCAAGGATGAGATTCCCATCATGCTTGTGGATCAGTCGATTCCGGAAAAGGATTGGACCGGCTCAAAATAGCAAATCGAGTTCAATAGTTTTTATTGAGAGAGCCCTGACAGCTGAATGCTGTCAGGGCTCTTTTTTAGTATCGTTTGTAATAAAGTCAGTATTATTAACTGGTTTTAATGTGTTAAGTTTTCGATAAGTGCCCGTTAGATGGCCCAGGTGTCGAGGTCGATGAGACCAAGTCTGGCTGCGTAGCGGATCAGTTCCACGGTGCTTTGCAGGCTGAGTTTTTTCATCAGGTTTGTACGATGATTTTCCACGGTCTTGGGACTGATATACAGTTTTTTTGCGATGTCCTTGGAGGTCAGTCCTTCGGCCAGCATGCGCATGACTTCCTGCTCGCGTGCTGTCAGGGTGGAGTATGGGTCGTGTCTACCGCTGTCCTTGTCGGATTTGGTTTGCAATAATTTGAAAACCACCTCCTGGGACAGGGCATTGTCCAGGAAAAGCTCTCCGGAGGCCACTGTATCCAGTCCTCTGATGAGTTGCGAGGCCGCAGATTCCTTGATCATGTATCCAGTCGCCCCAGCCCGGAACGCCTCTACTATGTAGTCCGCTTCCGAATGCATGGAAATGATTATGAATCGAATGTCCGGCAGGGTTTCTTTCAACTCCCGAATCATCTGAATTCCATTTTTACCAGGCATGGAAATGTCCACGAGCATGATGTCCGGCAGGTGCTTCTTTGCGAGCTGGATGCCTTCCTTGCCATTGCCCGCCTCTGCGGCGACGGTGTATTTTTTGTCCCGGTTGACGATGGTTTTCAAACCTTCCCTGAAGAGTGGATGGTCATCGACGATCATTATTTTCATGCTAGTCGTTCCTCCTGGCATTTGCGATCGGTATCTTGAATATGATGCGTGTCCCGGTTCCGGTCAGGGACTGTATTTCCATGGAGCCGCCTATCAGCCGGGCTCGTTCTTCCATGCTTCTGAGGCCCATGCGCTTTTCCTCTACGGCTTCAGCCATACGCTTCGTGACTTCAAACCCCTGGCCGTTGTCCTCAATCCGAATCAGCAGGTCGGGGTGGCTCTTGACCATGCGCACCGTGGCCTTTGAAGCATTGGCGTGTTTGATAATATTATTTATTGCCTGCTGGACCATGCGATAGATGTTGATCTCGGTGTCGAAATCCAGCGCTACATTCTCAATGCCGGTTGAGTAAAAGTCAACGTCAATACCAGCCCTATCTCCGGCATCCTGGCAATGATTTTCCATGGCCTGGGCCAAGCCGAGCTGATCCAGGGACGGAGGCCTCAGGCCGTAAGCTATGTCGCGCACCGAGGCGATGGACTTTCGAAGGATGCTGGCTGCGGCTTCGCCGCGCGTGTATAGTTCTTTGTCAGTTTGGGGGTGTCCGTCGAACAGAGTCTCCATCTGAAGCACAATGGAGGAAAGATCTTGGGCCACGTTGTCGTGCAGGTCGCGAGCGATTCGTTGGCGTTCGTCTTCCTGGATGCGAATCAACTGCTGGGTGAGGGACAGGATGTGTTCCTGAGCTTTTTCCTTTTCTTTCGCCTCGGTTTGCAGCTGGGTATTGGCTTGAGACAACTGGGATGTTCTTTTATTGACCCGGCTTTCCATCTCGTCGTGGGCGATGCGCAGTTCTTCTTCCAGCTTCTTGTGAACAGTTACATCGGTGAGGATTTCCAGTCGCGCTTCGGCGCCTCCCCAGGTGATGGGTTTGACGTTGAGGGTCAGCCACTTGACTTCGGCGCACTTGGTGATGACGCGGAATGAGGCGAATCCATCTTTTTTCTTGCCGGACACGAAGCCATCCAGCTGTTCCAGAGCCATGGCCTTGTCGTCGGGATGGACCACTTCCAGAGGGTGAATCTGTCTTAATTCTTCGGTCGAGTAACCGAGGATGTCGGTCATGGCTTCATTGATGTATTGAGACCTGCCATTCAAGGTGACGACAACACCTTCCTGGGCGTTTTCCACCAGCACCCGGTATCGTTCCTCGGAATTCATGAGGGCTTCTTCAGCGCGTTTCCTGGGAGTGACGTCGATCAGTGAGACAATGACCCGGGACATGGTGTCCTGATATTCGAGTGGCACCGTGAAGTGGACCACTACCCAGATAATGTCGCCTTCCAGGGTGCGGTGTGTGATTTCACCGCAGTATTCGCAGCCGCCGGATGCAAGCAGGATCATTTCCTCGGTGAATGCGGCCATGGAGCTTTCGGTCAGCACCTTGTCCAGATTGCCGAGCAGTTCCTCTTTGCTTTTGGCCCGGAGCAGGTCCAGGGTGGCCTTGTTGACTCCCACCACGTCTACCAGAGTGGCGCATTTATCGAGTTCTTTCGGGTGGTCGTAAAAATATTTTCTGAAATCAGTGACACCTTGAGCCTTGAGCTCATCAAAATATACCTTGAGGCGAGTCAGGTCCTCTTCCCAGAGGGAGATGGGGGAATCCTCGAACAGGGTGCGGAATCGGTTTTCACTTTCCTGAACCTTGATTTCGGCTTGTCTGCGTTCAGTTATATCGCGGGTGACCCCCATATATCCTGTCGGCAATCCGTCTTTGGAGAAAATTCGGCTGACGGCGGTTTCTGTCCATATAGTCCCTCCGTCCTTGCGGACCTGTTCCATTTCCATTCGATTGACATGATCATAGACACCCTGGCCTTCAAGCTGCTCTCTCAAGCCTTTTGCTTTTTGTAGTTTTTTCAGTGATTGCTGAGTGAACAAGCAGTCGAGATCAATGGTGCAAAGTTCATCCGTTGTATATCCCCACAGGATTTTGACGGATGGTGTGGCATAGGTAAAATTGTATGCATCATCCATGGTCCAGACAACGTCCGTAATGTTTTCGGCCAGAAAACGGAATTTTCCCTCGCTGGCTTTGAGGGCTTTCTCGGTCATTTTCCGCTCGGTGATATCCGAGACGATTCCTTCAATAGCTACAGGCAGACCATGCTCGTCTTTGTGCAGAACAATCCGTTGTCGTCCCCATCTGACTTCACCGGATTTGTGGACGAACTGGAATATGTATTCAGGACGAATTTGGCCGCGGAGTATTTCTCCCCAGGTTTCGTAAAAGTAATCCTGCCAATCTTCGTGAATGATCTCCTGGACCATCATGGGGTTGTTCAAATATTCGTCAGCAGTGTATCCGGAAAATCCTTCTACCGAAGGGCTGATGTATTCATATTCGCCGCTGGGAACGCCCATGCGGAAGAAAATATCCTTAGTGGATTCTGATATGAAATTGAGGCTGTTCTGGGCAGTTTCATATTTCTTCTCGGCCAATTTGCGAGCAGTGACATCGGTGATGATGCCTTTGATGGCGATGGCTTTTCCGGACTGGTCCTTTTCCACCGTGATGCGCTGGTTGACCCACTTGAGTGAGCCGTCCTTGTGGGTCAGGGGGGACTCGTATTCATAGCGGGTTTTGCCCGCCAGGAACTCTCCCCACCACCGTTCGAAGGTTTCCACCCAGTCTTCAGGCGTCAGTCTTTCAAATAATCTTGGAGTCTCGTAAAAATCCTGTGGAGGGTATCCCGTGATGCTTTCCACTGCGGAGCTTATATAGTCGTATCTGCCATCGGACAGACGAAGTCTGAACAGGCAGTCACTGGTGTTGTCGGCCAGAAAATTAAGATGGCGTTCTGTCTGGGTCAGGGCGTTGCGCAACCGCTTGGTTGGTGATGCGTCACGCATGATGGAGATGGCGTTGATCACCTTGCCGGAGTCGTCGATGACCGGATCGAAACGCCCCCATACGGCGCACAATCGGTCGCCCTTGGTGCGAATGGTGTATTCACCGTCCCAGCTGTTGCCGGAAAGAACTGTCGGTTTGATGGTGTTTATATATAGATCATATGTCTCCTTGGTGAGGAGATCTTCAGGAGGCATGACCTGGTAATCTTCAATTGAATATCCATAAAAATCGACAAAGGCCTGGTTGGCGAATATAGGGCGCAGGGTGGCGTCGCGGATGGCCATGGCCACACCCGAAGCATTG
>Ga0070728_10006682_pt1 | contig 10844 bp, 8 predicted proteins | sample tdDd471_FD_66723 | JGI IMG/M metagenome (GOLD analysis project Ga0070728, IMG submission 66723) | Marine sediment microbial communities from the Atlantic coast under amendment with organic carbon and nitrate - tdDd47.1 | ecosystem: Environmental > Aquatic > Marine > Coastal > Sediment | place...
TATCTTGTTTGGGAGAAGGACCTTGCCTTGGCTCTTGAAGTCGTGCCGGAGTTTCTTCCTCTAACCAGACTAAAATCCTGGAATAACTTGACCCGCTTGAGGCCGCATAGTTAGAAGGCTTATGATATCTGGTTACCCATTGATATTTAAATGTTTGGAGCAGGTAGTGCAGAAATTTTATTTACAGTATGGGGTCGGACCATGCAGAAAGCCTATCAAAAGCGAAACAAAGCTCAAAATAGTATCATAATCATGCTTAAAACGTTGTTTTCAGGTTAAAAACATCACACTTAAAATAAACCGACCCTGAGCAGACCCGTGCTGGGGTAAAAGAATATCACCACGAATGATCATGCACAGACAAACCCCACAGCAGGTGCCCGGATTTTTCCCATGCCAAGGCAAAATCAAAGACAAAACCAAGGGGGCGTAGACCACCGCCAGCCTTTGGGATTGCCTGCGTATCTCCCCTGGTTTATAGTTTTGGTATAAACGACATAAATTCAACTTGACATTTGGTGTGGTGGGTATACCTTTGGCCTACGCTCGGATGATCCCCAAAGACCGCCAACCCCCGGTTGAAGCGCCTTTAATACGACCATCAGGGCTCAATGCATTCACCCTCCGCCGCAGTCAAGCAGTGGAGACTGACTCCTGGTGACCCCGGGCAGGGGCACCTGCTGAAACGATTTCGCCTTTCCGGCGCCACAACAGTGGAGATCCATCCGTTGACAACCCCGATCATTCAATCTTTGCTGGACACCGACCTGTATAAACTCACCATGATGCAGGGCGTTCTTCATCAGTTCCCTTGGGCGGAGGTGGAGTATGAGTTCCGCTGCCGGAATCTCGGTATCGACTTCGCACCAGTCCTTGAGGACGTGGACCGAGAGCTCGACCATATCTGTCGCCTTCGATTCTCCAATGACGAACTTGAATTTCTTGAAGGCCTGCGCTTCATCAAGCGTGACTTCATTGAGTTCCTCCGCCTTTTCCGTCTCAACCGCGAGTTCATTACCGCTGAAATGGAAGGCGAAGACTATGTCCTCAAGATCAAGGGCCCCTGGCTCCACACCATTCTTTATGAGGTACCGGTCTTAGCCATCATCAATGAGGTCTACTTTCGACACCACCATCCGGATGCAGACTTAGATGACGGCCTCAAACGGCTCCGCACCAAGATCGATCTGGTCAAAGAGGAAAACAAGAAGGGGCTTCAGCTCAAATTCTCCGATTTCGGAACCCGCCGAAGGTATTCCAGAGACTGGCATGAAACCGTCATCAAAGAGCTGACGAGCGCCCTTCCCGACAACTTCATGGGCACCAGCAACGTCTACTACGCCTGGAAATACGACCTCACCCCCGTGGGAACCATGGCCCACGAATGGCTCATGGCCTGCCAGGCCCTGGGCCCGAGACTTGCCGACAGCCAGAAGTTCGCCCTGGAGCACTGGGCCCAGGAGTACCGCGGAGACCTCGGGATCGCCCTCTCCGACGTGGCCGGGTTTGACGCCTTTTTAAAAGATTTTGACATGTACTTCGCCAAGCTCTTTGACGGATGCCGCCACGACAGCGGCGACCCCATCGAGTGGGGCGAAAAACTCATCGCCCATTACGAGAGCCTGCGCATCAACGCCCCTTCCAAGGTGGCGGTCTTCAGCGACGGCCTCAGTTTCCCCAGGGCCATTGAGATCGCCCGCCACTTCCAGGGCCGTCTCATCAACTACTTCGGCATCGGCACCAACCTCACCAATGACGTGGTGGGCGAGCCCCTTCAGATCGTCATAAAGATGACCCGCTGCCAGGGCACCCCCGTGGCAAAACTCTCCGACTCTCCGGGCAAGCAGATGTGTGACGACCAGGGATACCTCGATTACATGAAGCGGGTTTTTGGCAAGCGATAAGGCCAGGGGATGATCCCCTGGACCCCAGGTTGCGAATGCTCCTTTCCCCTCGTGCCTCGGGTCAAGTCACATTCGCATTGAGCTTTGCGCGGTTCAGACCGGGGATGTAACAGGGGTAACAGCAACCCCAAGAGCGTATGCATATATAAATGCAATTCCAGCTCTTAAGTTTCGTCAAAGCAACTCGACATGCTTATTGTGAATTTTAATGTTTCTGTTTGCTTCAGGCAAAAACATAAAAATGAGGAGACAAGCCATGAAACGTACCCTTTTGATTATCGACCCACAGAACTCATTCTGCGATCCCGCAGGAAAGTTGTTTGTAGAAGGGGCGAGCCGGGACATGGAACGACTCACCGATTTTGTCGAAATCAACGGAGACGCCTTTGAGCGTATCGTGGTGACTCTGGACTCCCACAACCGAATGCACATCGCCCATCCCGTCTGGTGGGTGGACACGGAGGGCAACCACCCGGAGCCCTTCACCACCCTGACCAGCGATGAGGTGGATGGCGGCACCTGGCGTGCCGCAAACCCTGAGGACCAGGCGTGGAGCACAGAATACATGGCTGCCTGCGGCACCCACGTCATCTGGCCGCCACACTGCCTTATGGGCACCTGGGGCCATGCGGTGTACCACCCACTGGACACCATTTTAACCCGATGGGCCAACCGCCACACCGATCTCGTGATCATTCCCAAGGGCAACGCACGGTACACGGAGCATTTTTCCATCTTCCAGCCCAAGGTCAAACGGGAAGGCGATCCCGCGTCACAATTCGACCTGGCCCTCTTGAACGACCTGGACAGCTTTGACGAAATCTACGTCGCCGGAGAAGCTTCATCCCACTGCGTGGCAGACAGCATCCGGGACATGGTAACGGCAAGACCCTCCATGGCAAAACGGGTCATCCTCCTCACCGATGCCATGAGCCCCGTTGCCGGCTTTCACGATCTGGCCGATTCCTTTTTCAAGGACATGGCCCAGGCAGGAGTCCGAACCGCTGACACCACCATAGATCTCACATAGGAAAAGCAAGAAACGAGCATGAAACGTAAGGATGAAATCATCAGGCTGGGTATTGATGTTCATGGGGTGGCCGACACCTTTCCCGACTTTTTTTCCAAACTGAGTCGAGAACTGGTGAGCCAGGGCCATGAAGTCCACATCATCACGGGAACCGAGCACACCCGATCCCTGGAACACTACCTGAAAAACCAGCTGGGCCTCTCCTGGACCCACCTCTTTTCCATGACCACCTATCATAAAAAAGAGGGCACCGAGGTCACCTACATCGACGGCAATCCCTACATGGACAACCGCCTCTGGAACCGTTCCAAGGGAGAGTACTGCCGGAGAAACAACATAGACCTGCACATCGACAACTCGGACATCTACGGCAAATACTTTTCCACACCCTATGCCCGGCTGATTGATGGGGTCCCCCATGATGAGGAACTCATCCCCCTTTCGGAAGGGGGCGAGTGGCACGCCACCAAGGCGAGCAGCGAACCCACCATATACAATGCAAAAACCACCTGCCCGCTGCCCACGGTCTCTGTGGAGATGGTCATTGCAGCCTTCTCCGGGGGCGAACTCAAAATCCTGCTACCCGAAAAGCCAGGCAAACCGGATTATCGCGTCCTTCCTTTTCTGCCCTTCACCCCTTCCGAAGGCGGTGCCCTGGAAGTGTGCGCCGTGCGGATCCTGGACACGATGACAGGGCTGCAGGACACCTGGATGGAGCAGCTGAAAACTTACGGCGAAGCGCGCCATCTCGTGACCAGCTACTTTTCGCTGGTGCCGGAAAAGGCCATGGCCCATCAAAAGGGAGCCTGGTTTTCATTCCGGGAGGTGATGAACGGAGACACACCTCACATCTCTCCCTTTCACCGGGAAGTGCTCACCGATTTCTACGAGCGGATCAAAGGGAAGATCTCTTACACCCCCATCGCCTTTGCCCTCCTTGAAGAGCGCTTCACCTGGACGGAGCTGCGGAGCATCTACGAGGCAGTCCTGGAAAAGGCCATTGACCCGGCCAACTTCCGCAAGATGATCCGGGCGCATTACACCATCAAGAGCCTGAAAGAGAAAAAGGTCAAAGCCACCGCGGGAAGGCCCCCCGAACTTCTCACGTATCAGGGCACCCGCGACGTCTACTAAGGGGTTGATTGGGTTTGGGGCCAAATAGTTCAGAAAAAATACAAAAGCAAAAACTTGGCCCCAAACCCAACCCTGCGGGCGGCCAGATGAATCCGATATCTGCGTTAATCAGGGCTTGAAGTAAAAAGCTACGACCACGCCCTGATATGCCTTGATCTCGAATCCATCTGACCGTCAACCCAATGCAGCGATAGTTCCAGCAAAATCTTGGCTCCTGGGCCAAACAGTTCAGATAAAATAAAAGCAAGAACTTGGCCCCAAAAAACCACCCTGCGGACGGCCAGATCAATCCGATACCTGCGTTCATTTGGGTCTGATATAAAAACCTACGGACCACGCCCTGAGTTGCCTTGATCTCGAATCCACCTGACCGTCAGACCAGTGCACCGGCCGTTCCAGCAAGAGCTCGGCTCCTGGGTGATACATTTGCTTTTCAACACCCAAAAATTCAAGAGTTGGGACTTCGCTTTGACTCGTGAAACTGTGATTGGCGGTGACCTCATCTATCACTTTCTTGGTGATTGTTTTTTTTCTTCCCGGCTAAGACGATGCCAGTCAGGACTCTCATTTTTCAGTTGTTCTCCGACGTCATGCTTTGTAGCTTTAATGTGCATGTGAATAGCTCCTTACTGATTGTTATGCGAACTTTAATTCAGGGACTATTCCATACGTATCAAACTGTTTTTATAAGCCTTTGGCACACTTTTTTTTTAAAAAAAACACGTCTCCTTACCCTATTTTTCTACCAAACACGAAGAACATTTCTTCCATTTTTCAATTTATTCGGCCTAAAAAACACCATCGTTTTGGTGCGGAAACCACACCCTACAGGCCCTGGTGCCCCAAACGTTTTAGGCTTTCCCCCAATGTTTACACCCATCCACGCAAGGAGTCATAAAATCGGTCAAGACGGCTTTACACCGTAGGGTGCGGTCCCCGCACCATGTCCGGGCAACCAACACCCTCGATTGCCCCCACACATTCACGGAAACCCACACCCTCGTTTTGACTTTTTCAAAAGGACAGAACACAACGACGCCACCCCCTTTAAAGGGTGTTAAAATGTCCGATGCTGTGGACTGTAACCACCTGAAATATTGAATAGAGGAAAATGACATCGAACTGAATGAACCCCTCAATTTCGATTTGAACCGTTAAAATATCGTCCAATAAATATGAAGATGGATCACACATAAGCGTCTGTATCGTTCTACTGTTACAATCGTTTCAACACCCCTCCATAGAAAGAAGATGACCACAACATGTCGCAAACAGCCTAAAGATCAACGCGTTATTTGTTTTTGGAATCCCTGACAGCGATACATATATGGGTGAAGAGCTTGTAACGATTCTGGAGGACCAAATTCCAAAACGCACCAACCAACAGGCTATTTGAGCTGAAGGCGACTCCGCCGCAAACAAACGCACATTCCTCAACTCTTCTTTCTGTGTCACAAGCGTTTCGACACACGAAGGCGACAAACAACGCCAGATGTCGTGGGTCCATCCACCCTGCCACACAAACACAACGGCATCCGCCCAGCGAAAAGCAAAATGGCCCCCATCGTGACCATCATAACTTCGTGGTTACCGTGTTTCGGCTATCTACCCCTAATGGGTAGCGTAAGACAAACCAATACGCATCCCTTCCAAGGGGGAATGGATGAATATGAGACAAAAAACAACAAATGAATTGGTGCAGAATACTTCAAGGAGGGAGAGTCATTCCCCGAAGGGGATGATTCATCAGGGGGACATAAAGACTCCGGGCAAGACGACCTGCCGCGGCGTATCAGCGGATTGCGAAGCCGCCGGTAATCTGTATTGTCAGCGAGCCCATGGGACTACCTGCGTCGTGTACTCCCATGGGCTGCTATGCTTTTCATGCGTTCAAAGCACCTCGAAATTAATGTACTGTCTCGTAGTCGTAGGTTGCTTTGACTTTTTTAAGGTTCCTGAAATACTCTTTGGAACCCATACGAAGCTTATCACTGCTCCTGGCCCTGTACTCGGTGTTGGCTTTGATGAAGCATTTCTTGCATGCTGCCCGCAACCCGTCTTTCCCACCTTTCTGCCGATAATAGTCTGTTACCGGCTTCTCCACACCACACTTGGAACACAACTTTGTCATCGTCATTTCTCACCTCTTTCCTTCTACTTCCAGAACAATAACCCTAACCGAAAGAGGGATATTACTAAAACAGGATGTGGCTGTACAGATTTTTTTTTAACTTCCGGTAAAATTTCCAATGCCAAATGACCAATATTAAGAAACACTTCCAAGATGCCATGTAGGATTTTGTCGCCTCACCCGCATATACCTACCCACCAACACAATGCTGAAAACCCTGTCCTTCAAGCGTTTCCATTGTCCAGTACCTTGAGCGCTCCTGATGAACACCCCTGATTGTCACTCCACTGTACCAAGCAAAAAACCCTTTCAATTTTTTCAATTGAAAGGGTTTTGGATTACCACGAAGAGTATTTTATTTTATAAAATACTTTCTATCAAAGAGACCGGAGAAGTACTAACTCATCTTTCCAAATACTGTCATCAGGCGTCTCAAGAACCATAGGAATCTCTTCAAACCTGGGGTCGTTCATGATGTATCGGAACGCGTCAAGGCCCAGGTGCCCCTGCCCGATGGACGCATGCCGATCCACCCGTTTTCCCAGCTCTGGCTTGGAGTCGTTCAAGTGCATTCCCTTAAGGTATGAAAACCCCACCAGCGCTTCAAACCGCGCGAAGGTGGCATCACACGCCTCTGCCGTCCGAAGATCGTACCCGGCGGTAAACGTATGGCAGGTATCGAGACACACCCCCACCCGGCCCTTGTCCTCCACCAGGTCAATGATGTCCCTCAGGTGCTCAAAGCAATACCCCATGTTGGTGCCCTGCCCGGCCGTGTTCTCGATCACCGCGCAGACACCCTCCACCTCTTTGTGTGCCAGGTTGATGGACTCGGCGATGCGTTTGATACAGCCCGCCTCATCAATCTTCTTCAGATGGCTCCCGGGGTGAAAGTTGAGCCGGTCCAGCCCCAACTGCCGCACCCTGGCCATCTCATCGACAAACGCATCCCTCGATTTCCCGAGGCCCTCCGCCTCCGGATGCCCGAGGTTAATCAGGTAGCTATCATGGGGCAAGATGTGCTCCGGCAAAAAACCGTGCGACTCGCAATTCTCCCTGAAAGCGGCAATGCTCTTATCCGTCAAAGGCTTCGCCTTCCACTGCCGCTGATTCTTCGTAAATACCGCAAAAGCCATGGCACCTATGGCCGCAGCATTCAAAGGCGCGTTCTCCACGCCCCCCGCCGCACTCACGTGCGCTCCGATTCGTTTCATATGTATATGCCTCCGGCGGCAAGGTGTGCCACCTTGAAAGCTGATTGCCGATGTGTTTTACCCCTCGAACCTCGGGGCAAAACGCATCGGCCTTCATTTTAATTTACGCCGACGCTGCAAATGACACGCCGACAGATTTCATTTTACGTTTCATGGACAAATCCCGGCGCGGATGTGCCGCTCCGAGACAAGCCCCATGGAAAAAAAGGCCTTACTACGAGAGCCATCGATACCTGCCAATGATGAAAACCACGAAGATCACGAAGCGCCCTTCGGGCTTCACGAAGTAAGGTTTATCACTTCAACAGTTCCCACCGGCGCAGCCCGTCAGCGAATGTGATTGACCTGAGGAACGAAGGTCACGAGCATTCGCGAACCTGGGGTCAAGGGGCTCAGCCCCTTGCCGCCGGAGGCACGCTTTTAGGCTTTCTTCCCCAGCTGCCCACAACCGGCCACAAGGTCGCGGCCTTTTGAGGCGCGGATACGTACGTAGGCGCCTTTGGCGATTAGCATGTCCCGGAAGCGCTCCACGGCTTCCTGGCAGGTGGAGGGAAAGGGGGCGCCGGGACCGGCGTTGAAACCGATAAGGTTGTAGCAGACCGAAAGTGGAGACAGGGCCTCCACCAGGGCAAGGGCGTCTCCGGGGCCATCGTTCACCCCTTCGATGACGATATACTCAGCAAAGAGGGCTCCTTTTCGGGCAAAGGGGTAACGGGAAAGAATCTCGACCAGGCTCTTCAGGGGTGTTTTGCGGTTCACCGGCATCAGATGGGAACGGACTTCATCTGTGGCGCCGTTGATGGACACCGCGAGGTTCACGGCGGAGATATCAGATGCCGCCAGCTTTTCAATGCCTGTCGCGCTGCCCACGGTGGACACGGTAATTCGCCTCAAGGCAATATCAAAGCCCCGCTGATCGCTCATGATGGCTATGGCGTCGGCCACGGCGTCAAAATTGTCCAGGGGTTCCCCCATGCCCATGAAGACGATGTTTCGAATGGGATAATTCAGCTTGTGGCGTGCCGCATAAAGCTGAGCCACGATCTCTTCCGGCGAGAGATCCCGGACAAACCCCATCTTCGCGGTGGTGCAGAAGAGGCACCCCCTTTTGCACCCCACCTGGGATGAGACGCACAGGGTGTAGTGGTTCATCATGGGAAGCACCACGGACTCCACCTCATGGCCGTCGTGAAGGCGAATTGTAAATTTCACCACGCCATCGGCCTCTTTGACGGTGACCAGCTCAGGCTCCGGAAACGCAAGGGTCTCTTTAATGGCCTCGCCGATCCCTTCCCGATCCGGAAGGCGCGTCAAGGCAGAGGCATCGATGGAACCGGTGCGAACGGCCATGGTGTACAGTTCGGCCGACACATACCGATCAAGCCCCAGGCGCCCCGCCATCTCTTTTCGAAAACCCTCATAACCCATAAAAAAAGGATTCACACCCGTCGGGGTTTTGTCACAGCAAGCGTTGGTCATAGCCCTTCCAGTCCCTCACCACGCTTCACAAGGGCTTTCAGTTCATCTACGGAGTGTTCCAGGCTCCGGCAGGTGTGAGCCAGGCGTTCCACAAAGGGATCCGACTCGCCCAGGGCCTGAACAGCTTCGGAAAAGGTCTGCTGAAAGCGTTCCTTTCTCTCCTCCACCCTATGCAATAAGGCCTTCCTGACGGCATGACGCTTGCGCTCGCCATCGATAAGCTCCCCGAGCCTCTGGATGGAAAACTCCACCAAGGCGTCCCTCGGAGCGCCAAACTGCCTTGACACCATCTCCAGCGCATCAAGGGTCCGACGGCTGATGACAAACGTCTTCTGGACCCGATGGACCTCTTTCATGGCATCAGCGGACAACTCCCCGGCGATGGAGTTCAGAGTCTCCACGTCCTCCACCAGATGGTCAAAGAGGGATTTCTGCTTGATACCGAAGTGTTCGGCCACCACGGCCATGGACTCAATGGCCCGTGATGAGATTCGAAAGGTTGCCCGCACCGACTGCTTGCCCATGAGATCCCGCAAGGATGCTCCGCCCGGGTTGGCCCCCATATTTAATGGATCGTTCTTTTTATTCATTATGACCTCCTCTGCTTTCTATATCAGAGATCTGCACATTCGTCATTCTCATTACCTTTATTTTAATACCAGATTTGGTAATGAAATAAAAATATCATATTTCTTTGTTGACACAAAACAGATCATGACTATTTTTGTTTCAGAGAAAACGAAACACAACTCCCAAAACACATATGGAGGTCCATCATGGAACTTGTAAGATTTAACCCCTTTGTAACCGCCCCCGCAGTCAACAACCGAATCAACCGTCTCTTCGATGACTTTTTTGCCGATGCCCCCCGCCTTGCAGCAAAAACCGCAAAGCTCTGGAGCCCCGAGGTGGACATCTATGAAAAAGAGGGCAAGGTCACGATTCAGGCCGATCTTCCCGGCATCGAAAAGAAGGACATCTCCATCAAGGTAGAGGACGGCATCCTCACCCTGAAGGGCGAGCGCAAAGCCGAAGAGAAGGAAGAGGGCAAAAACGTTTACAGAACCGAGAGATTTTCCGGCAGCTTTGAACGCGCCTTCCGTCTCCCCCCCAAAACCGATGTGGACAACATCGAAGCGGAATTCAAAAACGGCGTCCTTCACATCACGATCCCCAACGCCACCGAACCCGCAGGCAAGGAGATCAGCATTCATTAGGACAGGCAGAAATAACAGCCTCCGGCGGCCAGGGGATGATCCCCTGGACCCCAGATTGCGAATGCGCTTTGCCCCTCGTTCCTCGGGTCAAATCACATTCGCACTGATCAGAACCCAACATTGAATAAATAGACAACGGCGTCATCCCCCACGCTCGGCGCCACCCAAAAGCCATCAATCGCAGAACGCAAAAACCGGGCCTCCCGTTAGGGAGAGCCCGGTTTTTGTATGGACAGCCTCCGGCGGCAAGGTGTGCCACCTTGAAAGCAGATAGCAGATGCGTTTTCCCCTCGTTCCTCGGGTCAAACCACATCCGCCTTTGGTTCGAGTTGAGTCCTGCTTAAGTTGAGCAAATCTGTTTGCCAAACCCAGCACTTAGATCAGGCAAACGTTTGGCCCCGACAGGGCCGCCAGAGGCACAAGCTGAATAGTTACCGGGATTTAAACAAAAGGTCTTCGATATGGAACAACCCTGCAAATAAATCTCATCCGGTGTCGCAACCCGCACATGGCTCCCCGGTCACCCGGTGTTCGAAAAGCATCGAGGCCCACCCCCTTATCATTTATTCAACAGAAATGGTTTAGCGAGCAGCCGGGGAAGACGACCCAGAGTACGTTGCTCATCAACATCACGGGCATAGTCATGAAACAAGAATGTGAATGTGATGGGCCTGGAGGCGAAGGCTGGAATCGTGCGGGGAGGTTTAAGTTAACGTGGCTTCACCGCCATTATCA
>Ga0070728_10006685_pt1 | contig 10841 bp, 10 predicted proteins | sample tdDd471_FD_66723 | JGI IMG/M metagenome (GOLD analysis project Ga0070728, IMG submission 66723) | Marine sediment microbial communities from the Atlantic coast under amendment with organic carbon and nitrate - tdDd47.1 | ecosystem: Environmental > Aquatic > Marine > Coastal > Sediment | place...
CCACTGCCAGGTGCCGCCAAATAATCGACGATCTTATCTGTTTCGCCACCACCACTCTCAGAGCTTGGCCCTGGCTCATTCTTACGGCCCATGTAAGTCTTCCATTTACTACCCCTCACTTCCATCCAACCCTCGGTACCATAGAATAAATTGCCAATTTTTACATCCAAGCCTGCTTCCCCTCCGGTGTATAAACCACGGGTTTCGAATTGAAGCATTTTGCCATCTGCATATTCATAGACCGCAGTCTGAGTATTGGCGGTTTCCTGGCTGCATTCATTTTTACCAAACTTGTAATAGCCTCCCGTAGAATGGACCTTAACCGGATGCTCATCTTTGTTCATTCCCCAACGAGCAACATCATACTGGTGAGGTCCCTGGTTTCCAATATCTCCATTACCAGTTGCCCAGTGCCAGTGCCAGTTGTAATGACCTTTTTTCTCATTATAAGGTCTCCATTGGGCTGGTCCTAGCCACATATCATAATGCAAACCTTCTGGTGGATCAGAATCGGGTGCGATGCCAAAGGAATCCCGTGGCTTGTAACACAAACCTTTCGCCATATAGACATCTCCGATGCCGCCATTGTGCAAAAACTGCATAGCCTTACGGACGTTTTCAATCGACCGATTTTGGAAACCCACCTGCACAATCTTGTTGTACTTACGAGCGGCCTCTATCATTTTTCGGCCTTCAAATACATTGTGAGAGCAAGGTTTTTCAACATATACATGCTTCCCTGCTTGTAGGGCCCAAATGGTAGCCAAGGCATGCCAGTGATTCGGCGTAGCAATAGAAACGGCATCGATGTCCTTATCAGCAAAAACCTCGCGCATATCGGCCGTCGTCCCTGGCTTATTCCCTTGCAGATCGCTAACTGTCTGTACGCGTTCTGCCCATAGATTTTCATCCACATCACAGATCGTCTTTACCCGAACATTCTCCTTTTCAGCCATAGAAGCCCATCGGCGTAGATGACCGAAGCCCTGGCCACGAACTCCAATCACACTTAGATTGATACGATCATTGGCACCAATAATGGAATTGTAACTTTTGGCGGTAAAGGGCAAACTGGTCGCTCCAAGGGTAATACCAGTCGTCGCCAGTGCAGACTTCTTGATGAAGGATCTCCTGTTTTCTTTCATTGGTCTTCGTTTTGTTTACAAATGATGATCCGAAAGATAATTAATAATGGACAATGGGGAATGGATAATGGAGAATAAATGATGGGGAGGGGGGAATGAGGAATGGGGAATGGATATATCGGAAGGAGGGACGCTTCGGCCAGAAGGGAGAGGCTCATGGTTTTAAGCTAGGAGAGAATAGCCTTAGGTCTAGAACCATTCTTTGATGAAATCGACCAGATAAAGTCCAGCGCAAGCGACGGCTGCATAGGTACCCATTTGAACGAGAGACCACATATCCAGTTCTAATTCAATAAACTGTTCACTGCCGGCCATAACGATTAGTATCCATATCCATCGGGCGACAAAGACCAGGGAGAGGGCTGCGCCAAGAAACTTCACCCAATACCAACGCAATAAGGAGGCCAAGAGGGCGACTGCGGCAGCGATGGGAATAATATAGTGCCCCAATAGTTTATCAGGAATCAAAATGAACGGCTTTTCCCAATTGGCATAGGCCTCAGGAATCTCCATGCCTGTGAAGAAGATTGCATCTTGTAATTCAAATAAGCGCCCATCTATCCAGGGTTGAAAGAAGCTAGCTATCATGCCGGCTGAAATGAGCATCGTAAACCACTCGATCCGTTTAGTCGACCGCTTGGGTGTATGGGTTAGGATAGGAGTCGATTGAACGGGAGAAGCCAAAGCGGAAAGATCAGTCGATTGACCAAATTTGGAGAAATAATCGTTCATTCCCTTACCGGGATTATCTCTCATCCATTCCCTCATGGAGGGTTTTGGGGTTTCATCAGCCATTTCCGAAAGTGGTTCTGTGAGTAAAACTTATCTCATACTTCGAAAGCGGCAAGACCTGTATTCGCTGCGCTATCCGCTCTCTGCATGAGCTTGTTAGTTCTTAAAAAACGAAGGCTGTTGGAAATTTGTTGCCCACGGCAGAGTCTAGCGACCTTTTGACCACCAAATGAAAAAGCCCGTAATCGGAAGTGAAGCAAAAATCAATGAAGCTAGGCAGGCTAGAAGGCGGCCTGGAAAACCTAGAATTGTGCCAAAATGAATATCATAAACATAGCTATTGAGTCGGTGGTAACTGCTGGTTTCTTGCTGTAGATCGTATTCAAAGTGGCCTTCCAATTGTTGCCCCGCATATCGGTCGTGATAATAGTGGTCTGTACGGTATAGCAGCAGACTAGGATCGACCACTGTCACTCGGATCGGCTCCTTTTCCCCATGCGGATTACTGACGCGAATGAATTTATCTGGAAAGGCCTGTTTATACGAAAAGGCCAAACTATCTAACAAAATGAAATGATCTCGATCTATCTCACTAGTCGGAGGAATGGACTCCGCTATATCATATTGAATTTTGGTTTCGCCAGTCATCCACTTCAAGCCATCACGTACCGACTCAAATCCCCAGAATACGCCAGTCAAGGCAATAAACAATACAATCCAACTGGCATAAAATCCCAACACATTATGAATATCGTAATTGAGTCGACGAGGAGATACGCCCCATTTAATAAAAAATCGCTTTCGACGCCCTATTTTATTGACGGGCCACCAAAGGACAATCCCAGATGCCATCATGAGTAGCGATAAAAGCGTAACCCAATGCACGACTTGCTTTCCTTTGGGCCCTAAGAGTAATTCTCGGTGTAGCAGTTTCAAATAATTCAGCCATCCTCTCTTCATATCCTGTAGATGCACCAGTTCGGCAGTGTAAGGATTGAGGAAGGCGATGTAGTAAGTACCGGGGACATAAAGCAGAACCTCGGCGGTATGCGTTTGATCCTTAAAAAAAGCAGTTCGGAAGTCACCTTTGGGAAATTCGCTTTGCATCGTCGCACGAAGCTCCGAAACACTGACGAAGGGCTGATCTTGCGCCGAGACATGCTGCTGATAAATAATAGCACTAATTTCTGGTTGCCAGGAATAGATGGCCCCAGATAGTGCAATAAGGAAGAACGGGATACCAATAGCAAGGCCGATCCACAAGTGGATTCGGCCCCATAGACGTTTCATTTTCATTTCAGTACGCTTTATCCGATCACATGGCGGAGAAATGCCCGCCCACTAATTAATTTCCATAATGCGATCTTCTTCTATCGTTGTAATTTCTTTAGCTGCCTTTGCCTTTTTCAGGAAATCATCTTTTTGTGATACGGGAATGCTGACTGCAAAGCCGAACATCATGCCACTATAAAACTGGGTCATGTCTTTGGCTTTTACACCGAGTTTTTTCTTAGCAAAGGCTTTCAACTCTTGCTTTGCAAATTTTTCAAAGGCGGTCTCCCCTTCCGCAGTGGGTCGCTCGCTTCCCGGCGTTTCTTTCTTAAACTTATCTAATTGCGGAAAGGCGGTTTCATCCAGCAGGATGATATATCCGATTTTTTTATCCTGATTCATCATTTGATTTTCTTCAGTAGCCAACACTGTTGCCGTGTGGTCAGTGGTAAATGCAGTTCCCAAGATAATCAAAGCCAATAAACTCAAGGTCATGACACTGGATTTCATTTTCATCGTTTGCATACTTTTAGTGATTGATTGATTGATGTATTTACCTATAGGATGCAGAATGAGGGGGAATTACATAAATGGAAGGGGTAAGCGTGCAAGAGGAGGAGGAGAAATTCTGATTGGAATAGGCTTATGTATTCGTGCTTTTCGTCAAAAGGCAGCCTTTGCTTCTTTATTATTGATGCTGGCCTTTACGCCTATCCATTTATGGGATCTTTTCAGTGCTACACCTGCTATCGGTAGCCGAACGGCTGCTTGGATTCGCATCGCCGTTCAAAGTCTATTTATCGCTTGGATGTATTGGCTAAGTCGACCTGAAAAACAAGCTCAATAGGCCAGCTTAAGACCTACCTATTTCAAGTCGAAATCACTAGGCAATATCCAGGCCACGCCTCGGCTCCCCATGTAACCACTAAAGGCGAGATCACTATCCCCTACCGTGCCATCCGGACGAATAAGACAGGCCTCATGACCAATATGAATGCCCGACTGTACCGGTTGGGCCCTGCGCCATTTATTAGGCGGTAATGGCCGGCCTTTGGCATCGCCATAGTATAGAATAATGAGACTGCGCCCAGCTAAATCCTTGATTTCGAGTTCATCTCCCTCGACCTTTTGGACATGGGGCATGATATCAAAGTTCTTCAGTTTTTTGTTCTTTCCATTTTTATCCTTCTCTTGTTCGTATATTTGATAGCCGCTTTCCTTTAATTTTCCGGCATACAAGGAGCGTAAAAAGTGCAGAGAAGAATTGTAAAAAGCCCGCTGCCGATTTCGCTCATGTCGAGCGCGTGCTTTACCATTTGGCCCCTCCTGGCGAATAAAGAAATAATGCCCTAAATGAGAAGTTCTTCCAGCACTATATTCTGTTAAAAACTTCACTAAATCTACTTGGATTAGGTATCCCAAGTCAGGCAGTTCAACCTCCAAGGGCACCTTAGTCGTCGCCTGCAAATTCAAAGCCTTATCATAAACATAAAAGCTACTATCTGCCGACCATTCTACATTATTACGGTTAGACTTGAGGGTCATCTTGCGCATGTACTTGGACCTGACATTCACTCTTTGGGCCTTGTAATCTCGATTAAACAAAAGCGCATCCTCATTACGAATTTGTGCCCGATCCCCCCATTTATCACTACCTAAAAACAATCGGCGAAATTCTTGAATATTTTTCAACCGCTGGTTGCGATCCTGCACTACGACTGTACTAATGAGCTGGCCTTGAACGGCAAGTGAGATATACAATTCCTCCTTGGCATCCCTAATCAAGAGGGTCTGTCGGCGGTATCCCACATGGCTAACGACCAATACGGCAGGTAGGTCAATGCCTTTTAAAGACAAGGCAAATTGCCCCTTATCGTCTGTGGTTTGCCCATTGGTTGTTCCATCAAAATAAACGGTGACGAAGGGTACCGGTTCGTGATTAGTACTGTCTAGCACCGTCCCTTTCAAGACAGGCTGCGCCAATAAAACCGAGTAAGGTACGAAGAGTAAGCAAGAGAGCAGTATGAATAGACGCATAGCAGGTAATTTCGGGTGATCTGGCATACTCCGACAGGATTTAAAAGTTGAAGGTTGAAGGTTTATACCCGGGAATTTGGCCCCAAACCTTCAAATTCAAACTGATAGATATTATTTGTCCAATAGTATAGTGATAAGCGTATGTTTAAACTTCCCTCATTGCCTAAAAGTGGCAAATTTAAACACGCTAAGGCAGTTTTTAATCGATGTAATAGCCTTTGCTATTTAACGCGTTTGGATAGGAAAGGTTTTCGTCATTTGATATGCTGGAAATCTTCTTTCTTTGAAAAGAAGGCTAGTGTCAGTACCCATATTAAGCTAAGCAGAAATGTAATCTTTTGTAGCATTGGCAAATAAGCCAAAAAGGAACGACTGAAGTATAGATAGATCGAAAGATAGCAAATCAGCAAGAAAACCACAGATAAAATCTTCCACAAAAACAGCTTGGACTTGATGACAAACACGGTAATATAAAAACAACTCAGTAGTACTAGTCTAGAGCAGCACTTTCAATTCACCCGAAGATTCTCTACCGATCGAACAACTTACCTCAGCAGGCCTATTTCCCAATCATTACATCATAGGTGGCTGGAATTTCTACCCCTGTGAAACCACCTGTCAATCCATATAAGATCACCACGGTGAGTGCTAGGCCGGTATATAAGATAGCTTTTGATTGCTGATCTGGAGATAAGCCGCCCAAGGATTTTTTCATTTTTTGGCTGTGAATGGCGGCCACATGGCCAAAAAACGAAATGATAGCCAGAGCATAGTAAGGAACAAAAAATAGGTTAAAAGGAAAAGTATTTAGCCCCGCTACCCCGAAATAGAAGTTGGTATCTAGCGCTAGGACATAACGACCGACCATCACCGCTGAAACATGCATCAGTAGAAAAAAGGCCAAGTACAAGCCCGTCCAGATTTGCAACTTTATGAAGAAAATATTGGCAATCTTTCGCTTGGAGAAGTACAGTTTGACCCCGGAAATAATCTGGGCGAAAACAGTAAGCAGAAGGGTTATTTCAATCAGCGGATTTCTGTACACTTTTCGCAAAACAGTCATCCATTCTATGTGCGTTTCTGGGCCCCAAATGCTAACAAAATGGTTGACTAAATGTACGCCTATAAATAGGGTGAGCGTCAAGCCTGATAGATAGTGGATCTTTCTTGTTTTCATTTATACCTTATGATTTGTCTTGGTGGTATGATCGCCCAAGTTACGCTCATTTGCTCACATTTGATTACGCTCAAGTCTAATTTAGCGAATGTGTCTTGGTTTTACGCCTATACTTTTTCGGTTCTCTGACCCAGCTGGTAAATAGAACAACAATTAGTAGCCAACTAAAAGTAGTAAATGCCCCCTTCAAGATCGTAAATGTACTAGCTACTTGTACTATCCCTTCTGATAGGGCTACTGAATTAGTGATTAGCAGGGTGATCATCATGTTTTCGAGGTAATCGAAAAGCATCGCCATAAAAGGCAGTAGGAAAAAACTTGCCTGCTTTCTTCCTAACAACCCGTACAGGCGCAATAAGAGTGAGCTCAAAAACAAAGCTAGTAATGCCGGATACAAGATATCAAGCAAAAAAAGTTGTGGGAATAGGTACAGATGGATCGTCTTCTGGTCTAACTTCTGGATAATAGCCTGCGCTTCAAATATAGAATAGCCCAAGGGTCTCAAGTCAAAGGCTGGCGTTCCTATCTGAGCATTAATGGCAGGGAAGGTGTAGGTCATCATCAATAAGAAGACCAATTGAGACAGTAGTAATAAGCTTATTATACCGGCTTTAGAAGAAGTCTGATTAAGAAAACGCTTTAGCGGTGAAAGTATCATTTGAATGCTATTGGTTGATGGCAACAAAGGTTCAGCTTTTAGCATCCACTCGCATTAACAAATGATAAAAAGTGATTAACGACTCAAATCTTTTCGCAAGCGACTGAGGGTTACGTTCGTAATTCCTAAATAAGAGGCGATATCCGTATGTGGAATTTGGTTTTCTAAAAATGGGTATCGTTCCCGAAAGGCCAAGAGTCTTTCCTTCGCGGTGAAAGCAGCTAAGCCAATTTCCTTATCCACCTTTAAGGCTAGTTCCTTTCTCAATACCGCATTACCAAAATTTCTGATTTCTATATTTTCAATCATGCATTGCTCAAATGCATGGGCATCCATGGTAGCTATCCGCAATTCCGTTACGGCGCGAAAGTTCAGGATCGACTGTTGTTTATTTACTCGAGTGGTGTAAGGAGATAGAATTGATTTTGGCGTGAAGAAAGAAATCGTAACCTCTTCTCCCTCCGGGCTCAGCAGGTAGTTTTTACAAATTCCCTCTAGCAAGAAATACTCTAGCTGATTTCCCTGATTTTTTCGAATAAATACAGTCCCCTTCTCATAGCGAACATACCTCAGGAGATTTTCAATTTCTTGAATGGACCGATCTGAGATGGGATAGATGTTGTTTACTATTTCTTTAATATTATGCTCCACATTTTTTAGCTAAAACATGAGTCATCCCGAATTCTCCTGCAAATGGACGACGACAATGCATTTTCTGATTACCAGCTGATAAGCAGCCGAATAGCTATCACCTTAATATAAGGAATGACTCATGTTTGGGTTAATGGGTATTAGTCAAAGTTTTAAGCTTTGCCATCGGTGATGACCCATTTAGGCCTGGGGCCCATCGGATTCTGCCAATCCCATCGAAGCGAGGACTCCTTTTCGTAGTGATATAAACTTAATTTTAGCCCAAAAGGCCTTAGAGCATGTTTGGGCAGACCTCAATTGCCTCCAAGCGGCCAATTTTGTTTTATTCTGCGTTAGATTTTTCGCCTAATTGCCCGCATTGGGCTGCAAAATCTGCCTTGTCTAAAATAAAATTTGCTCACTTCCGGCTAATTATGCCTGCCCAAACATGCTCTAAGACTCAAAATGACCATAAATTCTTTTTTATATTCTCTGAAGCAATGAATTCGGGCTAAAATTCCGATCTTATAAGCCAATTCCATCATTGAGCTTGTGCAAGGGCATTTTGGGAAGTTCCTTGATACAAGTTGCTAAATAAACTATCGTATGAAAAAATTAGATCGCCGAGCCTGGTTACGCACCGCAGGCTTAACAGGCGCTTTTGGTTTGATGGGAGGCTTACAAGCCATTCAAGCCAAAGATGAAGCTATACCTCAGGTGGCCGCTAAGGCTGCCGATACCGTCGCCCGCCTTAGCTCCAATGAGAATCCCTTTGGCCCTTCTGCCAAAGTACGGCAAGCCATGACAGAGGCTTTTGATTTGGGATGCCGTTATCCTTTTCAGTATGCCGGTGAATTGGCCGAAATGATTGCCAAGAAATTGGGTGTTACTAGAGATCATATTGTCTTAGGTTCTGGTTCTACAGAAGGGCTCAAATGTACAGCCCTTGCTTTTGGATTGAATGGAGGAGACGTAATCTCAGCTGCTCCTACCTATCTGTCACTCCTTTCTTATGCCGAGCAGTTTGGTGCGCATATCAATATGGTTCCGCTAAATGACAACTTGGTACATGATCTCGATGCTATGGGCGGTAGAATTACCAATAAGACGGGACTCGTATTTATTTGTAATCCCAATAATCCAACAGGTACCATACTACCCGCTCAGCAACTCAAAGACTTTTGTAGGGATGTTTCTAACCAGGTGAATATATTTGTAGATGAAGCCTATTTTGAATTTATCGATCAGCCCTACCCTTCTATGGTCGAACTGGTGAAGGAAGATAAAAATGTAATCGTCTCGCGCACCTTTTCTAAGGTCTATGGCTTGGCAGGCATTCGCATGGGATACCTAATTGCCAGACCTGATATTGCGGCACGGATTCGCAAAAACCGGATGTCAATGCTGAATATCATGGCCATCCAAGCGGCTAAGGCGGCCCTAACGGATGAGGTCTTCTACCAGCAAAGTATAACGAAAAACGCGGAGGCCAAGGCGCTGATTTATGATACGCTCAATGACCTTAAATTGGAGTCTGTACCATCCAGCACTAACTTTGTTTTCTTCAAGACGGGGCGCGATATTAAAAAAGTGATTCCAGCTATGAAAGAACATGGGGTAAGTGTAGGTCGCCCTTTCCCCCCCCTCACCGACTGGTGCAGAATTAGTACGGGAAAAATAGAAGATGTAAAACGCTTTAATAAAGGCTTAAGGAAAATGATGTCCTAAGTATTAACTAGAAGTGTTTGGGCCTACTAAAAACTCTTCTCTGGGAATTTGCCAGGTACATCCCTGAAATAGTCATTGATGAATTTCATATCTGCCTCCATATCATCGGTTGGATAGAAGGGTTCAGCAATTTGGACTCTTTTAATTCCGTAATCAAACCGGCAGAGTAAGATGGGGATGCCTGCGCCCTTAGCCATGAAGTAAAAGCCCGTTTTCAATTCTGCTACTTTTTCTCGGGTACCTTCGGGGGCTAGACATACTGCAAATTGTTCTCTTTCGTTGAAAACGTCCACTACGGCATCTACGAAGTTATTCCGTTTGGATCGATCAACGGGAACGCCCCCCATTAATTTCAGAATGGGGCCTAGCGGAAACCTAAAAAGAGAGGCTTTCCCTATGAATTTGATCTGCTGCTTCATGATACTTCTCGTCAGGATTCCGATAGGAAAATCCCAACCGGACGTATGCGGTACAACAGCTATAATGTATTTTTTCGGATAAGTTTCAATCGTTGTTTCTACCTTCCAGCCAAACAATTCCAATAGGAAGGCACTAATTTTAGCAAACATACAATCGCTTTGATTTTCATTGCTAAATATAGTAGTCTCTCCGAGGTTTACAAAAAAAACCAGAATTTAGCGGCTTAGTCGCCCTATAAAAAGGAATCGTGATGAATTCAATATTGCAAAAGCTTCCTCCTCTCCCACTCCATTTACAGCAAGAAATTGCAGCGAAAGGAGAAGTGAAACAAATACCCAGTGGGGTGGAAATTCTGCGAGCAGGTCAATATGTAAAGGTGATTCCGCTCGTGCTCAGTGGCCTGGTAAAAGTATCGAGTAAGTACGAAGATAAAGAGCTGCTACTGTATTACATCGAACCTGCAGAAAGCTGTGTCATGTCTTTTTCGGCGGGTTTATGGAACCTACCGAGCAAGGTCTTTGCGGTAGCGGAAGAAGATACAGAAGCTATTTTACTGCCTGTGAATTTGGTCAATAAATGGGTGCGGGAGTATCCGGCCTTGAATCGGCTTTTCTTTGGCCAATTTAACAAACGATATGATGATCTCCTACATAGTATCCATCAAGTCCTCTTCCAAAAAATGGATGAACGTTTACTCACCTATTTACGGGAAAAAGCACACCTCTTGGACCATCCTATTCTTGATATTAGGCATCATCAGATTGCCAAAGAATTGGGTACAGCCCGAGAGGTGATTAGTCGCGTCATGAAAAAACTGGAGCAAGAAAAATTCGTGACCCAACATCCTCACGGTATCGAGATCTTATAGGAAAAAAATTATCCTGCTGAGCATAGTAGGTTTATCAGCTGAAAGTTGAAGGTTTATTTCAAGGAATTAAGCCCATAAACCTTCAACCCTAGACTTTTAAACCCAGTTGCAGAAAAGGTCATTAATATGGAACACATCTTTTCATAAAACCGAAAAAGCGGAAGCTTAGATAGA
>Ga0070728_10006693_pt1 | contig 10828 bp, 7 predicted proteins | sample tdDd471_FD_66723 | JGI IMG/M metagenome (GOLD analysis project Ga0070728, IMG submission 66723) | Marine sediment microbial communities from the Atlantic coast under amendment with organic carbon and nitrate - tdDd47.1 | ecosystem: Environmental > Aquatic > Marine > Coastal > Sediment | place...
GAAACTATATCTTGGGAACAACACCTTTACTGAAGTTCCTAAATTGCTTTCTTCTTGCCAAAATCTTAGACTAATTGACTTTACAAATAATCAACTTACCAAAGGATTGGAATATTTATTGAAATCAACGTCCATTACCAATATTTATCTGAGAAACAATCATATGAGAGAATTTCCATTCCAATTGATACAAAATAATCAACTGTTGGAATTGGATCTATCGGAAAATCAATTAGATTTAATTCCCAAAGTATTGCCGACAATTGGAAATTTACTGTACTAGGAATAGAGTGTGAGAGAAATACTAAAGTAAAATCTATTAAAGTATTAGTTACTAAACCGTATAACGGCAATTTTTTAATAAAGTAAGACCTATTCGAAGAAAATACCCATTGGTTGTGGCTTTGGGTATACATTAATACTTACAACATTAGAATTTGCAACGCAACCATTTCCTTTTTTTACCTGTCTGTAGTAATGCGTTGTTTCCAAAATGCTTGAAGGATCATAATTGATGGAAGTCGCACCTGAAATTTCGGTCCAATCATCAATATCAGGATCAGTACTATTAGTAGAATAAAACCATTGATAGCTTAAATTTGTACTTGCAGCCTGATCTTCGAGTATAATAGTTGGGTTTCCCTGTTCACATAAAGGAACTTGATTATTGGTTATCGATCCAGGATCAATACCAGAGCCACAAATGATTTCTTTATACTCTTCCCATATTTCTGGTTGTTCAGTGGTAAGATCTGTAATATCTCCATAGTTATGTCCCGAAGAATCGTGAGAACCTGTTCCTTCAATTAAAACAGGATAGTCACTCGTATTTTTTACATCAACACTCCCTCCTATAAAAACCTGAGCCTTACCTTCACCGGTATAATTAAAAGAGCCTTTTGCAGCTCCTTTAATGGTTAAGTTACCACCAATAATAAAAACACCACCAGTACTAATATCAACTTTGTTGGCTGCAATAAAATCACCTGTAACAATAATTGTGGCATTATCACCAATCGTGAGTGTAGCTTGACTGCCCATTTCAAATGTTCCATCTACAATCAAAACACCATTAACAGTTAAGTTTTGATTCATCGTATAATTGGAATGATAAGTAATAGTGTCACCAACATTGATGGTCTCAGCCTTTATTCCAAAAGTTAGGAATAATAAGGGAAGAATTAGAATTCGTAATAAATTACGTTTCATGATAAATGTTTTAATTTAAGTAGTCGTTTGTAACTTTATTAAATTATAGATGTTATTCTTAACATCCTGCTATTCATGATATTCTAGCTGTATATATATAAATTTATATAATTTTTAAGATAAATCCTTATATTATTGGATATATCTTTTATGAGTTTATAAAATGATAAATTTGATCTTCTTGATATATAGAGTATATGTGTATGATAGGGACTCCTTAGTGACGAGAAATTTATTTGATACATTAATAGAACATAATAACTTTCATTGAATTGCTAGTGGTAGATAAGTGTAAGAATGATTTCATCAACAATTACCTATGATAATAGATTCATTAATAGTTATATGATTGCTATTTTAATTGTAAACTTCCATTAACTTTCTAGCTACTCTGGAACTTAATAGCAGTGTAATTTAATTGAAAATAGAGCTTTGGAGAGCTAAAATAAGAATTCATTTAAGATAATAAGGTCGGATTAATTTCTACTTTTGCCACCCTTATTATAAAAAATGAATACAATGTTTAAACAAAGCCAAAGGGCTCAAATGTTAACATTTCGTCGATGGGCTGGCAAAAACTATTCATTATTTCAGGCTATTAACAGACAAGTTAAAATTACAGTACTACTTGTAGTTTATCTTTCTGTAACGCTTCCTGAAAATGTTTTTGCTCAGACTTTAGAAAAAGATGTAAGTATGGAGTATGACTTGGATGAGATCAAAGTCAGTGCCCAAAGATCACCTGTAACCTACTCGCAGGTGGCGCGGATTGTATCCGTAATCGAGAGAGAGGAAATTGAAGCTGCTCCCGTGCAAAGCATACAGGAATTGCTGGAATACGCTCTTAGTGTTGATGTCAGACAAAGAGGTGTTCATGGTGTTCAGGCCGATATTTCGGTTCGTGGAGGTTCCTTCGATCAAACTTTAATTCTTTTAAATGGCATCAACATCTCCGATCCCCAAACCGGACATCACAACTTCAACCTTCCGGTTAGTCTAAAGAGCATTTCAAGGGTAGAGATCCTTCAGGGGCCTGCAGCACGTGTTTATGGTCCCAATGCGTTTTCAGGTGCTATTAACATCATTACTGGTGAAAATACCAATAAGGAAATGAATTTGGATCTAGCCTACGGAGAGCACAACCTGCTGGATGTGAACGCAAGTTACGGTTTTCAAACTGGGAAATTTCAGCATTTCGTAGCTGGCAATCGAAAATCTTCCGATGGGTATATCGACAATACCGATTTTGAGACTCATAATATTTTTTATCACGGACAATTGGAAAGTGAACCAGGTAAACTGGATGTACAATTGGGCTATACAGAGAAAGGCTTTGGAGCCAATAGCTTTTATACCCCTAAGTATCCAAATCAATACGAAAAAACAAAAACTACATTTGCATCCTTGCAATATGAAACGGGTAAGAAGTTGCATTTTAAACCAGCACTATACTGGCGTAGACATCAGGACCGTTTTGAATTGTTTCGTGACAATCCGGCAAGTTGGTACACAACGCACAACTATCATTTAACCGATGTGTTGGGTGCTAGTTTAAATACATGGTTCAGTTCCGCTTTGGGAAAAACATCTTTTGGTGCAGAATTCCGATCGGAAAACATTTGGAGTAATGTACTAGGGGAAGAAATGGATGAACCTATTAAGGTTCCAGGCGAAAGTGGTCAGTATTTTACTCGTTCACACTCGCGTTCACATGTCTCTTATTTTGCCGAGCATTCCCTATATCTTAACAAGTGGAGTATTTCTCTGGGTGCCATGTTCAACTGGATTTCCGATTTGGATTTCGATTGGAAAGTTTATCCGGGAATAGATATTGCCTACCAAATTAGTAATGATCTAAAAATCTATTCATCGCTTAATACTTCCATGCGAATGCCAACCTTTACAGATCTGTATTACAACGGTCCGAGTAATATTGGTAATCCTGATTTAAAACCTGAGAAGTCGCTTACTGTTGAAGGTGGATTAAAATATAATAATAAAGCCATAAAAGCTCATTTAAACGCCTTCTATCGCAATGGAAAGGATTTGATCGATTGGGTGAGGGAAGATCAGGAAGAGAAGTGGAAAACACAGAATTTAACCGAAGTGAATTCTTTTGGTATTGAATCTGGATTTGATATTTCACCTGAGAAAGTTTTGGGGCAGCCAATTTTCATTAAGAAAGTAAAACTGAACTACTCCTACATTAAGCTGGATAAAGGCAATCAAGAATATTTCTCCAATTATGTGCTTGATAATTTAAAGCATAAATTTGATGTATCTATGTATCATAACATCTGGAAAAATTTGGCAGCCAATTGGCAGTTGAGTTATCAGGATAGAAATGGTTCTTACATGCAATTTGAAGATGGTGATTACACAGGAGAAGTGGCCTACGATCCTTTTTGGCTGGTAAATTTAAAGTTGTATTGGAAGCATAAGAACTTGGAATTGTATTCGAGTGTCTCCAATCTATTAGATGAAAAGTATAACGACATCGGGAACCTTCAACAACCTGGACGATGGTTCACATTCGGACTGCACTACAAATTAAAGTTCAAGTAAATTATCTGATAGACTAATATATAACAAAATCCTCCTTTAAAAAGGAGGATTTTTTGTTTAAGTGCCAATTTTATTAATTCGCAAAAGCTTCTTTTATAGTGTTTAATGAATCTCGATATGACTGTTCCCCGAATTGTCTTTCACCAATTCAATTTGAGTGCTAATGCGTTCTTTTAAGGCTTCCACATGGCTAATTACTCCTATGGTTCTATTGCTTTCGGCTTGCAGTCGCTCCAAAGTTCCCAAAGCAAGTTCTAAAGTTACCTGATCCAAACTCCCAAAGCCTTCATCAATAAAGAGGGTTTCCAATTGGGTATTTTGTCCGGCAAGATCCGATAATCCCAAAGCAAGCGCCAAAGAGATTAGGAAGCTCTCGCCACCAGATAGGGTACGAACCGATCTTTCCTCGTTGCCTTGCAGGGTATCAACGACAAACAAATCTTCGTTTTGTTGTGCATTGTATTTTAACAGGTAGCGTTTGTCCAGCTTCATCAGATGCAGATTGGCTAAACTCAACATTTGCTGAAGGGTAAGTTCTTGTGCGAATTTACTGTATTTATTACCCGTTGCATCACCAATTAAATCGTTCAGATTTGCCCAGCGCTTTACCTCTTTTCTCTGTAGTTCCAATTCTTTCAACATGCCTCCAGCTCTTTTACGATTCTCTTGATCTTGTTTTAACTGTTGATCAATGGCACCAATGTTTTTATTGATTTCTCCCAACAGTGCATCCTCTTGCTTTTCTTTTTCTAGGAGCTCTTCTCTAGGAATATCCGTAAGTTTCAATTTGATCTTAGCAAGTGCTTCCCATAGGTCATTTTTACTTTGCTTCAGACTAGTTTCTCTTTTCTGAAAAGAATCATTCGTATTCTTAAATTCTTCAGCTTTTACCTCCGGGAGAATAGCTTTTAAAGCTTCTTCCAAACTCTCAAACTGTCTTTCCTGAACAAGAACAAGCAATCGTTCCAAATCTTTATTGTATTGCTTTTCCAATTCGCCTATCTGCTTACCATTCTTCTTTACGAGCTCTTCCAAGTTAACGAGTTTCTGTTTCGTACTTACTTCTTTTTCCGAATTATTTTGTTTTTGCTGAATTGCTTTCTCTAATTTTTGATCGATCTTAGTTTGCTCTTCAAGCGGAGACTTATCACTTAACAACTGCTTACGCTCTTTCTCTATGTTAGAACTCATGACCGTCAATTTATTTAAATTGTTAGTTTTTTGTTCTATTTCTTTGGTCGAGGTTTGTATGTTATCTGTTCCTGCTTTTATCAGCTCAGTTAATTGCAATATTCTCTTGTCTTGTTGAAGTAAGTCTTCCTTTTTTCCCAGATAGAGAAGGTGAAGTCGTTTCAATTCTTCTAATTTTGACTTCAGATTAGCTTTTCCTTCGGTATATCGAGAGAATTTTGACAATTGAAGTTCACTTTGTTTTTGAGCTTCTGCAATTTGTTTCACCTTATCCAAAAGGGGAGAGAGTATTTGTAAATTCTGAATCAACTTCTCTTTGATATCAAAGAATTTTGTATAAGTGTCTATCTCTTTTACCAGAATATTCTGTTTTTCAACAAGCTCTTTTAAATCATTTTCATTTTGAATAGCCAGTTCAATTTTATTTTTGCCTACTTCTGCCTCAAAAGCATTTGCAGTAGCCTCTAGATTTTGCATAAGGATTTTCAGTCGATCCTCCATGTTTTTGCCATCAGCATTCAGTCGAACCAATTCCTTCTGTTTGCTATCCATATCCGATTGGAGCTCTTTAAGCTCTTTGTGCACCTGAACTTGCTCTTTCTGACTCTCTTCGCCCTTGTTTTCGTAGCTCTCTACATAAGGATGATGTGTAGAACCACACAAGGGACATGCTTGATTGGGAATTAATTGCTGACGTTTGTCTTCCAGTGAGGATTCCAATTGCAGACGCTGAATTCGTAAACTTATTTCTTCCTCTTTAAGCTGCAGAACTTTTAGTTTCGACCCCTGTTCTTTTACAATTTCTCCGATACTAGCAACGGATTGAGTAATGACCTTCAATTTTTCGCTCAACTCTTTGCTTTCCTTTTTATCCTTTAAATAGGTGGTTTGTAAAACCACCAACTGTTCAAGGCTCTTACTTCTTTTAGTATTCAGATCAGTGACTTGTTTCAGCTCTTCACGATTGCTGAAATTTGCATTCTCAAGATCTTTTTCTAGCGGTATCAGCTTGCTTTTAGAATCATTAATCTCTAATTCCAGAACCTCAATCTTTTGAGACCAGTTGCTGCCCTTAAGTATTTGATTGTATACTTCTGTATTTTTTAATCTTTGAGCATCTTCCTCTAATTTCGAGTATGTACTTTTCACTTGATCAACCTGGTTATGCACCAGTGGCAGTATGGCTGGAACTTCTTCAAGAACCTTATGGGTTTCCATCCATTTCTCGATATCAGTTTTTGTATTAGTGCAAATCTTTAAATCACTTGTGTGTTGATCCTGTTTGCCTTTTAGCTTTTGATTGGTAAGAACAGAACGATCCAATTCTACTTTTTGTTCATTTATCTGTGCTTTCAGGTTTATCAATTGTTCATCTAAAAGAGTTACTCTGTTTAGAACAGGCAACAACTCTTTACGCTCTTTACTTACCAATTTTTCATTCTCAACAGAAACACTTAACTCTTTCTCGATCTGCTCAAGTTCTTTCTTTCTAACTTCAATCTGAGCAATGTGCTCTTCTTGTTCTTTTTTAAGCTGTGAAATTTGCTGCTTTTGCTGAATGTTTTGCTGCAGATCTCCTTTTATATGAATCAGCTTATTGTGCTTTTCCAATTGTTGCAAGTGGGGAACAAAAGCTTGAATCTCTTTTCGAAGGCTTTCTTCGTCTTTACTATTATTTTTAAGAGATTGAGCGATGGTCGATTCTTGCTTTCGAATCTCAACCTGTTCTTTTGTGATTTTAACCTGCTTATCAAGCTTTTCGAGTTCTACCTTTAAAGTCTTACTTTTCTCTTCAATAGATTCCCTCTCTTCTGGCGGCAACAATTCAATGCCTTGCATTTTATTGTCAATAGCAGTAATCAAAGCTTCTTGCTCTTTTAACTTGGTATAGGCAGCCTTTCCAATTTGTCGGTATATTTCTGTCCCGGTTATCTTTTCCAATAACTCGGAACGTTCGTTGGCATTTGCTTTCAGAAATTTAGCAAATTCACCCTGCGATAAAACAATCGACTTTATAAATTGATCGTAGTTCAAGCCCGTAATATCAGCATTACAGCCAGGTACCAATCGCTTTGCTCGTTCCAGAATATCCCATTCACCTTGCTCATTCAACTGAGAGAGCTCCATCTCATAATCACGTAAGTTCTGATTTCGGTTGCGGCTAATGCTCCATTTCGACCGATAGCTATTTCCATTCACTTGATACTCTACTTCGGCATAACAATCCGAGGTTCCTCGTGTAATCAGTGTTCCAAAGTTTTCGATATTACCTTTCGACATCTTTCCGCTAAATCGTGGTATCTGATTGTATAAGGCAAGACTAATGGCATCGAAAAGGGTACTCTTACCCGCACCTGTAGGACCGGTAATTGCAAATAGTCCCGTTTGGCTCAAGGGAGCCTGATTAAAAGGAATAACATGCTCCTCTTTTAAAGAGTTCATGTTTTTTATTCTAAGTTGAGTGATTTTCATGGTTTACGGACTAAAAGCTTATTGTTCTTGTTCATTCATTTCCTGTAGTAGTTGCTGATAAGAGTTTTGCAACTCCTCTCTATCTTCAAAATTGGAACGATCCAGGAGCTTTTCGAATACCTCCTGATCCGTCAAATCCTTTAAGGCAACCTGCTCTTCGTATAACTCAGAAACTCCTTTAATTCTATCTTTAAAACAGATGGAAGGTTTAACGATTTCCAAATCGAAATCTCCATCCAAAAGTTCTTTGTATTTCTGTAATAGATTTGGATCGTAGTTTTCTTCCAAGATTTGAATCTCAGCCCAATCGGAATATTCACCTTCAGATTGGTGTTGCTCAAGCTCCTCCAGAACTTTATTCAGGCTACCACTAAATCCGACTAGTTTTCTAAAGGACGGAACCTTTATCGATTCTACCAGCTTGAGTTCATTCTCCATAAATTCAGCCAATACTACTTCTTTCTGATCTTTTCTTTCACTAAAACTTAAGGGAATAGGAGAGCCCGAGTAACGAACTTGCTCCTGATTTGAAATTCGTTGCGGACGATGGATGTGACCAAGGGCAACATAATCAAAGTTTTGAGGAAAAGAATCCCATCTAAACGCAGCCTGATTGCCCATTTGAATGTCTCTTTCGCTATCACTGGTCGATGCTCCTGCCATATACAGATGACCAGTAGCAATTACGGGTAGTTTATGTGTATTGATTTCTTCAAGTCTATCAGCCAACTCCTGGTAATGATTGGCAATCCCCAAACTTGTCGCTTTTACTCTTTCTTCATGACTTTCTCCAGCTACTCCTTTACGGATATCTCTATCACGTAAATAGGGAACAGCACAAACATAAGCAGCCAATTGATCTTTACAGTCTTTAATTTCTATGATTTCATTTTCGATAAGATCCGGAACACCTCCAATTACAGTAATGTCCAATGCATCCAGTAGATTTTTTGGTGCATTCAAAGTACTAACATAGTCATGATTACCACCAGTAATAATTACCTTTCTACACTTACTTTCACGGCATTTGGTTAAGAATCTATAATATTGTTGCAAAGCTGCATTTGATGGATAACCCACATCAAAAACATCGCCTGCAATAAGGAGTACATCAATGTTTCTATCATTTATACATTGTAATAACCAGGAAAAGAATTTTTCGTGTTCATCAAACCTGTCTTTACCATGCAAGCGTTGTCCGATATGCCAATCAGAAGTATGTAATATTCTCATGAATCGATATGTGTTAAGGGAATGTAAATATAGAAAAAGACTAGCTGAATTAAGACATAATATATAAATAGCATTTGCTTTTTATTCAAAAAAAACACGGAGTCTATAGCTAAGCATTAGCAGCTCAAAAAATTACTAAGCACACCACCATTTTTTATCTTCGAACCATCAGCAATGTAATATTTGTCTCACCAATAGATATGAATCCTTAGCAGTAAAATAAAGAGGTTTGGGTGGGAATCGCGTTCTTCAATCGGGACCCATAGATGAAATGAGCGTTAAGAATAAAAATCTGTTTGAGCGATAGCGAGATATTTTTATTTAGTGAATAAATCGTGATGGGTGATTTAGAAAGCGCGCCCTGGATTTTTTGTTTACTTTTTCATCAATAGAAAAAGTAAAAGCCTTGCGGCTAGAGCTTTCTTTGATAAAAATTACACACCTCTATTTTTCACTTTACAACAATCAGTACCGTAATGCTAGCTTATCAAAAGTAGAAACTCTGTGGTCTGAGTAAAACATCAATTTATTAGTACTATATCAGTTATATTAAGTCTATCTTTGCAGCTCAGAACGAAAAAGGTGGTTGAGAAATACACAAAACAAATATATGTTTTGGGTAAGCGATTAAAGGAATACAGTTTATAGGACTGTAATAAAAAGTAGATAATAAATAATTCACGACAATATGAAAGATCTTTCTAAGATAGATAGGATAAATAAAGAAATTGAAGAGTTTTTTAAAGCAAATGATTCACTTACAATAGTACCAGTAAAAAAACTAATGCCGGCATTTATTAAAGCTGGAATATTTGCAAAAGATATCAAAAAGGGATTGCCAATTCGTCTAATATTAAGAGAATTGGACAAGAACAATGAATTGGCTTTAATTCCATATGTTCATGCTGAGAAAAACGGAGAGCATACCTATTGGTATTTTATTCCAGCCAATACAAAAGCTCCGGAAACACCTTACAAACAAGAAAAAAAGAAGCCAGAGAATGATCCTATTGCCATTCGTTTAAATAGCGACGAGACTTATGTAATTGGCTTATGCGATAAGGCTTTGGGACTGACAGCGGATCGACAAAAAAGGTTTGATTTTCTTTTAGGGGATTTGCATAAGAATGGGAAAACTCAAACCTTGCTTCCAGTAGATGCTTACTACGAAGAGTTGCAGTTGGTTATTGAATACAAAGAGATTCAGAATCTAAAACCGATTGCAAGTCAAGAGAAAAGTATTGATGAGGATGAGGAGGAGAACACAAAAACAGTATCGAGAGACGAGCAACGAAGAATATATGACGAAAGAAGAGCTAAGGTTCTTCCAGAAAATGATATATCCCTGGTAGTTATTTCGTATTCGGATTTTGATTACGACGATAAAAACAAAATTATCCGTGAGGAAAAGAGTGATCTAAAGATCGTACAGGAAGCATTAAAAAACTTTCGTTAGTTGCTATCTGCAGAGCAAATCTTAGCCTCTACGGCATGGATAAGATAAAAGAGTCGAATGCTTAGTAAGCTATTCGACTTTTTTGTTTTTTGATACAATCAGGATACATAAAAAATACAATATTAACAGTAAAATTTATCTTATTCCATGCCCTAGCTACTGTCACTTCTCAACTATTTTGTTAATTTTGAATCTAAACAAAACTACAGACTATAATTTCGAAATAGAATGGATTCAACAAATATCATAACTTATGGATTGGCTGCAATCGTAGGCTTTTTTGTATTAAGAGCTTTCTATAGAGGCACTCAAGGTAGAAAAATGTTAAAGGAACGGTTGACAAGAGAATACCGTACAGCTCTTAAAGGTCGTGATCGACAAAAAGCACTTAACGCAGGGAGGGCATATTATTCTTTCCATAGAGGCAATAACGAATTAGCACCAATCGACGAGCAATCTATTGCAAACGACATGAAAATGATGCCGTCTGAAAAAGTTACAGTTGAGGTAGAGCCATCCGGTAATACTATCGATCAGTTGGAAAGATTAGCCAAATTAAAAGAGAAAGGAATACTAATTGAAAGTGAATTTCTTGAGCAGAAAGAAAAGATATTGCGAGCTAATACCCAACTTTGATCCACAACGAAGATTCCAGAGTTAAAATTCCAACACGACTACATTTGTGTCATCTGGGAAATAACT
>Ga0070728_10006695_pt1 | contig 10824 bp, 10 predicted proteins | sample tdDd471_FD_66723 | JGI IMG/M metagenome (GOLD analysis project Ga0070728, IMG submission 66723) | Marine sediment microbial communities from the Atlantic coast under amendment with organic carbon and nitrate - tdDd47.1 | ecosystem: Environmental > Aquatic > Marine > Coastal > Sediment | place...
GGACGGGCTGAAGGCAGGCGACCGGATCTCCACCGGCACGACAATCGTCGTCTATGACGCGAAGAAGGGTCAGCACCTGAAGGCCGACTTCGGCCCCCTCGGCAGCATCGAGTTGACGCTCGAATAACGTTCGCTTGATTTGCGGAAATGGCTGCGACCCGCCTAATTGGACGCAGGTTCATGGTCGCAGGAGATTCAGGCATGCTCATTCGCAACAGACGAGGCTGGGAGCTTCCCGAAAGCGCCGCAACGCCGGAGAGCGTGTTCCTGAACCGCCGTGCCCTGCTGAAGGGCATGGGCCTTGGTGCCATCGGCCTGTCCGCGCTAGGACTGTCCGGTCAGGTGCAGGCCGAGGACGAACTGATCCCCACCGCCGACATGTACCCTGCGGCCCCCAATCTGCGGTACCGGGTGGAGCGCGACATCACCGAAGAAGACGTCAACCTGACCTACAACAACTTCTACGAATTCGGCTCCCACAAGCGGATCTACCGCGACGCGCAGGACCTGAAGGTGCGTCCGTGGACCGTCACCGTCGACGGCATGGTGAAGGAGGCAAAGACCTGGGACGTTGACGCGCTGATCCGCCGTCTGGGGGTGGAGGAACGCGTCTACCGTCACCGCTGCGTCGAGGCCTGGTCGATGGTGGCTCCCTGGAGCGGCATTCCGTTGCAGAAGCTGGTCGATCTGGCCGAGCCGACTGGAAATGCCCGCTATGTCCGCTTCGAGACCTTTCTGGACAAGGATGTTGCCAGTGGTCAGCGCCAGCGCTGGTATCCGTGGCCCTATGTCGAGGCGGTGACCCTGGCGGAGGCCCGCAACGAACTGCCGTTCCTGGTGACAGGGGCATACGGCAAGCCGCTGCCGAAGCAGATGGGCGCGCCGCTGCGTCTGGCCCTGCCCTGGAAATACGGCTTCAAGTCCATCAAGTCGATTGTCCGCATCACCTTCACCGATGAGCAGCCGACAAGTTTCTGGGAAGAGATCAATGCGCGGGAATACGGCTTCTGGGCCAATGTGAACCCGAAGGTCGATCACCCCCGCTGGAGCCAGGCCACCGAAGAAGTGCTCGGAACCGGTGGCAAGCGCGTGCCGACCCGGTTGTTCAACGGATATGGCGAGTTCGTGGCTGACCTCTACAAGGGCATGGAAGACCAGCGCTCCCTCTACATGTAGGTATCGACAGCCGCCGTCAGCAACAGTCCGCCTTGTCCGGCAGGATGATGCTGACCGTGGTCCCCTTGCCGAAGGTGCTCGCCAGTTCCAGGCGCCCGCCGTGCAGTTCGGCCAGCTGTCGGGTCAGGGGCAATCCGAGTCCGGTGCCGGGTGTCACATCGACGTCACCGGCCCGGCCAAAGGGTTCCATGACCTTGGCGAGTTCGTCTTCACGGATGCCTCGGCCGGTGTCCTGAACGGCAATGAATGTCTCGCCTGATCCGGTCCTGCCGACTTCCAGCGAGATCATGTCACCTTTTTCGCTGAACTTGATGGCGTTCGACAGCAGGTTCATGACCATCTGCCGCAAGGCCCGCCGGTCCGCATGGAGAATACCCGGTTCGCCCGGTATCAGGCGGAAGTCGCGCTCGGCGAGCCGGTCACGGAACAGCTCCACCAGCCTCTGGATCTCGCCTTCCAGTTCGATCGGTTCAGGCTTGATATCCATCTTGTTGGCTTCAACCCGCGAGATGTCGAGAACGTCGTTCACGAGACTGAGCAGATGCTCGCCACTCGCCGCGATATCGCTGACATAGCCCAGGTAGCGCTCATTCTGCATCGGACCGAGAATCTCGCCCTTCATGACGGTCGAGAAGCCGATGATCGCATTCAGCGGCGTGCGCAATTCGTGGCTCATGTTGGCGACAAACGAGGATTTGGCGCGGCTCGCTTCCTCCGCATGCCGCAGTGCCTCGATGGCCTGCTCGCGTGCCTCCAGCATTTCCGTGATGTCGCGACCGACACCGCGATAGCCGGTGAATTTGCCATCAGGCTCGAAGACCGGCGCGGCGGAAATCTCCACGAAGCGCCGGGCGCTGCCCATTCTGATCGGCGTATGGATCCGTTCGATCGGTTGCCGGTCATTCCAGAGCTTCCGCATGCGCTCCCAGGCGACCGTCGCCTGCTGCTCCAGACGCGGGTTCTTCGCCCCGACAACTTCGAACCAGTTGCGTCCCAGGACGGTCTCGCGCCTGCTTTCGAACATCTCCTCGTAGCGTTCGGAGACATAGGTGAAGCGCATGTCCGCATCGATCTCGAAGTACCAGTCGGATGCCAGTTCGGCAAAGGCGCGGAAGCGTTCCTCACTCTCCTCGTGACGGGCCAGCGCTTCCTTTTGTTCCGTAATATCGATCAGTACGCTGTCGTGGTAGATCACACCGAAGCGGTCCTCGGTGGTCCAGCCTTCCTCCCGAATCCAGAGATGCTTCCCGGCCGACGTATCCGTTGCGCCGAACTCAATGCTGTAGGGTTCAAGCGTCTTCCTGTGCCTGACCATCGTGTCGATGTAGGGCTGGCGGAATTCAGGGTCGAAGGTATGAAACCAGTCCTCTGCCCTGATACGCTGGACATTGCCCTCCACGTCACCGCCCAATCGACGTGCGCGCCGTCCCCAGACCTGGACCCGGTCGCTGCCCTGGCGCCGTCGGCAGAACAGAATGCCATCGACGTTGGACATGTAGGTCTTCAGCTGTTCCTCACGCCGCTTGAAGTCCGAGACATCACCCATGACATGCAGTCGTCCGCCGTTCGGCAGGATACAGGTGACCGATATCGACCAGAGACCGGACGCGGTCATGTCCACAAGTGGCTTCTGTGGCCTGTCATAGCCATTGAGCAGGTTCTGCCGCAGCATGTCCTCGTGACCCCGTGCGCCCGGTATCAGGTCATGCTCCAGGATCGTATCGATCTGTTCCTCGATGGTTCCATTCGGAACGGGAAATACGTCAGGGTCCGGAAAGAATGATCGCATGCCCGGTGTCCAGGACTTGGCGCGTCGGTCAGGACCGAAATAGATGATGCCGAGGTTCTCCCCGGATGCGCCGGAGAGCATCTGCGAGATCGCCCTCTCGACGTCGTCGGCTCCCGCTTCTTCCGCGCATTGCCAGAGCACCGCACCGCCCGGAAGCAGTGATCCGCTGACCGTCCAGCCCGGTACGGCAGCAAGGGCGCGCGGACCGAGATCATCCAGATTTCCCAGGAGTTCGATTGCACTGGCTGCAGCGGGCACGAGATTGTCAAAGGCGTTGCTGGTGGCCAGCACTTTCGCTGCAGCGCCGGATGGTACGTGAGTCACGGCGACAGGCGCATCAAGGCGAACAAAGGCCTCAATGAGAGTCCGATCCATCATGCTCGGCCCCGACAGGTCCGGTTTGATCGCGTGCACATCGCCCATGAAACACTTAAATACCGGCGGACAGCTAACACTTCATGAATGATCGTTGCCGACGTTTCGCACATCGCGGGTCATTGAACTTGCGCGGGCGCCTGCGGCACACCCGCCCAGAACTCGGGATCATGGCCATAGAAGATGCGTGCGCCACGCCGTTGCAGTTCCTTCAGCTTCCGCAGGCTCTGACGCATCTCCTCCGCATCGTGGAGGATCATCGGCAGACGCATTTCCTCCAGCGTGCGGCGCAGATAGCAGGCGTCGCCGGTCAGAACCACATCACCATCGGGCAACCGGACCTTCAGCGACTGATGACCGGGCGTGTGGCCGTAGGTCGGAATGCAGACCACGGAACCATCACCGAAGATGTCATGCTCCCCATCGGGAAGCACCAGGTCATGCCCGTGATCGAAATCCTGCTTCATGAAACCGATCCTGGCCGCGATATCGGGATCGTTTGCCGCGTCCCATTCCCGGCGCTGAACCACCACCCGGCAGTCCGGCAGGGCATCATTGCCGCCCGCGTGATCGAAATGCAGGTGGGAATTCACCAGATAGTCGATGTCTTCGACCCCGATGCCCATCTCGTTCAGTCGCGCCTCAATGTCAGTGCCCTTCTCGAAGGAGATTGCATAGTACTCCGCAATCTTTCCCAACCGGGCGACCGGGTCGGTCTGGATCTGACGATTCAGACCGCTGTCGAACAGCACCCGCCCCTTGGGATGCTCGATCAGATAGCAGGGAACAGGAATACGAATACGCCCTTCCGCCCCCGCCAGCATCGCCTTCAGGCTCATCTCGAGCCAGCCGCAGGTCATCGCATACAGACGGATCGTCATCTCACCCTCCCCGGTGGTCATGCGCCAGCAACCGCAGCAGATAGCTGCCGTAGTCGTTGCCCTTCATGGCTTCCGCCAGCCTACGCAGGGCGTCATCCCCGATCCAGCCCCTTCGCCAGGCGATTTCCTCCGGTGCCGAAATCTTCAGGCCCTGTCGCTTTTCCACCGCATGAATGAACTCGGCGGCCTCCAGAAGGCTGCCGGGGGTGCCGGTATCCAGCCAGGCAAAACCGCGCCCCAGTGTCTCGACACGCAGCTTTCCGCGCTGGAGGTAGTGCCGGTTCACGTCCGTAATCTCCAGCTCGCCACGCCCCGAAGGTGCAATGGACCGGGCCACGTCGGCAGCAGTGCTGTCGTAGAAATAGAGCCCTGTGACCGCGAAGGAGGACGGCGGATCCTTCGGCTTCTCGACGATGTCGATGGCGCGCCGATCCGCATCGAAACTGACCACACCGTAGCGTTCGGGGTCGATGACCTGATAGGCAAAGACCACCGCGCCATCCTCGAACCCGGCAGCCTCGCGCAACATGCCGGAGAAGCCGCGGCCATAGAAGATGTTGTCGCCCAGAACCAGGGCGCAGTGATCCCCCGCCACGAAGTCCTCGGCGATGATCAGCGCCTCGGCGATCCCCCTCGGCGCCGACTGTTCGGCGTAGGAAATGCTCAGTCCCCAGTCCCGGCCATCACCCAGCAATTGCTCGAACCGCGGCAGGTCCTCCGGCGTCGAGATCAGCATGATCTCCCGGATATCGGCCAGCATCAGCGTTGCCAGCGGATAATAGACCATCGGCTTGTCGTAGACCGGCAGCAACTGCTTCGACACGACCCGGGTCATCGGGTGCAGTCTCGTTCCGGCACCTCCGGCCAGCACGATTCCCTTCATGACGCATCTCCCCCGGTTTCCGTTGGCGCTTCCCCCAGATCACGCAAGAGCCGAGCCAGATGTATCGTCCAGTCGGGCTGTTCGATGCCGAAGGCAGCGCGAATGCGACCGCAGTCGAGCACTGAATTGGCCGGGCGCGCTGCCGGGCGCGGGAAGGCTTCGGTGGTGCAGGGCTCGATCTCCAGGTCCGGGTAATGCGATAGGATCGCGCGCGCAAAGCCGTGCCAGCTCACCGTTGGTGCGCCCGCGAAATGATAGGTCCCCCATGGCACGATATCGGAATGCCGAACGTGATCGCTGATATCCAGGCAGGCGTCGGCGATGGCATCCGCCGGGGTGGGGCCGCCGATCTGATCATCGACAACCCGCAGCGATTTCTGACCGGAGGCGGCCTGTCGCAGCATCGTCTTGACGAAATTGCTGCCCATCGCACCAAAGACCCAGGATGTCCGCAGGATCACGTGCTTCCCCCAGGCGTCGTACACCGCCTTCTCCCCCACGAGCTTGGTGCGTCCGTAGACCGTGGTCGGGGCGGTCGGGTCATCTTCCCGGTAGGGTCCGGCCTTGCTGCCGTCAAAGACATAGTCGGTGGACAGATGGATCAGGGGCACGGAAGCCAGCGCACAGGAGAGGGCGACATTGCCGGCCCCCTCCCCGTTGATGGCCATGGCGCGCTCCGGCTCCGCCTCCGCCTGATCGACCGCCGTGTGGGCCGCGCAATTGATGACGATTGCGGGACGGATGTCGGCGACCGTCCTGCGCACTGCATCCGCGACCGTGATGTCCAACTCGTCATGCTTCAGGCCAATGACGCTCTGGCCACGGGCCATGGCACGCCAGCGCAGGGCCGCGCCGACCTGACCGCCGGCACCAAGGACCAGGACGCTCACGACTGTCCGCCCAGCCTGTCCCGGTCGTGGACCCGCGCCAGCCAGTCGCGCCGGTCCATGTACCAGCGGATGGTGTCCTCCAGACCTGCGTCAAACGTCATCTGCGGCTTCCAGCCGATCTCCTGCTCCACACGGGTCGGGTCGATGGCATAGCGCTGGTCGTGGCCCGGCCGGTCCCTGACCCGCGTGACCAGACCGATATGCGGCACATGCGGGGAGTCCGGGACCAGCGCATCAAGCCGCGCGCAGAGGTGGCGCACCACATCCAGATTCTGCTGCTCCCCGCGTGCGCCGACCAGATAGGTCTCACCTGTCCGCCCGCGCGCCAGCACCGCCAGCAGCGCAGCGACATGGTCATCCACGTGGATCCAGTCCCGCACGTTGTCGCCCTTGCCGTAGACCGGCAGGGGACGACCATCCAGCGCATTCAGGATCATCAGGGGAATCAGCTTCTCCGGGAACTGGAACGGCCCGTAGTTGTTGCCGCAATTGGTCACCAGCACCGGCAGGCCATAGGTGACACCGAACGCCCGGACCAGGTGATCGGACCCGGCCTTCGAGGCGGCGTAGGGGGAGTTCGGGCTGTAGGCATCGCCTTCCCTGAACCAGGCACCGTCGGCAAGGCTGCCATAGACCTCGTCCGTCGAGACATGCAGGAAACGGAAGCTTTTCCGCCGATCATCGGGCAGGTCACGCCAGTACCCCAGGGCCGCCTCCAGCATCACACCGGTCCCGGTCACATTCGTGCGGATGAAGGCGGAGGGACCATCGATCGACCGGTCCACATGACTTTCGGCTGCAAGATGCATCACTGCATCGGGCCGGAACTCCGCGAATGCCGCGACCATCGCGGGCATGTCGCAGATGTCCGCCTGAAGAAAGCGGTAGTTCGCCGCCGCAGCCACGTCCTCGACGTTCTCGGGCCGCCCGGCATAGGTCAGGCAGTCGACATTGAGCACCTCGACGCCATCCGGTACCAGCCGCCGGACCAGCGCAGAACCGATGAAACCACACCCGCCGGTGACCAGGATGCGCATGGCTCAGACCCCTCCGAATTCGGCGAGTATCGGCAGCACCAGATCCTTCTCCGAAACCCGTGCGGACTGCCTGTCCACGGGCCAGTCGATCTCCAGCGCCGGGTCATCGAAGGCAATGCCCCGCTCCGCGGACGGGTCGTAGGGTGCAGTCACCTTGTAGATGACCTCGGCCCCCTCTGTCAGGGTGCAGTATCCATGCGCGAAGCCCGCCGGAACCCAGAGCTGGTTCCATTCGGACTCCGACAGTTCCACGGCGACATGCCGACCGAATGTCGCCGACCCGCGACGTACATCAACCGCCACGTCCAGGATCGCCCCGCGCAGACAGCGGATCAGCTTGCCCTGCGCATTCGGCGGCAGTTGCAGGTGAAGGCCGCGCAAGGTGCCGCACGCGCCATTGCGGACATGATTGTCCTGGACAAAGGCCCAATCGTAACCCTGCGCTGAAAGCGCCGCGGTGTTCCAGGTCTCGGAGAAGAAGCCACGGTCATCCCCGTGACGGACAGGCCAGAGCTGCACTACGTCAGGAATTGCCGTTGACTCGATCCGCATGGGTCTGACCGGAGCGGTCAATCCATGACCCGGTCGACCGTCGCAACGGTCGACTGGCCGGGCTTGCGGAAACGGGCAAGGTAGGCGGGCACGACGGCCTCGACGGTTTCAAGATCGGTGATGCCGAGATCCGCGAAACCCGGCTTGCCCTCATCGACCACATTGTCGTCCTGCAGCAGGCGCACATGATCCAGGGTCAGCGGTGGCGCGGGCAGGAACTGAAGCACAGCGCCCATGATCTTCGCGACGGCGAAGGGGATCGGCAGCAGCAGCGCCTTGCGCCCGGTCTGCTGCAGCACGAATTCCAGGATCTCGCGGAACGTCATGACCCGTGGTCCGCCAAGTTCGAAGGTCTTGCCCTGCGCATCCTCGCGTACGAGCGCCGCCATGATCGCATCGGCGACGTCACCGACAAAGACCGGCTGAAACCTTGTGTGCCCGCCACCGACCAGCGGCAGGGCCGGGGCGATGCGGGACATGGCACCGAAACGGTTCATCAGGTCGTCTTCCGGCCCGAACACCACGGAGGGGCGCAGGATGATTGCTGTCGGAACGCTTTCGCGCGCTGCCGCCTCGCCTGCTGCCTTGGTCCGGGCGTAGAGCGCGCGTGACCCGGCGTCGGCACCGATCGCGGAAAGCTGAATGAAACTGGTGATGCCCGCCTGCGCGACCGCCTGTGCCACATTGCGCGCGCCGACGGCATGCGTGGCCGAGAAGGTCTGATCCGACTGGTGCAGCACGCCGACCAGATTGACGACCGCATCCGCGCCTTCGATTGCCCTGGCCACGGAAGCAGGCTTGCGGACGTTGGCATACAGCGGCGTGATCTGCCCGACGTCACCCATCGGCTTCAGGAAGATCGCGGCCTCGGGGTCGCGGACGGCGACCGTGACAACCGCGCCAGCACGCGCCAGGCGGCGCACCAGGTGACGACCGATGAAACCGGACCCACCGAAGACCGTGACGTGCATGCCCTGCATCCGAAAAGACCTCCCGATCCGTCGGGGATCACCTGCCCCGACCCTGTCGCACTGCTCTATCGTGCCGCTGCGCAGATGGCAACGATGCGATACGTCGCGACGTCACGGTTGGTCGGCCAACCCGCCCTGTGATATGCGGACAGCAGACGCCTGAATGGAGCCCGCACCAATGACCATCCACTTTCACCGCGATGACCTGCCGGACGCTGTCGATCTGGGTCCGACCGTGGCCATCGATACGGAGACCATGGGCCTGAACCCGCACCGGGACCGGCTCTGCCTGGTGCAGCTCTCGGCGGGCGACGGTGACGCGCATCTGGTCCAGATCCGCCCCGGCGGCGCGCCCGCGCCCAATCTCGCGCGGATGCTGCAGGACACATCGGTCCTGAAGCTGTTCCATTTCGCGCGTTTCGACATTGCGGCCCTGCGCAACGGCCTGGGAGCGGAAACCAGCCCCGTCTATTGCACCAAGATCGCCAGCCGCCTCTGCCGCACCTACACGGACCGCCACAGCCTGCGCGACCTGTGCAAGGAACTGCTGGATGTGGACATTTCCAAACAGCAGCAGTCGTCCGACTGGGGCGCGGATGAACTGACGGAAGCGCAGATGACCTATGCGGCGTCCGACGTGCTGTATCTGCACCGGCTGCGGGCGGAACTGGATGTCCGCATCGCGCGGGAGGGGCGGACCCACATGGCCCAGGCCTGCTTCGACTTCCTGCCGATGCGCGCCGAACTGGACCTGGTCGGCTGGCCGGAGACGGACATCTTCGCCCACTCCTGATCGACCACGGGGCGGGTTCGGGATTCTGCCTTGTGCCGTAAAGGCTTTCTGTACGAATGCGTGCTCTGATGTTGCGTGGTCGCGGCACTTCACCCATATTGGCATGAATCTTGTTGCGGATGACCCGACTGAGTACGGGCACCACATTGAAATCAGACAGGCGAGGCCCTGACGACCCATGGCTGACGAAGCCCGAGCAGCGGCAGGCGATACCAGGACCGGCGATGACATCGCAACGGGACGCCAGGTCATCGAGATGGAGGCGAAGGCGCTGATGGCTCTTGCCGCCGGTCTCGACGACAGTTTCGTCGCCGCGGTTGACTGCCTTCTCAAGGTCCAGGGCCGGGTTATCCTGACAGGCATGGGCAAGAGCGGTCATGTCGCCCGCAAGATCGCGGCAACCATGGCCTCCACCGGCACGCCCGCCTATTTCGTGCATCCGGGTGAGGCCAGTCACGGCGATCTGGGCATGATCACGGAGAAGGATGCCCTGATCGGGCTGAGCAACTCCGGCGAGACCAACGAACTCGGGGATATCGTCGAGTTCGCGCGCCGCAACATGGTGCCCGTGATCGCCATGGTCGGCCGCATGCCCTCCACGCTTGGTTCCGCCGCCGACGTCTGCCTGCTGACCCCTGACGCGGCAGAGGCCTGCCCGCATGTCCTGGCACCAACGACCTCCACGACCATGATGCTCGCACTCGGCGATGCGCTGGCCGTGGCGCTGCTGGAACGGCGCAACTTCACGGCGCGGGACTTCGGACGGCTGCACCCGGGTGGCAAGCTCGGTCGCCGTCTCGTGACCGTTGCCGATATCATGCACGAAGGCGCGGAGCTGCCGGTCGCGCCCAGTGGCACCCTGATGTCCGATGCCCTGATCGAGATGACGGCCAAGAGCCTCGGCTGCATTGCGATCACGGATGCGGAGGGACTCCTGGCCGGCATCATCACCGACGGCGACCTGCGACGTGGCATGAAGCGCCCGGACCTGCTGACCCGTTCGGTGGATGAAGCAATGACCCGCCACCCGCGGACAATCCGCGCCACTGCGCTGGCGTCCGAAGGTGTCGGCATCATGCACGAGAACAAGGTGACGAGCCTGTTCGTGCTGGATGACGACCGGCGCCCTGTCGGGCTGCTGCACATTCATGACTGCCTTCGTGCAGGTGTCGCATGACAATCAATGACACCCCGGAAGACGCGAAGGACATTGGCCGACGCTGGAACGCCCGCCCCCGTTCGGACCGCATCTCGACCGGCGAGGCGCGCCGCAATCCGCTGGTCAACCGGATGAAGTTCGCGCTGCTCGGCGTTTCCGCCCTGCTGGTCGTCGCCCTGCTGGCCTGGCCACAGTTCACGCAGCGCAGCGGCGACCTGCCGATCGACTTCGCCGATGTCGATGTGGGTGCCCCGACCTCGACCATGTCGAATGCCCGGTTCATCAGTGGCGGTGCTCATGCCATCAACATCACCGCCG
>Ga0070728_10006697_pt1 | contig 10822 bp, 11 predicted proteins | sample tdDd471_FD_66723 | JGI IMG/M metagenome (GOLD analysis project Ga0070728, IMG submission 66723) | Marine sediment microbial communities from the Atlantic coast under amendment with organic carbon and nitrate - tdDd47.1 | ecosystem: Environmental > Aquatic > Marine > Coastal > Sediment | place...
CACACCTATCACATCACCAACGTGCGCCAGGACCTCAGCATCCCGACCGCGGAGCAGCCCAACTGGCGGCGGTTCAACAACTTCCGGCAGAACCCGCAGAGCTTCGACGCCCCGAACCTGCTCCCGGTCGACCCGAGCCACGACGCGCTCGGCTGCCCGACGAGCCTCGAGCTGACGGTGACGGTGCGCAACGACGGCGCGGTCGCCGTGGGCGCGGGCCTCGCGGTGAGCTTCTACCTGGGCACCGAGGCGACGCCAGGCCGCCTGCTCGCGACCGAGCGCACCACCGAGCCGATCCCCGCGGGCGGCGCGCTCGCGGTCACCGCGGCGGTGACCCTGATGGACACCGAGCTCGGCCGCGACCTCCCCTGGTTCGCCCGCGCCGACGACATCGGCGACGGCACCGGCGAGAACAACGAGTGCATCGAGACCGACAACCTCATCGAGGCGACCTACGACTGCACCGGTATCGAATAGCAAGCGTCGCCTTTGGCGACGCTAACCTTGCGCCTGCGCCTGCCCCCTGCGCCTGCCCCGCTCGACCCTTGCCCCTCGCCCGCGCCCGCCCCTCAATCGGGCGGGTCGCAGCTCAGCGTCACCGTGACGTGGTCGCTCGACCCCACGGTCCCGAGCGACAGCGTCGCCGCGTGCTCGTGCAGCCGCGCCCCCTCGCGGCGGCACCACGCCGTCGAGCTGACCGTCGCCTCGCCGCGGCGGCAGGCGAGCACCCGCTGGACCGACCAGTCGTCGCGGCCGACCCCGGCGTAGCGGGTGCGGGCGAAGCCGCAGCGCCAGGGCGACTCGCCCATGTCGATGCGCCCGGGGTTGTCGTCGACCTGCGTCCGGGAGGAGCTCACGTCGGTGCCGCCGACGAAGGTGTGCCAGCGCAGATCGCGCGCGTGCTCGGGCACCTGGGCCATCGCCGTCGGGGCGAGGACGGCCAGCGTGACAGCGAGCGCGAGCAGCCAACGACGCATGATCTTGAAGGATCGAGCCATGGTCGATGGGTCCGACGCAACTCGGGACTGGAACATTCGGGAGATCGGCGTCGTAATGAGAGGCATGACGTCTCTGCGCACCTGGCTCGCCCCGACCCTCCTCGGCCCGCTCACCGTGATGTGGGGCCTCGCCACGCTCGGCTCGATCGTGCTCGGCGTGGAGGTCGTCTCCTTCGGACTGCTCGACGACTGGGCGCTGCTCATGATGTGGGCGACGTTCTTCGGCTCCACCATGGGCGTGTTCCTGGTGGGCGCGGACGTGGCGCTGCTCGCGATGAAGATGCGCCGCCTGCCGACCGGGATGCAGGCGTGGCTGTCGAGCCTCGGCACCCCGTTCGCCTGCTACGGCGCGTGGATGCTCCTGCCGCCTCCGTCGACCCCGCTCGGGGGCGCGCTGTTCGTGCTCGGCCCGATGTTCGGCGCCGCGCTCGCGACGCGCCTGCTCCTCGGCAGCCGCCCGTAGCGCGTGGGGTCGGACTCGGCTAGTACCCACGTCCCGAGGCCTCACGGCCCCGGGGCGTTTTCTTTTTTCCGAACACCCGAGACTTGGAGGACCCACGATGGCCCGGTTCATCGACGAGCTGAAGCGCACCCACACCTGCGGCGAGCTGCGGGTGGACGACGCCGACGCCGAGGTCGTCCTGATGGGGTGGGTCCAGCGGCGGCGCGACGCCGGCGGCGTGGTGTTCATCGACCTGCGCGACCGCGACGGGATCACGCAGGTGACCTTCGACAAGGGCGTGGACGAGGCGTCCTTCGAGATCGCCGGCGAGTGCCGCAGCGAGTACGTGCTCGCGGTGCGCGGCACCGTCCGCGACCGCGGCGACCAGCGCAACGACCGCATGGACACCGGCGCGATCGAGGTGCTCGTGCGCGAGGCGGCGATCCTCAACCGGGCGGACACGCCGGTGTTCCCGATCCGCGACGACGTGGACGCGGCCGAGGAGACGCGGCTGACCCACCGCTACCTCGACCTGCGCCGGCCGATCCTGCAGCGGAATTTGAAGATGCGGGCCAAGGCGTACCACGCGACCCGCAACGTCCTCGCCGAGCACGGCTTCCTCGAGATCGAGACGCCGTACCTCGTGAAGTACACGCCGGGCGGCGCGCGGAACTTCCTCGTCCCGTCGCGCCAGCACGCCGGCAAGTTCTACGCGCTCGCCGAGAGCCCGCAGCTGTTCAAGCAGCTGCTGATGGTCGCCGGCTACGACCGCTACTTCCAGATCGTGCGCTGCTTCCGCGACGAGGACCTGCGCGGCGACCGGCAGCCCGAGTTCACCCAGATCGACATCGAGATGAGCTTCGTCACCCAGGACGACGTCTTCTCGATCTGCGAGAAGCTCGTGTTCCAGCTCTGGAAGGACGTGCTCGGCGTCGACCTGTCCGAGCGCTACCCCGACGGGACGTTCCCGCGCCTGAGGTTCGCCGACTCGATGCGCGACTACGGCAACGACAAGCCGGACCGCCGCTTCGAGCTGCGCCACGTCGACCTGACCGAGCTCGTCGTCGAGCACGGCGGCGGCGGGATCGGGCTGCTCGAGCCGATCGCGAAGAAGTTCTCCGACGGGACCTACCGGCTCGATCTGCCCGAGGAGATCGTCAAGGCGATGCGGGTGCCGGCCGAGCACGCGATGAGCCGCAAGCAGGTCGACGAGCTCGAGGCGTTCGTCAAGACGATGGGCGCCGGCGGCCTCGGCCGGGCGAAGGTCAACGAGGGCGGCGCCTGGTCGCAGTCGCCGTTCGCCAAGCAGGTCACCGACGAGGCGCGCGCCGCGATCAACGAGGCGGTCGGCGCGGAGCCCGGCGACCTGATCCTGCTGATGTTCGGCGACGAGCAGCTCGTGCACACCTGCATGGCCAACCTGCGGCTCAAGCTGGGCAAGCAGCTCGGCATGATCCCCGAGGTCGGCGCGGGCGAGGACTTCAACTTCCTGTGGGTCGTCGACCCGCCCATCTTCGAGCGCGGCGACGCGCCCGACAGCTGGGTCGCGGCGCACCACCTGTTCACGCGGCCGCACGACGAGTGCGTCGAGCTCATCGAGTCCGACCCGGGCAAGGTGCTCTGCTACCGCTACGACCTGGTGCTCAACGGCGTCGAGATCGCGGGCGGCTCGATCCGCCTGCACGACCCCGAGGTGCAGAAGAAGGTCTTCAGCGCGATCGGGCTGAGCGACGAGGAGGCGAAGGACAAGTTCTCGTTCCTGCTCGACGCGCTGCGCCACGGCGCGCCGCCGCACGGCGGGATCGCGTTCGGGTTCGACCGCCTCGCGATGCTGCTCACCGACAGCGAGTCGCTCCGGGACGTGCTCGCGTTCCCGAAGACGGCGCGCGGCAACGACCTGATGACCGGCGCCCCCGGCCCGGTCGATCCGCAGCAGCTGCTGGACGCGCGCATCCAGTCGACGGCGCGCGACACCGAGGAGTGAGCGTGCGCGGCCGCCTGCGCTTCGCGATCCCCACTGGCGAAAAGCCCGTGGTCGCGACGCACGGGCCGGGCGGCCGCCTGCGCTCGTACGAGGGGCAGTTCGAGGCGATCGAGGTCCCGATCGAGGACGCGCGCGGCGCGTCCACGTCGCTGGATCGCGAGGGCTTCGTGCTCGCGACCGGGCGGCGCCCGCTCGGCTCGCTCGAGGCGGCGGCGGCGCGCGTGGACGAGGACCACGCCGAGGTCGCGGCCTGGCTCGCGGACCGGTGCGGCGCGGCCGAGGTCGCGGTGTTCGACCGCACCACGCGCAGCGGCGACGAGGCCGAGCGCGACGCGGGGGCGCTGCGCGAGCCGGTGTCGATCGCGCACAACGACTTCACCGACTGGTCGGGCCCCGACCGGCTGCGCCACCACCTCGGCGACGCGGCGCCGCGCTGGCTCGCGGGGCGCTTCGCGGTGATCCAGGTCTGGCGCCCGGTGGAGCCGATCCTCAGCGACCCGCTCGCGCTGTGCGAGGCGTCGAGCGTGCGCCCCGAGGACCTGATCGTCACCGAGCGGCGGCACGTCGACCGCGTCGGCGAGATCCACCAGCTGCGTCACCACCCCGATCAGCGCTGGCGCTGGTTCTCGGCGATGCAGCCGTCCGAGGCGATCGTGTTCAAGGTCTACGACTCGCTCGACGACGGGCGCGCGCGGTTCACTCCGCACGCCTCGTTCGCGCTGCCCCTGCCGGGGCCGCCGCGCCGCAGCGTCGAGCTGCGCTGCTTCGCGCGATTCTAGCTACTCGAAGGTCGGCAGCGGCCGGCCGTGCGTGACCTCGACCGCGTCCTCGAAGATGTCGCGCTGGTAGCGCAGGTACGTGTCGGTCCCCGAGCCGGCGGCGCTCGCGTGGTAGACGAGCTCGAGCTCGGTCGCCGCGCCGTCGCAGGCCGGGCTGAGCAGCAGCGAGCCCTCGATCACCGAGATCAGGGTCGAGCCGTTGGTCTTCTGCCAGCGCATCGAGACCAGCTCGGGCGCCTCCTCGGAGCCGGCGATCAGCCCGTGGCGCCAGGTCACGTCCCACTCGACCGTCACGATGTCGTGCGCGATGTGGTGGACCAGGTAGCTCTCGTCGTAGTCGGGGTCCTCGAGCGGGGTGGTGGACCACTCGGGGCTCGTGCGCCGGTCGGCGCCGACGGCCGGGTCGCGGTACGCGGCCCAGACATCCTCGATCGGCGCCTTGATGTATCCGCGGCCGAGGATGGTGTCGAAGCGGCTCCCGCCGCTGGCCTCGAGCACGTACTCCTCGGGGCACGGGTCGTCCGCGGTGCCCTCGGGCGGATCGATGTCGTTCTCACCGAGCGGCTCGAGCCCGTCGGGGAACTCCGTGACCTCGTTTCCGAAACAGCCAGAGGCGAGCAGCGCTACCCCGACGACGCAGGCGCGAACGACGTTCATCGCGGGACATCATACGCCGTGATCGTCCGCTGGCCACCACCAGTCGTAGGCGGACAGCGTCTCGCAGCTCGGACAGAGCGTCTCGTCGAACACCTGCGCGCAGTGCGGGCACTCGCCGCCGTGGGCGAAGGTGTTGAAGTCGTCGCCCTCGCACGCGTCGCATCCCCAGTGGGCCTCGCCGTCCGGGATCCAGCCGCAGCTCGGGCACTTCACCCCTGCCTCCACGTACCGAGCCGCCGCGTCCTCCTGGTCCGCGCTCGCGATCGTTCCGCCGAACGTCGTGACGTCCGTCAGGCGCTCGAGCCCGTCGAGGTGCGACTCGTGGGCCGCGAGCTCGCCGCGGATCACGCCGCCACAGCCGCCGCATCGCTCCGCGTCGGCGGCAAGAGATGCCTCACAGATCGAGCACGTGTCGGCGCGCCGGAGGCGCGTGCCGACGAAGAACGCGGCGACCGCGGCGAGCGGCCCGCCGAGCAGGATCCACCACAGCTGCTCCTCGGCCTCGATCAGCACCGCGAAGAACGCCACGAACGCCAGCGCGCCGGTCGCCATCGCGAGCGACCAGCCGCGGTGCTCGGCGCGCCGGAACACGGGCTCGTCCGGCGCGCCCTCGAGCGCCTCGTCGGGGTCGAGCGGCGACCACCCGTCGTCGGGCAGCGGCGTCGGCGGCGCGTCGACCGGCGCGGGCCACTCGGCCTCGTCGGGCAGCCCGAGCGACGTCAGGAGCGCGGGGCGATCGGCGCGCAGCTCCTCGACGAAGCGGCCGAACGGCTTGCGCTCGTTGACCCCGAGGTGATTGCGCCAGCGGGCGATCGTCTCGTCGTCGACGCCGCGCGCGACCGCGTGGGCGGCGAGCAGGAAGCAGGCCTCGTCGGGCGCGAGCGCGCCGAGGCACTGGTGCACCCATCGCGTGATCGCGACGTAGCCGGTGACCTCGCCGGTCGCCTTGTACCGGTGCGCGCCCATCGCCACGAGCAGGCCGAAGCCCAGGTAGCAGGCGGTCAGCGAGACCTCCTCCTCCACGTCCTCGTCGACGCGCGCGTCCGGGTCGTCGAACGCGGGGGCGCGGTAGGGGTGGTCACCCACGAGCGCGCCCGCGCGCAGCTGGTGGTAGGCGCGCGCCACCTCGTGGGCGAGCACGAGCGGGACGTCCTCGGCCGGGCCGATGCCATAGATCGCGAAGCCGACCTCGCGCTCGTCCACGTCGGTCAGCGTCGCGAGCGTCTGCGCGAGCGGGTCGTGGTCGGCCTGCTCGACCCCGACCGCGTCCACGGCGAGCTGCTCGAGGCCGGCGTGGGCGAGGAGGCGGCGGGCCACCGTCCGCACGCCGGCCAGATCGGGGGTGTACGGGTCGGGGAAGTGCCGGTCGCTCGGCTCGAGGATCGGCGCGGCGATCCAGCGCCGCCAGCCCCATCGCTCGAGGAGCGCGGCCATGCGGGCGAGGAGCTCGTCGCGGTCGTCGGGGCCGAGCATGATCGTCCTTCGGTTACGGCGCGGGAGGCGCCGACGTTCCCCGCGCGGGCAGGACGCGCGCGAGCGCCTCGGCGCGGGCGCGGCGCAGCCCGCGCAGGGCGCGCTCGTCCCCGTCGGCGAGCACCACGACCAGCGGCCGCCCGGTCACCGCCGCGTCGAAGTAGCGATCGCAGATCGCCTCGAGCGGCACCTCGAAGTCGTGGCGCGTCGACGCCCCCTCGTAGCGCAGCTGCCCGTCGGCGAGCTCGACGAGCACGCGCCCGCGCGCCGTCACCAGCCAGGCGGTCAGGGCGACGAGCGGCGTGACGACCAGCGCCCAGCCGAGCGCGCCGCGGACCACGAGGCCCATCGCGAGCAGCGCGGCGAGCGCGCCGCCCCACGCGAGCGCGAGGCGCAGCAGATCGCGCGCGAGGGCGCCTCGATCGGCGCCACGGTAGATGCGTGCGGCCACGACCGGAGCATGCCACGGCCGCGGCGCGGCGCGACGGGCGGAGGTTTAGCCGGGAGACGGGGTCGTCGTCGCGATGGCCGGCAGCCCCGCGGTCGGGGCATCGCGACGGGTGGGCGGAGGTTTAGCCGGGGAGACGGGTCGTCGTCGCGATGGCCGGCAGCCCCGCGGTCGGGGCATCGCGACGGGTGGGCGGAGGTTTAGCCGGGAGACGGGGAGAGAAAGAGAGGGGGAGAGTGCGCGATGGGCGATGCCGAGGCCTCGGCCCGTTCCGACCGTCGAGCGACGATCGGGGATTGGGGGCAGTACCCGGCGGTTCGGGGCATCGCGACGGGTGGGCGGAGGTTTAGCCGGGAGACGGGTCGTCGTCGCGATGGCCGGCGGCCCCGCGGTCGGGGCATCGCGGCGGGTGGGCGGAGGTTTAGCCGGGAGACGGGTCGTCGTCGCGGTGGGCGGCAGCCCCGCGGTCGGGGTTCGCGACGGGTGGGCGGAGGTTTAGCCGGGAGACGGGGAGAGAAAGAGAGGGGGAGAGTGCGCGATGGGCGATGCCGAGGCCTCGGCCCGTTCCGACCGTCGAGCGACGATCGTTCGATTCGGGCCGCACGGCCGTTCCGACCGTCGAACGACGATCGTTCGATTCGGGCCGCACGGCCGTTCCGACCGTCGAACGATCGTTCGATTCGGGCCAGACCCGGCCCGTTCTCGGCCGTCGAGACAACGATCGTTGACTCGGACCGCACTCCGAAGCGGTCGGAATAGGCCGAGACCCAGGGTGCCCCCATCGCGCCTCGCCCCCTCCCGTCTCTCCTCGTCTCCCGGCTAAACCTTCGAAAAGAGACCCACGCGATGCGCCAACCCGGTCGGGCGGTGCCCCATCGCGCCCGCCCCATCCCCTCCGGGCTGCAACGGGCCGACGCGCCGGCGACGCCCAGCTCGCGCTCGCCCCCTCCTCACTCTCCTCGTTCTCCCGGCTAAACCTTCGAAAGCAGACCCACGCGATGCCCCAACCCGGTCGGGCGGTGCCCCCATCGCGCCCGACCCATCCCTTCGGGGTTGCCACGGGCCGAGACGCCGGCGGCGGCCATCACGCGCTCTCCCCCCCTCCTCACTCTCCTCGTTCTCCCGGCTAGACCTTCGAAAGGAGACCCACGCCATGCTCCGACCCGGTCGGGCGGGCCCCCATCGCGCGGGGAAGCGGTGGGAAGCGCGCGTGGACGTCGCGCGTCACCCTAGGCGCGTGGCCGAATCGGGACGCACGAGCTGGCTGTGGCTGGGCCTCACCGCGTCGGCGGTGGTCGGGGCGGCGTACTGGCTCGCGTCGCGGCCGCCGACGCCCCGCGCGCCCACGCCCGACGCGGCGGGCCCCGCGGCGGTCGTCGAGCCCGCGGCCGAGGCGTCGCCCGCGACCGAGCCCGGCGCGACGGAGCGGCCCCCGCCACCGCCGCGCGTGTCCGCGAGCGCGCCGCCCGGCTGCCCGGAGGACGACGCCGACCCGCCGGGCCTCGTCCGACCGTCGGTCTGGGACCTGCTGCAGGTGCGCACCCAGGAGCTGCGCGACCGGCTGCCGCAGCTGTCGCGCGACGCGAGCCCGGGGCTGCGCGAGGGCCTCAACGGGATCGGGGCCCGAGACGCCACCGCGACCGTCGACCGGCTGCGCCTCGCGCCCGATCGGGTGCGGGACGGCTTCGACGTGGCGCTCGCCGCGATCTTGCACCTCGGCATGCGCGAGCTCGCGGGCGATCGCCACGACGACGCGGACTGGTACGCGCGGCTCGCGCTGCGCGAGGCGCCCGACGACCCGCTCGCGCACGCGTTCGCCGGCCTCGTGTCCGAGCGCGGGAGGCGCATCACCGACGCCGCCGAGCGCTTCGCCCGAGCCTACGCGCTCGCCCCCGACGAGCCGGCGATCGCGCTGCGGCACGCGCGGAGCCAGGCGCCGCGCGGCGACCTGACCGAGGCGGTGGCGGCCGCGGACGCGTACCTCGCGGCGGTCCCCGAGGACGCGCGCATGCGGGCGTGGCGCGCGCGGATGGCGGCGCGCGCGGCGCTCGTCGCGACCCACGCGCGTCGCACCGACCAGGGCATCACGGTGCTCTGGCCGGACCGCGACGTCGACGCACGCCGGATCGACGAGATGAGCACCGAGCTCGCCCGCGCGCTGGACGAGGTGGCCGACATCGCCGGCCTGCGGCGGCGGCGCGCGCTGACCGTGATCGTGTATCGGACCGGCGACGAGATGCGCCGCGCGACCTGCGCGCCGAGCTGGAGCGGGGGCGTGTTCGACGGGGCGCTGCACCTGGACGTGCGGACGGTGAACCGCGACGGGTTCGCGCGGACCGTGCGGCACGAGGCGACGCACGCGCAGCTCGCGGTGATGCAGCGGCGCATCCCCTCGTGGCTCGGCGAGGGGTTCGCGCAGGCGATGGAGGGCCCCGACCGCGAGCGCGAGGCGGCGCGCGGGTGGCGCCGGATGGTCGACCGCGGGTACTGGATCCCGCTCGCGTCGCTCGACGGCGAGCTGCTCTCGATCGACGACCCGACCGACGCGCGGCTCGCCTACCACCAGAGCCTCGCGATGTACCTGTACCTGCGCGAGCAGCGCGGGACGTCGGGCGTCGCGCAGGCGCTGCACCTCGTCGACCGAGGTGATCCGCACGATCTGTTGACGCGGATCGTGCCGGACACCGACGGCCGCGCGCTGCTCGAGTTCATGCGGGTCCGCGCCGCGCTGAACCCATGACAACGACGTTGGCGACGCCCCTCAACCGGGTTCGTCGCAGTTCGACGGCGACGCGACCCCGTACGGGTTCTGCGTGAACCCCACCTGCGACTGAGCTACGCCCGGCGCATGATCGAGCTGCCCGAGGGCGCGCCGATGCGCGACTACCAGACCTACGTCCACGAGCTCGAGGCCCTGCACGGCTGGCTCGACGTGGACCTGGTGCACAACTGCTTCTTGATGGGCGAGGAGGTGGGCGAGCTGTTCAAGGCCGTCCGCCGCGTCGAGACGATGTTCGAGCAGGGCGGCGACGCCGCGGCCGACCTCGACGCCCGCCGCGAGGAGGTGGGCGACGAGATCGTGGACGTCCTCAACTACCTGCTCGCGATCGCGAACCGCCTCGACGTGGACGTCGAGGCGGCCTTCCGGCGCAAGAACGCCGTCAACCAGGCGCGGACCTGGGGCGATCAGTAGCGACCGCGCCCGGCCGGGTCGGCGCAGGGCCCGCCGTCGCTGTCGGTCCGGCCGCTGTAGCCGCGACCGCCGCCTGCGGGGTCGGCGCACGGCCCACCGTCGCTGTCGGTGATCCCGGCGTTGTAGCCACCGCCGCCGCCGCCGCGACCCCGACCCGCCGGATCGGCGCACGCGCCGCCGTCGCTGTCGGTGACGCCGCTGTTGCCGCGGCCGCCGTTGACCGGATCGGCGCACGGCCCGCCGTCGCTGTCGGTGATCCCGGCGCTGACCGCGCCGCCGCCCCGCCCGCGACCCGCCGGGTCCGCGCACGCGCCGCCATCGGCGTCGGTGATCCCGCTGTTGCCGCGACCCCCGCCGGCCGGATCGGCGCACGGCCCGCCGTCGCTGTCGGTGATCCCGCCGGTCTGCACGCGCACCACGCGTCGCCGACCGCAGCCGGTCGCCAACGCCACCGCGCTCGCGGCGGTCACCCCGTAGAACGCCACGGCCTTACGACGACCGAACCGCTTGGGCTCGTCCTCGATGTCCTCTTCGGTGAGCGTCTTGCCGTGATCCTCGTCCTGCTTGCCCATCGACCCTCCCAAAGCTCCAAACGGCACCATCATAAGCCAAACCCCGGCGGAGCGGCCGGCTCATTTGGCAGGCTGCCAACGCCGGCGGCGAGACTCCATGTCAGCGCGATTTCGGGTGGGGACCAGCGGGTGTGCTCATGCTCGCCCGCTTCGCGGGCGTCGCGCGGGTTGGGCCGCCCATCTTTTTACCCTGCGGCTCGCTTCGCTCGCCGGGAGGGGGCTCCGCCCCCTCCTCGCGACTTCGTCGCGAGACACCCCTGGTCGTCGTCGCCCTTC
>Ga0070728_10006700_pt1 | contig 10820 bp, 4 predicted proteins | sample tdDd471_FD_66723 | JGI IMG/M metagenome (GOLD analysis project Ga0070728, IMG submission 66723) | Marine sediment microbial communities from the Atlantic coast under amendment with organic carbon and nitrate - tdDd47.1 | ecosystem: Environmental > Aquatic > Marine > Coastal > Sediment | place...
AATAATACAGCACATGGTATTTATGGTAATGTAGCAGAAACACAGATTTCAGGATGCCAGATAAACAACAACGGAGGTTGGGCTGCCTATCTCGAAAATTGCACATTAAAAGAATTTACTGGAAACAGCGGCAATGGAAACCACTATGAGGCTTTTGGTATTTATGGTACAGTGAATGAAGATATTACGCTGTCGAAAGACCTGAATGGCTTTCCATTTGTGATCAACGGCTTGTTAACTGTAAACGCCGGAAGCATTCTAACCCTCACTGCTGGTGAGATTATTAAAATGAATTTAGGGGTTATTAAGGTGAATGGTTCACTTATTGCCGATGGCCAGGCAAAAAACCCCATCGTATTTACCTCTTTTAAAGATGATGAAACCGGTGGTGATCTTAACAATGATGGAATTGTATCTCTGCCAGCACCTGGCGACTGGTATATGGTTTCGGTAAACGGAAACGCCGCAAACGATGGTATCGCCCAACTTGATCATTGTGTGTTCAGGTATGGGGGTGCCAATTATTCGAGTGAGTACGCTACATTGTATTTTTACGCTGATCATCCCGAATCATTTGTTACTTACTGTACCATAGACAAAAGTTTTAACTATGGCTTAAGAACTGTAAATTCTGCTTTAAAAGTAAGGAGTAGTACCTTCAGCAACAACCTTTCTTACAATGTATATGTTACTGGCTCACCAATTCCTGATTTAGGCTCACCTTTTGAGATTGATGGCGGATTTAACCACTTCGTTCCAAATCTGGATTTCGACTATCAAATGTACTATTCAGGGACTGAAGATTTATTTGCTTTTTACAATGATTGGGGTTTTTATACAGAATCTGAAATAGACAACCGCATTTACGATAATGAAGAAACCGGTCAGGCTGGAATGGTTATGTTTAACCCCTGGTTCGATCCGGAAGATCCTACTTTCTTTCTTGATCCGGAGTTCTCTGTTGACTTTGAGGCAATACATGTTGACGGGCAGTTACAGTTTACAGATCAATCGACCGGGTACCCCGCACCTTCAAATTGGGAATGGGATTTTCAAACCGATGGTTCTGTTGAAAGTGAATCCCAAAACCCGGGCTGGTCTTATGATAGCGAAGGCCTTAAAACGGTTTGCCTGGTGGTAAGCAATGGCGCATATGAAGTTACCCTGGTAAAGGAAGATTTTATCAATGTTGGTAACTACGGCGCTGCCGATATTGCTTCGGTTAGCGATGTGCCCGATGACCAGGGTGGCTGGGTTTATGTAAACTTTACCAAAAGTGAATTCGATACCAACTCCCTTGTTGCTTCAACAGAATATTATACCGTTCAGCTTAATGATGGTAACGGATGGTTCTCGGCAGGATATTCGTCAGCATATGGCTATGCTGAGTATTCGGTTATTGCGCACACACCGTTCGATTCCACTTCAGTCAGTAATGGATTGATCGATTTCAGAGTTATCGCTTCAATGGATGAAGGTACTTATGTTAGCGATGTTATCCAGGGGTATTCTGTAGATAACCTTAAACCAATGGCCCCATCCGGGATAGAAACCATTTTGGAAGAAACGATAGTACACCTGACATGGGATGAAAGCCCGGATGATGATTTTAACTATTTCGCGATTTACAGAAGCGAATTTGAAAACGAATTTCCGAATGAACCCTACCAAACCCTCACAGGTACTTCCTTTGATGATATCATCGGTGGAGATGAGTATTTTTATTATATGATCACAGCTTTTGATTTCGCAGGAAACGAGAGCGATGGTTCTTCAGTAATTAGTACCTTTAAATCGCTTGAACTTATTATTCCGGAAGGTTGGTCGGGAATATCTACTTACCTCGATCCGGTGGATTCAAATATTGAAAATATGTTCGATCCAGTAATTCAAAACCTGGTTTTAATTGAAAACCAGGCCGGAATTTATTGGCCTGATCAAAGTTTGAATACTCTTATCGATTGGGATATACAAAGTGGTTATGTCATCAAGACCAGCCAGCAATCTTCACTCAATATTACGAGCAGTCGCGAAAAATTCAATACAATCGACCTGAATGAAGGCTGGAATATCATCCCTGTACTTTCACAGAACAATGTAAACGTAGCGGAATTGTTTATTGATGCGGATATTGAAATTGTAAAAGATGTAGCCAGTTGGGGAGTATACTGGCCTGACCTGAATGTTAATTCATTGGAAAATGTAATGTCAGGAAAAGCGTATTATGTTAAATCAAACATAGCCCAAACCATTATTTATCCCGACCTGGGGCAAGATGGTTCTGTTACTGAATTGCCCATTGAACCTGAGAATATAACGCCCTGGAATGATGTATCTCATTCACCAGTTTCACACCTTGTCGGATTCCCGGCAAACACTTTGGAAAGCCTCGAAGATGGTGATTTCATTGGTGCATTCACAGCAGATGGAGTTTGCGCAGGATGGATTAAAACCAATAGTGAGGCAGCAGCCATAGCTGTTAATGGAAATGATCAGTTTGGTGGAATAGGATTTGCTGATGGCGAAACACTTAACTATAAACTTTACCGCCCATCAACTTCAGAAGAATTTTTACTCGAAGTTGAATACGTTCCCGGACAATCTCAGCCTGGCATCTTTAGTGCTGATGGATTATCTGTGGTAGCCGGCCTCAAACTCTCACCTACGGGTATTGATGGTGTCACTTTCTCAGGCTTACAGGTTTACCCGAATCCGGCACGCGATTTTGTTAATGTTACCGGTGTTGAGGGAATTGCAAGGGTGATTATTACCAACAGCAGTGGCAGAGAAGTAATGGCGCGTAACCTTACACTTCCTGCAAAAGTTAACCTTAACGGAATGCCCGAAGGTGTATACTTCATGAAAATTAGTACTGATAGAATAAGCACTGTTGAAAAATTGGTGATTAAATAAAAGCGATAAACTTTATTGTTTACTGATCATTTGTAGCCATCAGCAGAAAGTAGTCGCATTTATCAAAATAAGCAATAGCCCGGAATAAGATTATTCCGGGCTATTTTTTTAAACCTTTTTGCTTTTCACGAAGCGAAATACGGTTTACTTTGAAATATTTAATAATCTTGCATTTATTATTTAAACATTAAAAACCTCTCATTTATGAAAAAAGTAGTTTTATTTATTGCTATTGTACTCATCACCTCTCTTGATTCCTTTGCACAGGAGTATAAAGTTGTAACCACTGTTGAATCGGTTGTACCCATGGGAATGGGTCGTTCAAGGATCATCGAAACCACCGACAGTTTAGAAGTAAAAGATTTTACAACCAGCCGCTATGACGGCAAAAAAAGCAGTCAGAAAGATGTAAGCCGCAAAGATGCTAAAGTTGACAATTTTGACGAAACCAAATTGCTTAACTTTTATAGTGCTGTGGGTATAAATTTCCAGAATATCGCTTCCAATGACGCACTAATTTCTTCTAAAATAAATAATCTCATCCAGGAGGGTTGGGAACTGAAATTTGTTTTGAGCGGTGTTGAAAGCGATGCCGGCAAAGGCGATGGAACCGGGATCTTTATTACGAGGTTTATTTTTTATAAGGAGTGAAAAAATTTAAGGAGAACTTGTCAATTGGATTAGGATTGAAATTCTGGTAGTTAATTAATTTGAAGTCAGATTGCTGTTTAAATTTTATAACTGCATAGGAGAAACAGATTGCTTCGTCGCTACGCTCCTCGCAAATCCTCTTTTCAAAGGAACTATTTTCATTGCGATAGTTGTTTTAGAAAAGGGCTATTGCGAGCGAAGCGAAGCAATCTGTTAAGCTAATGGGATAAGTCAGGAAACACCCACTGTCCTTACTTTACCAACAAAAGTTTCCTACTCTCACTTACCCCATCCATCTCCAGCCTTAACAAATATATTCCCTCTTTCATGCCATTGGCTTCCCAAACAAAACTATGATCACCTTGCTGCAGATTTCCTGAATACAAGGTTTTTACTTTCCTCCCGGTGATGTCGCAAATTTCCAGGTTTATATGGTCGTTGATAGGAAGGGTGAATTGGATGGTTGTAGATGTGGTTAATGGATTCGGAAAGCAACGAACCTTCAACGCCAAACCCTCAACACTCAAGGCATCAACTCCGGTATATTCATCCACCTCATCTGCACCAATATCAGGCATTGCGGTAAAGGGCAAGGGGCGGGGGTCGCCATCAAAATCATGATCAGGGCAGCAGCAATCCAATCCCAGCACACTGAGTACATCGGTTCCTTTTGATGCACATGGAGAGTCGTCTGCAATATGGAAGTTTCCAATTGACGGGTCAACAAAAAAGGGATCTACATCGATGTTTTCAGTACCAGTCCAGAGCCCGTAAACCTGGCTTAAATCGATATTGTTGTAGGAGAGAATAATTGAATCTGTACCACTGATATCGTAATATATGTTATCATAAATAGCTGCTTGATTATCCCTGAAAACATTATTAAAAATCACGGGGACACTGGTTTCACAAACCAAACTTATTGCCCCGCCGTAGCCTGAAGAATTATTGCAAAAGGTATTGTTGATTATCATTGGTGCCATAGATGATTTTTTATCTGAAACCACATGATACAACCTCACTCCACCTCCGGCATTGGATGCGTTATTATTTATGAAAAAATTATTGGTTAACTTTAAATTGTATGATCTCCTCGAAAAAAGTCCGCCTCCCTTGATGGCGGTATTGCCTTCAAACCGGTTGCCATCAATAATAACCAGGGTATCCCAGGCATCGTTTATGCAAACAGCGCCACCATGACAATTCAAAGCACTTGTATTCCCCAGGTTTCCTATGAATTCATTTTTCCTTACTTCAATTTTCCCGACCGGGTACTGGTTGCACCGTAACAAAATACCGGTTCCTCTGCATTCTACTGCATTTGTTTCATTATTGTTGACTATATTATTTGTAATGGTTAGCTTTGATCTTGGGTTCCAAAAACAGACTCCACCACCACGACCATAATTACCCGCATTAATAATATTTTCTGAAATATCATTGTCCAGCATTTTAACATCAGCTAAGGGTGAATCCATCCAGATCCCACCACCGTTACCATTATGCTCAGCATCAATGGTATTGAATTTAACTGTGTTTTCTGCAATATTAGCTTCTGCGTAGAGAACAACTATTCCTCCCCCTATACAATCATAACCACTAATCGAATTGTACCGGATAACATTATTGGTAATTTTAGTAGTTATGCTATAGCCTGGGTATTGCTCTATTTCGAAAGCTCCACCATCTGCCCAGCCTGATCCCGTATTCTCACAAATGTTATTCTCGATAATATTATTCTCGATAATTGTGTTGATCGTCGCATGTATTCCCCCGCCATAAGCTGCAACACCATTTGATGTGCATGAGTTGAAGTCGATAACATTATCTCTTATAATAATCAAATGATCCCCGGCATCTCTTTGACAATCTATGCCGGCTCCTCCGGCCTTAACATCATGAGACAAATGGTTCTGGGTGATCCTGTTATACTCAATCGTTGCACCAGCATTGTTACAGAATATGCCTCCTCCCTTTCGGATGTTATAGAGTTCAGATAAAACACCGGTGCCACCAGTTATTGTAAAACCATGCAGGACTGAATTCGTAGTTTCCCCATTAATAAACATGACTACTGCAGCCGTATCAGGATCCAGAGCCTGGCTCCCATCAATTATTGTATTTGAAATGTGGCTTGTATTCGTATCCATAATATAGTTACTTGCAACTGTAATAGCTTTTCCCTTAAAGCGGATATTTTCGTAATAAGTTCCTTCGGCAACCAGAATAGTATCGCCTGGTGATGCAGCGTTAATTCCCGCCTGTATTGTTGGTTGATCGGCAGGTACGTGAATAATTTGAGCTGATCCGAAAATAATTGAGCAACTCAGCATAATTGTAAAAAATAGTTTTGTTTTCATGGTAATGTCTCCTTTTAATTTGTTGTAATAAATTCTTCAACAAAACTAGCCTCAGAAGCTATCAAGTCCTTTCTACAGATGTCTCAATCTTTACCACAAATGTCTCATGGGAGGAAAATTCAAATTTCAGCAATTCGGTCTCTACAGATAGGTCATTGTTAAAAGATAGATTCCTCCATCGCTTTGCTCGTCGGAATGACACTGAATAATAGGGTACACTGGAGGCGAGAGCAATTGGGCGTGGAGCGCCCAATTGCTCTCGCCTCCTCCCTAATTAAACATCTTTGTCATTTCGACCAAAACACAAAGCGAAGCGAAGTGTTGAAGGGAGAAATCTATTTGAAAGTTGGGTTTTGTTATTTGTTGTTTTCAGAATATTTTTCAGAATATTCTGAAGGTGTGACCCCAAATTGTTCCTGGAAGCTTTTAGTAAAATAAGAGAGTGTATTAAATCCAACATCGTAGGCGATCTCGCTGACGGTGCCACTTTTTTGGATGAGTAGTTCTGCAGCTTTTTTCAGGCGTATCGTACGGATAAATTCAGTAGCAGACTGATTGACCAGTGCCCTGAATTTCCGGTGCATCTGCTGACGGCTCATGGCCATTTCTTTTCCAAACACTTCAATGTTAAAGTCGGTATCGGATAAATGCAGGTTTACAATATCCAGGGCTTTTTGCAAAAACATTTTGTCCATTTGGTTGAGGCCCGATGCCACCGATTGTAAAACGGGCAGTTTATTTTCTTTCCAGAAATCACCAGCAAATTTTTCCCTGAGTTTTTGTCGTTGCAGGACCAGGTTCCTGATCCTGATCTTTAGCTCTGTTGGATCGAAGGGTTTGGAAAGATAATCGTCGGCACCGGTTTCGAGGCCTTCTATTTTGCTTTCGGATGAAGCGCGCGCCGTAAGCAGAATAACAGGAATATGACTGGTTCGTTCGTCTGATTTCAATTTGGAGCAAAGTTCAAAGCCATCCATTTTGGGCATCATCACGTCGCTTAGTACCAGGTCGGGAATAGTTTTAATGGCCTCCTTAAATCCTTCTTCACCATCCCGGGCCTCGAGAACAAAATAGGATTCATCCAGGTAACCGCGAATATAGGATAGCAAGTCGGCATTGTCTTCAACAATTAACAAAATAGGTTTCGACTCATCCGAAGTTGAGGTTTCGTTTATAATACTTTCACTATGGGTTTTCAATTCAGGTTGCTGATCAGGCAAATCTTCAGATTGATCCTCAGATTTAACCGAATCAGTTATTTCATCAGGTTTAAAATGTTCCTTCCCGGCAGGCAAATAAATTGTAAAAGTTGAGCCCTTTCCATCCCGATTGCTATCGGGATCACTTGCAACGGTAATTTCACCATGATGCAGTTTGACGAGTTCTTTTGTAAGCGCAAGGCCTATACCTGTTCCTTCCTGGTCACGCGTGTATGAATCGTCGGCCTGGTAGAAGCGGTCGAAGATATGATCCAGTTTTTCAGTGGGAATACCTCGGCCGTTGTCGGTGATTTTTATGCCTACCCACTGGCCTTCAAAGTCCGCAGACTTCGGTTTGTAGTCTCCAGTCGAATTAGATAATTCTGCCGACTGTGGATTGAGGACTGGTGACTGCTGACTGTTCACACTAACCTCAATCCGACCTCCCCCATCCGTGAACTTAAAAGCATTCGACAAAAGATTGTAAAGGATTTTCTCGATTTTATCCTTATCAACGTACATTTCAATATCTTCTTCATCAGAAATAAAAACCAAATCAATATTCTTCTGCTTTGCCAGTGATTCAAAGGATTGAACATATCCGTTTACCAGGCTAACAATATTTTGCTCACTAACCTGCAGTTTCAGTTTGCCTGATTCGATTTTTGAAAGGTTTAAGATCTGGTTGATCAGCCGTTGCAACCTGAGGGCATTTCGTTGCACAACATTCAAATCCTGTTTAAGGGATGGATCTTTTACCTTGGGTAAATGTTTTTCTACAGGGCCAAGTATTAAAGTAAGCGGCGTACGGAATTCATGCGAAATATTGGCAAAGAAGCGGGATTTTAAAGTATCCAGTTCTTTAAGTTTCTCAGCCTCCAAATGCTCAAGCTCAAATTGCTGTTTCAGTCGCTGCCGTTTGAGGTCATATCGCCGCCAGGCGTAAATTAAACCAATAACAAACAAGGAATAAAGTAAATAGGCCCACCATGTAAGCCAGGGCGGAGGAAGGATTGTTATTGATATTGAAGTTCCTTCCTCATTCCAGTAACCATCACTGTTCGATCCTTTTGCCCGGAATATATAATCACCCGCCGGTACATTGGTGTAATTGGCAAACCTGCGGTTTTCCGAGTAAATCCAATTTTCGTCAAGGCCTTCAAGCATATAGGAATATTGGTTCTGATCTGGCTTGGTATAATCCAGTGCAGCAAACTCAAAGGACAAATAATTTTCGTTATACCTGAGTGTAAGATCTTTCTTTAAGGAAATGGCGGTATCTAACTCTACTGTTTTATTTCGGACAGTAAAGGAAGTTATTACTATTGGGGGAATGTTTCTATTTTTGGTGATGTCATCAGGATGAAAACTAAAATAACCATTTCTTGTACCTATGGCACTGCCAACATAAATTATTCCTTCCGGATCTTGGTACATTTGGGACCGATAGTCCTGCATAAATGGTATAAATTGCTTTACCTGACTTTTTGTATTGGATGATTCATCAACAGTGGAAGGATCGAATCCTATCAAACCGTTTTCTGTAGTCATCCAAAGGTAACCATTCCCATCTCTTTTGATATCATAAATAAAGCTTGCACCTGGTTCTACATCCATAAGGAAGCGCTCAAAACAATCCGTTTCAGGCACATAACGATTTAGTCCATGATTGGTGCCAACCCACACCTCCCCAAGATCATCAACATACACTGACCAGCAATGACTATTGCTTAGGCTGGTCAGATCATCGGGGTTGTGTGTATATTCATTAAACCTGTTAGTACCCCTGTCCACTTCAGGCTGACATAGTAATGCACCTGAGACTGAAGATGTCCATAAATTTCCGGATTGGTCTTCAGTTATGATCGTGAACATATTGTTAATTGTTCTCAAATTACTTGTATCATTATAAAATATTGTTGGTTCAGAAGAATTTTTTTTCCGTTTATAGAGACCATCGCCTCCAAGCCACAAGGTGCCCTGGGCATCCTCATAAATATCTAAAAGGTTATTTGGCCTGATGTCTATACCATTCCGTAGCAATTTGCAGCGTAAGAATTCATTCGTTTCCCGGTTGAGCAAATAAACACCATCTCCGAAACATGCAATCCAGATGTTGTTTTCACTATCTTCTATTATCTTCCTGACTATCCCGGAAAACGAATTCTTATTTTCCTTATCGGGTTTATACCAGAAATTGAGTTTCATATTTTCATCATAACGGACCACACCATTATTTCCCCCAATCCAGAAATGACCCTGGCTGTCTTTTAAAAATGAAACAGCATCCAGTTGGAATTTTTCGGCAACATCGGGATGGGATTTTATCTGGCTCATCCTGTGATCCAGGATTGAAATCCCACTAATCGTTGCTATCCACATCAGTCCTGTTGGATCAAGGTATAAGTGTCTTGGATTCCGCCCAACAAAACTATCCCAGTCAGACGCATCATTATAAATGGTGGTTAGCTTGCCGGCAGGCAGGTTGTATTTATATAAACCGTTTCTTGCAATCCAAAGTATTTGCTTATTGTCATGCTCTTCCAGCAGGATATTCATATAGGTTGGATTTGAACCTCCTATGTTTTCAACCGAAAATCCTTCAAAAGGAGATAACTCTTTATTAGACTTATTGTATGTATAAATGCGGTCGGCACAATACCAGATATTACCATTATTATCCTCGGTTATGGTAGTAAATCTGCTTCTTATCCTTTCCCCCTTCTTCTTTACCAGTTTTATTAAAATAAATTCATCCGTATCCCTATCGAACTGATAAAGGCCGCTACCGGTTCCAATCCATAGTATCCCCTCACTATCTTCAAAAATACCTCTTACTCCATGGTGTAATGATAAATCAGGACTTGGTAAAAAAGAATCAAAGTTGTCTGTCGTTGCATTGTATCGGTTAAGCCCCTGATTATCTGCTCCGATCCAGACAACACCCTTCCTGTCAAGATATGTAATTCGGTTCCAATTTCCCCTGATACTGTGCGGGTCATCAAGATTCTTATAATAACGGGTGAATTTTTCGGTAATGGGATTAAATTTGTTAAGGCCATTAGTAGTTCCAATCCAGATAAAACCATTCGTGTCTTCAGTAAGTGTTGTTTTAGTATAAATACTTGAAATTGTTGTAGAATCGTTAGGATCGTACTGAAATACCCTTATGTTGTAGCCATCGTACCTGCACAATCCTGCCCTTGTAGTAAACCACATAAATCCTTGCGAATCCTGCATTACGCTCCAGGTGTAATTGGAAGCAAGACCATCCTCCGTAGTCAGGTGCCTGAATTTGTAGTGTTCGTTTTGGGAGTAAAGAACGGTAAATGGAATGTTAATTAGCAAGAAAATCAGCAAATGTATTTTACCATAGCTTTTCATGAGGATTTTTCCTAGTTCGCAGGTCAATCACCAATGTAATTGATTAGTAATGAAAAATTAATGCTATAAATTTAAGGAATTTTCCACATCTTATTGTTAACCGGTTGAAAATCTTTCTAATCATAGTTAACAATTGTTGATTTTTATTACTTTTGCCCACCGAAAATCGGGACGTTAGCTCAGTTGGTTTAGAGCGCTTGCTTGACAGGCAAGAGGTCACTGGTTCGATTCCAGTACGCCCCACGAACTTTTATAAAATGGACATTTTTGATGTCCATTTTTTATATCTGGGATTTTAAGCACAACTTAAACA
>Ga0070728_10006702_pt1 | contig 10819 bp, 9 predicted proteins | sample tdDd471_FD_66723 | JGI IMG/M metagenome (GOLD analysis project Ga0070728, IMG submission 66723) | Marine sediment microbial communities from the Atlantic coast under amendment with organic carbon and nitrate - tdDd47.1 | ecosystem: Environmental > Aquatic > Marine > Coastal > Sediment | place...
CGCGCCGTCGGGTCCCGCGGTTGTCGCGCCCTTGGGCGGCTTGACCCACGCTGCCGAACCGCTCAGCCAGTAGCTGTCGGACAAGAACGCCTCGCGGGCCACGACGGTGAGTCGCACCTTCGCCTTCGTCAGCGCTGCGACAGTGCTTTCGAGTTTCGTTTCGACATCGCCATTCTCGAGAGTCACGAGCACGATCTCGCGCCGACCGGGTTGGCGGCTGACGAGCGGGATCGCCTTGCGAACCGCGGCGTAGACATCGTGGACCTGCTGCTTGGGTTTGCGCATCCCCGCTTGCACGGCCGGGACGAGCTCCAGGACGCTGGCGCCGGGCGGGAGCGGCTTGTGCTCCGTGCCAAGGAACGCGACTCCGAGCTGGAGATTCTTGGCCTTGTCGCGGTTGCGTTTGATGACCGCGGCGAAGCGGCCGGCGAAATCACCGAGCGCGAGGCTGGGTGTCGCGTCGATGACGAGCATCACGGCGCGCGGCGGGTCGCTCGCCGGGAACAACGAGAGCTCGAGGATCGACTCGATGTTGCGCCCCCGCGTGGTGATCGACGCCGCGCCCTGAGCGTACGCCGAGCTCACGAGGATCAGGAGTGCCGCCCATATCCGCACGTCATTAGGATACGCAGCCGGAGGGCGGTTTGCTGTTGAAACGGCGAGAGTGGGCGATTTCGACGGGATTGCACGACGATCACGATGTCGAGTGCAGCGTGCACGGCGCGCGCGGTAGCGCCGGCTACTCGGTCAGCTTCACGTCTTCGATGACGAACGGAGCCTCGACCAGCTCGACGTTCGTGGTCGTGTAGAAGTAGACGTCGAGCGTGCGCGGGGGCTTCACCTTGGGGTCAAAAATCGTGAAGGGACGGCCGGTGAACTTCGCATGCGGCTCCGGTTCGATGTCGTAGCTCAGGAATTCCTTGCGCCCTTCCCGGAGCACGACCTTGGCCAGATTACGGGGCCCATCCGCCGTCCAGTTGAGGACGATCACGCCCTTCCGCGCATCGTGGCCGAACTGGGTGATCTTGAAGTTGTGCTTGCGCAGTTGCGCGCCCGAGCGCGGCGTGAGTCGGCCGAGGTGCTCCTCAAACAACGGGCCGAGAGCGCGGTAGCGCAACACGCCGGTCACCCGCTTCAGCGAATGGATGTCGTCGGGGAGCTTTCCGAGATTGAATCGTAGCTCCACGCGCCCATCCGGATCGTCCGGGATGACCGAGGTGAAGAAGCGCCCGGCACCGTGCGCCGGCACGAGGGTGCGGCCCTTTCCGTCGATGACCGAGTAGAGCTCCAATCCGTCCGGATACCTGCCGCGCTTCGGGGGGATCGCGGTCGCCAGGAAGTTGATCCACGTGTTCCCCCTCGCGGATCCGCGTTTTGCCCGCACGATACGGATGTCGCGCAGATTGCCGGGCGCGCCGGCCTCCGGGAGCGGGTGCGGGAGGAAGCCGCACGTACCGACGATCTTGCCGTGGTCGGTTTCGGCCCCGGCGAGCGCCTGCGGGTAGTCGAATTGGTTCTCGAACGGCCCCTCGAGAACGGCCTGAACCTGCGCACGGATGCCAAACAGCCGCTCGTTGAGCAAGGCGGTCAGCACGTTCCCCATCTTGATGATGCTCTCGCCCGCCACCACGAACTCGCGGACGACGCGCTTGTCTTTCAGGATCTCGCCCAGTGCGTCCTGGATATCGGCGACGCTGTAGTCGATCTCGAGTCGGCCGTCGTCGCGCACCTTCAGGTTGATCGCCGTGCGCACCTTGCCGGGCGGGTCGATGACGAGCGTGTAGCGGATCTTCCGGTGCTTCGCGTTGTCCGGATCCTGCAGCTGCTTGGCGTAGTCGCTCCGCACCTTGGCGATCATCTCTTGCACTTTCGCCTCGGACAGCGCCTTGCGAGGCGTGTAGCTGTGTTGGCGATTGTGTTTGACGAACAGCGTGCGCGTGCCGTTCGCGTTGTTTCTCAGTTCCAGCGCGAACCGGCCGGAACCCGGAATGCGGAAGCCGTTGATGTCCTTGACGAACGCGGTGGCGCGCACGCGAACCGATCCGGTGTCGCTTCGTTCGTAGCGAACGCCGCTCCATCCCTCCACGCGCTTGGAGCGCGCGACGGCCGACTCGATGTTCTGGCGCTGCCGGTAGTTGTCGTCCGGCAGCGACACGTCGATGTCGATCCGGGCCGTCCCGTCCCCGTTGATCGTGTATGTGAAGTGGCTCGTGCACCCCGCACCGAGTAGGAGAAGCAACAACGCGACGGGGGCAGTCCAGGCTCTTCGGAAGGGCATGGCGCCACTCTAACCCAGCTCAACCCTTGGCAGCGGCCAACCCTTCGACCTCCACTTGACAGTGGAGCTGCCGACGAACTGGGTCTGGATCTGCATGATGGTGTAGCCCCGCTTGCGCGCCCAGGCTCGGGCCTCCGTCGCGAGTTCCTTCTGGCCACAGTTCATGAAGAGCTCGAGGATGCGGCGTCCGCTTGCGGCGCGAACACTCTCCTTCAAGATCGGGACCGTGGAGGCGTCGCCAGCCTCGATGAGCACGCGGCAGAATTCGTAGAGCTCCGCGGCAACCTCTTCCGTGATGGGGACGTAGAACAGCGCGTCGACGAGTACGCGTCGATCGGCGGTCGCCGCGGACGCGACCCCGATCCCCTTCCAGTCGCGAGCGCCACCGCGTAGGTCCATCGCCAGCCGGAGCCCACCAGAGGTCGCCCTCTCGCGAAGGGTCGCGAGTTGGGCCTCCTCCATTCGCGTAAACGCCAGTTTCCGAACGTCCGTGAGTGGGGCCTTCTCCGCAGCCGGGACGAGTCGGTCCTGCGACCGAATCTGATTCACGGCGATGGACGCGAACCCCATGTCTTCGGCCCCGACCCCGACGCGCACAAGCAGGTCCGGGTCGGCAACGCGCTTCAACGCCCGCCAACGCAGGACGCGATTGTCGCCTTTGTCCTTGGCCGGGGACAGCACGTACTGAACGAGCGTGTCTGGTCGCGGATACGATCCAATGCTTCAATCGCAACCCGACAGACCGGCTCCTTAAGGACCATCTGCAAGAGGACACTCGAGTCTGTCACGCTTTGGGTGGCCAGCAGGCACACGAACTCATCGGGATGACGCGGCGCCACAGTCGCCAGTGCGCGGGGATCGGTCAGACGCTCGGCAGCCGCCTGGCTCAACTTCGGATCCGTGAACGTGATCCTCTCGAGCTACTCCTGGTGTTGGATGCGAGCCAGCGCGGAACGGCGCGCGCTCCCCGAGCGTGCGTTCCATACGATCTTCTTGAGCTGCTACGGGTCGGAGACGCGGTCGGCAGCCGACTTACGGTCCGCGATGTAAGCCAGCAGGCTGTACGTGAAGATCAGGATGCCGGCGAATTCCAGCGTCTCCTCGAGGGTGGAGTACATCAGGTACCGCGGGTCGTCGCCGCCGAAATTCTTCGCGAGTGGGGCGCCCAGAATCTCGAGGCCCAGCGCGCCGGTGACGAACACGACCCCGGAGATGCCAAAGAGGAAGCGGAATCTCAACGGGAGCGAGAAGAAGAACTTCGTGAATCCTATTGCGAACACGATCAGCAGGACCGCATACGGAACCACCCAGGCGTGGTGGAGGAAGTCCGAGTACTGGCGGAGGGCATGCAGGCGCCCCGTAAGGCCATCGTGGATGACGAGGTACTCGTCGCAGGCCAGAAAAACAAAGATGCCGCCGAGCGCGTACCACTGGGCGCGGCGTGTAACGGTGAACCGCGCCTGTCCGATGTAGATCAGCAGGTATGCAGCAAATCCGAGATTCAGCGTGGCGAAAGCCGTCGGCCAGTTGTGCTCCTTGTTGAAGTCGATGCTCCGGTAGTGCGGACCGTCATCGAGAAACACGTGAAGCTGATAGAGATGCAGGCCCAGCAAAACGAGGAAGGTGCCGATCAGCACGGCCATCGTGCGGTGGCGATGCGTGCGGATTGCCACCTGAATCGCAACGATCCGGGAGTGTTGGGACGGAGATTCGTGCTCGGTTGCCATTGGCGGTTCCTAGAGGACGCGGGGTGCGAACCGGACACTCGCAAGCCGGTCGGTCGGGAAAAGAAGTTGGGATGGTATCCGATGCCTCACCCCGGATTCGCCGTGCCCAGCTCTGGCGGCGCAGACCTCATCGACGAGCGCATCATCACGGCTGTTCCTCCACTGCCCGGTGTGGGCGTCCCGCCGTTCGGCCTGCTGACGATGACCCTGGAATTCGATCTCGTATACCAGTGAGCAGTTGTTCGGTGGGCTCGTGCAGAGTCGCTATCGGCGCCAGAAGTGAGGGGGCGCGGGGGACGGGCTACGCCGAAGAGCCCGCGTCGCGCGCGGGGAGTTTGCGAGCGGGCCCCTTTGTCCGCAACGTGCTACGCTCGCGGCATCATGCTCAGACTCTTCAATCAGGCTTGCATGCTTCTTGCGCTTTTGCTGGGCATCGTCCTCGGGATCCTCGGCGCCGCCGGACTGTTCTTCGGTGCCAACGCGAATTTCACACTGCCGCCCGGTCTCGGCGTGCTGCCGGCATTGTTCGGTTGGGGCATCATCGTCGCTGTAAAAACTGCCTGGTATCGTCCGAGCGATCGGTCCGCTGGAAGGGGTGCGTCGCACTAGCGTCGCTGGCGGTCATAGCAGTCCGCTGACGATCGATGTGGGCCAGCACGCGCGCCGCGAGAGTTGACGTTCATCGGTCGCGGAATCGACCACTGCGTCGAGTCGCTCCCGGCCCGGCGATCCCCCGCCGATCCCGCGGCGAACGGCTGGATGCGCAGGTCCATTCAGAACTTCAGCGAGCAGGTTGGGGTGCGCTCTCGTCCGGCGCGTCCGGAAGAAGTTCGTCGAGCGCGGCACGAATGGCGCCGGAACCGGCTGTTCCCGTGGCACCGAAAACGAGGATCGTCTGCATTCGGATCGCGTACTCCCGCGCGGCAGAACGACCGCACTCGGCATTCGGCACCCGGTCTCTGGTAGTTGACGACCTGGTCGTTGGCCGGCCGAGCGCCAACGTCCCGCTACTTGGGCGAGGGGAGCGACTTCAAGGCCGACTCGGCCATCTTCGCTGCGCGCGTTCCCGGGTACTTCTTCATGACGGACTGGTACGCCTTGCGCGCGGGGCCCATCTTCTTCGCCTTGCCCTTGGCGGACGCCTGCTTCTTCGTGCCCTTCTCGTAGGCGCTCCACGCCTTGCATTCGAGTTGGACCGCGGCATCGCCGTCGAGTTCCTTTTTCTTCGCGGTCGCCCAGTTGGCGAATTCCATGCCGGCGAACGCCTTCGGAACGACCTTGAACTCCGCGTACACGTCGCTGAATTCCTTCGCCGCGATCGCTGACTCGAGGATCTTCTTCTCGAACGCCGCCACCTCTTCGCAGCGTTGGCGCAGGTACTGCGCATCGGCGACGAGCGTGCGGTCCTCCTTCTCGAGCGACTTCGCCGCGGCTGCATAGGCCTTGCCGTAGTCGCCCTTCTCGTAGCTCTTCACCACAGACTTGAGCGACTTGTGAAGCTCGCGGCCAAGCGCCGGATCGAACGTCGATTCGAGCAGCGTCTCGATCTGACCTTCGCCGGGCACGCCTTCGCTGACGACCTTGCCATTGGCATCGATCAGGTACGCGTGCGGAATGCCGAGGCGTCCGGGCTGGGTGTAGCGGGACATCGTTTCGCCGCCGGGATCCGACGCGATCCAGTACGTGCCGCCGCGCTCCTCGATCACCTTGCTCTCGACGATGCCGGTCGCTTCCTTGGTGATCGCGACGATGCGCAGTCCCTTGTCGAAGTACTTCTCGTGAAGCTTCTGCAGATGAGCCACCTGGCCCATGCACGGCCCTCACCACGTGGCGAAGAACTCAAGCAGAATGACCTTACCGCGCAGCTCCTTGGCGGCGGGGGCGTTCTTGCCAGCGTTGAGCCATTCCTTGGCCGTGATCGCCGGCGCGCGTTGGCCGTCGAGTTTTTTCCAGCCACTCTGTGCCGCGACGGGGAGCGCGAATGCGCCGAGCAGCGCGATGGTGAGAATCCGGGTACGCATGTCGCGAGTATAGCGTCGGGAGGCCGCGCAAGCGTGCGAATCTCGGCTACGCTGCGTCCGTGGGGACGCGCGCCGTTTTGGTCCTTTGCCTGCTGGCCCCTGTGGTCCCCGTGGCAGCCGCGGCCGACCACGCCGAGCTCCGCTCGTTTATGGCGAGGCACTGGGACGACGCGGATGCGGAGCGAGTCGAGATCACGTTCCCCGACCAGGCCCCGAAGGTGCCCGACGCCGCCAAGTTGTTCCTGGAGAGTGCGAGAGGCGGGAGTCTGGGGCAATGGGCCGAGCTGATCCGATTCGAGCCCGCGGGGCGGGGCGGCGTATCGGTCCGTCGGATCCGCGGGCGGGCCAATCGCTCGGCGGCCACCCCGATGGAGTTTGGCGTCACGACCACGTCCAGCACTCTGAGCCGCGAACGTTACGACGCCCTTGTGCAGGACCTGCTGCTCATCCGGGCCGCCACATTTCGATGGCGCGGCGATGCGCCGAAGCTCTCGCGACGTGCGCGCTCCGAGATGGTGTTCTATACGCGCACGCGCCTCCGTCTGGGGAACGATGCGCTCAGCCACGAGCTCCACTCGGAGTCGGCGACCGAGTGGGACGCCGCGCGCATCTGGATCTATGTTGACCGGATCAAGCTGGCGCTTGAGGGCTGCGCATTCAAGTCCACTCCCATGAAACCGCGCGAGTCCGCGATCCTGCTGAAGGAACTGATCGCGGAGCGTGCGAAACCGTCGCGCTGGGGAAGTGCAGTGACCACTCGCATCCGCGTGTTGGGTGCCGTGGGCTACAAGCCCGCCGTCGGCGAACTTCGGGAGATCCCCGCGCGCGGCCGGATCGGCTACCGCGCGGCGCAGGTCTCGTTGCGACAAATCGAGGTGCTCAACGCCCCGGACCCGAAAGCAGCACTCTTCGTCCTGCTCCAGGAGCAGTCGCATCCAGCGATGCCCTGGGCGCGCGCGTTACTGCGAGTCCAGTTCCGCGCCGAATACAAGAGCTTCCTCGTCGCGCGCGCGGCCGCGGGCGATCGAGCAGCGCTGAAGACCGTTCGCGATTTGGCGCGCGACGAAGCGGAGGTCAAAGGCCGAGGCCTGACGATGTCGGATGCGGGCCAGCGCGTGTCCGCCGAGGCCGCCGAGTGGGAGCTGACGAAGGGCGAGCGAGCGCTCCAGGTGCTCGTCAAGACCGTACGGGACAAGGCGGCGGCAGAGACGACGCGCACGGAGACAATCCGCCTGCTGCAGCGCATTGCGCCCGGCGAATCTGTCGTACGGGACGCGCTGCTGATGATGGTGGTCGACCATACCGACGCCGAAAGCGTGCGGGACGAGGCGGCCCGGGTTCTCCGTCACTACGGCGGCGAGCGCACGATTCGGCTGCTCAAGACGGTGCAAGCGCAGCGGCCGTCTGCGACCATCGCCGAGACGCTGCGTGCGCTGAACGCGGAGTAGCCGGCGCCGGGGCCGCGCGGAAGGCGGCTGCGAAGCCGGTGACGCGCGACGCCCCCGCCCCCCACTTATCCACCAACCTCGTCCGCCCGATTGGCCGTGACCCTTGAGCGCGGTACCTTACGCGGCCCATGGCTGAGACCCCGATGATGCGGCAGTACAACGCCGCCAAGAAAAAGGCAGGCGACGCCCTGCTTTTCTTCCGCATGGGGGACTTCTACGAGCTGTTCTTCGAGGACGCGCGCTCGGCCGCGACCGCCCTCGGGCTGACGCTGACGTCCCGCAGCAAGGAGAAGGACATCCCGATGGCCGGCGTCCCCGTGCGCTCGGCCGACGGCTACCTGCGCCGCCTCGTCACCCAGGGTTTCCGCGTCGCCATCTGCGAGCAGATGGAGGATCCGGCCGAGGCGAAGGGCATCGTCGAGCGCGACGTCGTCCGCATCGTGACGCCGGGCACGCTGACCGAGGAGTCGGTGCTCGACCCGGGCGCCCACAACTACCTGCTCGCGATCCATCGCAGCCCGCGCCGCGCCGGCCTCGCGTGGGCCGAGGTCTCCACCGGCCGCTTCTTCGTCGAGGACGTGCCGGTTCCCGACCTGCTCGATGCCATCGCGCGCATCGCGCCCGCCGAGGTCCTGCTCACCGAGCACACCGCCGAGGGCGATGACACGCTGGCCGCCGAGATCGGCCGCCTCACCGGCACCGCGCCGCAGGTCGTTCCCGACTGGGTCGTCGGTGAAGCGAACGCGCTGCAAGTCGTCAAAGAGCACTTCAAGGTCTCGACACTCGAAGCGTTCGGTTTGAAGCGACGCGACCTGAGCCTCGGCGCAGCGGCCGCGATCCTGCATTACCTCGGCGAAACGCAGCGCACGGCTCTCGTTCATCTCTCCGCGCTGAAGCGCTTCCGCACCGGCGACCATCTCGTCCTCGACCACAACACGCGCCAGCGCCTCGACCTCGACAAGCTGCGCGAAGTACTCGATCGGACGGCAACGGCCGGCGGCTCCCGTCTGCTCACCGAGCGCATTCACGAGCCGCTCACGCAGATCAGCGAGATCCGCGCGCGCCACGATGCCGTCGAAGAGCTCGCCGGCGACTCGTTCCTGCGCCGCGACCTGTTCGACACGCTCAAGAGCGTCCGCGACATCGAACGTATCGCCTCGCGCGCTGCCACCGGCCGTTGCTCCCCGCGCGATCTGCTCGCGCTCAAGAACTCGCTGGAGACGATCCCGAGCGTGCAGACGCAGCTCGCCGCGGCGCAGGCCGCGCACCTCCAGCGCACTCGCTCCGAGCTCGATCCCGTCCCCGAGCTACGCGACCTTCTGGCACGCGCGCTCTCGGACGAGCCCCCCACCCACATGCGCGACGGGGGCGCGATCCGCGACGGCTACGACACCGAGCTCGACCGCCTGCGTTCGCTGCGCCGTGACGGCAAGGACTTCATCGCCAACCTGCGCGCCCGCGAGATCGAGCGCACCGGCATCGACAAGCTCAAGATCGCGCACAACAGGGTCTTCGGCTACTACATCGAGATCACGCACGCGCACCGCGACAAGGTGCCGGACGACTACATTCGCAAGCAGACGCTGACCAATGCCGAGCGCTACATCACGCCGGAACTCAAGGAGTACGAATCGCAGGTCTTCTCCGCCCAGGAGCGCGCCGTCGCCCTGGAGCAGAAGATCTTCGAGACGCTGCGCGAAGCGACCGTCGCCGAGATTCGCCGCCTGCAGATGACCGCGGACCTCCTGTCCGACCTCGACGTCCACCGCGCGCTCGCCGAGATCGCGACGTCGGCCGGATACGTCCGCCCGGAGGTGGACGAAGGCGATGTGCTCGACATCAAGGAAGGTCGCCACCCGGTCGTCGAGCGCGCCCTCACCGACGAACGCTTCGTGCCGAACGACCTCTATCTCGATCACGACGCCAAACAGGTCGCGGTCCTCACCGGCCCCAACATGGCCGGCAAGTCGACCTACATCCGGCAGGCCGCGTTGATCACGCTGATGGCGCAGGCCGGCTCGTTCGTGCCTGCCGCAAGCGCGCGCATCGGAATCGCCGACCGCATCTTCACGCGCATCGGCGCCGAAGACGACCTGGTCGGAGGCCGCAGCACGTTCATGGTCGAGATGGCGGAAACCGCCGCGATCTGCAATCACGCCACCGACCGCTCGCTCGTCATCCTCGACGAGGTCGGCCGCGGCACATCGACCTTCGACGGCGTGGCGATCGCGTGGGCCGTCACCGAATACCTCGCGCAGGTCACCCGCTGCCGCACGCTGTTCGCGACGCACTATCACGAGCTCACCGCGCTCTCCGAAGAAGTGCCCTGCGTCTTCAACCTGCACGTCGCGGTCGAGGAATGGGGCGACGACGTCGTCTTTCTCCACCGCATCCACGAGGGCGGCACCGACCGCAGCTACGGCATCCACGTGGGCCGCCTCGCCGGTCTCCCGCAGGCCGTCATCGATCGCGCCAAGGCGTTGCTGAGCGGACTGTCTGGCCGCACGGAGGGGCTCTCGAGCGTCGGCTTCACACCGTACGAGAAGCCGAAGCCGCCGAGCCGCCAGCTCGCGCTGTTTGCCCCGCCGGGCGACGAACTGCGCACGGATCTGCAGGGGCTCGACCCCGAGAACATGACGCCGTTCGATGCGCTGCTGAAGTTGCGCGAGCTCGTCGAGAAGTCGCGCGGCGGCGAGTAACGCCATGGCGTTTCCGTTTCACCTGGCCATCCCCGTCGACTCCATCGCACGCGCCGCTCCGTTCTACGAGCAGACTTTGGGTCTCTCGCGCGGGCGGAGTTCCGAGCGCTGGATCGACTTCAATTTCTTCGGCCATCAGTTGGTGATCCACGAGGTGGCCGATGAGGAAAAAAGTGGAGGGGTGCGGGGAACCAAGCCCAGCGGCTCCGTGGACGGCGACGCGGTTCCGGTCCCCCACTTCGGCGTCGTGTTGCCTTGGGAACCGTTCGACGAACTGGTCGATCGACTCCGCGCCGGCGGCGTCGCATTCGAGATCGAGCCGCGCGTCCGATTCGCGGGTCAGCCGGGCGAGCAGAAAACGATGTTCGTGCGCGACCCGTCGGGCAACGCAATCGAGTTCAAGAGCTTCCGCGACCGGAGTCAGTTGTTTGCCTCCTGAGCGCGCGCGAGAGCCGTCGACACAGGGGCGAGCCGCGGAGCGGCGCGCGTTTACGGTTTGCGGTCGCAGCCGGCGATGGGAAGGCGTCGGATGGCCTGTGGGCTTCCTCCCGCATCCGACTGTGAACCGTAAGCCGCAAACTGTGAACCGATCGCCGGACCGTCTGTCGCCTACCCTCTCGCGCCCCCCGCCCCCCTGAAATCCGTT
>Ga0070728_10006707_pt1 | contig 10813 bp, 7 predicted proteins | sample tdDd471_FD_66723 | JGI IMG/M metagenome (GOLD analysis project Ga0070728, IMG submission 66723) | Marine sediment microbial communities from the Atlantic coast under amendment with organic carbon and nitrate - tdDd47.1 | ecosystem: Environmental > Aquatic > Marine > Coastal > Sediment | place...
GGCAATCACTTCGTCCCAACTCAACGCCCAAACGATGAGTTTCAGGCACATTGAATCGTAGTAGGGCGGGATGTCGTAACCGGTGAAGATCGCGGTGTCGACGCGCACGCCGGGACCCCCCGGCGCGTAGTAGTGCGTGACCCGTCCAAAGCTGGGGAGAAAATCGTTCTTCGGATCTTCCGCATTGATCCGGAACTGCATGGCATAGCCCCGGTACTGAATATCTTCCTGACGGTAACGCAGGGCTTCGCCAGCCGCGATACGCAGCTGTTCCTGAACGATGTCCACGCCGGTAATCTGCTCGGTGATCGTGTGTTCAACCTGGACGCGGGTGTTCATTTCCATGAAGTACACTTCATTGCCGGTCAACAGAAATTCGACGGTGCCGGCGTTTTCGTAATTAACGGCTTTGGCCGCCCGTACCGACAGATCACCAATGTACTTGCGTTGCTCGGGCGTCAGCTGGGGGCTTGGAGCGATTTCGATCAGCTTCTGATTACGTCGCTGAATCGAACAGTCCCGCTCAAACAGATGGATAACGTTGCCGTGGGAGTCTCCCAGAATCTGCGCTTCGATGTGACGCGGATTAACAATGCACTTTTCCATAAAAACTTCGGCCGAACCAAAGGCCTTGCTGGCTTCGGAAATGACGCGGGGATAGAGTTTTTTCAGCTCCTCGGGTGTGTCACAGCGCCGGATACCCCGTCCGCCGCCACCGGATGTCGCTTTAAGCATGACCGGGTAACCAATTTCGTCGGCCAGCTCGAGTGCTTCTTCAACACTTTCCAGATTTCCGTCGGAGCCGGGGGTTACCGGAACTCCGGCTTCGCGCATGCTTTTTCGGGCTTCGGTCTTGTCACCCATTTTGCTGATGACGCTGGATTTCGGGCCGATGAAAATAATGCCTTTTTTCTCGCAGAGCTCGGCAAACTCGGCATTCTCGGACAAAAAACCGTAGCCCGGATGAATGGCGTCACAGCCAAACTGCTTTGCCAGACTGACAATCCGTTGTGGATCGAGATAGGCGAGAGGATCCTCGCCCAATGAGTGAGATTCATCCGCACGCTTGACGTGCAGACCGTAGCGATCCGGTTCGGTGTAAATGGCGACTGATCGGATGCCGGCTTCCGCACAGGCGCGGATAATGCGCACCGCAATTTCGCCACGATTGGCAATAAGTACCTTTTTGAGCATGGATGATTCCTCCCCTCCGTGTCAGGGAAAAGTAGAACATCACTTCAATAATTAAAAATTAATAGATTTTATGTAAGCTATAAGTAATATCTTATGTGTTGCCTGGTTGGGTGAAATTGATAGCAAGAGCGAAGGAAACAGGAAGGACCAATGCCACTGAGCGTACAAAAAATGATCCGGCGCGTCACCCTGCGACAAATGCAGGTGTTTCAGGCCGTTTATTCGGAGCGGGGATACGGCCGTGCAGCAGACCTGCTGGGCCTTACCCAGCCGGCAGTCAGTTCCCAAATGCGGCATCTCGAAGAAGCGTTGGGGCTGAAGCTGTTCGAGATCGTCGGTCGGAAAATCTATACCACGCCGGCCGGCGAGATGGTGGCGGAGAGTGTCGAGATTATTTTTGAACAGTTGCGTCGCCTGCAGAATGATATTCATGGGCTTGATGGCAAGGTGTCGGGAGATTTGCGCCTGACGGCGGTGAATACGGCCCAATATGTTTTGCCTTATTTGTTGAAGTCATTCCGGGATGAGTATCCGGAAGTTAATATTACGCTCGACGTGGTCAATCGGGCGCGGGCCATCGAACGGCTCAATGATAATCAGGATGATCTCGTGGTGATGGGCATTGTCCCCACCGAGCGGCCCCTCACGTCCATTCCTTTTCTCGACAATGAGCTGGTGCCTGTGGTGGCAGCGACACATCAGCTCAGTTCTGTAAAAAAGGTCTCGCTGGCCGAGTTTCTCGAACAGCCGGTGTTGATGCGGGAGCCGGGTTCCGGCAGCCGGCTGGCCTTTGAGCAGCACTGTCACCAGCAACGACAGACAGTTTTTCCTGCCATGGAAATCGGTGCCAATGATGCGCTCAAACATGCCGTGATGGCCGGACTGGGTGTGGCCGTGTTGCCGCGCTTGTCCATACAGCCGGAGCTTGTTGTGGGACAATTGAAACGGCTGGACATTGAAGGCTTTCCGCTCCGGCGTTCCTGGTGTCTGGTATATCCGAGTGCCAAAATTCCCACGCCAGCCACCCGTTGTTTCATTGAGCACGTCCAGAACAACCTGAAGCAGATTGCCGAGCGGTTTTCGGGGAATCCTGTCTTGGGAGCGTCTGAACAGGAGTGGGGGGCATGACTTTAGCGTCGGATATATTATGCGTTAGCTATCAACCGGGCGTTCTGGCCATGCAGGGTCCGATGGACGATCTGAGTACCCATCGCCACCATGCCTTGCAGGTAATTCCGGAACCTCAGTCGGGCGACCTGATCGAGGTAAATGGTGAACCGGTAAGGCATCGCCAGCCTCTTGTCATTCTGCCCGACATCCCCCACCGCTATTGCAGCGCCGATGGCTGCGTCCTGCTTATTAATGCCGAGTCGCATTTGGCGCAGGACCTGAAGGCGAGGGCCTCTGCCACACAGGGGCCTTCAGGAGACAAGGGTGCAAACATTGCCAGCGAGTTCGTCTTGCCGGGGCCACCCGAGCCGTTTCGGGAGTTTGCTACGCTGATCCGTCAGTTTGTTCAGTACTATGCGCCAGATTCCTGCCTGCAAGTGCATGCGGATTCCGCATTTGAAAACCTGTTTAGTCAGGTTCAGGTCAGGGCGATCTCGGGAGAGATGGCGGGGGTCGATCTGCACTGGGCAGCCAGTCAGGTCCACTTATCGGAAAGCCGTTTCATGCACCGCTTCAAAGAGTTCAGCGGTATACCCTGGCGACCTTTTCTACTCTGGTTTCGCCTGCTTTCAGCGGCCTTGCAGATGCGTACCGGAAAGGAACTGACCGACGTCGCACTGGCGGCCGGATTTTCGGACAGTGCCCATTTTTCGCGAACCTTCAAGGCGAACTTTGGTATCGCGCCATCTCGCGTTCTGAAAAACAGCAGGTTTATTCAATCCGCCCGTGTTACAAGTGGCTAAGCTGGAATCCTTACAAACGAGGAGGCAAGGCGCATGAATAATGAACGCTATTTGAATGCAACAGACATTCTGGATTACCGACACCCATTGATACAGGCCCTTATCGCAGAGCGAAACTGGCAAAGTTTGAGCCCCTATGAGCGGGTGGGAGCCGTGTATAACTTTGTCAGAAACGAGATTACCTTCGGCTACAACCGGTCAGACAATCTTCCGGCGAGTGCGGTTTTAAAGGACGGTTACGGCCAGTGTAATACCAAAAGCACGTTGGTGATGGCCCTGTTCAGGGCGCTGGGCATTCCCTGCCGGTTTCACGGCTTTACCATCTATAACGATTTACAGAAAGGGGCCATTCCTGTGTCACTTTTCTGGCTGGCGCCCAGGAAGATATTACATAGCTGGGTCGAGGTTCTCTGGCAAGGAGAATGGCTGGATCTGGAAGGGTTTATTCTTGATGACCGCTATTTGAGTGCCGTGCAGGGCAAGTTCGCTGATCGTAATGGCGCGTTCTCGGGTTACGGGATTGCGACACCCTGCCTGCAAAAGCCCGGGGTGGAATGGTCCGGAAGCAATACCTACATTCAAAAGGACGGGATTGCCGATGATCTTGGTGTCTACGATGCGCCGGACGGGTTTTACAGGGAGCGCGGGACCAACCTGAGCGGCATCCGGCGTTTCATATTCAGGCATCTGTTCCGCCATGTCATGAATGCGAATGTGAAGCGGATTCGCAGGCAGGCCGATTCACAACCCGAAAACAGGACTAGACCGAACGGAGGCCATCCATCCGCGTAGCTGGCGTTCCGGTTCCGTCCGCCGAATTTAAGGGATGGAGAGAAAGGCAGCCCTTGTTGCCCAGTATAAAGGACAGCACGATACGATAGCTGTCCAGATCCAGTGTGGTCGCCGGTTCAGCTGCAGGTTTTTCGTTGTGACGCCTGACCTTCTGTTCCGCCTCTTCCAGTGACGCCGCAGTGCCAAGATAATGCCATCGGTGCAGGACTGCCAGTTCTGTCTGGTCCAATGTTTCCCGTATCGCAACCGGCCCCTCGAATGGCCATTCGGGTCCTCTCAGGGCCCTGATAGCCTGTTCGAATCTCAGGTCGTGGTCCTCGGGATTTTCGATGCCGGCACAGACGCCGCGACATTTGCGAATCTGATAATTAAAGCAGGGCCCCGTGCCTTGAATAATACCGAGCCGCTGTTCACACAGGGCATGGGTTTGGCACAGTTTTTTGATGGCTTCATTGGCTTGCCGGCGATTTCGATACAGACCGAATTCACAGGAAGGGTCTTGCGGTGGCCATTGATGAGTCCGGAGTGTCAGTTCCGGTTTTTCAGTGGATCCCTTTTGCGTTTTGCCGATCTGCCAGCACAATAACTTTCGGGCGCGGCGCAGGCGCCGATTGTATAGCGGGTGCCGGGCTTTGATTTCGCGACTTTCCATCAAGAGCGCGCTCAATTCCCCCGGCGTCTGCGTGTAGTAAAGACGATCGGCTGACTCAAACAGACGCTGCTCCCGATGATCGTTTTTGCGAGCGTAGTAGTGCGATCGAATGCGTTGACGAATATCGACGCTTTTTCCGATATAGAGCGGTGTTTCTCCCCGGTAAAAGAAGTACACACCTGGTGTTGAGGGTAGTTCCGCCAGACAAGGTGCCAGTTGGGCTTCGTTGTCGGGAAGGGGGATGAAGGGTTTTGTCACTCGGGTCTCTCTGTTTTTTCCGGATCTTATCCCGGGCAGCGTAAGCTGTCTTTGATCAGGATAAAGTGGCGTGTCAGTGAGTATACGGATCGGTGCTTAATTGGATCCATTTCAGCGCGCATCTGTCTGGAAATCGCCGTGGTAAGTCATCTCGTAAAGCCTGCTGAAGAGGCTACACTGAAACGGAAACGATGCGAGAAAACCGGACGCCAGCCCGAAAAGGAGAGCCAATGTGCTGACCACACTGATCAACGATTACCTGAAGCTCTTGTTTATCATGACGCCGTTTTTTGTGCTGTCCTCATTTATTACCATGACGGTCGGTCTGCCCGAAATGGCTCGCCGTGCCATTGCGGTTAAAGTAACGATCGCGGTATTGATCGCCTGCTTTGCGATGTTCTTTTTTGGTAAATATATCTTTGAGCTGTTCGGGATTACGCTCGATGCCTTCCGAATTGGAGCGGGATCCATGCTCTTTCTCAGTGCCGTATCGCTGGTGAATGGCAGTCGCAAGGTTGCTGTGGACCAGGACCATGAAGATATTGCCGTTGTACCGCTGGCGATCCCCATTACCGTTGGGCCGGGGGCGATCGGCGTGATGATGGTTATGGGCGCTGAACCGAGAGACGGTCTGGCTCTGCTGTCATTTTCCATTGCACTGACGGCCGCTACTCTCAGCATTGGCGCCATGCTGCTGTCATCCAACTGGTTGCAACGTTACATCAGCCCGCAGGGGCTTTCGGTCATGCAGAAAATCACCGGGCTGTTTGTCGCCGCCATTGCCGCCCAGATCATCTTTACCGGAATCCGAAATTTTATGACGCTGTAAAAGTCGTCTTCCAGGCGTGGTGACATCATCCTCCGATATCTCTCTCCCCTCTCTACTCTAATAAGGACAGGCACCGCTCAAAATAGGACAGGCACTGAAGTGGAGTGAATAAGGACAGGCACTGAAGGAGTGAATCAAGCGTCCTTCCTCACGTCTTGAGTGGCAGATATCCGTTCAAGCTCAGTTCCCTTGTAATAGGGTGTTTGTTTATCTGAAAAGGGGGCTTTTCTGCGTGTTTCAGGCAGGCGCTATCCTCAGAGCCTGTCTGATCCGATCTAGTGGGTGGGGCTGACTAGGCGCTTTGCCGGTCGATACGCCTTGGGCGTTTGGCAAAGCGCTGCTGATAGAGTTTTTCAAACTGTGTGCATTGTGCCAGCCAGGTTTTTCGGCCCATTCCCAGTCGTTCCAGAATGGGGGGCAGGTGCAAGGGAATGGCCCCTCGTTTGTTGTTTCTTAGAATTCGCCCCGTTGTGTCCACCAGCTCCAGGTAATCCGTCAGGCTGAACAGAATACCGTTCAAGCGGTTTTGCGTGTCATGACCTTCAAATCGGGCAAGGGGTTTGAATTGTCCCGGACGTTGTCGAAATCCCTGTTCGTCCATGGTTTGGGTTAATGAAACCTCCGGATTCAAACGCGCCTTGATACTGGTGTGCTCTGAGTCTTCCGGCGTTTTTGCCATCCCCGCACGGACGGGATTCAGGTCGACATAGGCCATGCAGGAAAGCAGAGCTTCTTCGGTGAGCAAGGCCTGCGATTTGAATCGGGCCTCCCAGAAATGGCCGGTGCAGTGATCTTCCTGATTGGCCATGCGGGCAATGGGTTCGTTGAGGCATTTCATAAACCAGCTTAGGGATGCCAGACGTGATCGATAGTTCACCAATAAATCAGCTAACAGTGTGTATTCATGCGTCCGCAAGGCCTGATCGGACAGGGCTTTTTGGAACACGGTGGGTCCCTTATACAAGCAGGCCCAGCGCTTCATGACATCACGGTCAGACCAGCCTTCTGCTTCGTCCGGACACAGTTTGATCACGATGTGAACATGATTCGACATAACCGCATAGGCGCAGATATCGACGGCAAAAATGGAGGACAAAAGCCGGATGCGATCTTCAATCCATTGGCGTCGATGTTCAAAGTTTTGACCGGTTTCATGGTTTACACCGCACAGGAAAGTCCGGCGGACGCAACGGGTTACAACATGGTAGTAAGGCGTGTCTTCCACAGACACGAGCGTAGAGCGGGGAAGCGTCATAGCAAAGTCCTTTTTGCAGATGAGCGATGAGTTTATGCGGAGGCTTGGTTAAACTCAAGTGAGTGCCTGTCCTTAAATTCTCCCTGTCCTTAAATTCCCTCACTTAAATTCCCTCAGTAACGGCATTTTGTTGATACGTGACCTGTGATTAAAAATTTTATTATTTCAAACACTGAAATTAACAATTGTCTTTTTTCCCAATTATCCACGTCTGTGACAGCGATAGGCTTGAAGTTGCTACTCGAAATGGACTGTACGTTTTTTCTGTAAATCGATTGCTGTATATCGATTACGTATATAACGGTAGCTCGACTAATTTATGATGTTTTTTATTAAGTGAACCAATTATGAAGCTGTCAATTCGTACCCAGTTAACTCTGGTTGCCGTGTTACCTGCTTTGATTATTACCTGCTTAATTATCACGGCAGCGCTAATGGATATGAGCAGAATCATTAGCCATCAGGCAGAGCAGTCTGTTGAGTTTGTTCGGATGAATGATGTGACTGAATTGTCTAACGCTGGGCTGGAGCAAACGTTTGCCGGGTTTGGTGTGAGTAAAAAAGTGGACGTAACATCAAAAGCAATACCGGTTGTTCTCGTCCTGATGACAGTGTTGATTGTTTCGGGATTTCTGCTGGTGCGGCGAATTATGGCAAACGTTGACGGTTTAATTGGTCAAATTTCGATCCTTGCAGATCCCAAGACAAGTCTTGAATACAGATTAACCATGGATGTCGAAAATGAGCTCGGTACTCTGGCGCATTCACTGAATCACATGATGGACAATATGGAAAGTATTATGGGAGACATTTGTTCTTTCAGTGAAAAGGTTTCAGGCAATGCGGATGACGTGACCACGCGCACCACTTCCACAATGGAAAGCATCAATTACGTTAACGATAATATGAGTAACGTCGCGGCCGCGATCAATCAATTAGAGGCTTCTGCCAAAGAAATCTCACATAGTATCCAGATGGCAAATGTCGAAATTCAAGATGTCAGTGAGCAAAGCGGTCAGATGAGCAGTAATTACCAGACGATCATGCGCAACATGGAGAAGCTCAATGTGCGTATGGTTGGTTCAGCAAAGGAAGTTGTAGAGCTAAGCTCCCAGGTCGAGAAAATTAATGGCATATTAACGACGATACAGGGCATTGCCGAGCAAACCAATTTGTTGGCATTAAATGCTGCGATTGAGGCGGCGCGGGCAGGTGAACAGGGGCGTGGTTTTGCGGTCGTTGCAGATGAAGTGCGCAACCTGGCGGCAAAAACACACCACAGCACAGAAGAAATTGAAACCATGATAGTGGAACTTAAAACAGTCTCTGAATCTGCTGTCAGTAATATGCATGAATCCGAGAAAGAAGTAGGGCGCATGGTTGAAACTTTGAATGAAAATACGCAACAATTTGAAGAACTCAACAGCAAGTTTAAACGGGTGACCGACTCTAATTTTCAGGTAGCGGCTGCAACAGAAGAGCAAAGTACGGTAATCAACGATATTAACCAAAGTGCTCATCGTGTCACTGATTTATCGCAGCAAGTTCAACAGCAAGCGGAAACCAATAATCAGATCGTAAAGGGCTTGCACATTATTGCGAAGCAACTGGATGAAACAGTTACCGGCTTCAAAACACACGGTTAGAAACGCGGCTTGAGCATTTACCTGTTGATGTAATATCCAAAGAATATTGACGGCCCCTCCAATAGACCGGCGATAGCCGCTGCGATCCCTGACAAACTCGTTTCCGTTTCTAAGCAGTAAGCGATCCACAATTTAATGGTGAATCGCGATCGACTTTATAGACACCTCTCAGTTAGATAAGCGACCTGAAACGCGGGGTGTCTGTGAGCAATAAACTGTCCTGCGCACGCTGGCGAGTTCGCGGCCCGTCAGCATAGCTGTCTTGCGTAGGGTTCAGTCCCGGATTGTGCTATCGGCTCCAGTTTTGCCGGAATAAACTTGTGCCAGGGTGTGCCCGCCAGAAAATCGCGGCGGCGGTTATCCGTAAATTCATTGGGAGCGAGACCCTTCTGGATTTCCGTGCCGTCGGTATCGGTGTAGCGTATTCCGGTTCCGTTGGGTAAGGAGATATGCCCCGGCTGCATCATGTCGCTGATTTCCACGGGCACGTCAGCGCTGGCCCGCTCGGTAGTCAGGCGCACGATTCCTCCCGTTTCGCAGCCCAGCTTTTCGGCGTCCTCAGGGCTGATGCGTAGCGAGGCATAGATTCCTTTACTGTGCCAGTTGGGGTTCCTGATGGCAGTGTTAGCGGTTTCGGTGCGGCGTTCTCCGGCAGACAGAATGAACGGAAAGTCTTCCGGTGTCTCCATCGTGCCTTCTTGCAGGGTATCCAGCTCGGCCAGCAGTTCGGGTATACACAGATTGATTCGACCGCCAGGATGACGGATGGCCTGCCAGCTCTCATCATAGCTACTCCGCGCGAAGATCAGTCCGGAAGGTGAATTGAGAATGGCCTTGAATAGTTTGTTGGCCGCGAGCGGGAGTGGGCCGCCAAAGCCGGCCCGTTTTGCCGCGTCCGGGGAGGCCTGGATATACATCAGGCTCAAGCCCCAGATCACGGCCGCATTGCGCATGCCTTCCGGCAGCGTTGGCCCCAGCGTTCGGTACAGAATCACACTGACGTACTTCATCAACTTTGAAGACAGGGCGGCCTGGGCCATAAATGCCGTGGTATAGGCCAGCAAGCCTCCCTTGGCGGCGAGTCGCAAGATCCGATAGTCCGCTTCCCCCAGCTCACCCATGGCTTCCAGCAGACGGGCATTGATTTCCGCCTCGCTCAGGGTGCCGGGTTTGGGAGGAAACAGCGGTTGTCGCAAATGGAAGGCATTGTCTGGAAATTCCAGATTGAAGAACGTTGCTTCGGCTTTTTCGTATTGGCTGGAGCAGGGCAGAACGTAGTCTGCCTCGCGGGCGGTCTCGGTCATGGCCACATCAAATACCAGTGAAAAATCCAGCGCACGCATTGCCTCACGCATGCGTTGACTGTCCGCAAGCGAATGGATCGGGTTGCCGCTGTCGACAATCATGGCGCGAAATCGATCCGGATGGTCGGTCAATATTTCGTCCGGTATGACGTTGCAGGGAATCAGTCCGATGATGATTCTGGATTGCGTAACCGGCGATACTTTTGAGCGCGAGCCGCTGGTCCCCGCGCCGCGTTTTCCGGTTTCACCCTTGCTGGCTTTACCCAGGGACATAAAGGGCACGAAGGCATTGCTTGTACCGGCGCGACCGTAGTGCCCGGTTGTTAACCAGATCAGGCGTTGCAGGTAGCTGCCCAGTGTTGAGTGGATACTCATTTGCAAACCCAGATCCTCGAAGAAGGAGACAGACCCGGCGTCTGCTATACGCTTGGTCGCTGCCGTCAACAGGGTTTCATCAACGCCGCAAATGCCAGCGTATTCACTCACGGGGATGGCTTCAAAATGACTGGAAATGTCGTCAAAGCCGTGTGTATGCTGGCTCATCCAGTCCCGTTTGACCCAGTTATTCTGAACCAGAATGGCCACCATGGCGGCCAGTAGCCAGGCATCGGTGCCGGGCTTGAGTTGCAGGTGGAAATCGGCCTTGTCTGCGGTTTCGCTGCGCCGTGGATCAATGACGATCAGGGATCGGGCCGGATCCTTTGCAATCTCCCGGATGATGGCCCGGGCCCGCGGAAAACCATGGGATTGCCACGGATTCTTGCCAACAAATACCGAGACTTCAGCATGTTCGAAATCGCCATGCGCACCGGCTCCCAGCATCTTTCCGGCCACCCAGAATTCGCCGGTTTTTTCCTGGGCCAGGGCATTGGAACGATATTTCACGCCCAGTGCCTTGAGTAGCGAGTCGGTATACGCCCCACCAAGATGGTTGCCCTGACCACCACCGCCATAGTAGAGGATACGTTCG
>Ga0070728_10006710_pt1 | contig 10808 bp, 8 predicted proteins | sample tdDd471_FD_66723 | JGI IMG/M metagenome (GOLD analysis project Ga0070728, IMG submission 66723) | Marine sediment microbial communities from the Atlantic coast under amendment with organic carbon and nitrate - tdDd47.1 | ecosystem: Environmental > Aquatic > Marine > Coastal > Sediment | place...
GTGCTGCCCCAGTGCACGTAGCGCGCCGTCTCTGGGCTCACCGCCTTCGCGAGCTGATGGACAATGGGCAGGATCGGAAATCCCACCTTGTCGAACTCCTCTTTCATCGCCGGGATGTCGATGAACTCGACTTTCGCCTTTTCGCTAATTTCCGCGGCCGCTTCCTTGGGAATGATCCCTAATCGGGCTTGCGCGCGGGCGAGCCCGGCTTCGAAGTCGAGCCAGCCCTGAAAGCGGGCTTCATCGTTGAACAGCGCATGCATGCGCGCCGCGCCGTACATGTCCTTGTAATAGACGGAGTCGATGATCGATGTGGCCATGACGCGATGTCCTTGACGGTTGGTGGAGACATTGCTTCGGCGGCGCGGTCAGGTCAGGAGGAAGTCCGCGCCGGTCTCGTCCGCGATGTCCTTGATGCGACCGCACAAGCCGGGCAGCACCGGGATGCCGGCGCTCTCTCGTTCGGCCTCGATCTTGTCCTCCGGCTCGCCCGCGACCATGACCGGCTGCGCCGGATCGGCCGGTGTCGTTGCGTGCAGGTCGTCGATCAACTCGTCCACCGTGTCTTCGAACGCGCCGTCCGGCCGATAGATGGTCGGATTGATGCAGAGGAAGAAGTGACCGAGGTTCATCGTGCCGGGATCGCGGGTGCCGTGATCCGGCCGGGTGACGACGCTTGCGCCTGACAAGGCGGTCGACAGGATTTCGACCATCGCGCCGAGTCCGTAGCCCTTGTGACTGCCGAGTTCGGGAAGTCCACCGAGTGGTGTCATCAACCCGCCATCCCAGTGGGTTGCGGAATCGGTGGTCGGCTGCCCGGTTTTGTCCAAGGCCCAGCCGAGCGGTAGTGGCTGTTCCTCGACCGCCTTGTTGCGGATCTTGCCGCCCGCCACCGTCGATGTCGCCATGTCCAGGTTGAATGGCTTATGCCGTTTCGCCGGTGCCGTAAAGGCGATGGGATTGGTGCCGAGCTGCGCCTGCGCGGCATAGGTTGGCACGACCTTCGGCCCTGACGTGTTGGTCATCGCCATTGCGACCAGCCCTTCACGGGCGGCCATTCTCGTGTAGTAGCCTGCCGCGCCGTAATGCGCAGAATTGCGCACCGACACCGTCGCCATGCCGTTTTGCTTCGTCTTGCCGATCGCCAATTCCATCGCCCGGACCGAGGCGACATAGCCGAGTCCGCCGCCGGCATCGACGAGTGCCGTGACCGGCGTTTCGCGGACGATGGAATATGTCGCATCCAGCGTGATGATTTTGCGTTTCCAGCGGCTGAAATAGTTCGGCACGCAGGAAATGCCATGCGTGTCGATGCCACGCTTGTCGGCGTCGACCATGACGTTGGCCGTGATCTCGACATCGGCCTCCGGCATGCCGAAGGAGCGCAGACAGGTGGCGATTTGATCGCGCACACAGGCGACCGGGAACCGTTTTACGGTGCTGTCATCATTGGCCATGGCGTTAATCCAGGAAAAATTCGGCGTTGGAGTTCTTGGCGATGTCGCGGATCTTCCCGCGCAGCCCCGGCGGCACCGGGATGCCAGTTTCCTCGCGCGTGGCGCGGATGATGTTCTCCGGCTCACCGGCGACCATAACCGGTTGGTCCGGATCGACCGGGGTCGTCGCGTGAAGGGCGTCGATCAGTTCGTCGACCGTTTCCTCGAAGGCGCCCTCGGGCCGGAAGGCGGTCGGATCGATGGCAAGGAAGAAGTGCCCGATATCCATCGTGCCGGGCCGGCGGTAGCCATGCTCGGGATGGGTCACCAGACTGGCACCCGAAAAACCCGCCGATAGGATCTCGACCATCGCGCCCAGGCCGTAACCCTTGTGGCTGCCCAGTTCGCGGGTGCCGCCAAGCGGCGTCTGGGTCCCGGCGCGGTCGAAATAGAGGCTCGAGTCCGAGGTTGGGCGACCGTCGGGGCCATTGGCCCAGCCCTCGGGGAGGGGCAGGCCTTCGTTCGCCTTGTTGCGGATCTTGCCGGCGGCCACCGTCGTCGTCGCCATATCGAGATTGAACGGCGCGTTGCGTTTGGCCGGCGCGGTGAAGGCGATGGGGTTGGTCGACAGCTTTGCGTCGCGGCCGAAGGTGGGTGCTGTGCGGGGACCGGAGCCATTGGTCGTTGCCATGCCGACCAATCCTTCCGCCGCCATCATGCGGGTGTAATAGCCGGTCGCACCGAAATGGTTGGAGTTGCAGACCGCGATACCGGCCATGCCCATTTCCTTGGCCTTTTTGATGGCGATCTTGGTGGCCTGGACGGAAGGCACATAACCGAGACCGCCGCCGGCGTCGACCAGCGCGGACACTGGCGTCTCGCGCACCACCTCGACTTTGGCGTCCATCGTGATGATGCCTTCGCGGCGGCGCGAGTCATATGTTGTCAGCATCGAAAGGCCGTGCGTGTCGATACCGCATTTGTCGGCGTCGACCATGACGTTGGCCGTGATCTCGACCTGATCGGCGGGCATGCCCCATGCGGTGAGGCAGGACGCGATCTGATTGCGCAACGCGTCGGCCGGGAAATGCTTGATGTCCTCGTTTGCGGTCCCATCGCTCATGGGGCTTCTCTCCGATTGATTTTGTTATGCGGACGGTCCGGTTGGCCCGCCATGCGCTGGCCCGAATGCGTTTGATTCAGGTTCATTGATGACCATTCAGATGTATCGGGAATTGCGATTTCAGGCAAATTCCAGGCGCTGATTCGGGGAAACACGTACTCCGTGTTACAGTTTTAATCTCGCTACAATAAGAAGAATAAGAAGCGTCCTGTGTGCGATTGCCGCTGGCCGTCTGCGCGCAGGCAGATCGCCAATGCACAACGTCAAAGGGAGGACTTCCGATGTTACCGAAATCTATCCTGAACGGCGTAGCGGGTTTGATCGCACTGTCCGCTACAATCGTTCTAGGTGTTGCCGTTACCAACACCGATGCCAAGGCCGCCAATTTTGAAGGGAAACGAATTCAGATTATCGTTCCTTTCAATGAGGGCGGTGGAACAGACAGTTACAGCCGCTTCCTGCAGCAATATATGCAGAAGTATCTGCCCGGCAATCCGAGAATCCTGGTCATCAACAAGCCGGGAGCGGGCGGTATTCTTGGCACCAACCATTTCCAGCAGCGGGCGACGAAGGACGGCACCTGGGTTATGGCCGTATCGACGTCGGTCATGGCGAATTACATGCTGGGCGATCCACGGATCAAGTTCGATCTCAAGGATTACATCCCGATCATCCTGTCGCCGCGCAGCAGTCTGGTCTATGTGCGCAAGGATCTCGGCCTTCAGAAAATCAAGACGCTGAAGGGCAAGATGCAGAAACTGCGGTCAACTCCGGTCGAGCAACTCGTGTTCGGCGGCAAGACGCCGACATCGGCGGGGCTGCAGTACCGGCTTGGCCTGAGCCTGCTTGGCGTCGAGGTCAAGAGCGTTTGGGGTATGAAGGGGAACGGCCCGATGGCGTTGGCCTTCGAACGGGGCGAGTTCCTGATCAATTATGACAACTCTCTGTCCTTCTTAAACAACCGGCAGAAGTTGTTGGAGGACGGTGTTGCCGTGCCGATCTATACCCTGGGTATCGTGGACGGCAACGGTAAGCCGCAGCGTGATCCGACATGGCCGAACGTGCCGAGCTATTTCGAGGCGTATGAAGCGCTTCACGGCAAGAAGCCTTCGGGACCTGGATTCGAGGCCTGGCTTGCGCTCATGCAGATGAGTTCCGGTATGAACAAGTCCTGGAACCTGCCGGCCGGCACGCCGAAGGATATTGTCGAGGCATGGCGCACGGCGGCCCGCAAAATGCTCAAGGATCCTGATTTCTTGAAGAGGCGCGATAAAATTCTGGGCAAGTATCCGCAAACCATCGGCGACGAGGCAATCGCCATCCGTGATACGGCGCTGACTCTATCGCCGAAAGCGCGGGGATATCTCGAGCAGTACGTGAAAGTACGCTACGGCATTAATTTGGGTAAATAGCCCGCCGATTTCGTGAGGAGGGCATATTGCTTGGCAAGGCTCCGGGGCGGTCGTCTCCGGTGCCTTGCTTTCTTTTCTGCCGCGAGGAAGCAAATAAATTACAATCATGTCGTGTAAATTGCGGCAAATTGGCCCGCCTGCGTTCCAGTCCCGACGGATAGCATGTAAGATGAACTACGGCCCATTCGGCCGAAGACCCATCGAGATCACCAAGCGAATACAGAGGAATATCCATCCATGCCCTATACGTTAGACGAGTTTGCCGCTGACTGCCGCGACGCGTTGAAGGCTGATTCCGGCCCGGCCGGACAAGAGCAGGTACGCCAGTGTGTACAGAAGGCGCTGAAGGACAAAGAATTCGTTGCAACTCATCTGAAGGAAGACCAGGAACCAGAGCGTAGCGTCATTTACGAAGATCCTGACCTTGGGTTCTGCATCTGTGCACATGTTTATAATGGGGCCAAGAAAGGCTTTCCGCACGATCACGGCCCGACCTGGGCGATTTACGGCCAGGCCATGGGCGAGACTGAGATGACCGATTGGAAGGTAGTAACCCCGGCAGAAGGTGAAAAGGCCGCGAAGGTCGAACTTGCAAAGACCTACAACCTTCAGCCCGGCGACGCGCATCTTTATCCCGCCGGCGCGATCCATGCGCCATATCGGGATGGACCGACGCGTCTGATCCGGATCGAAGGCGTCAATACCGACAATCTGACCCGTACTCGGATCGAGCCTGTTTAACGGCCGGTAACGGCGCGCGGCAACCGACGCGCCTGCGGGAACAACTTCCAGGGAGGACTTCGCCGTGGGCGACACCATTTCGCGTATCAGCGCACAGGATGTGAAAGCACGGATCAAGGATGGCGGTGAATTCGCCATCCTTGACGCCCGCGAGGAGATGACGTTCGGCAAGCGTCATCTGCTGCTCGCATCCTGCGTGCCGCTCAGTCGGTTGGAAGTGAGAGTGGGCGACCTCGTGCCGCGCCGCGACACGCCGGTTGTGTGGTGCGACGACGGCGAAGGGATCGCCGAGGCGGCCGCTGCTCGCATGGCCGCTTTGGGATATGAGGACGTATCGGTTCTGGACGGGGGCATTGCCGCTTGGGAAACGGCGGGCTATCGCATCTACAGCGGCGTCCACGTGCCGAGCAAGGCCTTTGCCGAAGTGGTCGAGCACGAGGCCGCCACGCCCTACATCGATGCGGAAGAGCTCAAGTCGCTGATCGACAGCAAGGCCGATATCGCGATTTACGACAGCCGGTCCTACGAGGAATACAACAACAACAGCATCCCGACCGCGATCAGCGTTCCGGGGGCTGAACTCGTCTACCGTTTCACCGACCTGACGCCGTCGCCCGAGACGATGGTGATCGTCAATTGCGGCGGCCGCACGCGCAGCATTATCGGCGCACAGTCCCTGATCAACGCCGGTTTCCGGAATAAGATCGTTTCGCTGAAGGATGGCACGATGGCCTGGCATCTCGCCGGCTTCGATGTGGTAAACGGCGCGACGCAAACGCCGCCGGACGTGTCCGATAAGGGGTTCGACGCCGCGATGAGCGGGGCGGCGAAGGTTGCCGCCCTATGCGACATTCCGAAGATCGACGCCGCGACGCTCGATGCATGGCGCGGCGAAGCGGATACCAAGACCCTGTACGTCCTGGATGTTCGGACGCCGGAAGAATACGAAGCCGGTCATCTGCCCGATGTTCGGTCTGCGCCGGGCGGACAACTGGTTCAGGAGACGGACAATCACATCGCGGTATGGGGTGCACGGGTCGTGCTGGTCGACGACAACGGCGTCCGCGCCACGATGACCGCATCCTGGCTGAAGCAGATGGGGTGGACGGACGTTGCCACCCTGACGATTGACAGCATCGGCGGCGCGATGGAGACCGGGCCGTATCGCCCCGCGGCGCTTGGGTTCGATCCGTCGGCGATAAAGACAATCGACGCCGCCGGTTTGAAAGCGCAGCTCGACGCCGATGGCACCGTCGTCGTGGATTTTGACGACAGCAGGACCTATCGCGCGGGGCATATCCCCGGCGCCTGCTTCTCGACCCGCGGCCGTCTTTCGGCGGCATTGTCGAAGCTGCCGAAGGCCAACGCGCTGGTGTTCACCTCGTCCGACGGCGTATTGGCCGGGCTTGCGGCCGCCGATGCAGCGCAAATGACGGAAATTCCGGTCCAAGTCCTCGCCGGCGGCACGGACGCTTGGGTCGATGCCGGGAATGCGCTCGAAGAGGGGCCGTCGCATATGGTGGATGAGGCCGACGATGTTTGGTTGTCGGCGCGCGAACTGGGTAAGAATCGCGAAGAAGCGATGCTCGAGTATCTGGCCTGGGAAATCGATCTGGTGAACCAGATGGCGACCGATGACGATCACCGATTCCAGGTCGCAACCGGGTAAAGCCGCGCCGCGAGCAGGCCCACTCGACGCGGCGGCAGTTTCGCGGAACAATACCGTCGATTTCACTACGATCCGATACCGGTCGGTTCCGGCCGGGATTTTCCGAATGGGAGTCTGACAGCATGGGCATTCTCGCGCCGCGAATGAACCGATTCAAACCCTCGCCGAGCCAAATCGCATCCGCACGGGTGCGTGAGCTTCAGGCCGAGGGGCGCACGATCATCAAGCTGACCGCCGGTGAGCCGGATTTTCCGACGCCAGACCATGCCAAACAGGCGGTGATCGATCTGATGGACCGGAACGAAATCCGGTACGCGCCGATCAACGGAACCCAGGAGATGCGGGAAGCGGCGCAGCTCAAATTCAAGCGGGACAACGGCCTGCACTACGATCTGGACCAAATCACGGCCTGTGCCGGGACTAAGCAAGTCCTGTACAACACGCTGATGGCGACCGTTGGTCCCGGGGACGAGGCGGTCATCCCGGCACCCTTTTGGGCATCCTATCCCGACATGGTCAAGCTAGCGGGCGGGACGCCGGTGATCGTGAGTTGCGGTCAAAACAATCAGTTCAAGATGCGGCCGGAGCAACTCGAAGAAGCGATCACCGACAAGACGAAGTGGCTGATCTTCTGCTCGCCGGGCAACCCGACCGGCGCGACCTATTCCCCGGAAGAAATGCGGGCGCTTGCCGACGTCCTGGTGAAGCATCCGCATGTTCATATCCTCACCGACGATGTCTATGAGCATCTGATCTACGACGGACGGGAATTCTCCACCTTCGCGCAGATCGAGCCCGAGCTTTTTGACCGCACCGTGACCTGCAACGGTATCTCCAAGGCCTACTCGATGACCGGGTGGCGGCTTGGCTATGCCGGTGGGCCGAAGGAGATCATCTCGGCCATGGCGAAGCTCCAATCGCAAAGCGCGTCGGGCGTCAGTGTCGTAGGCCAGGCGGCAGCCATTGCCGCCATCACCGGACCGCAGGATTTCGTGAAGGAAAACACCGCCAATCTGCAGCGCCGCCGGGACCTGATGTTTGAGAAATTAAGTGCGGCCGACGGATTGAGCTGCGACTTGCCAGAAGGCGCGATGTACATCTTTTGCTGCTGCGCTGGCACGATCGGCAAACGCGCGCCGGACGGACGTGTCATCGAGAACGATACCGACTTCGCACTGTATCTGTTGGATTCTGTTGGAGTCGCCGTTGTTCAAGGCGTCGCTTACGGATTGTCACCGTACTTCCGGGTCAGCTTCGTGGCCCCGGAAGAAGACATCATCAAAGGCGGCGACCTGATCCAGGAGGCCTGTGCGGCGTTGACCTGATCCTGCCGCCGAGCACAAAGTTCGGTGATTTAAGTACTTCGACTAGACACCTATTCTAATTACCTGAATTGATTAAGTCATAAGGGTGGTAATACTATTCGTTACATTAGTGCCGAATAGAATCTGTTTTGATGTTCTACAGTAAAATACAATTCTATTTATCGATTGGTAGTGTCGTTCATTAATCACCGGACATATGCATCAGCGCCCGAAACTGTTCTTTGCGTTTGTGATGCGGGCAGGTGGCGTAACGGGAATCCATACGTCGATGCATGCCGCGTTGAAGGGTATCCGGGAACTTGGCGTCGATGGGGAGATCGTCACACCGTTCGACGGTTCGCCGGTCAAATATCTTCCGGTGTTCGGAATGCGCAAGCTGATCACGCCATTCAGCCGCGCGGCCGGCGTGTGGTGGCATCGGCGTTTTCATGGCGCGATACTTGAACAGGTCCTGCGACAGCAGCTCGGCGCTCCCGGCGATGCGATCATCTATGCGCAGTGTCCCGTTTCCGCCAAAGCGGCTTTGAGTGTCCGCGATCCGCTGCGCCACAAGGTCTATCTGGCGGTCCATTTCAATCATTCCCAGGCGGATGAATGGCGGGATCAGGGATACATTACCGAAGGCGGCCGGGTTTGGGCCGGAATCCGGGCGTTGGAGCAGGAGGTCTTACCGGCTGTCGACGGTCTTCTGTATGTCTCGTCCTACATGCGAGACTATCTTGAAAAGCGATTTCCCAGTTTGGCGTCGAAGCCGTCGATTGTCGGGGTAAATTTTTTGGACATGTCGCCGCGGGATGCATCACACGGCGAGAAGACGGGTGACCTGATTACGGTCGGATCACTCGAGCCGCGGAAGAACCAAGCCTATATCCTGCACGTCCTCGGCGAAGCCAAACGGCGTGGGCATCGCTATACCCTGACGATCGTTGGAGACGGACCCGACAAGGGGTATCTCGATCGGTTGGCGGTTCATCTCGACATCGAAGATCAGGTCACTTTCGTGGGCGTGTCCAACACTGTCTTCGACCATCTCGCGTCCCATCGTGTCCTGGTACATGCCGCAACAATGGAATCCTTCGGCCTTGTCGTGGTGGAAGCAATGGCGCACGGCCTGCCGGTTGTCGCCGCACCGGTCGGCGGCATCACCGAGTTGTTCGCCGATGGGGTTGAGGGGTTGCATTGGCCGCTGAATGACGTGATGGCCGGGGCCGACACGCTCGTTCGTATCATGGAAGACCGGGACCTGCGGCGGCGCATGGGCTCTGCGGCGCAACGGCGCTTTGCGACGAAGTATCATGCGACGAAGGTGCTGCCGCAGGTCCGTGATTTTCTTCTGGATGGGATGGAGGCCTGAATGGGCGCGAAGGTCCTGGTCTTCGGTGTCGATGCGATGGAGTTGTCGCTCGTCGACGCCTGGATCGACAATGGATCCTTGCCCAACCTGGCATCATTCCGGAACCAAGGTCTTTTTGGCGTCGTCCGAAATCCACCGCGGCGGTTCAGTGGCGCGTCCTGGCCGAATTTTTATACGGCGGTCGGTCCGCACCGCCATGGGCAATATCTCAGGACTCGATTCAACCCTAAGGATTATCGGTATCACGGATACCGCCCGGATCATGATCGCATGCCGGCCTTCTGGACCGATGCTGCCTGGCGGGAGAAGCGCATCGCGGTCATCAACATGCCATATGCGCCCGTCCATGAAGGGCTCAATGGGATGCAGGTGACGGAGTGGGGCGTCCATGATTATCACCACCGCACCATCCGAACCTGGCCCGCGTCGCTCGCTGACGACATCCTCTCGCAATACGGCGGTGATCCTGTCGGCTTATGCGAGATCGACGATCGCACACCTTCTGAGTTTCAGGCCTTTCGGGAAAACCTGCTGAAGCGCGTGCGCGCCAAGCGCGACATGATCTGCCATTACCTGCGATCGGATCACTGGGACCTGTTTGTTTCGGTCCTGGACGAGACGCATTGCGTCGGCCATCAGACATGGCATCTTCATGATCCGTCGCATCCGCGGCACGACCCGGACCTCGCCGCCGCGATGGGCGATCCAATAAAGGATGTCTATCGGGAAATCGATGCCGCGTTTGGCGCGATCCGCGATTGTGTCGATGACGATTGCACCATTCTCTTTGTCTCGACGCACGGAATGGGGCCGACCAGCGATGGCAACCTTGTGTTCGACGACATCTTGCGCCGGATCGAGGGAATTGGGGTCGGTGGCGGACCGCAAGCGATCTCGGCGATCAAGCGCGTGCAGGCCGCGCTGCCCGCGTGGTTGCGGGACTTGCTCCAGCCCATCAAGGAACGCATTTCGTTGAAGGTCACCGAGGAGCTTCGCAAGGGCGATCGCGCCAAGCGGCGATACTTCTCGATCCCGACGCAAGACCCCGCCGCCGGCGTGCGGTTCAATCTGGCCGGACGCGAAACTCATGGATTGGTGGAGCCCGGTGAGCAATACGATGCGGTTGTCGAGCACCTCAGCCGGGAACTGCATGCGCTGACAGACGGCCGGACCGGCAAGCCGCTGGTTGAGAGGATCATTCGGCAGGAAGACCTGGACCTGACCGGCTATGACGGCGATCCGCCGGACCTGATCGTACAATGGGCCGTCATGGACCCGCCGTGGATTCAGTCGCCGACGCTGGGCCGTATCGACCCAATTTACAACAATCGTGCCGGTGACCATCGCATGCTGGGATTCATGATGGCGGCCGGCCCGACCATTCGTCCCGGCCGGTTGGAGGACACTGTCGCGCTGGAAGATTTCGCCTCGACGATCGCTGGCCTTCTTGGTCTTGATGTTGCCGAAACGGATGGAGCCCCGATCCGGTCGATTTCGCCGGGTGGCCGGGGAAACTAACAACGCCAATTTTGTATCCAGCGTCTATTGCAATGACCGGCGTCAACTTGCCACGTGGTTGCTTTAGGGGCAGATTTGGGGCGTTTGGAGGCGCTAAACGCCCATCGCTTTCCGTCAATCACCGCAAAAGGATCCATCGCCATGCCAGCCGAATTCGCCGAAGAAGAGCGGATGCTGATCGACCTCGTCGAGAAGTTCGTCGAGAACGAATTGATGCCTTTGGAGAAGGC